>Ga0081539_10005053_pt1 | contig 13855 bp, 16 predicted proteins | sample TabmetS4T2R2_FD_71023 | JGI IMG/M metagenome (GOLD analysis project Ga0081539, IMG submission 71023) | Tabebuia heterophylla rhizosphere microbial communities from the University of Puerto Rico - S4T2R2 | ecosystem: Host-associated > Plants > Roots > Rhizosphere ...
CCCCGTGGCCGGTCGCATGCTCTATCAAGACGAGCGCTCGCCGACGACGAACCCGACAACGATGCCGACGACCACGCCCGTTGCGCAGCAGAAGCCGCAGTCCTCGGCCCCGCTCGGCGACACGCGCGGCGCGACCGCGTTCGAGTGGCACAACAACTTCACGTATGACTCGGCCAGCCACCTGGCGACGATGACCGGAGACGTCGCGGTGGTACATCAGCCGTCGGGCAGCACGACGCCGTCGTATCGGCTGAACGCGCAACGCGTCGTCGCCGAGATGCAGGACCCGCCGGCCACTCAACCGGACCAACCCAAGTCGAGCGACACTGATCCGCTCGCCGGCGGCGCCAAGCTCAAGCACCTCACCGCCGACGGCGGCGTGACGTTCGTGTCCGACCGGCTCCAGTTCAACGCCGAGTCGATCGACTACGACCCCGACAAGCAGCTCCTGATCGCCCGCGGCACCGACCGCGAGCCGGCCACCCTCTTCGACCAGAGCGGCCTGTCGAAGGGCACGTTCGCCGAGATGTATTACGACACGAAGACCGACCGGATGAAGCTGGTCAAGCCGCAGGCGACCCTGCGCAAGTGATGAGCTATCATCCCTCGTATGCGATTCGATCACGTCGCCGTCCCCTCCGACGACATCGCGGCCAGCGTGAACTGGTACACGTCGCGGTTCGGCGCGACCGTGCTGTATCAGGATGCGACGTGGGCCTTCCTCAAGCTCGGCGGCACGAAGCTGGCGCTCGTGACCCCTACGCAACACCCGCCTCACATCGCGGTATCGGTGACTGAGGACGAGCTGAACGAGGCGGCGAAGGCCGCGGGCGTGCCGATCGACCAGCACCGCGACGGCACCAAAGGCATCTATATCAACGATCCGTCGGGCAACGCCGTCGAGCTGATCTGCTACCCGAAGGGTGAGACGGCGTACGCCAAGAATGGGGCAACTTGAGACACGCGCGCGCGGGGATCGCATTCATGCAACAGGCATCTTTCTTTTCCGACAAGTTCGCGGCGGCGCTCGGTTACGAAGACTACGTCCGCACCGGCACCGACGAACAGCAGCGCCGCTGGAAGCAAACGTATGACGCGGCGGCCAAAGCCGTCACCGACGAACATCGCGCCGCGCTCGCGGGCTTCGTCCGCGAGATGAACGTGCTGATCGTCAGCGGCATCTGGTGCGGCGACTGCGTGCAGCAGTGCCCGCTGATCCAGCGGCTGGCCGAGGTGAACCCGACCAAGGTGCGCGTGAAGCTGATCGACCGAGACGAGCACAAGGACTTGTCGGGCCAATTCACGGTCAACCAGGGGAACCGCGTGCCGGTGACGATCTTCCTGGCCGAGGATTTCGAGTTCGTCGGCGCGTTCGGCGACCGCACGCTGCACCGCTACCGCGCGATCGCCCGGCGGCAGCTCGGCGCGTCGTGCCCGACCGGCCTCGCGGCGCCCGACCCCGACGAGCTGGCCGCGACGACGCAGGACTGGATGAACGAGATCGAGCGGGTACAGCTCCTGCTTCGGCTGAGCCCGCGACTTCGCGCGGCGCACGCGGATTAGAGACGCTGATTTGCCGATGACCGCCGCTTGCGGCGTCGCAGATGCAGCGATTTGAATCTCTCGATTTGCGACGCCGCAAGCGGCGGCCCCTCCCCGATGAATGCGAGCAGACTCCCAACGCTCACCGCGACCGACGCGCGACGGTTGTTCCTCCACGCTCAGTGCCTGCTCGACGATCCGGCGTCGCGCAGCGCGTCCGTGTCCTCGCTGGAGAAGTTGATCGACCGCCTCGGCTTCGTGCAGATCGACACGATCAACGTGGTCGAGCGCGCGCATCACCTGATCCTCGCGACGCGGATGGAAGGCTACTCGCACGCGATGCTCGACGCGCTTCATGCGAAGCGCCGCCGGGTGTTCGAGCACTGGACGCACGACGCGTCGTTGATCCCGGTCCAATGGTTCGCGCACTGGAAGCCGCGGTTCGAGCGCTACCGCACGAGCCGCTGGCACGCGCGACAGATGGGAGACGACGCCGACGCGGTCGTCGCCGCCGTGCTGGAGCGCGTCCGCCGCGAGGGGCCGCTGATGAGCCGCGACTTCGAGCATGACGGATCGGATCGGCATGCGGGCGCATGGTGGGGCTGGAAGCCGCACAAGGTCGCTCTCGACTACCTCTGGCGCATCGGCGAACTGTCGGTGGCGGGGCGGGTGAACTTCCAGAAGGTGTACGACCTGACCGAGCGCGTTCACCCGGAACATCACGCGATGCCCGCGCCCGCTGTTGACCAACACGTCGAGTGGGCGTGCGAGACCGCACTCGACCGGCTCGGGGTTGCGACGCCCACGGAGATCGGTTGGTTTTGGCACGCGGTGAAGAGCGCCGACGTGAACCGCTGGCTCGCGGGCGCGCTCAAGGACGGGCATGTCGTTGAAGTGATGGTCGAGTCGGCGGACGGATCGGAGCCGAAGCGCGCGTACGCTCCCGCCGACTTCCGTCGGCGGCTGCGAAAGGCGAACGAGGCAGCGGAACAAAAGGAAACGTCAAGCCGGATGCGCATCCTCGCACCGTTCGATCCCGTGCTGCGCGACCGCGCGCGGGCCCTACGCCGGTTCAACTTCGACTACCGCTTCGAAGGCTTCGTCCCCGCGGCGCAACGGAAGAACGGCTACTACGTCATGCCCCTGCTCGAAGGCGAGCGCTTCGTCGGCCGGATCGACCCGAAGTTCGACCGGGCGGCGGGTGAGCTTCACGTCCGCAACCTCCAATGGGAGCCGGGCGTCAAGGTCGACCGGAAGCGCCGCGCGCGGCTCGACGATGCCCTCGAACGTTTGGCCAAGCTCATCGGCGCCACAAGAATCCGCTTGCCGCGGCGATCGTAGGGGGATATCGCATCAGCAGTTACGATTGACGATCCGCCCGACGGAAGAAACCGCCGCAGGTCCGGAACGATACCTGCGAGGTCCGCCGCGGGCGGGATGCTCGGAGAATGAGCCGTTGCAGCCGACCGATCTCGAGCTGGTTCACCGTGCCCGGCGCGGCGACGCGCCCGCGTTCCATGCGCTGGTGGACCGTTACGCGCGGGTGATGTTCGGCTTGGCCTATTCGTTTTTGGGCAACGCGTCCGATGCTGAAGACGTCGTGCAAGAAACCTTTGCCGGCGCCTACAAGGGGCTCGGTCGGTTCGAGGAGCGGGCCTCGGTCAAGACGTGGCTCAGCCGCATCCTGGTCAACCAGGTCGCGCGGCTCCGTCGCGACCGAGGTCCGATGCGGCCGGCGTCGCTGGACGCGCTGGACGAAGGCGTCCACGACGCATCGAGTAACTTGCGCGACGGACCGCGCGCGTCCGCGTCGTCGTCCGCTGTGGCGGGCGTCGATGCGCGGGTGGACTTGATGGCGACGCTCGAAAAGCTCTCGCCCGACCACCGGCAGGGGATCGTGCTTCGCGAGGTGGGGCAGATGAGCTACGATGAGATGGCGCAGGCGTTGGGCGTGCCGCGCGGCACTGTCGAATCGAGGCTGCACCGGGCCCGGGCGGAGTTGCGGAAGTTGCTGGAAGGTTATTTGGAGTGAACGGCGCACGGCTTCCCGCGAAGGGGATGACGCGTGAGTAATCCATGTGAGTTTCATTCAAAGGTAGACGCCTACCACGACGGCGAGCTGGACGCCGCCACGATGGACCGGTTCGAGGCCCACCTGGCGACCTGCGCGCCGTGCCGGGAGGAACTCCGCGCGCTGCGCGCGATGTCGCGTTGGATCGAGGCGCGTCGGCCGGACGTCTCCATCTCGCTTTCCGACGCGGCGATGGCGCGCCTGCACGGGGAAGTCGCCGGCGTGATGGAACGCAGCCTGATCCGCTTGGTCGGCAGCTTCGCCGCGATCGCCGCGACGGTGTTGGTCGCGGCCACGGTCGGGCTGATGACGCTCCCTCATGCGACGACGCGGGGCGTCGCAGCGCCCGAAGCGTGGGAGTCGAGCGCGTTCGCATCGAACGTTGACGTCGCTTCGACCTCGTCATCGTCTTCCTCCGCGATCGACCCGGAACTGATTCTGGCAGACCTCTCACGAAAGGCGTCGCCGTGAGCGGCCGGACCAAGGTCATCATGATGATCGCGTTCGCGCTGACGCTGGGCGCCGGCGCGGCCGTCGGCATGCTCGGCGCGCGACAGGCCGCGGTACGCGACCAGGACAAGCGCCAGCCGCCGCGGTCGTGGCTGGCGGACGAGCTGGCGCTGAACGACGAGCAACGCGAGAAGATGAAGACGATCTGGTCGGACGTCTCCAAGTCGCGCGAGGAGAGCTTCGACAATCGCCGGAAGCTCGACAAGGAACGCGCCGATGCGTTCCAGGCGTTCCTCGGAAAACTCTCGCCCGAGCAGCGCGCGGAGTACGAGTCGATCCGACAGGACTTCGAGCAGAAGCGACAGGCGCTCGACCGCGACCGCGAGGCGAAGTTCGCCGAGGCCGAGCACAAGACCGAGGAGATCCTTACACCCGAGCAGCGTGACAAGTACAAGGCGCTGCGCGAGCGACGCCGCGAAGGCCGCGGTCCCGACGGCCACGGTCCCGGCGGACCCGGCGGCGGCCCGCCCGACGGCAGCGGCCGGCGCGGTCGCGGCCGCGGCGGACCTGGGGGGCCCGGTGGGGGCCCACCAATGGAACTCCCGCCGACGCAGCCGGCCTCGCAAGCCGCCCCGTGATCCGACTCCCTTTCCTTGCATCTCGCGCGCCCGCGCAAGATGCTTTCCGCTTTGGCGTAGAGGTTGTCATAGAGCGATGATGCGCCAGTGCCTCCTCCTCTCCCCGTATTCGGGGAGAGGCCGGGTGAGGGGTCCGCGCGTACTCGCGCGCTTTCCGGATGAGGATCCCTCACCCCAACCCTCTCCCCGAGTACGGGGAGAGGGAGAACGTCTGACATCTCTCGCGGGAAGGAGCGGCCCATGCCGCGCTTGCATCGGTGTTTCCTTGAAATTCTTTGTCTCAGTATCGTCGGCCTTCTTGTCCACGTTCGCGCCGCGCACGCGCAGCAGAAGATCACGCTCCGCGGCAATCTCTCTCCCGGCATGAGCTGGACGTTCAGCGAGGCCGAGCAGATGAACATGAACACGACCGTCAAGGTCGCCGGCCAGGAGCAGAAGTTGCAGCAGCGCGGCCAGCGCAAGCTCTCGGGCAAGGTCGAAGTGCTCGAGGCCGCCAACGGCCGGGCGACGGCGATGCGCGTCACGTTCGACCGCGACTGCGGCGGCATGATGGACAACGGCATGGGCCAGCAGATGCCGATGCCGTTTCCGCTCGCGGGGCAGACGGTGAACCTCAAACTTGATCCCACGACCGGTCTCGTCACGAACGACGCCCGCGCGCAGCTCGACCATGACGACCAAGTCCACCTCAACGGCTTCATCGAGGGCGACGACGCGTACCTGCCCACACAACCGGTCGGCGTCGGCGAGAGCTGGTCGCCGGACACCGCCGTCGTCGCGAAGAAGTGGGGCCTGGATCCGATGAAGAACAAGATCGGTCTGGGCCTGACACTCAAGGACGTGCGCGACGTCGGCGGGCGGCAGGTGGCGCTCGTGGACGTCGCCGGCGAGATGATGGGCGAGATCGGGGGCATGAACGGCTCGCGCAAGCTCAACGGCACGACGATGATCGACGTGCAGACCGGCCGCGCGATCGGCGTGGACGTCAACGGGACGATGACGCTCAACGGCATCCGCCAGCAACCCGACCAAGCCGGCCAAATCATGGTCATGGAGGTCGCAAGCGAGGGGACGACGTCGAGCAAGTCGCAAGCGCAGTTCACGAGCGCCGGCGGCGCGGGTGCGGGCGGCATGCCGGGCGGGTTCGGCGGCGGCGGCGGTCAACCGCCCGCGGGCGGCGGTGGCTTCGGTGGCGGATTTGGTGGAGGTCAGCCGCCTGCCGGTGGCGGCGGGTTCGGTGGAGGCGGCGGCGGAGGCGCCCCGGCCGGTGCGCCGCCGGAAGGTTCCTTCACGTTCCGCGACGACAAGATCACGTTCACCTTCGTCAGCGATCCGCGCCAGCCGCAGGCGACCGGCTCGATCACCATGGGCGATCAGAAGTTCCCCGTCCGCGTCACGGCCTGGAACGGCCGCGACATCGCCGGCACGTTCCAGGCCAGCGGCGCCGACTTCAACTTCACCGGCAAGGTCGACGGCGACACCCTGCTCTTCACCACCGACGGCACCAACTACACCCTCAAGAGCGTCGGCCCGCCGCCGGCGCCGAAAAAGCGCAACCCGCTCGGACAATAGGTCGGCCACTCCTGGCCGACATCGACGCGCGGCGCCGATCCTATCTGCTCAGATGCCGTCGCTTTCGCTCGAACGGCCAGCAAATCGTCTCTTAACGAGCGCAGAACAATGGCTTGGTTCGGCCGGCCGAGCTTTGAGCGTGATCGCGACGCTCGGAAAAATGTTGGCCGAGACTGGCGACCGGCCGAACGAGCAACGGCAACGGTTTACGCCTCAGCGACTGGGGAATTCCCTTAAAGAATCGACCCCGAAGGTGGCCCAAATCGACCCCCAAACGACCCCAAAGAACCCCCGGACCGCCCCTTTTTTCGATCGCCCGATCGGTGCGAGTTCACCGCATCGTGCCGGCGCTTCCAGGTTGCCAAAGAACCTTTCCCGTATCTATCGGAGGCGCTGCGCGCGAGAGGCGCCCGGCGCGCAGCGCCCCCGGGCGAAAACTTCACTGGCCGAGCGCCAAAGGGGTTTCGCGCACGGATTTTTCTTCGCTGGGGCGCTGCGCGCCGGGCGCATCACTATGCAGTGTGCAACTCGGATGGGCGGGAGTGATGGACGACAACAACTGCAGCCAATTCGATGCGCAGAAGGAGCGCGGGACAGTCGCTCCTTGACTTGGCCGATTGCCGCAAGGAGGCGCGTGCTCGCCTGATCGCTTCGCCCCCATCACACAACTACGTATGACGGTCCAGCGCGTCCGGTAGGTCGGCCACTCTTGGCCGACGTTGATGCGCAGCGTCGATCCTGTTTCATTCGATTCGCGGCTACGCCGCGAGTCGGCCAAGAGTGGCCGATCTACCTCAGAGGGGCCGGCCGACGTCAACTTGTGGCCGGAGCGCTGGCGAGCACTTGCTTCAATGCCTCGACGAGCTGCTGCACGCCCGTGGGCTTGACCAGGTGCATCGCGAAGCCCGCGGCAGCGCTGGCGCGGCGGTCGACGTCCATGCCGTAGCCGCTGAGGGCGACGGCGCGCACGTCGTCGAAACGATCACGCAATTGACGCAGCAGCCCGCAGCCGTCGCCGTCGGGGAGGCCGATGTCGCTGACGAGCACGTCGAAGGGCGTCGCGCGTTGGTCGGGCGTGGCGAGGTTTCGTTCAACCCACTGCATCGCCTCGACGACGCTCGCGACGGCCACGACGTCGTAGCCGTGCCGCTGGAGCATGCGCTGGAGCGTGGCGAGCGTGTCGAGGTGATCGTCCACCAGCAGGACGCGCGTGGAACCGCGCGGTTCGGCAACGTCGCCGCGCGCGGCGGACATGCTCGCCGGCGTCGTCGAGACGGGAGCGCTTGGGGTCAGCACGATGCTGCCGAACGACTCGCCTCGTGCCGACGACGAGGGCGCGGGCCGCGCTGGCAATTCGGCGCTCATCAGGGCCAGCGCGTTTGCGCCGGTCGACGTCTGCCAGATAAGTCGATTGAGTCCCATCCGTCGAGCCCCCGAAACGGCAACGGACGTAAACCGCGGATTGCCCGATCGCGCGGCGCGCGAGTCGTGAAAGCACGGTCGCGCAAACCATTCGGTTGCCGGCATTCATTTTATCCACAAGCGATGAACAGAAGCAACAAATGCAGCGCGATTCTCGCGCGGCTCTCATCACTATTGCGCCGCGCAAATCTTGCCGGCTTCTCGAGGCGCATCTCGCGCACCGGCGTGATCCTCGCGGACCCAACCGCAAAGGCGCGAAGTCGCAAAGACAGACGCGAAGGAGAACCTCAAAGCACTTCTTTGTGATTCCCTTTGCGACTTCGCGCCTTTGCGGTTCACCTTCGCGCTCGAGCGTCGCTCGCGCGCCTTGTTCTCGGCGCGGCATGGGCTTATCATCCCCGATTCGCCCCGCATTCGCTTCTCTGCCGCGGGCACGGGTGGTCCGTGCACGCTCGTACGCGAGAACGGAGCCGACGGCATCGGCGTGGTTGCCGTTGGCGGGTCCACGAAAAAGGTCCACGCACAAGAGGACGAGGCCGCGCCAGCTCGCGTTTCAACCAACGCCTGGTCGGTCGCATTTATTCGTATGGTCGATTTCAACCTGATTCACTCGCTGGGCAACCTTGATTCGGAGGTCGATGCCGCCGTCATGACCGCGCTGGGCGACGCCGCCACCGACATGAGCAAGCTCATCAAGGAAGACGAGGCCCAGGACTTCACCCCAGGCGCGATCATCAAGGGCAAGATCTCCGGAATGGCCGGCGACGACTTCATCGTCGAGCTGGGCCTCAAGAGCGAGGGCATCCTCGAGCGCGGCGAGTTCGACGACGCCGACAGCGTCAACCCCGGCGACGAAGTTCGCGTCCTCCTGGAAGACGTCGAGGGCGACACCGGTCTGGTGAAGATCAGCAAGCGCAAAGCTGATCGCATCATCAACTGGGAAGCCATCATGAAGTCCAAGAAGGAGGGCGACCCCGTCTCCGGCAAGGTCACCAAGAAGATCAAGGGCGGCCTGCTCGTCGACATCGGCGTGCCGGTCTTCCTTCCCGCTTCGCAGGTCGACATCCGTCGCCCCGGCGAGATCAGCGATTGGATCGGCCGCAACATCGACGCGATGATCCTCAAGATCGACGAGGAGCGTCGCAACATCGTCATCTCCCGCCGCAAGATGATCGAGGTCCAGCGCGAGGAGATGAAGAAGAAGACGCTCGACGGCCTGGTCATCGGCCAGCTCGTCAAGGGCACGGTCAAGAACATCGCCGACTTCGGCGCGTTCATCGATCTCGGCGGCATCGACGGCCTGCTGCACATCACCGACATGAGCTGGGGCCGCGTGAATCACCCCAGCGAGCTGCTCAAGATCGACCAGGAGATCGAGGTGAAGGTCCTGGCGATCGACAAGGACAAGGAAAAGATCGCGCTCGGCCTGAAGCAGAAGGACGCTTCGCCCTGGGAGAACATCGAGACGAAGTATCCCGTCGGCTCGGTCCACGAGGCCGAGGTCGTCAACATCATGTCCTACGGCGCGTTCTGCAAGCTCGAGGAAGGCGTCGAAGGTCTGGTGCACATCTCCGAGATGTCCTGGACCAAGCGCATCAACCACCCGAGCGAAGTGGTCTCGGTCAACCAGAAGGTCAAGGTCAAGGTCCTGGAGATCAATAAGGACAAGCAGGAGATCTCCCTCGGCATGAAGCAGGTCGAGGAGAACCCCTGGGAGCGCGTCGCCGAGAAGTACCCGCCCGGCTCGGTCGTCGAGGGCAAGGTGCGGAACATCGCCAACTACGGCGCGTTCGTCGAGATCGAGGAAGGCATCGACGGTCTGCTCCACGTCTCCGACCTCTCGTGGACGAAGAAGATCGGCCATCCCAGCGAAGTGCTCAAGAAGGGCGAGGCGATCAAGGCCGTCGTCCTCAGCGTCGACCAGGAGAAGCAGCGCATCGCGCTCGGCCTGAAGCAGATGCAGGAAGACCCGTGGCAGACGGTGATCCCGGCCAACTACCGCCCGGGCATGGTCGTCAAGGGCCACGTCACGAAGATCGCAAACTTCGGCGTGTTCGTGGAGCTCGAGCCCGGCCTGGAAGGCTTGCTGCACATCTCGGAAATCTCGGACCAGAAGATCGAGAAGCCCGAGGAGGCGCTCAAGGTCGGCCAGGAGCTGGACGTGAAGATCCTCCGCGTCGACAGCGACGAGCGGAAGATCGGCCTGAGCCTCAAGCGTGCCCAGTGGGCGCAAGAGGAAGAGAAGCGCGAGGAAGCCCGCGCCCAACGTGCCGAAAAGCGCGGCCTGAGAGGCGGCCTCGAAGGCGGCGAACAAACCAGCGGCCTGGGCGACCTCAAGCTCGGCGGGGAGCGGTAAGGTCGCGAGGATCAGTTCATCCGTCAACAACAAGAGAGGCCGGCCGAGTCACTCGGCCGGCCTCTTGGCTTTGATGCGGCCGGCGCGGCGTAACGAATTGGATGCTCAAGCAACGGGAGCCGGCACCGCGCCAGTCCGAGAAGCACCAGCAGCTCAACGGTCGGGCTGAGTTGACTGCATTGCCGGGTCATGCCGCGTCGGGCGGCCTTGACGTTTCGATCGCGAACCCACGCGAGCGAGAAGTACGGTTGCCGGTTCCAGGCAAGTATGCGCGCATCACTAACACGGCGACGAACGCGGGAATCAGCACGGCCCCCGCGATAGTGACCCAGCTATAGGCGGCGGTGCTCCACGAGGGCAGCCTCACTCCGCGATCGTTTCCTAAGTACACGAAAACGACGAACGCGAAGCCGTTGCAGACGACGGCCCAAGCGGCAAGGCTGGCAACGACCCAGGCGATTCCTGCGAAAATGCGACGTCCCTTGCGCAGCATAGCGGGATGACCATCAGTTCTCGAACCGGTGCCGCGCCGGCTATCGAGCCACAAGGAGCTAATCGACCGGCTCGGTCCGCACCATGGGCCTGTCATTCGGCAAGCAGTGCGGGCGTCAGAAGCCGCGGAACACGCCGTCGCCGTCAACCGCGTCAGCAAAGCTGGCGAACTCCATGTTCGAGATCGACAGGTTGTTTTGGATTCCCTGGACCTCGGACGGCAGGGCCCGGAATTCCGTGCCGATTTCCGAACCTAGCCCGTCGTAGAGGTTGACTACCAGCAGCGAATGCTCCGGGTCGGAGACGGCCGTCTGATCGATGACGATGATGAACGTGTGCGGGTATCCCGCGGGGATAGCCGCCAGCAGTTGCTGCTTGTTCAACCCCTCGAACGCGCGATCATCGATGAACTCAACGTACGCCTCGAAGCCCTCGGAACTCGGCTGCCGGATCTCATCGCAGATCGCTTCCCAAGCTGCACGATCGCTGAAGTCCGTCCGCAGAACCGGCGAGTCGGTCGTTCTCGGAAGCTGTCTCATCGGCCTCTCGAAGTGCTCGAGCTGAATAAGGAATCAGTATTCATCGGCCGGTCCGCTGCACAGTGCGGGCTTATCCATTGCGTTCGCGAAGCTGACGCCAGTACGGACGCGCGTAGTGGATTGCCAGTCGCATCAGGATCGACATGAAGATGACGTAGAGCGCGAAGTTGACGCCAATGCGCAACAGTCTGTGCGGAATTAAAGATTCGGTGACGTAGACCTGCAACACGCTCATCCCGGCCACCATGCACAAAGCGATGAACAGGAACGGCAAGCGATTGAGCGCATAGCGTGCTCCGCCTCGCCACGCGCGTTTCTGCTCCGCGACCGAAAGGTCATTCAGTTCGGGAATGGTCTTCATTGATCCAAACATGACTGCACCGCCGCGATGGACAACTGTATCTACACGGCGCACGCCGGCTAACTTGATCGGCGGCGTACGTCGGAACCTCCGGCATTGTAACAAGTCGGCCCGACAGTGGCGGCGGCAATGCAGGCTCGAACGCAAACGCGCCGCTCGTCTCGCAAACAGATGGCACGCTTCGCAGGCGGGCGGCCCGCCCCGACCGGATCGACTCACGTCCCCTCGTTCTGGAAGAACTCGATGATCTCCCCATGCGGTCCCCGGCAGAACGCGAGGCGGACCGGAACGGTCTCGTCCGGCGTGCGGATGGGCATGTCCTTGGGGGCGATCGCGACCGTCGCGCCGGCCGCGACCGCGCGGGCGACGTCGGCAACGATTGGCGAGAGCGGCCGAACACCAGCCGGCCCCGCCGGTTTATGGAAGCTCTTCGCGGGAGGCGCGGCCCCTGGCTCCGTGTCGGACGTGCAGAATCTGCACGGCCCTGCCTTCGACCCGATAGAGTACACGGTAGGGCTTCACGACGTACTGGTGAAGCGTATACGGGACGAGCTCGTCCTCGATGGCTCTCCCAAACGCCTGCGGGGATGCCTCGATCGAGTCAAATGACGCGAGCAGCTTCTCCAGAAACCGCGCCGCGTTCTCCGGCGAACGTTTCGCGATGTAGTCGCGAATCCCTTGCAAGTCTTGAAGCGCGCGAGCCGTGATGACTACGCGATAGCTCATCGCCGCTTCAACTCGTCGAGGAGCTTTCTCACGGCTTTTCGTGCGTCTTGAACGTCACCGCGATCCGCTTGCCGGACCGACTCCGCCAAGGCCTCAAGTACTTCGAGCTTTTCGGCTTGGGATTCGTAAGCGCCCGCATCTTGGATGACGATCGACGGCTTGCCGTTCAGCGTGAGAACTTCGGGGCGGCCGGTGGACTGGAGTCGTTCAACGTGTTGTCGAGTCCGCCGTCGGAAGCTGTCGAGCGTATGGATGTCCGTGGGACGAATCATGGACGCACCTTGAATGGGTCCTTTATCGATCCTTTTGCGATCCTCTCATTCTACCTCCTCGCTGTCGAGCCTGGAAGCCGATGGGGGCACAGAGCACAACGTTCGCTTGTCAGCGTCCGGGCTACGAAAAGGTCGACTCACGTCCGCTCGTTTTGGAAAAACTCGATGATCTCCCCATGCGGTCCCCGGCAGAACGCCAGCCGCACCGGCACGGTCTCGTCCGGCGTGCGGATGGGCATGTCCTTGGGGGCGATCGCGACCGTCGCGCCGGCCGCGACCGCGCGGGCGACGTCGGCGTCGCAGTCGTCGCTCCGCAACGCCAGGTGCGCCCACGCGCCTTCGCCCTGCGGCGGCGGGCGGCCGTTGCTCAGGATCTCGACGTAATCGCCGCCGCCCGTGTCCAGCAGCGCGATCATCTTCTGCCCGTCGCTCCAGCGGATGCGCTCGGCGAACCCGAGGCCGTCGCGGTAGAACGCCACGGCCGCTTCAAAGTCGTGCACGCGGATCGCGACGTGATGAAATCCTCGGATGCTCATTGAGCTGCGAATAGTATCGCAATGTGCTACGCGGTGTCGTTCAGTACGGCGGAGCGGCAACACGAGGTTCGTTGCCACGATTCGCATAGCCCGCTAGGCACGTCGGTACCCCGGCCGTAAGCGTTTTGGGACGACGTGCCGCGCTCTCCCGGTCAGATCTTCCATCGCGCCCGGAGCTGCCGATGGCGACCGGTTTTCCCTCAACATGTTGAACGTCAGCATCAACGTGTTGTCGTCGTAGGGCGGTCGAAGCATCCGCGCCACATACCACTCCGGGAAGATCACATGCGCTCGCGTAGGCTCGGCGATCGCGAGTTCCGGCTTCTCCGCCCTCACGGCGAATTGCCAAGCCCAGGACAATTCACGGACGACTTGCTCGCCCCAAACCGCTCCCACCTCTGCCACGAGCGTCACGGGCTTCTTGAACATCAGCAGATACAGCCCCTTGAGATACTTCTCGCGTTCAATCTGTTCGGATTCAACCAGATCATCGATCGCCTGAACGATGGCCGCCGGCGGGTCGGTCGGGCGCATGTTCAGGCGGCGCAGGCCGTTTGCAAGTGAGGCGGACAACGCTGCGCTCTGAGAATCGCTCAAGTTTCGCGGTGAACGTTCGATCACGAGTTGCCCCTGCTTTGTCGCCTTCTGTTCATGGGGCGGCCGGCGCGGCCGTCCACGTGTACCCGACTTCCCATTCCGCGGACGACGAGCAAAACAGAAGGCGCTCAACATCGCTTGTCATCAATACGATCTCGCGCTCGCGGGCGCGCACCGCGCAAATCATCTGGAGGTAGAAGTTGTCATCGACCGAAACGGAGCCGATGTCGGTCCGCGCAACGTTCACCATCTCAAAGTCGCCGAGTGACAAACTCCGGCCC
>Ga0081539_10005054_pt1 | contig 13853 bp, 13 predicted proteins | sample TabmetS4T2R2_FD_71023 | JGI IMG/M metagenome (GOLD analysis project Ga0081539, IMG submission 71023) | Tabebuia heterophylla rhizosphere microbial communities from the University of Puerto Rico - S4T2R2 | ecosystem: Host-associated > Plants > Roots > Rhizosphere ...
GTGCACGATTCACGGTGAGTTTGTCTTCCGGGCTTAATTCATCCATGCCAAGGATAGCGATAATGTCCTGGAGATCTTTGTACCGCTGCAATACTCGCTGCACGTTTCGAGCGACGTTGTAATGATCTTCACCGACAATCTCGGGAGCAAGTGCTTTCGATGTGGATGCCAATGGATCAACGGCGGGATAAATTCCGAGCTCAGCAATCGCCCGTTCAAGCACGATGGTCGAGTCCAAGTGTGCGAAAGTGTTTGCCGGAGCAGGGTCTGTGAGATCGTCCGCCGGAACATAGACCGCCTGGAATGAAGTGATCGATCCTTTGTTCGTTGACGTAATTCGCTCCTGCAAATCTCCCATCTCGGCGGCAAGCGTCGGCTGATAACCAACCGCGCTCGGCGTTCGGCCTAACAAGGCTGACACTTCAGAGCCGGCTTGTGAAAATCGAAAAATGTTGTCGATAAACAAGAGCACATCCTGATTGCGTTCGTCACGAAAATATTCGGTCATCGCGAGAGCGGAAAGAGCGACACGTAAACGTGCGCCGGGCGGTTCGTTCATCTGGCCGAAGACCATCCCCACTTTCGACTTCGACAAATCTTTTTGATCGATCACACCCGCTTCGCTCATCTCCTTGTAAAGATCGTTGCCTTCACGGCTCCGCTCCCCGACGCCGGCGAACATCGACACACCGCCGTGTTTCATCGCGATGTTGTTAATTAACTCCTGGATGACAACAGTCTTGCCGACGCCCGCACCGCCGAACGCCCCGACTTTGCCCCCCTTTGTAAATGGGCAAATAAGATCGATGACCTTGATGCCCGTTTCCAGGATCTTTGCGCTTGTGTCTTGCTCGGTCAGCGTCGGCGCGAGGCGATGAATTGGGTAGCGCTTTTCAAATTTCACAGGGCCGCGACCATCAATCGTATCTCCGGTGACATTGAAGAGCCGGCCAAGAACCCCCTCGCCTACTGGCACACTGATGGGCGCGCCAGTATCGACCACTTCCATGCCGCGTTTCAAACCGTCGGTTGAAGACATGGCGACTGAACGCACCCAATTTTCGCCAAGATGCTGTTGTACTTCGAGAGTCAGCTTCGTTGGGTTGCCATTGACTTCGTATTCAATTTGGAGCGCGTTGTAGATTTTCGGCAGAGTGTTTTCATTCGAAAATTCGACATCCACAACGGGTCCAATTACCTGAACTATATTTCCTTTATTCATAATCTTGATTAAGCACCCAGCGCCATCTGCGCGGTCGCGATCTCGAGTAATTCCGTGGTAATACCAGCCTGACGCATCTTGTTGTATTCGAGCGTCAGATCCTTGATAAATTGCTCAGCATTATCGGTGGCATTTTTCATCGCCACCATGCGAGCACTATGCTCCGATGCGCGCGCATCCAGGATCATCTGGAAAACTTGAAACTGAATGTAATAAGGCAACACGACCCCGAGCAGCTCTTCGGCTTTCGGCTCGAAAACATACCCGAGCATCGGATCGAGATCTTGTTTCGCCTCCTCGGTTTTTGCGCCTTTTGGTAGATCGAAGCTGCTGATCGGCAGCAGGGTTTGTACAACTGCGCGCTGGCTGATCGTATTGATAAAATGCGTGTAGAGCACGGAAACTTTGTCCACCTCGCGCCTGAGAAATTTTTCTATGCAAAATTTTGAGAGCGGTTTGCTTTCCACAAAGCTGGGTGAATCCTTGAGCTCGAAATCGGCTAGCAACTCGCGCTTGGTACGTGCGATGAATTGGCGCGCCTTCTTCCCGCTAACCACAAAGGCGGTTTTAGCCTGGTCAAAATTTGCGGCCTCGCGAAACAGATTTGTATTGAGCCCACCGCATAGGCCCTTGTCCGTGCTGATAATCAACACCAACTCCTTCTTCAGCGGTCGGATTTCCAAAAGCGGATGTAATCGCGGGTTCGTCCGTTGTTGTAACGAAACCAGAACCTTATTCATCAATTCAGCGTAGGGACGGCCTGCAAGTGCATGCTGCTGCGCTTTACGCATCTTGGAAGCGGCCACCATCTGCATCGCTTTGGTGATCTGGGCAGTGTTCCGGATGGATTTGATCCGGCGCCGTATGTCGCGCGTGTTCGCCATTAGAAATTACCTGTTACAGCTTCGCAAACCCACCAGGGTCTATTGCCAGCCCGTTTTGAATTCGTCCAGAGCTGCTTTCAATTGGGGTTCAATGTCCTTATCGAGCTCTTTCTTCTCGCGAATCGATCGAAGCAACGGCTCCTTCCGCGTTTGAAACCAATCCTGAAGCTTCAGTTGATACTCCTTGACCCGTTCGACCGGCACAGAATCAAGGTACCCATTTTGCATTGCCCACATCACGGCGACCTGTTGTTCCACTGGAATCGGGTTGTACTGTTTTTGTTTAAAAAGCTCGACAATGCGTTGGCCGCGATCGAGTCGTGCTCTCGTTGCCGTATCAAGATCCGAACCAAATTGTGCAAACGCGGCTAGTTCGCGAAATTGCGCGAGATCGAGTTTCACTTTGCCCGCGACCTGCTTGATCGCCTTGATCTGGGCAGCTGAGCCGACGCGGCTGACTGACAAACCGACCGAAATTGCTGGGCGAACGCCTTGATAGAACAAATCAGTCTCCAGATAAATCTGGCCATCCGTGATGGAGATGACGTTCGTAGGAATATAAGCGGACACGTCCCCGGCTTGAGTTTCGATAATCGGCAGCGCTGTTAGCGATCCGCCACCAAACTGATCATTCATGCGGGCTGAGCGTTCGAGCAATCGTGAGTGCAGGTAAAATACGTCGCCCGGATATGCTTCGCGTCCTGAAGGCCGTTTCAGCACGAGCGATACCTGGCGATAGGCCACTGCGTGTTTGGACAAGTCATCGTAAATGATGAGCGCGTCCATTCCATTATCCATGAACCACTCGCCCATCGCGGCCCCAGCGAATGGCGCGAGATACTGATTAGTCGCAGTGTCCGATGCGGGCGCAGAGACAATCGTGGTGTAAGGCATCGCGCCCTCTTTTTCGAGAACATTGAGAACGCGCGCCACGTTGGAATTTTTTTGTCCCACAGCGACGTAAATACAGTAAAGCGGCCGATAATTGCTATCCTTCGCATCTTCGGCACCCTTGTTCAGGCGTGCCTGATTGATAATCGTATCGATGGCAATCGTCGTTTTGCCAGTTGCGCGATCGCCAATAATCAATTCACGCTGGCCACGTCCGATCGGAATCATGGCATCGATAGGCATAATCCCGGTTTGCACCGGTTGATTGACGCTGCGACGCTTAATCACGCCAGGCGCAATTTTCTCGAGAGGATAAAACGTTTCAGTTTTGATCGGTCCCTTGTCGTCGAGTGGCTGGCCGAGTGTGTTTACCACGCGGCCCAAGAGCGCTTTGCCCACTGGAACGGAAAGGAGGCGACCAGTTGTCTTAGCTTCGTCGCCTTCTTCAATGAGGGTGTTGTCGCCTAACAAGATCGCGCCGACTTCAGTCTCTTCGAGATTGAGTGCAAGACCGTACACGCCGTTAGGGAACTCAATCATCTCATTGAGCATTACGTCGCTTAGGCCCTCAATGCGTGCGACGCCGTCGCCTGTTTCGCGCACAATGCCTACGTTGCTTTTGGTCGTTGATGTTTTTAGCTGTCCAATTTTGGATTCGATGTCTTCGAGTATTGTGCTCATGGGTCTAGGTGTTAATTAAAGTTCGTGTTGCAGGCGTTGGAGGCGGTTGCGCACGCTTCCGTCCCAAACATCGCTCCCTACGCGGATACGCATTCCGCCAAGCAGCTGAGGATCAACCTGAAATTCAGTCGCGAGGTCATTGCCATATTTATCTTTCAGATTGGCGACGATTTCTGATCGGATCGCCGGATCCACCTCGCTCGCAGTTTCGATTGTGGCGTGACGTTTCTGCAATTCGAGCCGAAGCAAACGTCTGTAGTTTTTTAGCACATCTATGTAATTGCGCGGCTTGTGTTTCACGAGTGAATCGACCAGGGAAGCAATCTTACCCGAGTCAAGCTGACCGTCAGTGAAACTCGCCTGAAGCATCTTGCGCGATAGTTGACGGATTTCCTTATTAAGCTTCATCGGGCGACCTCTCGAGCGGCTTCCTCCTGCAAGCGTCGCTGGTCTTCCTGCGTCAGCACCTTGCCGGTCACCTTCGCCGTGGTGTCGACTACAAGGCGCCCAAGTTCGCGTTTCAGCGATTCCATTGTGCGTTCGTGTTCGATCGCTGCTGCCTGGCGCGCTTTGGCGATGATCTGTTCCGCTGCAGTAATAGCCTCCTGCTGCTTGCGCTCCGACAAATGCGCAGCGCTTTCGCGCGCTTCATCGATCATTTTCTGCCCGTCAGCATTCGCCTTGGCGACAATCTCCTGGTAACGCTTCTCTGCTTCTGCGAGTTCCTTTTTGATTTTCTCCGCATTGAGCTGTCCCTGCTCGATTGTACGCCGCCGCTCTTCCAAGATGGCAAGGATGGGTTTATAGGCGAAGCGTTGCAAAAGGTATGCAACGATGCAGAAGCTAATGACCTGCGATAGAAACAATTTCCAATTCCAGCCGAATGTTTCAGCTGTTTCGCGCAAGATGTCGGTGACGCCGCTGTTGGCGGCAATAATCAGGTTCATAAACTAAGTCTCGGGCGCAACATTGATTGCCTCCCCGGTAACGATTAGTGAACGAGATACAGCGCGTAAAAAACGATCGCCTCGGTCAACGCAATGGCGAGGATTCCGTGCACGAGCACTTGCGTGAACGCACCGGGATTGCGACCGACCGCGCTGGTCATTCCCAGGCCGGTCAAACCGATTCCGATTCCGACGCCCATCGCGGCAAGCCCGACGTGAATGCTTCCGCCCAGTTCTGCTAGTATTGGTAGTATCATATTTTTGTTAGTTGGTTTTGGAAACCTCGTCATGAGATCCCGCAAAAATCAATGCGCGTGTTCCGGTCCCTCCTGATGTTCTGCAATTAACATTGTAAAAACTGCGGTTAACAGCATGAAGACAAGTGCCTGCACAAATCCGACGAGCACTTCGAGGAAATAAAATGGAATTGGCAGGATCGGCGACAGCCACGGGACCATCGTGGACATCGCCTCTAGAATGCTTTCGCCGGCGTAAATATTTCCGAACAATCGAAAACTGAGCGCAATCGGTCGAAATAGAATCGAGATCACTTCCAGCCAGCCGACCGCGAAAAAAATGACGACCATGAGAATTTTTATGATTCCGGTTGTCTCACCTTTTGGGCCAAACAAATGTTTCAGGAACCCTCCGACACCGTTGGCTTGAATCGCCCAGACAAACCACATGACGAAAAACACGGCCGACATCGCGGTGGTCATGTTCAGGTCCGCGTTGCCACCACGCAGCAACGGCCGATCGACGCGAAAATTTCCCGTCGCGTCGAAATGGCCCCAACCGACGGTGCCGATTCCGGGAACTAGTCCCAGCCAGTTCACGAACAGAATAAAAATGAAAACCGTGGCAAAGAACCAAAATCCCTTTCGCACAAGATCGCGGCCGATGATATTCTCCAGAAAATTGTGCAAACCCTCAACCAACCACTCCCAAAAATTTTGAATCCTGTTGGGGAGAACCTGCACCCGTCGAGTTGCTATTTGTGCAAAAACGATGATGCCCGCGGCCACAATCCAGGTGACCAGCATCGAATTGGTGATTCCGAACCCGCCGAACTGAACAAGCATCTGCGGTTTCAACGAGACGCCCTCGTGCGCAGTAGCGCCCGCTTCAGCGGCAAAGGTCGACCTGGCGAGCATCGTGCTGGAAACCAGCGCCAGGCTCAACATTAGTAAACAACGATTGCGCATTTTATAAACACAGTTGTAGCCGGGATCGGTGATCCCAGCCTGCCGAGGTGATCCGCGTTCGTCCCTCACTTGCCACACTACGGCGAAAATGCAGCCCCGGCTACAACTTGAACGCGCATATCAAAGCGCTTTTTGCCCCGATGACAAACAGAATTCTCAGGGGCAAACTACTTTGCGGGCAAACTTTCAGCAAAGTGCGGCGCGATTCTCGCCAGCCGCCTTGAGTCCACCTGTTCAGCCGCCCCATTCATTGTAATCGCTTCCTCGTAGAAGGATTCCAAGTGATCAATCTGAGTTTCCTGTTCGAAGCGTTCCCTTACTGTTGCGTGCGCGCGCTCTCCCATCTCTCGCAACAGGACGGGCGAACCCGCGATTAATTGCATCCCGTTTGCCAGAGCAACGTGGTCCTCCTCCGGCACGAGAAATCCGGTGCGACCGTGATCGACTGCTTCGGGTATTCCACCATGGCGCGTCGCAACTACTGGCAACCCTGTTGCCATGGCTTCGAGCGCTGAGTTCGGCACACCCTCCTGATCCTGATTTGGGGAAATTTCGCTCGGGTGCAAAAACAGATGGGCGCTGGCGTAAAGTTCGTGCAGCTTCGATTGCGCAAGAAACCCGACAAAATGCACGTCTCTGGCAATGCCCAGGCCGCCGGCAAGCATTTCAAGCTCCTGCTGCAAGGGGCCTTTACCGGCGATGAAAAATTCCGCACCGGGATAGTCTCTCTTGAAAATTGCAAAAGCACGCAGGCTGGTTGCCACGCCCTTTTTCGGGATCAGTCGACACGCCTGCACCACTTTCCATTTGCCGTCGCGGGGAGGTGCTCGGTGCACCAGCGGGAATTCGTTGAGCGGGATTCCGGTACGATTGATACGCAACTTTTCCGGCGGGCACCCCAACTGAGTCAGCCGATCGGCAAGCGATTGAGAACGGGCGAACACCAGAGGGACTGCGTTGAAAAGACGCCGCAGTTTGCCTGGATAATCCTTGATCTCTGGCTTATGTGCGACATCGGCGCCATGAAAAGATACTACACACGGTTTGTGCCATTGCTCGATAAACGGAAGCAGGTGCACGCCGGTATGGCCGAAATAAATATGCATCAAATCAGCCCCGTGGCGCCTCAACAATGAGTCCAGAGTTTGATACTCGCCACGATAAACAATCGGCGGCCGACGCTCGACGAATTTCAACCAACCGTGCACAAGCAGGTTAGTGCGCCGTTTCGGAATCACTTCGATATCGTCAAACGGAAATCGCTCGGCATTCTGGACTTCCTTGGTGACAACAAAAGTGTGCACGCCGCGCAGCGCTTTTACCTGCCGGTAGATGTGCAACATCTCCGACTTCAAAAAACTTGAACAGTAACTCGCTACAACCCGTCTGCCCATAACACAGCGGCCAGTTTCGCTAGGGATGCTCCCCTTGTCCACATCAAATCGCCGTGGAAACGTTCTCGGGCGGTTGCGGTATTCGTGTCCCCAACGCATGTTTTAAGGCACCAGTTCCCTCTCCCTTGGCTGCTGAAGTCGAAATTATCCGGGCCTTTGCGAATTTTTCTTGTAGCGCCTTTAAATTCTCCCTAGCACCGGGCAAATCCATTTTGTTGCCAACCACGAACCACGGCCGTGACGACAAGGTCGGATCGTACAGATCAATTTCCCGGCGCAGGTTCTGCAAATCTTCGACGGGATTGCGACCCTCGCTTCCGGCGATATCCACGACGAAAACCAAAACGCGGCAGCGCGTAATATGGCGCAGAAATTCGTGACCCAACCCGAGTCCACGGTGCGCTCCTTCGATCAGACCCGGAATATCCGCGACGGTGGCGCGTCGGTAACCTGGGAATTCAATGACGCCGACGATCGGGTGCAGCGTTGTGAACGGGTAAGGCGCGACCTTCGGCCGTGCCGCGGAAATTTTGCGTAACAGCGTCGATTTGCCGGCATTTGGGTACCCAACCAATGCCGCGTCTGCGATCGTTCGCAACTCCAGCAGGAAATGGCTCTGTTCGCCTTCTTCGCCGTCGGTGTATCGGCGCGGTGCTCTGTTGCGCGAGCTCTTGAAGTGTACATTCCCCTTTCCTCCCGCTCCGCCGCGGCAGAGTATGAATTGCTCACCATCGCGTATGAGATCGGCAACGGGTATTGACGATTGGCAATTGCCGATCGTCAATTGATCTGAACTAGTCGTGAAGCGTTGGGCGTTGCGCGTTGCGCCTTTTTCTTCGTCTGCTTTCCACACAACCGTCCCCACCGGAACCTTTACGATTTTGTCCGCGCCGGCCCGGCCGCTCATTTTCTTTCCCATCCCGTGGCCGCCGTTTTTTGCTCTAATCAGGGGCTCATAAAAGAGATTCGCGAGATTGTCGACATGCCGGTCCGCTCGCAGGATCACGTTACCACCACGGCCGCCATCACCGCCGTCCGGACCTCCTTTCGGCACAAATTTTTCTCGTCGGAAACTGACGCACCCGCGGCCGCCTCGTCCCGCCTGCGCGAAAACTTTCATTCGATCGACGAACATGGCTGCGTTTCGTTACCTCGTTAAATGGTTGAAGAGTTGGACCGCCTGCTCCTCTAAAAACTTGTACGCTTCAAAGTTCCGTAAAGAGCCTTCGTTTTCTCAGCAATTGCAGCCCAACTAAAATTCTCTTCGACCCGTTTGCGCCCCGCTCCGCCGAACCGCTCGCGCAATTGAGGATCTCTCATCAACGCATTCACACGCTCTGCGAGATCGCGCGCGAATTTTTCCGGGTTTATTGCTTCGAACGGGCTCTCCTCCATTTGTTCAAGTGGGACGAGAAAACCAGTTTCGCCGTCGACGACGACTTCCTTGATTCCGCCAACAGCACTGGCAACCACCGCAGTTTCGCAAGCCATTGCTTCCAGATTGATGATACCGAACGGTTCGTAGATCGACGGACAAATGAATACCCCTGCTTGTGAATAAAATTCACAGGCGGTCTTCTGATCGACCATTTCGTTGATCCAAATAATTCCCGCTCGCTGCGCTTGTGCACGCTCGACGGCGATCCGCATTTCATCGCCGAGTTGCGGGGTGTCTGGCGCGGCTGCGCACAGTACGATCTGGAAATCGCGATCCATGAATTGGATCGCGCGCACCAGATGTTGGACCCCTTTCTGGCGGGTGATCCGCCCCACGAATAGCAGATATGGCCTGGTCGCATCGATACCGTAGCGCTTCAGCGCGCCAGTTGAATCCAGCTTACAATATTGATCCAAATCGATGCCGTTATTGATCACGTGCACCCGCGCAGGATCCACCTCGAAGAGACGTTCGATATCGCGTTTGGTCGCTTCGGAAACTGCTATGATGGCATCCGCCATTTCCAGCGCTGTCCTTTCGACCCAAAGTGAGAAGTCGTAGCCTCCTGCGAGTTGTTCGCGTTTCCAAGGTCGAAGGGGCTCGAGCGAATGAACGGTAACCACGAGTGGTAAACCGTAGTTTTTTTTCGCCAGAATTCCGCCAAAGTGGCTGTACCACGTGTGACAATGCACCAGATCGGCGTCGATGTTCATGGTGTTGAAATCCGTGCAACGCCGCACCGCGCCGAAGGCGGAACGCAAAGGCTGTGGGCAGGTAAAATTGCTCGCGTTCAGTTCGAAACCGATGACCTTGAGATTACCTTCGTCCACACGCTGATCGCCAAAGCAACGCACTTCGACCGGCATCGTCTTTGCCAACTCCCGTGACAAATAGCCAACATGAACTCCCGCTCCGCCATAGATATTCGGCGGATACTCGTTAGTCAGGAACAGTACCTTCACGCGAGTTTTACGTCGTTGTAGCGGCGCTTGTGTCAAGCGCAGAATCAGCGGCCGGCGCGTTTGTCCCAAGCTCTACACTTATTTCGCACGCACCAGCAGTACCGGGATATCGACGGCGTGACGCACCTTGTCGGCAGTCGCCCCATACAGAATGTCGCTAATAAAGCGATGCCCGTGTGTAGTCATCGCGATCAGGTCGACATATTTCTCGCGAGCGAGCTTGATGATTTCATCAGACGGCTCGCCTAACGCCAGCATCGCGTCGCAGGAAAAGCCTTCGTCAATTAATTCGTGCTGCCGTTTTTCCAAATATAGCCGGTCTTCTTTCATCTCCTGGCTCTCGGCCAGTTGAAGCTGATTGAAATTGCGCGCCACCCACCCGTCGGCCACGTGAACCAGGAGTAGTTTTGCGCCAGTCATGCGCGCCAGCGGCTTGATATGATTGAGGATAGTCCCATCGGCGGGACTATTCTCGAGAGGGATCAATATGTGTTTGTACATGAAATCACGGATCCGAATGCCGAATGGCTGAGGCAGATAAATCGTAGATCATGTTCGTCATTAAGATTTCGGATGCGTTTACTCAGGAACCGGAAGCCCGAGAGAACCATAAAACACCTTGAGCACAGAGTCCGGCAAGAACGTGTCCAAAAGCAGCTTTAGATTTAGCGCAATGATGATGCCGGCAGTCACCCAGCCCAGAATTTTTATCCACATCGGGTTCACGAATTCAGCCATTTTGGTCTTTTCACTGGTAAATCGCATCAGCGGCCACACAGCGAACCCAAGTTGCATGCTCAAACAGACCTGACTGGCAATCAGCAATTCCGTCGTTTTGCCTTCTCCGAAAACACCGATCACTACGATTGCAGGCACAATTGCAATGAGTCGCGTTATCAGGCGACGCAGCCACGGCGTAATTCGGATGTTGAGAAAACCTTCCATCACGATCTGACCGGCGAGCGTGCCGGTAAGAGTGGAGTTTTGTCCAGAGGCGAGCAGCGCGACTGCAAACAGTATGCTCGCTACGCCAACCCCAAGCAACGGACTGAGCAGTTTGTACGCGTCCTGAATCTCCGCCACATCCTGATGGCCGGACCAATGGAAAGAGGCCGCCGAAAGAATGAGGATCGCAGCATTAATGAACAATGCGAACATGAGTGCCGCGCTCGAATCGATCGTTGCAAACTTGATCGCTTCTCGCCTGCCTTCCGGCGTCTGCTCGAACTTCCGCGTCTGCACAATGGACGAGTGCAAATACAGATTGTGTGGCATCACCGTGGCACCAAGAATTCCGATACTGACGTAAAGCATTTCCTGGTTTGTGACGACGTGTGGCCCGGGAATAAATCCCAGCGCAACACCAACGATGCTCGGCTTGGAAAAGAGTAGCTCCAGCGCGAAACACGTGCCGATAGTCGCGATTAGCGTGATGACAAGCGCTTCAACGTAACGGAACCCTTTGTTTTGGAGATAAAGAACAGCGAGAACATCGAGCGCGGTGATAAGACACCCCCACACCAGCGGGATGCCAAACAGCAGTTGCAACCCAATCGCCGAGCCAACCACTTCGGCCAGATCGCATGCAGCGATCGCAATTTCGCACAGAACCCAGAGAAACCAGACGAGCGGTCGCGGGTAATGGTCGCGGCACGCCTGAGCGAGATCACGACCTGTGGCGACGCCGAGCTTGATGCATAAATGCTGAAGCAGGATCGCCATCAGATTTGAAATCATGATGACACATAGAAGCGAGTACCCGAACCGAGCGCCGCCCGCCAAATCAGTCGCCCAGTTCCCCGGATCCATATAGCCGACCGCCACCAGAAATCCCGGACCGGAAAATGCCATGAGCTTTCGCCAAAAGGACGCCGTCTGGGGCACGAGGATAGTGCGATGGACCTCCGGCAAAGAAACCTGCCCCTCCGTCCGGCGCCAGGCCTCGCGAGGTGTTGCTGTAGTTGCTACTTCCGAATGCGCCATGAATGCCGCTCAATAATTCTTAGGTGAGACTAAGTTATTTATGTTCGTGTATTATTCTGTCAAGCGGCAATCTTTGATTGTTGACTGTTTGGATGAGCCTTTTATGTTCGCCCGAGATGCGCAACAAAAAGGCCTTTCAAACCGCTGTCACTTCCACGACGGTGGAGGATTATCTCGAGCGCATCCTCGAACTCATCAATTCCAAGGGATACGCGAGGGTCATCGATATCGCGGCTGCCTTGAACATTTCGCAGGCCAGCGTCACTAACATGGTTCAACGGCTCGATACCGAAGGGCTTCTGAAATATGAAAAGTACCGTGGCCTTATCTTAACTGGCGCCGGGAAAAAATTGGCCAGCAGGATCGCCCAACGCCACAAGCTGCTCACCGAATTTCTCAGACTGCTCGGTGTAGACGACCGAGTGATTCATCATGATGTGGAGGGAATGGAGCACCACATCAGTCCTTCCACGTTACGCGCAATTGCAGCCCTTACCCGGCAATTGCAGCGTAGCCCCAACCTGCGGGCCCAATTGCAAGCCGGTTCGGCTTAACAACTTCCCAGAAGATTTTCGGCTACAGGTTCCGCTAGCTCGCCGTAGGAACAGCAGCGTCGCTAATCTTCTTGAAATGCAGCTGCTTCACCCGGCGGTTATCGGCTTCGGAAACCGTAACCAAATAGCTATCGATTCTGACTTGTTCGCCGGTCTTCGGCAGATGCCCCAGCAGATGCGTGACGTATCCACCGATCGTGCTTACGTCTGGGCTTTCCAGATCAAGCTTCGCCAGATCGTTTAGTTCGTACAGGCCAAGCGCTCCGTCCACACTGAATTCGTTCGCGCTAATTTTGCGAAACTCTTCCTTCTCGAAATCGAACTCGTCCTGAATGTCACCAACGAGTTCCTCCAACACATCTTCCAGTGTCACGAGACCAACAGTTCCTCCAAACTCATCCACAACGATCGCGAGATGTGCATGTTTGCTAAGAAATAATCTGAGCAAATTTTCCAGTGGCATCATCTCGGGGACTGGAACCAGTTCGCGTTTGATCTTCATCAAGTCTGGATGCGGATCGCGCATCATCGGAAGCAATTCCTTGATATGAATTTGGCCGATGGTGTTATCCAAGTTTTCACGGCATAACGGGAAACGCGTGTGTTGGGATTCAATCGCCGTTTTCACATTCGTATCGAAATCATCCTCCACGTTCAGGTAAACGATGTCGCCGCGAGGCGTCATGATATCGCGCACGACGCGGTCCCGCAGATCGAGCACGTTAAACACGAGTTCACGGCCGAGGGGCGTAACCTCCGCTGATTTTTCGCTTTCGCGCACAATCAAGCGCAGTTCTTCCTCGCTATGCGCCAGTTCTCCTTCGGCAATTGGTTCGACGCGAAGAATCCGCCGGAGCACCCAATTGCTCGCGGCGTTTAAAAACCAAATCGCCGGTCTGAAGATTACATAAAACCATCGCAACGGCGCACTCACGAACAGCGCGGACGGCATTGCTTTGCGGATCGCCAGAATCTTCGGGGCCTGTTCGCCTATCACGATGTGCAAAAACGTGATCGCCGAAAAAGCAAGTGCGAACGAAACCGACTTGATTACGGCGGACGATGCGATCCCCGCCGAAGCGAAAAATGGCTGAAGCATTCGTGCCAGGAAAGGTTCACCCAGCCAGCCGAGGCCGAGGCTCGCCATGGTTATTCCGACCTGACACGCAGAAAGATATGCATTCAGATTGTCCTTGATCGCTCGTAGCAGACCAGCTCGCTTGCTGCCGCTGGCAGCCATTGTCTTAAGATGGCTAGTACGAATTTTGACGAGCGCGAACTCAGCGGCGACGAAAAAGCCGTTCAGCAATACCAGCAGCGCGATGGCTAGCAGTTTCCCCAACAGCACCATCGGGGGCTCCCATTGCTGCACAACCGTTTCGGCAATTGGGGCCAAAGATAGGGGAAACGAGTTCATCTATAGCAGGTTGGACGCGTTCGGCTAACGCGTCGCAGAGCCTTACGGCTGCAATTTACCAGCTAGATTTAGTTACGCCAGGGATCAACCCCTGCGAAGCCAGTTCGCGAAAAGCCAGACGCGACATCTTGAACCGGCGAATGAAAGCCCGGCGGCGCCCGCTCACCTGGCAGCGGTTCACCACGCGCGTTGGACTCGCGTCCCGCGGTAGCTGCGCCAGGCCAGCGTAGTCCTTTTTCGCCTTTAGCTCGCCGCGCAGCGCAGCGTACTTTTTC
>Ga0081539_10005055_pt1 | contig 13849 bp, 13 predicted proteins | sample TabmetS4T2R2_FD_71023 | JGI IMG/M metagenome (GOLD analysis project Ga0081539, IMG submission 71023) | Tabebuia heterophylla rhizosphere microbial communities from the University of Puerto Rico - S4T2R2 | ecosystem: Host-associated > Plants > Roots > Rhizosphere ...
ATCCCTTGCCCATGTTCTTCTCATTGATTAATAATTGCAAATCTACCTGATTGTTTTTCTGCCAATCCTGAATACACGTTGTAGTCTTGTCCTGACTCCCATCATCAACAACGATAATTTCGTATGGTTCAGGACGTTCTCTGAGATAAGCCTGTAAACAATTCAGTGTGCTGGGGATTAGAACCTCTTCGTTATAGGCAGGAATGATGACGGAAAGCTCGGGCGAGGTCATGATCCGTTGACATCCTGCTGTATCGGGTTCTTCAAATCAAAGATCAGATAACCATCCCCTTCAGCATAAATAGGATAAGAGCTGAATAACCGCTCTTCGAGTTGTGGCTGTCGTTTGAATTCATCGAAATCAGTCACAAGAAAATAACTCATTTTCGAAGAATAGCGATTGAATAAATCATCGAAGGTGAAGACCCCGGCGCGAATATTGGCAAAGGCTGTATCTCCCCCATACGGCCACGTAGATACCGTCTTCCAGCCCCAGTACTGCAGACGCGAACCATAATCTTGAGTCAAGGCAATGACATTCACCTTTTTGTCAAACTGCTCACCGATTTCCGCCCACATGGCAGCTTCAGGACGATAATCCACTGCCTTCATCTGATTACGAACATCCCATAGCACGGAGAATAATCCATAGAAAAGGATCACGTACGTGGCGCTTCTCATCCAGCGTTGAGCGGTCGCTCCCGATAAATGAGCGAACAACCAACCTCCGAGTGGCGCGAGTGACAGCCCAACGATAGGAATAAGTGGCAGATGATAATAGTCATGCGTAGCGATGTGATAGTTAAAGAAAAGTCCATAAAGAATATATGAACCCCATAATCCATATAAGAAAATCTGCATACGCTTATCGGCGAGAAAGAATCCCAACAAACCCAACATGATGAAGATTCCGCCTGCAGCCAGGCTTGCTTTCGTTTCCCATTGAAGATAGTTATAAGGACTCAATAATAACTCAGGAACAAAACGTCCTTTGAATGCCTTCGCTAGGTCGCCTCTTACGAAAACGCCGTAAACAACATAAATGGAGGCAGGCAATGCACCGATCAGTGCGATTGTCCATACTTGAAGGTTCTTCAACAAGTCGCGCACTGTAAAGCGCGATAAGGCTAGCCCCAGCGCACCACCAATCACGAAAAAGACGGCAGAAAACTTGATGAATATCGCGAAGCCACCTAAAATTCCCGAGAGAACTGCATATATCCAAATTCCTTCTCTCCTTTCAGGAAACTGCGCAGCGCTCCGTAAGGAGGGGTCAAGGGTGAGGTTGAGGTAGCGCGCAAACATCCACCAAAAGGACAAAACTAGCATCACCATCAAAGGATCAGGTTGAAAGCTTCTGCTACCAATCACTGCATAAGGAAAAACCAAGAAATACGTTGTGGAGACGAGCGCACCTTCAAAGGAAACGAACTGACGCGCCAGCATGAAAAGAAATATTCCGCCGATCAGCCAGAATAAGGAGGAATAAACGCGGGCGACCCAAAGTTGCTCGCCTGTGAAACGATAGGTGAAAGCAACGAGCCGCTCAAAGACGACAGGTTCCACATCCGCTTTGAGCTTTGCCATTCGAATGGCATTTTCCAATTTCCAGGTGGAAACACCGTCTGGCTGTGTTTCATAATATAAACCACGGGCTTTGATGATCGAGACTAACTGGCGCGTAGGATGAAAATCGAGTGGCAGGTCCGCTAGATCGTAAAGACGGATTGCAAGCGCCGAACCAAGGACCAAGACAAGCGCGACAGTGCGTGCCACCCTAGATGAGAACAAAGATGCTTGGGACATAAGCCAAAGTATTTTATCAGATTCAACCTGTTACTTAGCCCCCGAAAGCCTCCGTCGGCGGCGACGGAGAATGAGACCACGCACTTTGCTTAAACCCGTCAGGTTGAGGATCGCTGAAACAAAGATGTTCCATCGCGCCCACGCCGTTGGAGGATGGATAAATAGCGCGCGGAACCACGCGATCAATGCAGAGGCAGGCCGCCCCCCATCGAGCAGATAACGCGCATTGTAGCGATGCGCAGAGGCCAGCGCACGTCTTTCTACGCCTGAAGTTGCGGCTGCGAAATTGGGCTGTCTCTTCGCCCAATCCAACACCCGAAACGCTTCGCGACCAAACTCGGCGGCTCTAGCGCGATTCTTCGCTTGAGGATGGTACCGCGCTGCCGACCAAATTTGTGGGACATGCAAAATCCTGCCGTGTGCCGCAAGGCGAATCCAGAGTTGATGATCGAGCATGAAATGAAAGGATGGATCTAGGTATCCCGTTTTTTCAAGCGTGGAGCGCCGAAAAAAGACACTGGATTGCCCAATAATTTGAAAACACAATAGATCTTGCAAAGACAATTGTTTGTATCTTAAGACATTGATCGTTTGTCCGTCCCCATCGACGGCCAGCATGTCTCCGTACACCATCACCACATCCGGATTTTGCTCGAAGCATCTCACCGCCACAGAAACCGTATTGAGCATGTAATAATCATCCGAGTTGATCCAGCCGATGACCTCGCCCTTTGCACGCGCAAGTCCCTTATTGATGGCTTCTGCTTGGCCGCTGTCTTTTTCGGAGATCCACCAATCAATTGTCCGATACTGGATTTCAGAAGGTTGATTCGGGGTTTCTGACAGTGGCGCTACGCCGCCATCAGACTCCACAGATTTTGCATACTTCTTGATGATCTCTACCGAACCATCTGTTGACCCGCCATCGATCACGAAATATTCAATGTATGGATAATCTTGTCCAAGCACAGATTGGATCGTTTGCTCAAGATACAGGGCTTGATTGTAAGATGGGGTAATAATAGAAACGAGGGTCATATAAGAATATTGATGTCGTTGCGAGGAGCGTAGTTTGCGGCGGTACTTGCGCTAGGTGCAAGTGTCGCCTACACCCGGGACGAGAGTCAGAAAAGAGAATCGTAATTCACTTTCGGAAAAATCGTTAGCTTACCGCCGATTGTAGCGTCCAGAATTTCGCGGCCCGCCTTTCGGTAGGCATCGCGCGCCATGGCATAACCGACTTCTGAAGTTTCGAGGTCAGGCAACTGCCAACGGAAACCTTTCCCAAAGTAAGATGGCGAGAAGTGATTGGGATCATCACCTTGTGAAGTCACAGTGGTATTCGGCTTACCTGTGGTGGTGTAGTTATGATCCGCGCCGATCAGGATGACTTGTCCAAATCCCATGTGAAAGGCTAGCTGCAAGGTGACATTGGTCACCGTCGCGCCTTCCCAGACGCGTCCCCGGACGTCAGGGGAAAAGCGTGGGCCTGTATAGGTGGTGTAAAGAAAAGTAGGTAACTGGATCATTGGCAATTGGCTTGGAAAATGACGGCGCGAACGCCAGGCGATAAATTTGGGCAATGAGAGATTTGTGAGATCATTGGCAGTTTGCTCAATTACAAGATCATTAACAACAGTCAGATAAGTGGTAGAGAATCCAAGCTCAGGGAACATCAGGTAAATACGGTTCATTCCAAAGGTAAACTCATTCTTAAGCTTGCTCATGTCTGTTTGCTTGAGACTGGGTCCGTTGGCAATGACAAAGGCGCGTTTTCCTCTATGAATATCCTTGAGCGCAGCGAGTCGACGAACGCTCTCTCGGCGCCAGGGATGAAGATAAGCAGCAGGTAACTCAGGGATGCGACGAATGGAGTCATTTGTCGCGCGTGCGAAGTTCCATAAGAATGATGGGGTAATTTGCTTGAGTGTTTGCTTCATCGAAATATTTATTCTGTACTCAACCTCGCGGTTGCGCCCCCATCTACAACTAATGCTTGTCCTGTCATGAAAGATGATTGTTCATTATCTGCCAGGAAATAAATGGCGCGGGCGATCTCCTCGGGTTTACCGACCTTGCCACTCACGGTTTTACGCGCAAGGTTATCGAGGCGTTCTTGCACATCGCCATGACCGACATGGCCACGGCCCAATCCCGCGCGGAGCATAGGCGTATCCACGGCACCAGGCAGGATGGCGTTGACCCGAATATCATCCGGCGCAAACTCAATCGCCATCGCACGCGTCAAGGCAAGCAAACCTCCCTTCGAGGCTGCGTAGGCAGCGATGTTGGCAGAAGTCTGAATGGCATGGACCGACGAAACATTGACAATCGCTCCCCCGCCCGCGGCCTTCATCAACGGATGCGCCAACTTGACGAACAAAAAAACAGAACGCAGATTGGAAGCCATCACCGCGTCCCACTCTTCTACGGTGGTTTCTATTAAAGGTTTAGCCACTTGTACTGCCGCGTTATTAACCAGTGCATCGAGTGTGGGATGGAAGGCACGCGCCTGTTCAAAAATCTGTTCCGTCGATTCTGGCTTGGAAATATCGGCTTGAATAAAACGGCCATTTTGTGGAAAGCCTTCACCGAACTCGTTCCGGTCCACACCAATGACACGCCAATTGTTTGCAGTAAAGTGATGTACGGTCGCGCGGCCTATGCCACCACCTGCTCCAGTGATAAGTACAACGTGATCTTGAGGCATTTTCACCTATTCATTCGTTTTACAAGAATTTTGAATCACCTTGAAGTTGAAGGGATCAGTGTAGTCTGAGTATAAACTTACATCGTCTAACAACTCAAGATTCTGCCCAAAATAGGCATCGAAGATAACGCGGAATGTATTCACCGGCGTAATTGTTGAATAAACTGGTGCATTTACACCTGGCAAAAAATATACGTTGAGATTGCTCATTCGAGAGCGCGGACGACTAGCAACTGTCGGTCCATGATCCCCCTGGATCACAATGATGGGGGGCTTGGTTGAGTTCGCAATGATCTGCGGCACAATCTCCTTGATGCGACTGTTGATATAAATTACCTGGTCGCGATAATGACTGGCTCCTTCCTCCGTCTTCGTCGTTCCAACTTCGGCAGGCGCAACGGGACCGCCTGTTGGACTGAAGACATAGGGAGGATGAGGGACAACCAGATGAACAAAAACAAATTTAGGTCCTTTGATGTACGACAATTTATCAAGCTTTTCCAAAGCAAAGAGAGTGCGCTCCCGAAATCGTTCGGAGCCTGAAGTCTGCATTCCGAACCTGTTGCCATCTTGTATCAACCGCGCAAAAGTTGTCTCCATCAGAAGCCATTCGAATTCATTTAACTCTCCCCACGAGTATCCGGGGCTAAGAAAATAATCAGCATCAGTCAATTCCGTTGCTAAAAAGCCTGTTGCGAAGGCGACCGTTTTGTATCCAGCTTTCTCGAGGCTTTCCCGTGTGACACTATGATGGATTAAAGTATCTAAGCCAGTGCGGTCATCCGACCCGGAGACAAATCGATCGCTGAGAGAATCAATGTAATTGAAGTTCAAAGAGGAGCTCAATGACAATTGCGTCTGAGCATAATTGCTCATCGAACAGTCCGCAACATAGAAGCCCAGGTCTCGCAAACTATTTAGAAAGTCTGAGTTGTCATATCCATATTCATTTTTCAAGATATCCGCCCGGCCGTAACCATCCAAGATAATATAGTAAATGTCTGGAGGCTGACGAGGGACTTCTAAATTCAACGTAGAGCTATTATTCCCCGCTTCCCTTTGAGAAACCCGGCTTTGAACAAAAAAAGAGATTAATTGAATTACAGGCAAAATCAGTAGAAATAAACCCACTAGATTCAGTGTATACGTTGCTGATGTAATATTCAGAGATTTACGCGATGCCCACCAAATCATCAGAGCGCCCAAGCCGAACCAAATCGGAATCAAAGTGCGATGTCGAAATAGATAGACACCATTGAGATTGATTCCTTTCAGCAAAATATAAATGTGACCATAAGAAAAAAACAAGATCAAGATGATCGTTGCAGTGAGAGCAGTTCGTCGCCAATCACGGTAAACCCAATAAAAGAAGAAAACCAAGAACCCAGCTAGAAGGATTGATAAAAGCAATGGTCGAAGCCCTGATAAAAAATCTACCTCCGAAATATTAAATGCCAACAGAGTTATGATTGGATACAGAGCAAATAAAAAGGGATGGAGAGCAAACCGCTGCAGCCAGGATAACTTTTTGTTAGTGCTCAAGCTCATATCCTAAACCTAACCCCTCGAGCAAATTCTTGATTGTATTCCAATGCACTCTCTCCCAGGCGGCAGGGCTGGAATTAGAGTTATGCGGAGCCAGCATAACATTATCCATTTTCATTAATGGATTGTCTGGAGGCAAAGGCTCATGCTCAAAGACATCCAAAGCGGCTCCCGCGAGACGTTTGGCCTGTAACGCTTCGATCAGCGCTTTCTCATCGATAATGGGTCCGCGCGCAGTGTTGATCAATACTGCACTTGACTTCATCAATGCCAAGGTGTCGCTGTTGATAAGATGATAACTGGTTGCATTCAAATCACAGTTAATCGAAACAAAATCAGAATGAGCGAGCAGAGATGGAAGGTCGGTCACCTCAATGCTCGTCTCCGTGACAAAAACATGATCGATTTCGACAATATCGGTACCGTAGACTTTCATCCCAAAGGCACGCGCCCGACGCGTTACTGCTTTCCCGATGTTGCCCAGCCCAATTACACCAAGTGTACATTCACTCAGACTCTTACCAGGGATTTTTTTCCACTTTCCACTTTTCATTTCCCTATCCATCCAAGGTTGGTAGCGGGCAAAAGCCAACATGTAACCAAGAATCGAGTCCGCGACGGGCAGGGTGAACGCGTTGAGGGTGCGGCAGAGCTTTATCTCATAACGGGAGCAAGCCTCGGCGTCAATGGAATCGATCCCAGTTCCCCACTTGGAAATCACTTTGAGACGAGGACTACAAGCCTCAAGCACGCGCGCGGTATAGCGGTCGTCCCCGCAAATCGTCCCATCAAATTGACCGGCATATTGAAGCAAATCATTTTGTTCCATACGCTCGTGGACGTCGGGAATCATTAAGTCAATCCCGTACTTATCAAATACAGGTTTGAAGCGGCCCACCAAGGGAAGCATGTAAGGAGCCGTGAGGAGGACTTTATATTTCATTCATCACCCAGTTAGTTTCTTGATTGTTCAGTCTGCGGCACAAAAAGTTTGTGGTTTATTCCTTCTTGGGCTGCCTTGAAAGATAAAATGCTATCTAGCATCAACAGCATGAGAATCCACATTCCAAGATAAAACTGAATACTGACTGTTAAAACATGGCGGTAGATACCCATCACATCTCCATGCCAAACGATAAAGTAGTGAGGAAAAACCAAGATATTCAGGCCAATCACGACCCACCAAGCTTTGTTATGCATCCCTGCCTTCGTTAGAACTGCAATGAATATGAATGCCCATCCAAGAACAAATAAGAATAGAAATCCTCTTCCTGGAAACAAAACGGATTCCAGCCTTGCGGGAAGAATCGGTGAAAATCTTTTGGAAAACAAAGTAGGTTGAATACCCTGCATACTGATCAACGTATCAAATTCTGCCAGTGGCCGTTGTATGCTCTCCAAAGTATTCGATAACAACCATTTGACATAGCAAATTTTTCCACTTTGGTGTAACCAGAGACGATACTCTTCCAGTGCTGGATCCTCATAAAACGCGCGGTCTTCACTGTTTGCAAATCCTCCCCTAAGTTGTATTAATGCAGGCGATATGGGCATACCACAATGGGTGAAAAATTCAACCGCTTGCTCATTCGTCAGTATTCTACGCGCGAGCACATTTTGAAACGGAAACACCCAGCGATCGCCAATGTCTGCAGAGAAATTGCTCAAAAGAAACATCATCATAAATGGGACCGAAAATACAAGATATTTTCTATCTGCTAGGCGAAAACCTACAAGCAGTAAAAGCATGAGCGCGATCGTTAAGATGACCCACGCATTCGTATCACGACAAAAGGCCCACAAAAATGCTACTGCTAGAATAAAGACAGCTTTTGGCCAACGCCAACCCTTCATCAGCCAGAACCAGCCTGCAATAAACAGTGCCATTAACGAAAGCGATAAAGACTCGGTCAGTAGAACGGCATCCCAGCCAATGATATAGCGATATAGACTCAAAAGTAATATCAAGCCAAATGCCGTAACTCGCAGGAAAAATACCTGAAGTGAATATCCTACAGAGACAGCCAAAACACTCCAACTAATGATTGAGAAAATGCCTTGAGCCCAGACAACGCTTTCCGAGTCATTTTGGAACACTTTCAAGACCAAAGGAAAAACAAATGGACGTGAAGTGGCTAGAAATCTGATTCCAAAGATAGATTCCTTTGAAATGCGCACGTAAGAGGCGGTATCTGCCGTCGTCCTTACCTTTTGCACAGCTTGTGAGAGATTAAGGATTCGGATGGTCAAATAGGATGCCAGAATAAATCCCATGAGGATATAGATCAACGTGGCTTTTGGGATATTCGTCAAGGGGGTCATACATGGAAATGCTTACAGCTATGCGGTCACTCACATCGCTGTTTTGATAATTCTAGTCTGAGCAAGGATACGGTACTTTTGAATATTTATATAACTTGGGCACAGGGGAAAAGTATGATATGTCTTCGAGCATATCATATTTGCCGCCAAAATAATCGTTGAAAATTACGCGAAACGTGTTCACTGGAGAGATCGTTGGGTATAGCTCTGTTTTGCTCCCAGGCAAATAATAGGCGTTCAAGATGAAAAAGTGCTGGGGATTGGGTTGGATCCATGGACCATGATCCCCTTGCAAGATGATGATCGGAGGAGTTTTAGATGCAGAGAGGATTCTATCTATCATCTCAAGCAATTTACTGTTCAGGAACGTCACTTGATTGGTATATCCCAATTCAAATTTATCGGCAGGATATCGTTTGTTCTCGTTCCAGAAATTTGCAGGATCCGTATATTCTCCGTCTGGTCCAAACACAAAGGGTGGGTGCGGCAACATCAGATGAACATGGACATACTTAGGACCTTGCATCCGGGCGATGTTCTTCATACTGTTGAACACCAACATATCACGGTCACGATAATTCTGTCCGCTGATCTGATCGAGATCAAGCCAGCCAATGTCTTGCAGGTTGCGCGCCAATGTTGTTTGGATAAACAGCGTCTCAAACTCGGTAATTCCGGAAGAAAAAGCTGGAGGCGTGAGAAATAAATCGGCATCGTCTAACTCACTCCAGGGAAAGCCGTTTGCAAATGAGATTGTTTTGTACCCCATTTTTTCGAGCTCGTAGCGCACAGTATTATGTTTGAGTGCATCCCATAAATGCCGGCGCGCAATGCTCTCCGGATCATTGAATTTTGGGTCGAGATCCTGTAGGTATGCGAGATTTAAAGATGAGGCTAGGGAGATTTCCGTGCGGGTGTAATTGCTTTGACTACATCGCCCCACGTAAAAACCGCGTGATTCCAAAGCTTTCACGAAGTCACTATTATCATAGCCATAGGCGCCTTTCAAAAGATCAGCGCGCGTGTACATATCCAGGATGAAGTAATAAATATCCGGCGGGTTTTGCGGACGTGTGAGATTCTGCAAGGGTGCGTTTTTTGCAGCGACACGTGTAGTGTATCCGCCTCGCAAACTCAATCCGGGGGCGATCTGACTCAATGAAGTGAGCACCAGCCCCAAGGCGATCACATTCAACGCCGCCGGAGAGGGAGATTTCCACTTCGCCCAAACGGCGGCAACCACGGCGAAGATAAGCCATGCGATAAGCAACCAGGGCTTCAATTCGAAATCACTAAATTTTTCAGTGAGCAGAAGATAGATATGGCCGTAAGAAAAGAAAAGCACCAGCCACAAGGTAGTCAGAAATGCGGCGCGCTGCCAATCACGAAAGATCAATCTGAAGAGAACGAAGAGACTCCCTGCGACACCGATGCAAATCAGAAGAGGACGCCAAGCTGCTTCGGGTTTCACTTCCCCAGTGTTTGCAGCGAGCAAAGCAAGCACAGGATAGACACTGACCGCGAAAGGATACCAGGGAACCGAAAACCACTGACGCAGTCTTTCCCAAACGACGTTAAAATGACCCAATTTTGTTTTTTCTCCTCAAAAGGAAGTCTGTAATCGCAAAATCAAGTTCCTCATCGATATCCCACGCTTCGTCTGGGTCAATCTCGAACATCAGTGGTTTTTCTCCGATGCGATGATGGCGCTTGATCAGGTTTTCGCGAGTAAAAATATAAAGACAAGAATTCTCCTCATAGACCGGCGGCAATTTTTGAGTCTGAATCAAAACTGTGGGGTCATGGTTAATGGCGCGTCCGTATTGGTCATAGAGTCGGGTTTGTAAACGGGTGACTGAGAAAAGAGAATCGTAACGAGGGTAATTAGTAAGTAGGGATTGAATCGCACGTGAAATTGTTTGGGGTTTGAGCAAGGGATTCGTACTATGTGTCTGCAAAGAAAAACCTGCCTGGACCTGCCCCGTGTCGTAAATCAAGATATCGTTTATCGCCACATCATCCGCTCGCAGATGTTCAGGACGGTTAACGATCTTCACCTGGGGAAAATGCTGACGCAAACCGTCTATCACAGGTGTGGAGTCAGTATCTACAAGGATCTCGGTAATCTCGGGGACTGCTAATAATGTCTCAATAACGTGATGGAACAGTGGCTTTCCAGCAAGCATACGATAGTTCTTGCCCGGCACACGCTGGCTGTGATGGCGCATCGGAACGAGCGCGACAAGCTTCATAGGCGAAGATTATACCGAATCAAAAAGAAGCCTACACATTTCGAGGGCGAGCAATGACAATCAAGTCCTATTCGATCCGTCTTTGGATTTCTGACAACCACAGGCGCAATAATGCGGTATGACCTGTCAGTCGAGAGTAATGCTGGACAGCGAAGCTTTCCTTGTATGTGTGGATAGTTAAATTGCGATCATTCACAACACGCATGAGCTTTTGGGCAGTTTCTTCGTCAAATAGCTCCATTTTGAATGATGCGCGAATAACATTCTTTGGCGGGGCTATTTCCTTGAGTCCCTGATTGGCTACATATGCCTGCGCTGTCTTCCAAGTCATTTCGAAGGTGTATTCGAAGCGCTGAATCGCTGCATCACCTTCAATATCAGTTGGGTTAGAAAGCCTGATTACTTTTTCCAAAGTTGCCAAAGCTTGCAAAGCATCTTTGAGACGCTCTTTCACTCTTTCCACAGAATCCCCTCTTTTTGAACCCGCTTACGGAACTTTTCATTTGCTTCTGATAAGTCAACAACATCTACATTATGTATCACATCGCCCTCTTCTAACGCTTCGCGAATATTGAAAAATGTCAATTCCAGCAGTTTATGTAAGGGCAGGATCGCGACATCAATATCTGAGTAACCATATGCTTTGCCAGTCGCCTGCGAACCAAACAAATAGACTTTGGCGCGGTAACCTTTCAGATGTTTCAGTACGATTTTACGAGTAATTTGAAGATCGCGAGTCAAGACAGGAGTAACCATCTTCAGCCTTCTGCCGCTCACGAACTTTGCGATATCGCGGCTTCTTGGCAAATTCGGAATTGCCCATGTATTTATGGTACTTACACAGGCGGTAGGTGCACAAAGGATGATGTCGTTTTCGTTTGTAGTTTGCCATTAGCTTTTATTATACCGAATCGCTCAACTGACCGCGCTCCTTACGAACTCAAGGTCATCTGAACCTGTCTCTTTCGTAGGGATATACCCCAGTTCTTTGTCATCTGCAGAGACAAAAATTATTCCAACGACCTCTCCCTCATAGGCATACGCCAAAGCATCTTCAGGAAGTTCTTCAAGTATTTCCTTTAGCCTTTTGATTGGTATCATAGATTTCTCCTTTTATTCCTCTGACCAAACTTCTTTGAGAGCTTGTCTAAAAAGCTCATCTAGAACTTCAATCGACGCTGGCTTGGTTTCGTATACTTTTGATTTTCTTTCATCCGCGCAAGCTCATTTTCAATAAGCTCACGGATCGCGTAGTCGCGAGCACTGCGGCGATCTTTTTAGGCTTATGAACTATCTGCCGTTATCACATGAAGTTGGTTGAAGCTGAAAATCGTATATATTTGCGTAAAGGGATTTATAACTAATATCCTCAAGCAAGGGATATCGTGCATCGAAATACTCATTGAAAATCACGCGAAATGAATTGACCGGACTAATACTTGAGTACAATGCATCATGATGCTCGGGCAAATAATAGGCATTCAGAATGCTAACACGATTCTCACCCTGCTGTTTCCATGGACCGTGATCACCCTGAAGAATAATCACCGATGGAACCTGCGATTTATCTAATAATTTTTGAATTGATTTAATGATCTGATCATTAATAAATTCCACTTGACCAACATACCCATCGAAATATGTGTCATCTGTATATTGTTCTTCTGTAGAAACAAAATCCTTTGGATTAATACTCTCACCGTGTGGGCCAAATACAAATGGTGGATGAGGGGTAATAATGTGGATGTATACAAATTTAGGGCCGCCTAGACGCGCGAGATCATCAAATTTGCTCAAAGCAAAGAGAGTCCGATCACGGAACTTAGCGGAAGCCTTTTGATTAATATGGATATAACCAAAATCCTGAAAAACTCTCAAAAGAGTCGTCTGCACCAACAGTGCCTCAAACTCACGAACACCTTCTATTGACGATGGAGGTTCAAGAAACAGATCAGCGTCAGTTATTTCATTAAAAGGAAAACCTGTCGCAAAAGCTACTGTTTTGTAACCAAGCGATTCAAATATTTGCCGCACAAGACTATGCTTTATTAAATCTTCTGTGGCTATGTCTTTATCAGTGGCGACCCGATAGCTAAGGTTATCCTGCAGATACCCCATGTTGAGCGCAGAAGCAATCGACGCTCTAGTCCACATATAATTGCTGGTGCTACATTCTGCAACATAAAAATCCATTTCATTAAGTTCATTCAAAAATGAAGAATTATCATAATCATACACTTCTTTTAGAACATCCGAACGGGTGTAGGAATCAAGAATAATGTAATAAACATCTGGCAAAGATTGATTCTTTTTAATTGTCAGTTCCTTTGCGGACTCGATATAAGGCTTAGGTATGTCGCGTGTGGAAAGCCAATATGAAGTGCTCGCAAAAGCAGGGAACAATAGAAGAATAAGCGCAATCGAATTCAACGTAATAGTATAATTTTCAATATTCAAGCTTCTCCGAAACGCAATCAGCAGTGCCATCACTGCTAGTCCCGCCCAAATCAGTAACAATAATCGATGCCTGCCCAATACAATACCGAACAGAGCAGCAGACTTGATATAGTTGTAAACATGACCATATGAAAAAAACAATAAAATTAAGATTGTCGCGAAAAAAGCAACACGGCGCCAATCAGAAAATAATACTCGAAGCAAGATTAACAAAGCGCAAGCCAAAGCAACCGAAATGGCTAAAGGCCGAAACATGACGAACTGTTCTGCCTGCTTAATATTATTAGCGTAAAGTATCAGAATAGGATAGATGCTAAATATTAAGGGATGCCAGGGCAAAGAAAAAAGCTTAGACGCCAGCCTTCTCATGAAGACCTCTCAATAAAATACAGCAACTTATAGATTATTTGTCATTATATCGAATCGGCTCGACATGCCTTTGTGCTTTCTGGTCTGCCTTTCTCTCGCGCGCGTAATAGAACATCTCGCGCAGTTGGGGCGTGAGCAGACTTGACTCGCGGTAACCCAGTCTCGTCCCATGAAATTGCATGTAACGAAATCGAATAATTGAAGAGATATTCTCCCATAGTATGCCTTCGCGCGCGGCGTGCCAAAGGTCGCTAAGAATGTTCATGGTCATCAGGCGAACGAAATCATACAAACTGAAATGCGCCTCGGGATAAATTTGCTTGAAGGCCATGCCCTCGCGGCGGTAACGGTTGAACACCCCTTGTGGAGTTTCGTTATGAACATGGAT
>Ga0081539_10005056_pt1 | contig 13848 bp, 18 predicted proteins | sample TabmetS4T2R2_FD_71023 | JGI IMG/M metagenome (GOLD analysis project Ga0081539, IMG submission 71023) | Tabebuia heterophylla rhizosphere microbial communities from the University of Puerto Rico - S4T2R2 | ecosystem: Host-associated > Plants > Roots > Rhizosphere ...
GTGGCGGGCGTCGACCCTTCGGAGTTCTCGCTGATCAGGCCGCGTCCCGCCCGGGCGGGCGCCAGTCTTCCTGTGAGGAGGTGTGGCTGGGTCTCCGGGCATGGATGTTCCTGTGAGGAGGTTTGGGTGGGGTCGGGGGGCACCGATGCTCCTGTGAGGAGATCTTGGGCAAGTGCGGCGAGTCGGACCCGATGTCGCCGGGGCGGCGCGCCGGGGCGGAACGTCACCGAGACACTCAAACGTCCTGCTGGCGGGCACTGATCCTCCTGTGAGGAGCTCCGGTGCGGTGGGAACCCTCGGTTTCGAACTTCCGGAGCCACCCTCGCCGACCGGATCAACGAGATCGGGCATCCGCGACACGCCGGTCACCCCTTCCGGCCCGGCGTGGAGCAGCACGGCGGTTATGGAGCGTGGTGGCTGTTCTGAGCGCGTCAGAACAGCCACCACGCTCCATAACCGCCACCACGCTCCCCACATCGGTGTGCCCGGCGTGCCGATCGGCGGCCGGTTCGGTCAGCGGTGCCGTCGGGCCGGCCTTCCGGCACCGGCGACATCCGGGCGCAGCGCTCACCCCGCCGAATCAGCCAAACTCCGAATGCGGGTAAGTGAGAGCGCGGCAGTGAGACGGCCGGGGGGGGGGGCTTCGTCGAAGCGCACAAGCAGGCAAGACCCCGAAGAAACTTCACATCCACCGGGCCTGGGGCACAAGCCGCCGCCTGGACCAACAAACTGACGAACTCGAGAATCCCGAACACAAGATTGGCGACGTCAGGCGAGCGCGAAGCCCGGATCCGGGTCAGGCTCCGGCGTCGGAGCGGGGATGCGGTAGTCCTCGGTCAGCGTCGTCATCGGCCCGGGCCAGGTCGCCTGTGCCACCTCGATCGGCTTGCGGGTCTCGTCGAAGGCGACGTGCAGCAGGTGCAGGACCGGCGTATCCGGGCGGATCTGCAGGATCTCCGCCTCTTCGCGGCTCGGCTGGCGGGCGGTGATGGTGTCGGTCGCCGAGGCGTACCTGCGGCCCAACACCTGCTCGGCCTCCTGGTAGAGCGGCCGGCCGAACGCCTCCATCCGTTCCAGGGAGGTGCCGTTGGCGTCCTTGACCCGGAACCAGGACGCACCCACCTCGACGGTCGCGTCGTCGGTGCGGACGATGTGCCGCCGGACCAGCATCTGCGTGCCGTCGCGGACGCCGAACGCATCGGCGACCTCCGGGGGAGCGGGCTCGTGGCCGACCGCGGCCAGCTGTTGGCGGTACCGGGCGGCGAGGTCGGCGTGGTACCCGCGGTGGGTGCCGTACCGGCCGCGGGCCAAGCGGTTCAGGCGACGACGAGTGCCACGGACGTACGTACCGCTGCCGGGTTTGGTGATCAGAATGCCCTCGACCCGCAGCTGGTCGACCGTGCGCTGCACCGTCTGCTTGGCCACGCCGAACATCTCGGCCATCGCGGGGATGGACGGCAGACGCTCGCCCGGTTGCCAGTCGCCGCGCCGGATCCGCTCCCGCAGTTGACCGGCGATCTGCCGGTGCGGGAACTCGGCGGCGCCAGGATTGATCGTCACGGCCGTGCCTCCAAACCCTAGGTTCCTAGGATGGCTCAAGCCATGTGTGTGAAGCAGTAGCGACACGCCACCCTTTGCGTGACCGGGGCTGTGGCGTCTGGGAAGCTTCCGGGCGTGGAAGCACTCCGGCTGACTCTTCTTTTCATTCACCTGGTCGGGTTCGCGTTGCTGTTCGGCGGCGCGGTTGCGCAGTTCATGTCACGCACGCTGCGGATCAACCCGGCGATGCTTTGGGGATCGATCATCCAGTTGCTGTCCGGCGTCGGTCTGGCGGCGCCGCTGCGGGGCGGCGGGGACGCCGAGCCGAGCCCGGTCAAGTTGGCGGTGAAGGGCGTCATCGCGATTCTGATCTTCGTGATGGTCTTCTTCTCGCGGAAGCGCGCCGACGTCAACCGGGGTCACTTCATCGCCATCGTCGCACTCACGCTGGCGAATGCCGCGGTCGCCGTCTTCTGGCGCTGACTCCGCCGCCGGCCGCTGGGCAGCCGTGTCGCCTTCGTGCCCGCCAACCGCTGTCGCCAGGCAGCCAGGGACCGGCGCCGTCGCCCAGCAACGAGGGACCGCCGCCGTCGTCAGGCAGCCAGGGACCGGCGCCGTCGCCCAGCAACGAGGGACCGGCGCCGTCGCCCAGCAACGAGGGACCGGCGTGGAGCTGGGAGAGTTCGATTACTTGATCAAGGGCGATCTGGGACGTGCCCTGATCGCCGGTTACCAGGAGCCGGCGGTGGGGCCGGCCGAACCGCCCCGCCTCCGCAGGTACTTCTCGAACTCGCTGGCGATCTCGTCACCGGTGAGCGGCTTGATGCCCGCGTCACCGACCCGTTCCTCCAGCTCACGGACGTACTCGCCGAGCTCGGCGTCCTGTTCGGCGGCGGCGCGGACCCGCTTCTCCCACTCGTCCGCCTCCTCGGCCAGGTCGGACATCGGCACCGGCAGGTCCAGCATGTCCTCCACCCGGTGCAGCAGCGCGAGGGTCGCTTTCGGACACGGCGGGTTGTTGGCGTAGTGCGGCACATGCACCCAGAACGACACGGCGTCGAGCTCGGCGCGGCTGCAGGCCTCCTGGAGCACGCCGACGATGCCGGTCGGCCCGTCGTACCGGGTCGGGACGACCTTGTACCGCTCCGCCACCTCACGCTCGGAGGCGGTGCCGCTGATCGGCAGGGGACGGGTGTACGGCACATCGGCCAGCAGCGCCCCGAGCAGGACGATCCGGTTGACCTCGAGGCTGTGGCACAGCTCCAGGACGTTCTCGCAGAACGTGCGCCAGCGCATGCTCGGCTCGATCCCGCGGATGAGCACCACGTCGCGTTCGATGCCGGGTGGGCTGGCCACCATGAACCGCGTGGTCGGCCACTCGATGGTCCGCGTCTCGCCCTCGGCCATCTTCACGGTCGGCCGGCTGACCTGAAAGTCGTAGAAGTCCTCCGGGTCGATGGTGGTGATCTCGCGTGCCTGCCACACCTGTTCCAGGTGTTCCACCGCCGCGGTCGACGCGTCGGCGGCGTCATTCCAGCCCTCGAAGGCGGCGATCGCCACGGGGGATCGCAGCAGGGGAAGGCCGTCGAACTCTGTCACGGTGTCAACCTTTCGGTGCTCGTACTCTCAGAGACTACGTGCCGTGGCGGGATGACACCCGTCGGCGCTCCGCGCGCGGCCGGATGCTGGGCAGTGACCATGAGTAGTGTCCGGGGCCCCGGATCGAGCGCTGTCAACGTGTGATGGCGGCGCCATGAACCGATGGCGCCAGCAACGCGGTGCAGCGCAGGTTCCGGTACCGGCCGCGGTAGTCCAGCCCGTATCCGACGATCAGGCCGGATGGCGCATCGAAACCCACGTACAGCGGGGTGTCGTTGAACTGCGGGGTGTCCGGCTTGCGCAGCAGGGCGCACACGGCGATCGACGCCGGACCGCGTTGCGCGAGGTTCGCGATCAGCCAGGACATGGTCAGGCCGGTGTCGATCACACCGTCCACGATGATCACGTCCCGCCCCGCGATGTCCAGGTCAAGATCTTTAAGCAGCCGTACGGAGCCCGACGCGCGGTTCCGCGTGCTGTACGACTTGATCGCCATCCAGCCGACCTCGAGTTGACGCTGGTACGCGCGGGCCAGGTCCACGGTGAACGTGGCGGCTCCGGCGAGGACGCCGACCAGGAGCGGTTCCCGTCCGGCGTAGTCTCGGCCGAGTTCCTGCGCCAGTGACGCCACCCGGGCGAGGATCTGGTCCTCGGTCAGCAGAACGGACTCGAGATCGTCCGCGACGTGGTCGGCGTCCAATAGGTCTCTCCTTGCGTCGCACGTGCATCACCCACCTCAACGTCCCGGCGCCGAGGCGGTGACCCCGGAATCCTGACACGCGGTGCCGGGTGCTGCCAGGCCGGCCCGGCGGCCCGGAACCCCAGGCCGGCCCGGCGGCCCGGAACCGAGCGGGTGAGAGGCGGCGGGCCCGGTCTCAGAGGACGCGGTTCAGCAGCGCGACGTCATTCACCGGCTCGAAGCCGGCACGCGCGTACAGATGCAGGGCCCGGGGGTTGTCCGTCTCGGTCTGCAGCGACAGCCGGTGCGCGCCCTCGTTCCGCGCCGCGTCGGCGACGTGCGAGAGCAATGTCCGTGCCAGACCGCCGCGCCGCGCGTCAGGCTCGACGTAGAGATCGCGGACCAGCCAGACCGTCCGCAGAGTCAATGACGCCGGCACGACGGCCACGGCGCACAACGCCCGGAGCCGTTCTCCCGGGCCGGTGGCGAAGACGCGCAACCGGTCGGACAGCATCTGTTCGCGCATCCACGTCTCGACCGCCTCGGGTGCCGGGTTGGCGCCGTAGTGCTGCCGATACTGGTCGAACAGCTCGGCCGCCTCCGCGAACTGCGGATGCGACACGGTCAGCCGTACCACCGTCATGGCCCTATGATCGGCCTGGGCAGGCCCGAACCGGGTCTAAACGGCGCATAATGGCAACTGTGGCCCAGGCTGAACCGGTGATCGGACCCGTCGACGACACCGCGATCTTCGTCCAGCCGCGCGGCATGGTCTTCGTGACCATGTTGTGGGTGATCGCCATCGTGTGGGCCGTCTGCCGGGGCCTGTACGTGCTGATCCTGATGGCCTTCGGCATTCATCCGACCGCCGCCGACATCGTGGCGGTCGCGGAGAGCCTGCTGGTCGTGCCGACGGTCGGCGCCGGCGTGTGCATCCTGGTGGCCTGGCAGCGATTGGGTTGGCTGCACAGTTCGGTGCACGGCTTGAAGTTCGCCGCGACCGGCCGCAAGGCGGTCGGCCTGCCATGGTCGGCGGTGGCGGCGGTGGCCCTGCGGCACCGGGGCGTATTCACCGAGCTGGTGGTCACCCCGTCTGCGCCGAACGCCGTGACGGTTGCGCCGGGCCCGGGCCGGCGGCCGCGGATCAGCGGCGACTCGTACATCGTCGACGTCGGCCTGATGTCGCCGGGCCCTGCCGTCCTCCTGACCGAACTGCATCGTCGCATCCCGAACAAGGTCTGACTCTGGTCCGGCGCCGCGACGAAGACCCAGACTGTGGTCATGCGCTCCTGGAGGTACCGGATCACCGTGGCGGCCGAGAAGCCGAGCAACCTGACCATCCGGTTCCTGCTGCGCCGCGGCCTCGCCCCGAGGACGTGGGCCATGCTGGAGACGACCGGGCGCACATCCGGCCTGCCGCGGCAGACACCGGTCGGCAACGGCATGGTCGGGGACATCTTCTGGATCGTCGCCGCGCATGGGCGGCAGGCCGACTACGTGCGCAACATCGAGAAGAATCCCGCCGTACGGGTCAAGGTCGGCAACCGCTGGCGTACGGGCACAGCGGTGCTGCTGGAAGGCGACGACACCGGCGCGCGCTCGCGGACCCTGCCGCACCGGATGGACGCGACCATGGGCCGCATCATGCAGACCCAGCCGCTCACGGTACGCGTGGACCTCGACTGACGAACGCCGGTCAGGGGCCGAGCTCCCACAACAAGCGGTAGTAGTAGACGCGCTCGGGATCCGGCTGCACCCCGTACGCCGCGTAGAACAGGTCTTCCCATCCCGGCCCGAAGTTCCAGCCCAGGCTCCACGACGCGACCGCCAGGTCGGCCCAGCGATCGGCCACGCCGAGCGTCGCCATGTCCACGTGCCCGGTCCAGCGGCCGTCGTCGTCGAGCAGCGTGTTAGGGGCGCACGCGTCGCCGTGGCAGACGACCAGACGGTCGATCGGCGGACGATCCACCGCACCGGTCAGCGCCTTTGCCACGGTCAGGTGCTGGTAGTCGGGATGCCAGATCGCGGTGTCGATCAGCCCGGCCGCGGCCCGGGCCCGTGCCGACGCCAGCCGGTCCTCCGCCATCCAGCTGAACGGGCACCGCTCGACCGGCAGCGCGTCGTGCAGGGCTCGTAGTCCATGGCCGATGGCCACGACGGCCGGCGCGGGATCGGCGTGCCAGCGGGGCTCGACGGCGTTGCCGCCGGGCAGGGCGGCGGTCAGCAGCCAGGTTCCGGTCTCGTCGCTGCCGGCGCTCAAGACCCGGGGCACCGGCGTGAAGTGCTGGGCCCACGCGAGCCGCTCGGCCTCCCGGGCCAGTGGCAGGCCACTGCCGGCCGGCGCGAACTTCACGAACCTGCGCCCGTCGTCGCCGTCCATCTCGAAGGTGAGACCGCCCAGCGCGTTGAGCCAGACGGGCCGTACCGCACGGCCTCCGGCGACCGTGAGCACGGCGGCAGGCACGGCGACTTCCTTCTCCGGTACGCCGGACAGCATGCTCCCACCCCCGAAACCCCGCCGGACCGTGATGATCTGTGTTCGGTTCTTACACGTATCGTGGAACACCCCGGTCACGCCAGCCCCATGGAGGACGTATGCCGGCGCCACGCTGCTTCCGACTTGCGATCCTCGTGCCGGTGGCGGGCTCTCTCATCGCGCTGGGCTGCGTCTCCGCTCCCAGCGGACCCGATTCCGCGCCGGATGCCGGTGAGCCGGCTGCGACGCAGACCACAGTTTCGCCCGGCACGGATCCGGACGGCACGACCACGCCCGAGGAGTTCGCCGGCGACATCAACGACGCGCGCGTACTGGCGGAGGAATACTGGAGTGGCGAATTCCGCTCCTCCGGGCTGGCCTTCTCGCCGGTGTCCCGGGTGATCCCGTACGAGCGGGAGGGTGAGGTGGACTGCGGCGGGCAGCCGCTCGGGCTGAGAAATGCCGCGTACTGCTCGGCCGGAGACTTCATCGCGTACGACGTGAACTGGGCCTTCGCGGCGTTCCGGCAGATCGGTGACGCGTTCATCTTCTATCTGCTCGGCCATGAGTACGCGCACGCGATCCAACTGCGCCTCGGGGTGCAGGCGCAGTTCACCATCCAGCAGGAGTTGCAGGCGGACTGCATGGCCGGCGCGTACATCGGTGACCTGGAGCGGCGCAGCCGGCTCAGGCTGGAGCCGGGCGACACCGAGGAACTGGCCGACGGCTTGGAGGTGGTGGGCGACGACCCCGGCCAGCCTTGGTTCGCCGAAGGCTCGCACGGCACCGCGCGGCAGCGCACCCGGGCGTTCGCCAACGGCTACCAGGACTCGCTCGAGCCCTGCAACCTGTCCTGATCAGCTGGGGGTTGCGTCACACCGGCCCGCGGATCGACGCGGGCCGGGGGAGAATGGATCGGATGTCAAAGGTGCACGGGAGGCTTGCCCTGAGTTCACGACAACCGGCCGCGGTACTTTTCGACATGGACGGCACGCTGGTGGACAGCGAGAAGGTCTGGGACGTCGCGCTCCATGAGCTCGCTCGGCGAGCCGGCGGGAGGCTCAGCCCCGAGGCCCGGCGTGCGATGATCGGCAGCAACATGGGCCGGACCATGAGCCTGATGCGCGAGGATCTGGGTCAGCCCGACCGCCCGGAGGCGCCGGACGTCCAGTGGCTGACCGATCGCGTTCACGACCTCTTCGCCGCCGGGCTGGTCTGGCGGCCGGGTGCGCTGGAACTCCTGCGCGCCGTCCGGGCGGCCGGACTGCCGACCGCGCTTGTCACTTCCACGGGCCGGCGGTTGGTCGAGGTGGCGCTGAACACATTGGGCCGGGAGAACTTCGACGTCGTGGTGGTCGGTGACGAGGTCAGGACCCCCAAGCCCGACCCGGAGCCGTACCTCACCGCGGCGAAGCTGCTGGACGTTCCGATCGAGGATTGCGTGGCGATCGAGGACTCGCCGACCGGGGTGGCCAGCGCACTGGCGTCCGGCGCGGCGGTGCTGGCGGTGCCGGCGGAGTTGGAGCTGCCTCCGACGGACGGAGTGCACCTGAGGGAGTCGCTGGTCGGGGTCGACCCGGCGTACCTCGCCGGTCTCCTCGCCCAGGCCGTCCGTTGACGCGGCGCGGGCATCGCATGACTGCCCGCGCCGATCCATGTCCCGTCGGGGTGACCCTGACACCGGCGTGATGACGCTTGACTGACGCCACACGAGACGTCATATTGATGTCATGAACCTGACGCCCTACCTCGAGGCGCTCCGCGCCGACCTCGCCGCCGCGGCCGCACCCGGCGGACCGGAGACCACGAGGGCGGCCGAGCTTCTCAGTCACTCCATCGAGCCCGCTGTCCGGCTGGCGTTGCTCGAGGCTCTGTCCGACGCGGCCGCCGAGATCACCACTCGGTTGCGGGACGCTTCGGTGGAGGTGCGGCTGCGCGGCCGCGAAGCCGATCTCGTGGTCAACCGCATCGCCTCGACACACGACGACGACGCCCCGCCGTTGATCGACGGCGGGGACCTGACCCGCCTGACGCTGCGCATGCCGGAGGCGCTGAAGACCCACGTCGAGCAGACCGCGGCGGCCGAGGGCATGTCGGTAAACGCCTGGCTCGTTCGGGCCGTGACCGTTGCGGTCCAGCGACCGGCCGGCCCGCCGCCGTCCTTCGGCGGCAAGCGCATCAGCGGGTTCGCCCAGGCCTGACACGCTCGCCAATCCCGCGGACGAACCGTTGGAGAATCGTCATGCCCGAATTCGATCGATCGACCCCGGTCACCGTCGCCGTGCGTGCCCAGAGCGGGACGGTGGACATCCACGCCGAGGAGCGGACCACCGTGGTCGCGGAGGTGGTGCCGCTGGACGGCACCGACGCGTCCCGGCACGCCGCGCAGAACACCGTCATCGCCTTGGATGGCGACACCCTGGTCGTCAGCGCGCCCGAATCGTCCGGCTGGAGCTGGCGGCGCCCGCCGAAGCTAGGCGTAACGGTCCGGGTTCCGCTGGACAGCTCGATCACCGCGCGAACCGCGTCGGCCGACCTGCGCGCCACGGGCCGGTATGCCCAGGCCCAGGTCATCCTGGCATCCGGCGACGCCGAGGTGGACGAGGTCACCGGCGACGTGCAGATGGAGGCCGCCAGCGGCGACATCACCGTTCACAGCGCAGGCGGCGCGGTGAAGGCCGGAACAGCGTCCGGTGACGTCCAGATCGGCGTGCTACGGCAGGGCGATGTGCAGATCCGCTCGGCGTCGGGCGACGTCAAGGTCGGCGTGGCCGCCGGCACCGGCGTCTGGCTCGACGTGACCACGGCGTCCGGCTCGACGACGAACGAACTCACCATGGGCCTGGCCGCGCCGGTCACGGCCACGGCGGCGTTGCGGCTGCACATCCGTACGGCAAGCGGTGACATCGAGATCCGCCGGGTCACCGCGTCCGCCCGGGCCGCGTGACTCGCGTACACGATCCCGACCTCGGGACTCAGGCGTCGATCTTTGCCAGCACGTCGTCGGCGACGTCGAAGTTGGCGTAGATGTTCTGCACGTCGTCGCAATCCTCGAGGACGTCGATCAGCTTGAACACCTTGCGCGCCGCGTCCTCGTCGACCGGCACGGTCATGGTGGGTACCAGCGACGACTCAGCCGAGTCATATTCGATTCCGGCGTCCTGCAGCGCCGTACGCACCGCGATCAGGTCGGCCGGATCGCTGATCACCTCGAAGCCGTCGCCCAGGTCGTTGATCTCCTCGGCGCCGGCGTCCAGCACCGCCAGCATGACGTCTTCCTCGGAGAGCGAGGCCTTCGGGACGATCACCACGCCCTTGCGGTTGAACAGGTAGGACACGCTACCCGCGTCGGCGAAGGTGCCGCCGTTGCGGGTGAGCGCGGTACGCACCTCGGTCGCCGCGCGGTTGCGGTTGTCGGTGAGGCACTCGATCAACATGGCGACGCCGCTCGGGCCGTACCCCTCGTACATGATCGTCTGCCAGTCGGCGCCGCCCGCCTCGAGGCCGGAGCCGCGCTTGACGGCGCGGTCGATGTTGTCGTTGGGCACCGAGCTCTTCTTCGCCTTCTGGATGGCGTCGTACAGGGTGGGGTTGCCGGCCGGGTCGCCACCGCCGACACGGGCCGCCACCTCGACGTTCTTGATCAGCTTGGCGAACATCTTGCCGCGCTTGGCGTCGATGACGGCCTTCTTGTGCTTGGTGGTGGCCCACTTGGAGTGGCCGGACATGCGAAACCTCCGCGTCAGTGAGAATCGGCCCGGCGGACCATCTCGACGAAGTACCGGTGGACGCGAAGGTCGCCGGTGAGCTCCGGGTGGAATGCCGTGGCGAGCAGGTTGCCCTGCCGAACGGCGACAATCCTACCGGCGGCCGGCCCGTCGGCGATCCGGCCCATGACCCGTACGTCCGCGCCGGCCTCCTCGACCCACGGCGCCCGGATGAACACCGCGTGCAGGCGGCCGACACCGGATATGTCGATCTCACCCTCGAACGAGTCGACCTGCCGCCCGAAGGCGTTGCGCCGCACCATCACGTCCATCCCGCCGAACGTCTGCTGGTCCGGCCGGCCGTCGAGGATGGTGTTCGCCAGCATGATCATCCCGGCGCAGGAGCCGTAGGCCGGCATCCCGCCCGCGATCCGCTTCCGGATCGGCTCGAGCAGGTCGAAGGTCGCGGCCAGCTTGCTCATCACCGTCGATTCACCGCCGGGGATCACCAGCGCGTCGACGGCATCCAGTTCGGCCGGGCGGCGCACCGGCTCGCCCGATGCGCCGCACAGGGACAGCGCGCGCAGGTGTTCCCGCACGTCACCCTGCAGCGCCAACACCCCGATCCGCACCCCGTCCGATCGCCCTGCCACATCCGACCGGCCTGACGGCTCGTTCATAACCCCACCCTAAGCTCGAGACGTGATCGCGTTGCGCCGCGTGCACGACCACATCGACCGGCACTACGCCGAGCCACTCACCCTGAGCGACGTCGCCGCGCTTGTCGGTATGTCCAAGTTCCACCTGGTCCGCGCGTTCCGCGCCGCATACGGCGAGACACCGATGCGGTACCTCACCCGGCGGCGCATCGAGCGCGCTCAGGACCTGCTGCGCTCGGCCAACCTGACGGTCACCGAAATCTGCATGCTGGTCGGCTTCACCAGCCTGGGCTCGTTCTCCTCCAAGTTCACCGAACTGGTCGGCGAGAGCCCGGTCGCCTACCGTGACCGCTGGGCCGACCAGGGCCCGCACATCCCGGGCTGCTATCTCTTCATGCGCGGCGTGACACCGCAATTTCGGAGAAGCGCCGGTGCCGCGAGCGGCCGTAGCGTCGAGACATGATTCAAAACGTCTCGCTAGTCACCGTTTACTGCCTCGACCAGTCCGCCGCCCGCGACTTCTACGTCCGCCACCTCGGCTTCGAGCCCCGCGTCGACCAGCGCATGGGCGACGACTTCCGCTGGGTCACCATCAGCCACCCGAACCAGCCGGAGCTGGAGGTGACCCTGATGGTGCCCGGGCCGCCGCTGAGCCCGGAGGCCGCCGACTTCGTGCGCGGCCAGCTGGAGTCCGGCCAGATGGGCGGCCTCGGGCTGCGGGTGGACGACTGCCGCAAGACCTACGAGGAGCTCAGCACCGCGGGCGTGACGTTCGTGCAGGAACCGTCCGACCGCCCGTACGGCGTGGAGGCCGTGATGCGCGACAACACCGGCAACTGGCTGGTGCTGGTCGAGCCCAAGGCGTTCTCGCCGAACGACTGAGCTGCTAGGCGGCTTCGCCGCACGGCAAGAACCCGGACGACTGAGCTGCCAAGGCGGCTTCGCCGCACGGCAGGACGACAAGCGCTACCAACCACGCTCGGCGAGGCGGTGCGGCTGTGGTACGTCCTCGACGTTGATGCCGACCATCGCCTCGCCGAGCCCGCGGGACACCTTGGCCACCATCTGCGGGTCGTCGTGGAAGGTGGTCGCCTTGACGATCGCGGCCGCCCGCTGCGCCGGGTTGCCGGACTTGAAGATGCCCGAACCCACGAACACGCCCTCGGCGCCCAACTGCATCATCATCGCCGCGTCCGCCGGGGTGGCGATGCCGCCCGCGGTGAACAGCACGACCGGCAGCTTGCCGGCCTGAGCGACCTCTTTGACCAGCTCGTACGGCGCCTGCAACTCCTTCGCCGCGACGTACAGCTCATCCTCCGGCAGCGACTGCAGGCGGCGGATCTCGGCGCGGATGGTCCGCATGTGGGTCACCGCGTTCGAGACGTCGCCGGTGCCGGCCTCGCCCTTCGACCGGATCATCGCCGCCCCCTCGGTGATCCGCCGCAGCGCCTCGCCGAGATTGGTGGCGCCGCACACGAACGGCACGGTGAACGCCCACTTGTCGATGTGGTTGGCGTAGTCGGCGGGGGTCAGCACCTCGGACTCGTCCACGTAGTCGACGCCCAGCGACTGCAGCACCTGAGCCTCGACGAAGTGCCCGATCCGGGCCTTGGCCATCACCGGGATGGACACCGCGTGGACGATCTCGTCGATCATGTCGGGGTCGCTCATCCGCGACACCCCGCCCTGCGCGCGGATGTCCGCCGGCACCCGCTCCAGCGCCATGACCGCCACGGCCCCCGCGTCCTCGGCGATCTTCGCCTGCTCCGGTGTGACCACGTCCATGATCACGCCGCCCTTGAGCATCTCGGCCATGCCCCGTTTGACCCGCGCCGTTCCGGTGGCCGGCATCTGGGGTGTCGTCGGCATCTCAGACATGTTGCTCCTCATGAGTGGTCTCGACCCTCGATTTTAGGCGCGCGGCGAGGGGCCACCGATGGCCAATCGACCCCCAAGTGGCCTGCTCGACCGTCCGCTGGACTTCAAGATCGCGCGCTCCCCGGCGGGATCTCCAGCTAGACCGCCTCGACCGGAACAGTCTCCGCCGACGCCGGGGCCGGCGTGACCGGGGTGGTTCGCGGAACCACATTGACGGTGAGATCGGGCAGCGTGGGCTCGACGACATCGAAATAGCTGGGCCGCTCGTACCGCCGGGCCATCCGCAACAGCCGGACCAGTGGCCGCCGCCGGGCGGTCAGCGCGTCACGCACCTGGTCGGTGTGCACCTGCCGGGCCAGCGCCACCCGCCGGCTGGTGGCGATCAGCGTGCGGGTGGCCGCGTCACTGCCGGTCAGCGCCACCGACTGCAGCTGGCGGGTCAGGTCGTTCTCCGCCGCCTCGCGCTCATCCGGCGAGGCGTCCAGCGCCAGGCGGGCGGCCGCGTACAGCTCGACCGCGTCGGAGTGCTCGGCCACCACGGCGGCGGCCGCCGCGCGACGGAGCAGGTGCTGATCGAGAGCGCGGCGGGCGGAGGCCGCGCGGACGTGCACGCGCTCGACACGGCGGGCGGTCCAGCCGAGGTACGCCGACAGCAACGCTGCGGCCGCGACGACCCCGAGTATCCACCACATGCCGGGCATCGTAGTGCCGAATTGTGTCGCAGAGTCACGTCCCGGGTCGTGGTTCGGCCCACTCCTCGCCGATGACGCGGCCGTCGGTGGCCTCGATCGCCGTGGCGTACACCTCCAGTACCCGCTCGGCTACGATCGGCCAATCGAACGCCGACACCACCGAGGCCGCGCACCGCGCCAGGCCGGTGCGGCGGCCCGGATCGTCGAGCAGCTCCCGCAGCAGAGCGGTCAGCGCGGCAGCGTCGCCGCTCGGGAACAGCGCACCGGCCCGGCCGGCGTCCAGCACCCGGCGAAACGCGTCCAGGTCACTGGCCGCGATGGCGGCACCGGCCGCCATCGCCTCGGTGAGGATCATGCCGAAGGATTCACCGCCCGTGTTCGGCGCCACATAGACATCCACGCTGCGTAGCATCCTCGCCTTGTCCGCGTCGCTGACCAGGCCCAGGAACTCGATCCGATCGCGTAGCTCCACCGGCACCGCCGAGAAGAGGTCGTCCGGGTCACCGGGGCCGGCCACGAGCAGCCGCAATCCGGGCCGCTCCCGGGCGAGCGTGACGAACGCCGTACGCAGAATCGGGAAGCCCTTGCGCGACTCGGTGAACCGGCCCAGGAAGCCCAG
>Ga0081539_10005057_pt1 | contig 13845 bp, 12 predicted proteins | sample TabmetS4T2R2_FD_71023 | JGI IMG/M metagenome (GOLD analysis project Ga0081539, IMG submission 71023) | Tabebuia heterophylla rhizosphere microbial communities from the University of Puerto Rico - S4T2R2 | ecosystem: Host-associated > Plants > Roots > Rhizosphere ...
GTGCCGGGGGGGAGGGCGAAGCCGGGGGGGGGAGCGCTGGGCGAGGACGGGGTCGCCGTCGCCGCGCCGGCCCCGCCGGTCGAGCTGGAGTGGTTCGGCGGCCAGTTCGGGTCGGGAGCCACGGACCCCGACCATCCCTTCGTGCAGCTCGTGAGCGAGGCGCTCGAGCCCGAGCTCCCGGCCGATCAGCGCCCCGCGCGCCGAGCCGGGGTCAGCTACGGAGCCGACATGCGCCTGTTCACCGAGCGCGGGATCCCGACCGTGATGGCGGGGCCCGCCGGGATGCGCCTGGCGCACGCGGTCGACGAGCACGTGCTGATCGACGACGTCATGCGCACCGCGCGCATGATCGTGCGGACGATCGTCGCGTTCGGCGAGCGGGCGGCGGCGGATGCGCCGCCGCCCGCTGCAGCCTAAGCGGCGTCGCTGGAGTAGGCGGGCTCCAGGGCCGGCTCCTCGGCGCCCGCGGCCTGCGGGCGCAGGAGCGCGACCGCGAGGACGATCCCGGCGATCACCATGCCCGCGCCGATCGCGAAGGCGAGGTGGTAGCCGCCGGTCAGCGCCGAGGCGGTGGACTCGCCGTTGCGCACGAGCGTGTCGGTGCGCGTCGAGGACAGCGTGGCCAGGACGGCGAGGCCGAGGGCGCCGCCGACCTGCTGGCTGGTGTTGACCAGGCCGGAGGCCAGGCCGGAATCGCTGGCGGTGGCCGCCGACATCGCCATCGTCATGAGCGCCGTGAAGAACAGGCCGCCGCCGACGCCGAACATCAGCATCGCGGGCAGGAGGTCCTTGACGTAGTCGGCGTGGACCGGGACGCGCTGGAAGAGCAGCAGCGCGCCGGCGATGAGGACGAGGCCGGGCAGCATCGTCTGCAGCGCGCCGAAGCGCACGATCAGGCGAGCCGAGATGCCGACCGAGAAGATCCCGATCAGCAGCGCGACGGGCAGGAAGGCCAGGCCGACGTCGATCGCGCCGTAGCCCAGCACCCGCTGCATGTACAGCGCGCCGAGGAAGAACAGCCCGAACAGGCCGCCGACCGTCAGCCCCTGGACGAGGTTCGCGCCGGAGACCACCCGCGAGCGGAAGATCCGCAGCGGGATGAGCGGGTTGGCGATGCGCGCCTCGCGGATGACGAAGGCGGCGAGCAGCCCGATCGCGATGGCGCCGAGGCCCAGCGTGTGCAGCGAGCCCCAGCCGTAGTTCTCGGCCTCGACGATCGTGTACACGCCGAGCATCAGCGCGCCGACGACGAGCACGGCGCCGGGGACGTCGGCGCCGGCGCTCAGGCCGATGCCCTCGTCGTTCTCGAGCAGCCGCATGGCGAGGACGCCGGTGAGGATGCCGATGGGCAGGTTGACGAAGAAGATCCAGTGCCAGTTGATCGCCTCGGTCAGGATGCCGCCGGCGAGGAGGCCGATCGAGGCGCCGCCGGCCGCGACGAAGCTGTAGACCCCGATCGCCTTGGCCTGCTCGGCCGGCCGGGGGAACATCGTCACGATCATCCCGAGGATGACCGCGGAGGTCAGGGCGCCGCCGAGCCCCTGGACGAAGCGGGCGACGATGAGCATCCCCTGCGTCTGCGCGACCCCGCACACGAGCGAGGCGAGCGTGAAGATCGTCAGGCCGATGAGGAAGACGCGCTTGCGCCCGATGAGGTCGCCAAGGCGCCCGGCCAGGAGGAGCAGGCCGCCGAAGGCGATGAGGTAGGCGTTGACCACCCACGCGAGGCTGGACTGCGAGAAGTTCAGGTCGTCCTGGATGGACGGGAGGGCGACGTTCACGATCGTCTGGTCGAGGATGATCATGAGGAACCCGGCGCACAGGACCACCAGAGCGATCCAGCGATCGCGCTCGCTCTTGGCCTGGCCGGGGGTTCCGACGGCGTTCTGGGTCATAGGCTGAACCGTAGCAAATCGTCTTGTACGAGACGATCTTGTTCGGACCGATCTCGGGTGAGAGTAGGCATCGGTCGCTGAGGCTAGGCGCCGCGCGGCAGCTGCGCGGTAGGGCCTGCGCGCCAGTCGAGGTGCGGGTTGCCCTACCCGCGCGGCGCGCGCCGGCGGACCGGCTGGGCGCACGGCGACGGCTGCGAGAGCGGGTCGACCACGAGCTTGGTCAGCGCGGCGAGGAAGACCTCGCGCTGGTCCTCCGGCAGCGCCTGGAGGACCTCCTCGCGGATGCCCTCGGCGATCGCCTGGGCCTTGCGAACCTTGCGCTCGCCCGCGTTCGTGACGGCGATGACGCGGGCGCGGCGGTCCGAAGGCGAGGGCCGGCGCTCGGCCAGACCGGCCGACTCGAGCTCGTCGAGCGTGACGACCATCGTCGTCTTGTCGAGGCCGACCATGCGCGCCAGCTCGGTCTGCGTGTGGTCGCCCGACATCGCGGCCGCCAGGACGCAGTGGCCTCGCGGCGAGACGCCGACGTCTTCGAGCGCGGCGGTCATCTTCGTGGTCAGGACGTAGCTCGCGCGCGACAGCAGCCAGCACAGATCCGTCGGGATCGGCTCGCCCTCGACGGGCGGCGGTGGTGCGATCTCGACTGCCTGACCCATGACGCGATGCTAGCAGGGATAGGTTGGCGGGAAGACGATCTCGTACGGGACGATCTGGCGTGCGCGGACTATCGCGACCGGAGCGCGGCCGCCACGATCGAGCCGATGGCGACGAGCATGATGCCGCCGGCCGTGACCGCGGCAACCAGCGATGCCGACGCGCTCGTTCCGGACACGAGGAAGGCCCCGAGCCCGAGCACGACCACGACGCCGGCGGCGATGCGCCAATCGTCGCCGACCACGAAGTCCCACCAGAAGTGCGCGAACCCGGAGACCAGGCGCATCAGGCCGTCTCCTCGCGTGGGGCGGACAGCAGCCTGACCGCCGCCCACGCCAGCAGCGCCCAGAGCGCGAGCAGGACCGGGAGCGCCGCGTCGCCACCCGGCCACTCGAGGCTCGCGTCGTCGGGGGCGAACCAGCCGAGCCCCTCGACCGACCAGAACGTCCCGAACGTGCTGAGCATGAGGCCGACGGCGAACTTGATCGTGTTCTCGGGCACGCGCGCCAGCGGGCGGTGCAGGGCGAAGCCCGCCGCCACCACGATCATCGCGCCGAGCGCCGCGCCCACGACCGCGAGCACGACCGAGCCGCCGTTGACCCCGAACGTGATGACGATGAAGACGACCTCGAGCCCCTCGAGCAGGACGCCCTTGAAGCTGACCACGAAGGCGAACCAGTCCAGGCCGAGGCGGCGCTCGTCGCCCGCGGCCCGCGCGGCGGCGACCTCCTCGCGGTAGGTCTGGTCCTCGTCGTGCAGCGCCTTGAGCCCGGACGCGCGCAGGATCGCCTTGCGCAGCCACTGCAGTCCGAAGATGAGCAGCAGCGTGCCGACGATCAGCTGCAGCAGCGCCTCGGGCAGCCACGACTGCAGCGCGTAGCCGGCGAGCGCGGTCACCACGGCGAGCACGCCCAGGGCGGCGCCGACGCCGAACCACGTCGACCGCCACTCGCGCGTCGTCCCCATCGCGAGCACGATCGTCAGCGCCTCCACGAACTCGACCCCGGAGGCGAGCAGAGTGGCGACGACGACGCCGACGGCGTTGGTCATTGCGGGGAGCGTAGGCCAGCACGCGGCTGGCGGTGGCAGCGGTAAGCGGCTGCTCCCGGTCGCGTCGCCGGTGCGGCGGCCGCGCGCTCGGCGGCGAGCGTCAACGCGCCCGCGCCTGCCCGACCCGACCGCTCGCCCTTGACAACCCGACCACCCCTGTGGTTACACTGCCGCCCGCAGTTCCAAAAACGTTTTCGATGACAACCGAACGGGTCACCATCAGGCAGCTGGCGCGCCTCAGCGGCGTGTCGATCGGGACGGTCTCGCGGGCCCTCAACGGCTACACGGACGTCAACCCCGAGACGCGCGAGCGGATCATCCGCCTCGCCCGCGAGCTCGACTACACGCCGGCCGCCGCCGCCCGCAGCCTCGTGACCCAGCGCTCTCACGTCATCGGCGTGTTCCTCGAGACCGGCGAGGGCCATCCCGACCTCCAGCACCCCTTCTTCCACGAGGTGCTCGTCGGGGTCAAGAACGCGATCGGCGCCGGCGGCTACGACCTGCTGCTGTTCGCCAGCGAGCGCCCCGGCAACGGCTACGGCGAGCACTCCTACCTCAAGCGCGCGCTGCACCACAACGTCGAGGGCGTCGTGCTCTTCGGCGTCGACCCCGACGACGGCGAGGTCCGCCGGCTCGTGCGCTCGGACCTGGCCTGCGTGGGCGTCGACGTCGAGCTCGTCGGACCGAAGACCGAGTACGTCATCTCCGACAGTGCGTCTGGAATTGGCTTGGCCATGCGGCATTTGCACGAATTGGGCCATCGCCGCATCGCCACGATCACCGGCATGCTCGACAAGAAGCCGGGCAACGATCGGCTCCGCGCCTACCGCGCCGAGCTGCAGCGGCTCGGCCTCGGCTACCGCGACGAGTACGTCGCCTACGGAGACTTCTACGTCGACAGCGGCCATCGCGCGATGGCCCGCCTGCTCGACCTCGACGAGCCGCCGACCGCGGTCGTGACCGCCTCGGACCTCATGGCGCTCGGCGCGATCCGCGCCGTCGCCGAACGAGGTCTGAGCGTGCCGCACGACGTGTCGATCGTCGGCTTCGACGACATCCAGCTCGCCGGCCACGTCCACCCGCCGCTGACCACGCTGCGGCAGGACAAGGCCGGCCTGGGGGCCGAGGCAGGTCGGGCCCTCATGGCCCTCATCGACGGCAAGACCGACCTCCCCGAGGCGGTCACGCTGCCGGTTGAGCTCATCGTTCGCGGGTCCACAGCGGCGCCCCCGCCAGGGGCCTGACAAGGGGGGTGGTGGCGGAGCGCGACGCAGTACGGGAGCGACGTGAACCAAAATCGTTTTCGCGCAGGAGGAGAAGCTGACATGCGCAGGAAGCTCGCGACGGCCTCGTGGCTCGTCGCCGCTGTGCTCGCCCTGGTCGTTGCGGCCTGTGGCGGGAGTGACAACAAGAGCAACACCTCGACCGCGGCCAAGTCCGCGACGAACGCCACCGCCCTCAAGAAGGGCACGACGGTCAACTTCTGGATCATGCCCAACGGCCCGCAGCCGCAGCAGGACATGGAGAAGACCGTTGCGGCGTTCGAGCAGCAGACCGGCGTGAAGGTCAACGTCGAGGTCGTCGGCTGGGACGTCCAGCTCGACCGCATCAAGAACGCCGCCGTGTCGGGCCAGGGCCCGGACGTGACGCAGGCGGGCACCACACAGGTCCCGTTCTTCGCCGCGCTCGGCGGCTTCGAGAACCTCAACGACCGCATCAGCCAGATCGGCGGCAAGGGCGCGTACGCGCCCGGCGTGTGGCAGACCACCCAGCTCCAGGGCCAGGACGGCACCTACGCCGTGCCGTGGTTCACCGAGGCGCGGGCGATCTACTACCGCAAGGACGTCCTGGAGAAGGCCGGCATCGACCCCGCGACCGCCTTCACCGACGTCAACGCGTTCCAGCAGACGCTGCAGACGATCAAGGAGAAGGTGCCGACGATCGGCGGCAAGCCGATCTCGCCGTTCGGCATGCCGGGCAAGAAGGCGTTCGACCTCGTCCACCACGTGATGCCGTTCGTGTGGGACAACGGCGGGGCCGAGCTCAACGACGACGCCTCGAAGTCGACCATCAACAGCACGCAGGCCGAGCAGGGCGTCGACTTCGTCGCTCAGCTCGTCAAGAAGGGCCTGTTCGACAAGAGCATGCTCGAGCGTGACGGCACGCAGGTCGAGAACCAGTTCAAGGGTGGCCGGCTGGCCGTGTGGATCGGCGGCCCGTGGGTGCTGTCGACCATCGACCGCACCGACGACAAGAACTGGGTCGCGGCGGCGCGCAAGAACGTCGGCGTGGCGCCGATGCCGGCCGGCCCGGACGGCAAGGCGTTCACCTTCGTCGGCGGCTCGAACCTCATGATGTTCAAGTCCTCGCAGCACAAGAACGAGGCTTGGGCGCTCATGAAGTACCTGTCGGGCGACACCGTCCAGAAGGACTACGCCAACCTGCTGAGCTTCTTCCCGGCGCGGCTGAAGCCGCAGGAGGAAGTCGGCAACTCCGACGACAACCACAAGGCGTTCTACTCGGCCATCAAGCAGGGCCGGACCTACGCGCCGATCGCCCAGTGGGGGCCGATCGAGAACGCGTACAAGGGACGCTTCGGGAACATCCTCGACTCGGCGGCAGGGCAGGGCAAGCCGTTCAGCGAGGGTGAGGTCAAGTCCGAGCTCAACGCCGCGGCCAAGGAGGCCGACGCGCTCCTCCAGCAGGGGAGCTGAGTCAAGACCACGGGCGCGGAGCGACTCCGCTCCGCGCCCGCCTCGAGCATGAGCACTCCCACCCTCCAGCCCGACGTCAGCGCCGAGGTGACGCAGCGCCGCGTGCCGCGCGAGCCCCGCCGCCCGCGGCGCCGGCACCGCAAGAGCCGCCTGCCGTACGCGCTCATCGCGCCGGCGCTCGTGTTCATGGTCTTCGTGCACGGGCTGCCGGCGATCGGCGGCTTCGTGCTCTCCCTGAAGAAGTTCAACCTCTTCACGTTCCGCCAGCTCTTCGGCGCGCCGTGGAACGGCCTGGAGAACTACCGCTCGATCCTGCTCGACAGCGACAACCCGTTGCACAACGGGTTCTGGGGCGCGGTCTCGAACACGGCCGTCTACACGTTCTGGACCGTCGCCGGGACGCTCGTGCTCGGGATGGCCATCGCCCTGCTGCTGCACCGCAAGATGCGCGGCCAGCGCATCGTGCGCACCCTCATCCTGGTGCCGTGGATCGTGCCCAGCTACGTGGTCGCGGTGCTGTGGAGCTTCATGTGGCAGAGCGACGTCGGGATCGTCAACAAGTTCCTCGTCGACTACACGCACCTGCTCGGGCATCGCCCCGTATGGCTGCTGGGGCCCAACACGATGTGGGCCATCGTCATCCCCAGCATCTGGCGCGGCATACCGCTGGCGGTGCTGATCTTCCTGGCCGGACTGGCCGCCCAGCCGCAGGAGCTCCACGAGGCTGCGGCGATCGACGGCGCCGGACCGTGGCGGCGCTTTCGCCACATCACGCTCCCGCTGCTGCGCCCGCTCATCGCCGTCCAGCTGCTCTTCGGCGTGATCTACGCGGCCTACCAGTTCGCGATCCCGACCGTGATGTTCGGCTCCAACCCCGGCCCGGACGCCGACCTGATGATGACCTTCATCGTCCGCCAGTCGTTCTCCAACAGCCTCTACGGCCTGGGGGCGGCGGCGTCGACGCTGCTCATGCTCGTGATGCTCGTGTGGGTGGCGGTCTGGTACCGCGCCTTCCGCCGTGACCTGGAGGTGACATGACCGCGATCGCCCTCTCGCCGCGCGCGCGCAAGCGCCTGATCGCCCGAGGCCTCGATGCCCTGACCTGGCTCGTGCTCGTGGTGATGCTCGCGCCGGTGTTCTGGCTGGTGGCCTCGTCGCTGCAGAACGACGGCCAGCTCGCGCGCGGCAGCTACGACCTGCTGCACCCGACCTTCCAGGCCTTCAAGGACATGTGGAAGACGATCGACTTCGAGCGCTACTTCGTCAACAGCGCGATCATCTGCACGGTCGCGGCGCTGCTGGCCACCGCGTTCGCCAGCACCGCCGGCTACGCGCTGGCCCGCTTCCGCTTCCGCGGCGCCCGGCCCTTCGGGCTGGCGGTCATCGGCACCCAGCTGATCCCCGGCTCGATGTTCCTGTTGCCGACGTTCATCGGGTTCCTCTGGCTCAAGCAGCACGTCGGGGTCCAGCTCTACGACACCCGCGTGGGGATGATCATCGTCTACACGGCGTTCTTCACGCCGGTGGCGATCTACTTCATGCGCTCGTTCTTCCAGGGCATCCCGCGCGACCTGGAGGAGGCCGCGCAGGTCGACGGCTGCACCCCGTTCACCGCGTTCGTGCGCATCGTGCTGCCCAACGCGGCGCCGGGCCTGATGGCGACCTTCGTCTACGCCTTCCTGTTCGCGTGGGACGAACTGCTCTTCGTCGCTTCGCTGACCGAGCACAACGCCGAGACGCTGCCGCTCGGCATCCGCCTGTTCATCGGCAACTACAGCCAGTACTACGGCCAGCTCATGGCCGCCGGCGTCGTCTCGACGATCCCGGTGGTCATCGCGTTCTTCGCGGCGCAGCGCTGGCTGGTGCGCGGCATCACCGCGGGGGCGGTCAAGGGATGACGACGATCGAACCACTCGAGCTCGGCCTCGAGCCCGACCCGGCCACCTTCCCGCCGGCGCTGCGCCTCGGCGCGGCGACGGCCAGCTATCAGATCGAGGGCGCGGTGAAGGACGGCGGGCGCGGCGAGTCGATCTGGGACCGCTTCTGCCGCGAGCCCGGTGCGATCGCCAACGGCGACACCGGCGACGTCGCGTGCGACCACTACCACCGCTTCGAGTCCGACCTCGACCTGATGGCCGAGCTGGGCCTCGAGTGCTACCGCTTCTCGATCGCCTGGCCGCGGGTCCAGCCCGACGGCCGCGGCGCGCCGAACCCCGAGGGCATGGCCTTCTACCAGCGCCTGACCGAGGGCCTCCTCGAGCGCGGGATCGAGCCCATCGCCACGCTCTACCACTGGGACCTGCCGCAGGCGCTGCAGGACGCCGGCGGGTGGGGCGAGCGCGACACCGCGCAGCGCTTCGCCGAGTACGCGGCGCTCGTCGCCGACGGCCTGGGTGCGACGGTCTCGCAGTTCATCACCCACAACGAGCCGTGGGTGGTCGCCTTCCTCGGCCACGCGCTGGGCATCAAGGCGCCGGGCACGCGCCACTGGCCGACGGCGCTGCGCGCCTCGCATCACCTGCTGCTCTCCCACGGGATGGCGCTCCAGGCGATGCGCGCGAGGCTGGGCGCCGACGCCGAGATCGGCATCGCCGTCAACCTCTTCCCCGTCCACCCGGCCGGCCCGGGCGAGGCCGACATCGCCGCCGCCCGGCGCATGGACGGCCACCTCAACCGCTGGTTCCTGGACCCGCTGCTGCGCGGCAGCTACCCGGAGGACATGGTCGCGGTGTACGAAGGCCTGTTCGGTCCGCCGGACTCGGTCCACGACGGCGACCTGCAGATCATCCGCGCGCCGATCGACTTCCTCGGGGTCAACTACTACAACCCCGAGCGCATCGCCGCCGCTCCGACCGACCTGCCGCTGCAGGCGCGGCGCGTGCCCGCTCCGCCGCCGACGACGGCTATGGGCTGGGAGGTCGACCCCGACGGCCTTCACCAGGTGCTCCTGCGCCTGCGCCGCGACTACGCGGCGCCGCCGGTCTACATCACCGAGAACGGCGCGTCGTTCGACGATCCGCCCGCGTCCGACGGGCAGGTCGACGATCCCCAGCGCACCGCCTACCTGCAGAGCCACCTGCAGGCGCTGGCGCGCGCGGTGGCCGACGGCGCCGACGTGCGCCGCTACTGCGTGTGGTCGCTGCTGGACAACTTCGAGTGGGAGCTCGGCTACGACAAGCGCTTCGGGATCGTCCACGTCGACTTCGAGACGCAGGCGCGCGTGCCCAAGAGCAGCGCGCTGTGGTACCGCGACTTCATCGCGCGGGTGCGGGCGGGTGAGCGCTGATGGCCGGGCTCTCGTTCGAAGGCGTCAGCAAGGTCTTCCCCGACGGCACGCATGCCGTGGACCATCTCGATCTCGAGGTCGGCGACGGCGAGCTCATGATCCTCGTGGGGCCGTCGGGCTCGGGGAAGTCGACCGCGCTGCGGATGCTCGCGGGCCTCGAGGAGGCCACCGAGGGGACGATCCGCATCGGCGGGCGCGTGGTCAACGACATCGCGCCCAAGGACCGCGACATCGCGATGGTCTTCCAGAGCTACGCGCTCTATCCGCACATGGACGTCGCCCGCAACATGGGCTTCGCCCTGCGGATGCAGCGCGTCGACAAGGCTTCGATCGGCGAGCGGGTGGGCGCGGCGGCGCGGCGGCTGGGGCTCTCCGATCTCGTGGAGCGCCGGCCGCGCGCGCTGTCCGGCGGCCAGCGCCAGCGCGTCGCCGTGGGGCGGGCGATCGTCCGCGAGCCGCAGGCCTTCCTGATGGACGAGCCGCTCTCGAACCTCGACGCCAAGCTGCGCGTCGAGATGCGCGCGTACCTGGCGCGGCTGCGCCAGGAGCTCGGCACCACCACCGTCTACGTCACCCACGACCAGATCGAGGCGATGACGATGGGCGAGCGCGTGGCGGTGATGAACGACGGCCACCTCGAGCAGGTCGACCACCCCCAGGCCCTCTACGACCATCCGGCCAACCTGTTCGTGGCCGGCTTCATCGGCTCGCCGCCGATGAACTTCGTCCGCGCGCGGGTCGACGGGCCGGATCTCGTCATCGGGCGCCAGCGCCTGCCGCTGCCGATCGACGTGCCCGACGGGGTACGCGAGCACGAGGGCGAGATCGTCGTCGGCGTGCGGCCCGAGGCCATCGCGGCGGTGCCCGACGGCGTGCCCGAGCCGCACGCGCTCGAGGCGCCGGTGCTCCTCGTCGAGTCGCTGGGCTCCGACCTGCTCGTCCACACCGAGCTCGACGCGCCGGCCGTCCTCACCCGCGATCAGCTCGAGGTCGCGCGCGAGGTCGGCGGCGACTCCGAGGCGGACCTCGCGCGGGCGCGCTTCACCGCTCGCCTGACGCCGGACGTCCGGGTGGCGCCGGGCGAGCGCATCCGCCTGCGGGTGGACGTCGACCGGCTGCACTACTTCGACCCCGACTCGACGCTCGCGTTGACGTGAGCGCCCTCGGCGTCCTCGAAGCGGCGGCGGTGCCGCGGCGGCGCGATGGGATGACCCGGCCCACTCGCGCCGACCGCGGCCGCCGTTGACCGACCGGCGGGCCGCCGGCGACTTGGAATCGCTCCCGGAAGTCGTCGGTGGCCCAGCCGTGGCGGGTAAGTTGCCCGCCGTGCCCAGCTTCCCGCCGGGGTTCCGGTTCGGGGCGGCGACCGCCGCCTACCAGATCGAGGGCGCCGTCCACGAAGACGGGCGCGCGGACTCGATCTGGGACACCTTCTGCCGGATCCCCGGAGCGATCGCCAACGGCGACACCGGCAACGTCGCCTGCGACCACTACCACCGCTGGGAGCAGGATCTCGAGCTCATGGTCCAGCTCGGCCTGGAGAGCTATCGCTTCTCGATCTCGTGGCCCCGCGTGCAGCCCGATGGCGCCGGCCCGCTGAACCCTGCGGGCGTCCGCTTCTACCGGCGCCTGATCGAGGGCCTGCTCGATCGCGGGATCGAGCCGATCGCCACGCTCTACCACTGGGACCTGCCGCAGGCGCTGCAGGACGCCGGCGGGTGGGCGGCGCGGGAGACCGCGGAGCGCTTCGCCCAATACGCGCAGCACATGGCGCGCGAGCTCGGCGACCTCGTCGGGACGTGGATCACCCACAACGAGCCGTGGGTCGTCGCCTTCATCGGCCACGTGCAGGGCCGGTTCGCCCCGGGCATCCGCGACTGGCCGACCGCGCTGGCGGTCGCCCATCACCTCCTGCTCTCGCACGGCCTGGCCGTCGAGGCGCTCCCGGGCAAGGTCGGGATCACGCTCAACGTCAATCCGGCGCACCCGGCAGGATCGGGCGACGAGGAGGCCGCGCGTGTGTGGGACGGGCACCTCAACCGCTGGTTCCTCGATCCGGTGCTACGGGGCTCGTATCCCGAGGACCTGCTGGCGCTCTACGAGGAGCGGGTCGGGCCGCTCGCGGTCGTCCGCGACGGCGACCTCGAGACGATCTCACGGCCGATCGACTTCCTGGGCGTCAACTACTACTTCGTCGCGCGCGTGCGCGCGGACCCGGAGGCCCAGCCGCTGGGCGTTTCGCAGGTGCCCGGGAGCGGCGCGCTCACGGCGATGGGGTGGGAGGTCGATCCGGACGGTCTGTACGAGCTCCTCGTGCGCCTGCGCGACGACTACGGCCCGATCCCCATCGCGATCACCGAGAACGGCGCCGCCTACGACGATCCGGCGCCGACGAACGGGCTCGTGCCCGACCCCGAGCGCCTGGCCTACCTGCAGGGCCACATCGAGGCGGTGGCCCGCGCGATCGACGCCGGCGTCGACGTCCGCCGCTACCTGGCGTGGTCGCTGCTCGACAACTTCGAGTGGAACTCCGGGTACTCCAAGCGCTTCGGCATCGTCCACGTCGACTACGAGACGCAGCGGCGGACGCTGAAGCGCAGCGGCGCCTGGTACCGTGATCTCATCGCCCGCACGCAGGACGCGCGGCTGCGTGCATGAAGGAACCCGGTTCGCGGTAACGAATTCCCCCCGTTGCCGTACTAATCAACGTGCGAACACGGGTTCGCGGCGCTGGAAGCGCCCGCGGCCCGCGATTTCCGCACCGCATCTTTCCCTTTTCCGCCGCGTTCAGGGGAAGGGCGTCCATGGAGGTTGCGCGAGCAACCAATCCAGGATAGAATACCTACTGTAGTAATCGGATTTGAAGATGGAGGATCTTGCTCGAAACGAAGAACCCCCTCCACGACGAGGCCGTCGTCCACGCCGACGCGCTCGATCAGCTCCTGCAGCGCGCGAACCAGTTCCGGCTGCTGAAGCCCGCAGAGGAGCTCGAGCTCGCGCAGCGGATCGAGAAGGGCGATCTCGTCGCCAAGGAGAGGCTGATCAACTGCAATCTGCGACTCGTGGTCTCGATCGCCCGTCGCTACCAGGGCCACGGCCTGACCCTCAACGACCTCGTGCAGGAGGGCATGCTGGGACTCATCCGCGCCGCCGAGAAGTTCGACTGGCGCAAGGGGTTCCGGTTCTCCACGTACGCGACGCTGTGGATCCGGCAGGCCATCCAGCGCGGGCTCGATAACACGGGCCGCACCATCAGGCTGCCCGCCCATGTCGCCACGAAGGCGCGCAAGGTCGGGCGTGCCCGCAACGAGCTTGCCGTGAAGCTCGAGCGCGAGCCTGAGCCGCACGAGATCGCCGCGGCGGTCGAGATGCCGGTGGAGGAGGTCGAGGCGATCGTCGCCGTCGACCGGACTCCCTCGAGCCTCGACATGCGCCTCGGCGACGACGACGACTCGGCGACGCTCGGCGACCTGCAGGCCGGCGAGGCCCCCTCCCCCGAGGAGGAGGTCCACGAGACGCTGGTCAACGAGCGCATCGGCGAGGCGCTGCAGCGCCTGCCCGAGAACGAGCGCAAGGTCATCGAGCTGCGCTTCGGCACGAAGGGCGAGCCCCGCACGCGCGCTCAGGTGCAGCGCGAACTGCACATCGGCGCGCGCGAGGCCGAGCGCCTGGAGTCCTCGGCGCTCAACAGGCTGGCCGACATGGACGATCTGGCCGACCTGCGCGAGGCCGCGTAAGCGGCCCCGAGACGCTCGCGAAGCACGTAGCGAGGAGCGCGCCGCCACCGCGGTGCGCTCTTTGCGTGCGCGGCGACGCTCTTCGCGCGCGCGTTGAGCCCGCGCGCGGCGCGCCCGGAGCGGCCACCGCGCCCGCTCTCCGCGTGCGCTGCCGCTCGACCCGCCGCCGTGGGCCGCTTGACCGCGGCCGCTGCGCCCGGAGCGGCCACCGCGGCCGCTCTCCGCCCACTCTCCCCGCTGCCCCCGCGTGGCCGCTTCGCCTGCCGCAGCGCGCCGCTCGATCGGGGCCGCTTTCCGCCGGCGCTTGCCGCTTACTGCGAGCAGGGCAATGAGGGGAGGGAGTGTGTGCAGATTCGTTGCGGATCGGGTGTCCGCAGTGGCGGTTGGTGGACGGGCTTTGGGGGGTGGCCGGTCTAACGCACGCTATGCGTGACCTAGACGGACCACGCCTCCCCTGCGAGCGGGGAGGTGTTGCGAAAGGCGCGCGGATCGCGCAGAAGCACCCGCGG
>Ga0081539_10005058_pt1 | contig 13838 bp, 10 predicted proteins | sample TabmetS4T2R2_FD_71023 | JGI IMG/M metagenome (GOLD analysis project Ga0081539, IMG submission 71023) | Tabebuia heterophylla rhizosphere microbial communities from the University of Puerto Rico - S4T2R2 | ecosystem: Host-associated > Plants > Roots > Rhizosphere ...
CGCAATGCGCGGCGGCCTTGTCGAGAATCTTGGACAGCGCGCCGAGCGTATGGGTGAAGGGTGGAATGCTGGCTGCGTACATCGAAAGTGACATGGTTCATCCCTGAAGCGTTGAAAAGCCAGTTGTGCGCGCGGTTATGAACGAGTGCCGCGGCAAAGTGCAATCGCAATGCCGTGATCGGCCCTACGCTGCCCTTTGATCGTCTGTCGCTAAGGTTGAATCGCGAGGGCTTCCGGGCGATACTCGCGACGTTGCCGAACCCGGGGGAGCTCATGCCGCCACTCGATTCCGATGCGGTGCTGCGCGCCGAGGCGACCGCGATCCATGGTGGCGAGACCCTGCCGGACGGAAGCAAGCGCGAGGACAGCCTGGCCGGCAAGAGCGGGGCCGCGCTCTACCGCGCGCTGCACGCCTGCAATTCGAGCGCGCTCTGTCTTTCCGGCGGCGGCATTCGCAGCGCCTCGTTTGCGCTCGGCGTGATCGAAGCGCTCGCCGTGCACCCGCGGCCGCCGAGCACGCCGGAGCAAGGCGCTAGGCAGTCCGAGTCGCCGAAAGACTCTTACCTTGCGCAATTCGACTATCTCTCGACCGTCTCCGGCGGCGGCTATATCGGCAGCTGGCTGTCGGCCTGGATTGCGCGCGCCGGCTATCCGGAAGTGTGGCGCAAGCTCAACGGGCGGAGGCATCATCCGGACGAGGAGCCGAGCGAGATCGCGTGGCTGCGCGCCTACAGCAACTATCTGACGCCGCGGCTTGGCCTGTTCTCGGCCGACACGTGGGCGGCGATCGCGCTCTATGTGCGCAATCTGATCCTCAACTGGCTCGTCATCCTGCCGGCGCTGTGCCTGCTGCTGTTTGCCATCAAAGGCGCGACCATTCTGGCCTACTGGCTCTCGACCCAGTCCGAGATTCAGTTCGCGCTGGTGTTCGTCGGCATTGTGCTGATGATCTGGACCCTGCGCTTCGCGACGCGCAATCGCCCGACCTGCAATCCGCGTGGTCCGGCGCCGGAGTCGCAGTCTGCCGCGCGGCGCGCCGCCTATGGCCGGCGCGAGGATGGGCACCGCGACGAGCTCAGTCGCGTCAGCGCCGGCGCCGATCAGGCGAAGTTCTTTTGGCTCTGCCTGATCCCTGCGATCCTCGCGTCGAATATTTTCGCGATCTATCTGACTTCGCGCGACTTCGCGAAAGGTCCGCTCTGGTATTTCGCGCTTGTCGGCATCGTGTGCGGCGCTATCGGCTACGCGATCTCGTGGCTTGCGGCGTTTCCATTCAAGACCGCGCAGGAGGAGCGCGGCCTGGTCTACTGGCTGCGTGATGGGGCTTCGTGGTCGTTCGGCGCCGGCGGCGTCTATGGCTCGCTGCTCGGGCTCGGCGCCTATCTGTTCCTGAACCACTACTCGACATTTCTGATCGGCAATCCGGATGTGCCGGAGGCGACCGCGCGTCTCCTGATCGTCGCGATCTACGGCGTGCCGTGGCTGATCAACGCCCAGCTCACCGCCGAGATGGTCTTCGTCGGTCTGACCAGCTGGCAACGCGGCTCGGACGCGGATCGCGAATGGTTCGGCCGCTCGACCGGCTGGTTCGCGGCCGCGGCGATCATCTGGCTGATCGTTGCGTTCTTGATCCTGGTCGGCGCGGAGCTCGCCTGGGAGTACGTGGTTAGCACCTATGCGAAGTACTCGAGCGCTGCGCTCGCCGCGATCACCGGCGCGCTGAGCGCATACTTTGGCGCGAGCGGCCGGTCCGGCGCGACCGAGCAGCGCGACCAGAAGACCGGCCTGACCACCCGCATCGTGCTGCTGATCGCGCCGCCGCTGTTCCTGGTTCTGCTGGTGATCGGCGTCTCACTGCTGATGGACTACCTGCTGTTCGACAGCGCTCTGATGGAAAGCCCACTGCTCGGCGCCGGCGATCCGGCGAAGTGGCACGAACATTTCAAATGGTTCTTTATCGGGCTCGGCGCCGTCGTGATCGTCGCGTTCTTCTCCTGGACGCGCGTCAACATCAACCGCTTCTCGATCCACGCGCTCTATCGCAATCGCTTGATCCGCGCCTATCTCGGCGCATCGAACCCGGATCGGGTGCCAAACCCGTTCACCGGCTTCGATCTCAACGACAATACCAAAATGCGCAAGCTCTGGACGGCGGGCAAGGAGAGCTGGCAGCCGTTCCACGTCGTCAACATGGCGCTCAACGTGGTCGCCTCGAGCCGCCTTGCCTGGCAGGAGCGCAAGGCGGAGTCGTTCACCGCGACGCCCTTGCATTGCGGCACTGCGACCTTCTCGGGGACGACGGCGCATTCGCTCGGCTATCGGCCGAGCTCGGACTATGGCGATCCGCATGGCGGCCTCTCGCTCGGCACCGCCATGGCGATCTCGGGCGCGGCCGCGAGCCCGAACATGGGTTACAACACCTCCCCGATCGTTTCGCTGCTGCTCGCGCTGTTCAACGTGCGGCTCGGCTGGTGGCTCGGCAATCCCGGCGCGCCCGGCGAGGAGACCTATGGAACCGATGGGCCGCGCGTCGCGATCCTTCCGTTCGTGTTCGAGATGTTCGGGCAGACCACCGACACGCGGCGCTATGTCTATCTTTCGGACGGCGGTCATTTCGAGAATCTCGGGCTCTATGAGATGATCCGCCGGCGCTGTCGCTGCATCGTGGTAAGTGATGCCGGTTGCGACCCGACCTACGGCTTCGAGGATCTCGGCAATGCGGTGCGCAAGATCGCGATCGATCTCGGCGTCTACATCCAGTTCGACACGTTGAAGGAGCTCAAGCCGCGCTCCAAGGACGGCTCGTTGATCGAGGGCGGCTACTATGCGGTCGGCGAGATCGACTACAAGACCGCACCGGAATGGAAGTCCGAGGACGCGCCGAAGGGCGAGGTCGTCGAAAACGGCTACATCCTCTACGTCAAGCCCGGCTATCACGGCAGCGAAAGCGCCGGCATCATGGCCTATGCCAAGGCGCACAAGGACTTCCCGCACGAAACCACCGCGGACCAGTTCTTCTCCGAGTCGCAGTTCGAGAGCTATCGGACGCTCGGCTTCGAGATCATCGACAGCGTCTTCCACGCCGCAGCCAAGAATGGGGCGACGCCGCGTGCCGACGAGCTGTGCGATCTGATCCGCGCGCTGCATACCGCAAAGCCGGGCGACCACCCGCTCTGAGGTTCCGCCAGGCCGGCGCCGCGCCATTTGCGATTTCGCTTCGATTTGCCCTATAGTGCGCGTGAAAGTGAAGCAGCCGCCGCGACCGCGAGCGCATGAACGAGCAGATTCCTCAGCGCCAGCAGGAGATTCTGGCGGCAGCGCGCGTGCAAGGGCGCGTCAATGTCGACGAGCTCGCCGCCCGCTTCGACGTCACGCCGCAGACCATCCGCAAGGATCTCAATGAGCTGTGCGAGATGCGCCTGCTCTCGCGCGTCCATGGCGGGGCGGTCGTGCTTTCGGGCGTCGAGAACATCGCCTATGAGGCGCGGCGCTTCATCGCGCAGAACGAAAAGCGCGCCATCGGCAGCGCGGCCGCGCAGATCATCCCGAACAATGCCTCGCTGTTCATCAATATCGGAACCACGACCGAGGAGGTCGCCCGCGCGCTCGCCGGTCACGAGGACCTGCTCGTCATCACCAACAATCTGAATGTCGCGATGCTGCTGTATCGCCATCCGCGCATCGAGGTGATCATGGCGGGTGGGCCGGTGCGCCGCTCCGACGGCGCTGTCATCGGCGCCGCGGCGGTCGACTTCGTCAACCAGTTCAAGGTCGATTTCGCCGTGATCGGCACCTCGGCGGTCGAGGAGGACGGCTCGCTCTTGGATTTCGACGTGCGCGAGGTGCGCGTCGCGCGCGCGATCATCGAGAATGCCCGCAAGGTCATTCTGGTGGCGGATCGCATGAAGCTCGCCCGCACCGCCCCGATCCGCATCGGTCACCTGAGCGACGTCGACATCTTCATCACCGACGAGATCGCGTCACCGGCGATCGCCGACGTCTGCCGCACTCAAAATGTGCAGGTCGTCGAGGTCGGGCGCGCGCCGGATCCCGACGAGTAGAGCGTGATCCCGAAAAGGCCTGCCCCGGACTTGATCCGGGATCATGCTCCGCCGATAACCCGTTTCGCAAAACGAAACGAGCTTATTTTCGTTTCGGTCGGTATTGTTTTCGTTTCCATCTTCGTTTAGGTTCAAATCACAAAAAATACGAATGTTGCGGGAGGCGGCGCTTGAGTTCGGCGCGACAGGCTTTCGATCTGGCGGTGATCGGGGGCGGGGTGAACGGGTGTGGAATTGCGCGCGACGCGGCCGGTCGCGGCGCCTCGGTCGTGCTGTTCGAGCAGGACGATCTCGGCGGCGGCACATCCTCCCGCTCGACCAAGCTCATTCATGGCGGCCTGCGTTATCTCGAGCACTACGAGTTCCGCCTGGTGCAGGACGCGCTCAAGGAGCGCGACGTGCTGTGGCGCCTCGCGCCGCATATCGTTGCGCCGGCGCGCTTCGTCCTTCCGCATCACCGCGGCATGCGTCCGCGCTGGCTGTTGCGGCTCGGCCTGTTTCTCTACGACCGTATCGGCGGCCGCCGGCAGTTGCCGGCCACGCGCACGCTCGATCTGACCCGCGACGTCGCGGGCGAGGCGCTCAAAGACGGCTACCGCCATGCCTTCGAGTATTCCGACTGCCGCGTCGACGATGCGCGGCTCGTCGTGCTCAACGCGCGCGACGCCGCCGAGCGCGGCGCCATGATTCGTCCGCGGACGCGTGTCACAAACGCGTCACGCCTCGATGATCATTGGCGCCTCGACGTGCAGGATCGAGCCGGACATCAGGAGACGATCACGGCGCGCGTTCTGATCAATGCCGCGGGCCCGTGGGTCGGCGCGGTCGCGACCGAAGTCATTCATGCGAACGCGTCGGCGCCGGTGCGCCTCGTCCAAGGCAGCCACATCGTGGTGCCGCGGCTGTTCGTGCATGAGAAGTGCTACCTGTTCCAGCATTCGGACGGCCGCATCGTCTTCGCCTTGCCGTTCGAGCAGGACTTCACGCTGATCGGAACCACCGATCTCGATTATCGCGGGGATCCTGCAGCAGTGACGGCGAGCGCGGACGAGATCGCTTACCTCTGTGCGGTCGTGAGCGAATATTTCCGTTCGCCGGTTCGCCCGGCCGACGTTGTCTGGTCCTATTCGGGGGTGCGCCCGTTGCAGGACGACGGATCGAGCAAGGCGCAGGAAGCCTCGCGCGATTACACGCTCACGCTCGACGCTGCGCGCGCGCCGGTGCTGACCGTGCTCGGCGGCAAGATCACGACCTATCGGGTACTTGCCGAACTCGCCGTGAACGAGCTCAAGGACCATCTGCCGGCGGCGCGCGAGCCGAGCTGGACCGGTCGCGTGCCGCTGCCCGGCGGCGACTTTCCGCATGACGGCGTCGCGGGGTTGATCGATGCCACGCTGCGCGCGCATCCTTATCTGTCGCGTGATCTCGCGCGCCGACTGGTGCACGCCTACGGGACGCACGTCGCCAAATTGCTCGGCGGCGTGCATGCGCTGAGCGATCTCGGCACCGTCTTCGGCGCAGATCTCACTGAGCGTGAGGTCGACTATCTGATGCGTGAGGAATGGGCGCAGAGCGCCGAGGACGTGCTGTGGCGCCGCAGCAAGCTCGGCTTGCGCTTCTCGGCCGCGCAGGTTGCCGCGCTCGAAAGCTACATGCAGGGTAACGCGCGGCCGCAAGCCGCGCCGGGCGAGCGGAGGCGCGCCGGATGAGCCTCGTTCTCGACAAGGTGCGCAGGGATGTCGGCGGCGAGGCGCATATCCGCGACGTGTCGCTGACGCTCGAGAACGGCGTCATCAACGTGCTGCTCGGACCGACGCAATCCGGCAAGACCTCGCTGATGCGTCTGATGGCCGGCCTCGACCGTCCGAGCGCCGGCAGCATCGTCATGAACGGCCGCGACGTGACGGCTCGGCCGCTGCGGGACCGCAGCGTCGCGATGGTCTATCAGCAATTCATCAACTACCCGAACTTCACGGTGTTCGAGAACATCGCCTCGCCGTTGCGTGTCGCGGGCGTTGCACCGAGCGAGATCGAAGAGCGCGTGCACGACGCCGCGCGCCTGCTCAAGCTCGAGCCTTATCTCGATCGTCAGCCGTTGCAATTGTCGGGCGGACAGCAGCAGCGCACCGCGATTGCGCGCGCGCTGGTCAAGCGCGCCGATCTGGTGCTGCTCGATGAGCCGCTCGCCAATCTGGACTACAAGCTGCGCGAGGAGTTGCGCGAGGAGCTGCCGCGCCTGTTCGGCGCATCGGGCGCGGTGTTCGTCTACGCGACGACCGATCCGGCCGAAGCGCTGCTGCTGGGCGGCCGCACCGCGACCTTGCATGAAGGCCAGGTCACGCAGTTCGGCGCAACACCCGAGGTCTATCGCCGGCCGCAGGATCTCGCGACCGCGCGCACCTTCTCGGATCCGCCGCTCAACGAGCTGAAAGCCGAGAAGCGCGTCCAGCTCGTGACGCTCGACACCGGCGCGCGCTTCGGCGCGATCGGCGCGTTTTCCGGCGTGCCCGACGGCAGCTATACGGTGGCGTTCCGCGCCCATCACCTGTTCATCGAGCCGCCGGGGACGGATGCGATCGCGCTGCCGTCGGTGGTTTCGGTCGCCGAGATCACCGGCTCGGAGACTTTCATCCATGTCGATCTCAGGGCCGGCGAGCGCGACCATCGGCTCGTGGTGCAGCTCGCGGGCGTACGCCGCTATGAACCCGGCGCCGCGCTGAACCTCTACATCGACCCGCATCGCCTGTTTCTGTTCGACGACGCCGGGCGGCTCACCGCCGCTCCCGACGTCGCACGCGCCGCGTGAGGCCGCCATGGCGAGGATCGTGCTCGAAAAACTGGCCCACAGCTACAGCCCGCGCCCCGCGGGCGAGAGCGATTTCGCTCTCAAGCAGATCGACATGGTGTGGGAGCAGGGCGGCGCCTACGCGCTGCTCGGTCCGTCCGGCTGCGGCAAGACCACGCTGCTCAACATCATCTCCGGCTTGGTCATGCCGACGCGGGGACGCGTGCTGTTCGACACGCGCGACGTCACCACACTGCCGACCGAGGCGCGCAACATCGCGCAGGTGTTCCAGTTCCCGGTGGTCTACGACACGCTGACAGTCGCCGAGAATTTGGCGTTTCCGCTGCGCAATCGTCGCGTCGCGCGCGGCACGATCAAGACGCGCGTCACCGAGATCGCGCACCTGCTCGATCTCACTGCCGTGCTCGGGCGCAAGGCGCGCAATCTCGGCGCCGATCTGAAGCAGAAGATCTCGCTCGGCCGCGGCCTGGTGCGCGCCGATGTCGCGGCGATCCTGTTCGATGAGCCGCTCACCGTGATCGATCCGCACTTGAAATGGCGGCTGCGTTCGACGCTGAAGGACATCCACCGCCGTCTCAACACCACGATGATCTATGTCACGCATGACCAGACCGAGGCGCTGACCTTCGCCGACAAGGTCGTGGTGATGCATGACGGCTACGTCGTGCAGGCCGGCACGCCCGAGGAGCTGTTCACGCGGCCGACGCATACGTTCGTCGGGCATTTCATCGGCTCGCCGGGCATGAACGTGATGCCGTGTCGCATCGACGGCACGACGGCGCGACTCGATGGCGGCACCGTCGCGCTCGCGCGCGCCTATCCGTCGCTGCCGCAAGGCGCGCGCATCGAGCTCGGCGTGCGCCCGGAATTTGCCAGCGTTAAGCCGAAGGGCGCCGGCCTGCCGGTGCGGGTGCGCCGCGTCGACGATCTCGGGCGCGTGCGCATCGCGCGCGTCGAGCTGATGGGGATCCCGATCGCCGCGACCCTTCCCGAAGGCGTCGACCTCGGCGGCGAGGAGGCCGCGCTCGTGTTCGATGCCGCGAAGGTTCACGTCTATGCCGACGGCCATCTGGTCGAAGGCGAGGCTATCGGAGCCGCGCGATGAACAAGACCGAAAATCAGCAGGCCTGGTTTCTGGTGCTGCCGGTGTTTGCGCTGGTGGCGTTCTCGGCGGTCGTGCCGCTGCTGACCGTGGTGAACTATTCGGTGCAGGACACGTTCGGCAACAACCAGTTTTTCTGGAACGGGATCGGCTGGTACCAGGAGTTGCTCGATCCGGCGAGCCAGCTCGGCGAACGCTTCTTCGACGCGCTGTGGCGCACGCTGTTGTTCTCCGCGATCATCCTCGCCATCGAGATCCCGCTCGGCATCGTGATCGCGCTCGCGATGCCGCGCCAGGGCATCGGTGTCGCGATCTCGCTCGTCGTGATGGCGCTGCCGTTGCTGATCCCGTGGAACGTGGTCGGCACCATCTGGCAGATCTTCGCGCGCGGCGACATCGGCCTGTTCGGCTACGCACTCAATCGGATCGGCATCGACTACAACTACACGCAGGGCATTCTCGCGGCCTGGTTCACCATCATCACGATGGATGTCTGGCACTGGACCAGCCTCGTCGCGCTGCTCTGCTATGCCGGGCTGAAGTCGATCCCCGACGCCTATTACCAGGCCGCGCGCATCGACGGCGCCTCGCGCTGGGCGGTCTTCACCACGATCCAGCTGCCGAAGATGCGGCGCGTGCTCGCGATCGCGGTGCTGCTGCGCTTCATGGACTCGTTCATGATCTACACCGAGCCGTTCGTGCTCACCGGCGGCGGGCCCGGCAACGCGACGACCTTCCTGTCGATCGATCTGGTCAAGCTTGCGCTCGGCCAGTTCGATCTCGGCAAGGCCGCCGCGATGTCGATCGTCTACACGCTGATCATTCTCGCGGTGTGCTGGGTGTTCTGGACGGTTGCGACCTCGAGCGAAGCCGAGCGGAGGCCGACATGAAGCTCCGCGCTCTGGTGATGACGCTCTATCTCGTGTTCATGCTGCTGCCGGTCTACTGGCTCGTCAACATGAGCCTGAAGACCAATACCGAGATCACGACCACGCTGACGCTCTGGCCGCGCCAGCTCACCTTCGCCAACTACGTCGCGATCTTCACCGATGCGAGCTGGTATTCGGGCTACATCCACTCGATCAGCTACGTGGTGATCAACACGGTGCTGTCGATCGCGGTGGCGTTGCCGGCGGCCTACGCGTTCTCGCGCTATCGTTTTCTCGGCGACAAGCACCTGTTCTTCTGGCTGCTCACCAACCGCATGGCGCCGCCCGCCGTCTTCGCGCTGCCGTTCTTCAATCTCTATTCGGCCATCGGCTTGTTCGACACGCCCTGGGCGGTCGCGCTCGCGCATTGCCTGTTCAATGTGCCGCTCGCGGTCTGGATCCTGGAAGGCTTCATGGCCGGTGTGCCGCGCGAGATCGACGAGACCGCGGCACTCGACGGCTATCCATTCCCGAAGTTCTTTCTCAAGATTTTCCTGCCGCTGATCGCGTCGGGCGTCGGCGTCGCGGCGTTCTTCTGCTTCATGTTCTCCTGGGTCGAGTTGCTGCTCGCGCGCACGCTCACCACCGTCAACGCCAAGCCGATCGCCGCCACCATGACGCGCACGGTGTCGGCCGCCGGCATGGATTGGGGACTGCTCGCCGCCGCCGGCGTGCTCACCATCGTGCCTGGCGCGCTCGTGATCTGGTTCGTCCGCAACTACATCGCCAAGGGCTTTGCCCTTGGCCGGGTGTGAGGCTGCCATGGAGCATATCGCCTGGATGGCCTGGACCTGGCAGACCGCGGCGTTCTTCGCCGCCATTGCCAGCCTGCTCGCCGTCATGACCCTGCTCGCGATCCTGCGGCCCGAGGTCGAGCGCGTCGGCGCGCTCGGCATCGCGACCACGCGCGGCGATCGGTTGTTCGTCACCCTGCTCGGCAGCGCGTTCATTCATCTCGCATGGCTTGGACTGGTCGGTCCGGAGCTGTGGTGGGCGTCCGCTATCTCGCTCGTCTACGCCTTCGTGGTGTTCCGCAAGGTGTGAGCGACACGTATTCCTCCGGCGCGAACGCCGAAGGGAGTTTCGTCGACCGGCAACGTTCCGGTCAAACAAGGGAGGTGCACATGGAAAGCCCATTTTCGCGCGTTCGGCTCCTGCTCTCGGCGAGCACGGTCGCCCTGGTCCTCGCTGGCGGCCCCGCCTTCGCCGGCATGGATGAGGCGAGGCGCTGGGTCGACAACGAATTCCAGCCCTCGTCAGTGTCGAAGGAGGACCAGCTCAAAGAGATGGAATGGTTCGTCAACGCCGCGAAGCCGTTCCAGGGCATGGAGATCAATATCGTCTCCGAAACGATCACGACGCATGAATACGAGTCGAAGACACTCGCGAAAGCTTTCAGCGAGATCACCGGCATCAAGCTGACGCACGACATCATCCAGGAAGGCGATGTCGTCGAGAAGATTCAGACCCAGATGCAGTCGGGCAAGAACATCTATGACGGCTGGATCAACGACTCCGACCTGATCGGCACGCATGCGCGCTACAATCAGACCGTCAATCTCACCGAATGGATGAAGGGCGAAGGCAAGGACGTGACGCTGCCGACGCTCGACGTCGATGACTTCATCGGCAAGTCGTTCGGCACCTGGACCGACGGCTCGCTCTATCAACTGCCCGACCAGCAGTTCGCGAACCTGTACTGGTTCCGTTACGACTGGTTCCAGCGGCCCGATCTGAAGCAGAAGTTCAAGGCCAAATACGGCTATGACCTAGGCGTGCCGGTGAACTGGTCGGCCTATGAGGACATCGCCGAATTCTTCACCAACGACGTGAAGGAGATCGACGGCGTCCGCGTCTACGGCCACATGGACTATGGCAAGAAAGATCCCTCGCTCGGCTGGCGTTTCACCGACGCGTGGCTGTCGATGGCGGGCAACGGCGACAAAGGCATCCCGAACGGCAAGCCGGTGGATGAATGGGGCATCCGCATGGAGGGCTGCCGTCCGGTCGGCTCGTCGGTCGAGCGCGGCGGCGACGTCAACGGCCCGGCGGCGGTCTATGCCGTCACCAAATATGTCGACTGGCTGAAGAAGTATGCGCCGCCGCAGGCCGCCGGCATGACCTTCTCGGAGGCGGGTCCGGTGCCGGCGCAGGGCAACGTCGCGCAGCAGATCTTCTGGTACACGGCCTTCACCGCCGACATGGTGAAGCCGGGGCTGCCGGTGGTGAATGCGGATGGCACGCCGAAGTGGCGCATGGCGCCGTCGCCGCACGGGTCTTACTGGAAGGACGGCATGAAGCTCGGCTACCAGGATGCCGGCTCTGCGACATTGCTCAAGTCGACCCCGCTCGAGCGGCGCAAGGCGGCCTGGCTCTATCTGCAGTTCATCGTCTCCAAGACGGTGTCGCTGAAGAAGAGTCATGTGGGCCTTACGTTCATTCGTGAGAGCGACGTGTGGCACAAGTCGTTCACCGAGCGCGCCCCGAAGCTCGGCGGGCTGATCGAGTTCTACCGCTCGCCGGCGCGCGTGCAGTGGACCCCGACCGGCGTGAACGTGCCGGACTATCCGAAGCTTGCGCAGCTGTGGTGGCAGAACATCGGCGATGCGTCGTCGGGTGCGAAGACGCCGCAACAGGCGATGGATGCACTTGCGGCCGCGCAGGATGAGGTGCTCGGCCGGCTCGAGCGCTCGAAGGTGCAGGGCGATTGCGGACCGAAGCTGAATGCGAAGCAGTCGGCCGAGTCCTGGTTCAAGAAGTCCGAGCAGGACGGCAATATCGCGCCGCAGCGCAAGCTCTCGAACGAGAAGCCGAAAGGCGAGACGATCGACTACGACACGCTGATCAAGTCGTGGCCGGCGAGCCCGCCGAAGAAGAGCTGATCGCAAACACACGCATCGCCCGGGCGGGAGACCGCCCGGGCGATGTCATGTTTCAAAGGTTTCTTGGACAGCAAGATGGCCGATCTCATCCTCGCAATCGATCAGGGGACGACCTCGACGCGCGCGTTTCTGTTCGACGCGGCGCTGTCGCCGAAGGGTTTCGCCCAGCTCGAATTTCCGCAGATCTTTTCCGCGCCCGGTCAGGTCGAACATGACCCGGAGGGAATCTGGACCACGTCAGTCGCGACCGCGCGCGCCGCCATGGCGAGCGCCGGCGTCACGGCGCGCGACGTCGCGGCGATCGGCATCACCAACCAGCGCGAGACCACGATCATCTGGGATCGCCGCAGCGGCAAGCCGATCCACAACGCCATCGTCTGGCAGGACCGCCGCACGCACGAGGCCTGCGCGGCGCTCGCGCGCGCCGGGCATGAGCCGCTCGTCACCGCGCGCACCGGGCTGCTGCTCGATCCGTATTTTTCGGCCACCAAGATCACCTGGTTGCTCGACCATGTGGACGGCGCACGCGCCGCAGCTGAGCGCGGTGAGCTCGCTTTCGGCACGGTCGACACGTTTCTGCTGTGGCGCCTGACCGGCGGCAAGGTGCATGCGACCGATGCCACCAATGCGGCGCGCACCGCGCTGCTCGACATTCGCACCGGGCGATGGGATGCCGAGCTGCTCGATCTGTTTCGCATTCCGGCTTCGCTCTTGCCCGAGGTGCGCGATTCCGCGAGCGCCTTCGGCGTGACCGAGGCGAATCTGCTGGACGGCGCAGTGCGGGTGTTGGGCATCGCCGGTGATCAGCAGGCCGCAACCGTCGGGCAGGGGTGCTTCAAGCCCGGCATGATGAAGTCGACCTACGGCACCGGCTGTTTCGCGCTGCTCAACACCGGCGCGACGCCGGTGACTTCGCGGGCGCGGCTGCTGACCACTATCGCGTATCAGCTCGACGGCAAGCGCACCTATGCGCTCGAAGGCGCGATCTTCATCGCCGGTGCCGCAGTGCAGTGGCTGCGCGATGGGTTGAAGCTGGTGACGACCGCGGCCGAGACCGGTACGCTCGCCGCGAAGGCCGATCCGGCTGATGCCGTCTACATGGTGCCGGCCTTCGTCGGGCTCGGCGCGCCGTGGTGGGACGCGGAAGCGCGCGCCTTGCTCTACGGCTTGAGCCGCAAATCCGGCCCGGCGGAAATCTGCCGCGCCGCGCTCGAAGCCGTCGGCTACCAGACGCGCGATCTGCTCGAGGCGATGCGCGCCGACTGGCCGGCGCCGGAAGCGGCCGGCACGGTGCTGCGCGTCGACGGCGGCATGACGGCGAGCGACTACACGATGCAGTTCCTCGCCGACATCACCGATGCGCCGGTCGACCGCCCGACGTTCATGGAAACGACCGCGCTCGGCGCTGCCTACCTTGCCGGCTGGAAGGCGGGCGTCTGCCCCGATCCGGAGGGCTTCGCGGCGACTTGGAAGCTCGAGCGTCGCTTCTCGCCGCAGATGGACGGAGACACGCGCGCCCAGAAATGGCGCGGCTGGCAAGACGCCGTGCGACGGACGCTGTCGGCGCGGTGACGCTCCGCCGCGCGCGTGTTTGCGTCGTATGTAAATACATGCGACGGTACCTGCATCCATGACGCAAGCTCGACGCCAGGCACGCAAGTCGCTCGTTGATGATGCCCGCGCGGCGCTGCGCGCCAGCATCGCGCTGGATGTCAGGCTGGCCGAACGGCTGGTCACGCGGCTGGTCGAGGCGCGGCTGCGCGCCGTGGACCTCAGCGTCGCGGAGTTCGCGCTGATGATCCATATCGCGGCTGCGCGCGACGACACCGTGAGCTCGCTGGCGCAGCGGCTCGGGCTCGACCAGTCGACGCTGTCGCGCAACCTGCGTGCGCTCGCGCGCCGCGGTCTTGCCGAAATCGTCGTCGCCGAGAGCGATCTCAGGCGGCGCGCCGTGTGGCTGACCGAGAAAGGCGCGACCCGCCTCGAAGCCGCGCTGCCGGTCTGGCGTGCGGCGGATGCCGAGCTTGCGGCTGGGCGCGACCCCCCCCCGGGCGGCAC
>Ga0081539_10005059_pt1 | contig 13838 bp, 10 predicted proteins | sample TabmetS4T2R2_FD_71023 | JGI IMG/M metagenome (GOLD analysis project Ga0081539, IMG submission 71023) | Tabebuia heterophylla rhizosphere microbial communities from the University of Puerto Rico - S4T2R2 | ecosystem: Host-associated > Plants > Roots > Rhizosphere ...
GAGCTCTTCACCGTCGCCGACATGCACGAGCGCAAGGCCAAGATGACCGACCTTGCCGACGCCTTCCTCGCTCTGCCCGGCGGCATCGGCACGCTCGACGAACTGTTCGAGGCGTGGAGCTGGAACGTGCTCGGCTATCACGCCAAGCCGTTCTGCCTTCTCAACGTCGGCGGCTTCTGGGACGGGCTCATCACCTTCATGGACCATGCGACGGAGAGCGGCTTCCTGTCCGCCTCGCGCCGGAAGCAGCTGCTGGTCGCGTCGAGCGCGGAGGAAGCATTGGAAGTGCTGGACGAAGCCGCCGCAGCCGCTACGCAAGGCATGGTCTGGTAGGGGCGTCATCGTTTTCGTGGGGGGAGCCGCGAGTTGAACAGCAAGCTGCTCGGCGTTGCCGGGATCGTCGCCATTTTGGCCATCGCCTGGCTGCTGTCCGCCAACCGAAAGGCGATCCGGCCGCGCGTGGTCGGCGCCGCCTTCGCGCTGCAAGCCTTCATCGCCTGGCTCGTCCTGTGGACCAGCTGGGGGCGCGCCGGGATCCAGAGTCTTTCTAACGGCGTCGCCAACCTGCTCGGCTATGCGACGAAGGGCACCGAATTCCTGTTCGGGCCGAGCGAGACCAACCCCCTCGCCCACACCTTCGCGATCGCCGCATTGCCGGTGATCATCTTCTTCGCCAGCCTCGTCGCGATCCTCTACCATCTCGGGATCATGCAGCGGATCGTCCGCTGGGTCGGCGGAGCGATCGGCTGGGTGACGGGCATCAGCCGAGTCGAATCGCTGAGCGCCGCGGCGAACATCTTCGTCGGCCAGTCGGAGTCTCCGCTGGTCGTGCGGCCCTATCTTGCCGCGCTTCCGCCTTCGCGGCTGTTCACCGTCATGTGCGTCGGAATGGCGGGCGTTGCGGGCACGATCCTTGCCGCCTATGCGAGCCTGCTGGGTGAAAGCTATTTGCCCTACCTTCTCGCTGCAGCCTTCATGTCTGCGCCGGGCGGAATCCTGATGGCCAAGATGATCGTGCCGGATCAGCCGGGCGACACCGAGGCCGCCGAGGACGCGAACGTGGACGTCGCCGAGACCTTCGAGGAAGGCGTGAAGCCGGCCAATGTCATCATGGCCGCGGCGCAGGGCGCTCAGACCGGAGTCAAGCTCGCCGTCGCTGTCGGCGCGATGGTCCTGGCGTTCGTCGCACTGGTGGCGCTCGCCAACGGGCTGCTGGGCGGGCTTGGCAATCTCCTGGGCATTCCCGACCTCAGCTTCCAGCGGCTGGTCGGCTACGTCTTCCAGCCGATCATGTTCCTGATCGGCGTTCCGTGGAACGAGGCGAACGCCGCCGGCGGGCTGTTCGGCACCAAGCTCGTCCTCAATGAGTTCGTCGCCTTCATCGACCTCGGCCAGATGGGTCCCGCCGTGCTGTCGGACCGAAGCCGCGCGATCGTCACCTTTGCGTTGTGCGGCTTTGCCAACTTCAGCTCGATCGCGATCCAGATGGCGGTGACCGGCGGCCTCGCGCCCAACCAGCGCCCGGTGATCGCGAAGCTCGGCATCCGCGCGCTTCTCGCCGGCTCGCTGGCCAACCTGATGAGCGCCGCGCTCGCGAGCCTGATGCTTCCCTAAACCGTTCTGCTATTGGGCATTCATGGCCACCATCACCGCCGACGAAATCGCGTCCGTTTCGCTGAAGGACGCCGAGCGCAACCCCGACGAGTTTGCGCAGAAGCTGGGCAAGAGCTTTGAAAACTACGGCTTCGCCATCATCGCCGGCCACGGCATCCCGGACGAGCTGATCGTCCGAGCCGAGGAGAAGGCGAAGGCTTTCTTCGCTTTGCCCGAGGAGGTGAAGCGCAAATATTTCATCGCGGGCAGCGGCGGAGCGCGAGGCTACACGCCGTTCGGGATCGAGACGGCGAAGGGCGCGAAGGCGCACGACCTCAAGGAATTCTGGCACGTCGGCCGCGACCTGCCGCCCGGCCACCCGTTCCGCAATCACATGCCGGACAATGTCTGGCCCGACGAGGTGCCGGACTTCAAGGACACTTTCCAGGAGCTTTACGCGACCTTCGACCGGACCGGCCTGAAAATCCTCCGCGCGATCGCCCGCTACCTGAAGATCGACGAGGACTATTTCATCGACACTGTGCGGGACGGGAACTCCGTGCTCCGGCTGCTCTATTATCCCCCGCAAACCGAGCCTACCGGCCAGCACATTCGTGCCGGCGCGCACGAGGACATCAACACGATCACGCTTTTGCTCGGCGCTGAGGAGGCGGGACTCGAACTGCTGACCAAGGACGGCCGCTGGATTCCGGTTTCACCCAAGCCGGGCGAGCTGGTGATCAACATTGGCGACATGCTCCAGCGGCTGACCAACGGTAAGCTCCGGTCGACGTCCCACCGAGTCGTCAATCCCGAGCCTAATCGGGCGAGCCATGCACGCTATTCGATGCCCTTCTTCCTGCACTTTCGGTCGGACTTCAAAATCGAACCCCTGCCCGGCACCGTGCCCCCCGGCGAGCAACCGAAATGGCCGGCCATTACGGCCGACGAATATCTCCAGGAGCGCCTGCGCGAGATCAAGCTCGTCTGAGGCGGGTGTGGGTTAACTTTAGTTAACCTCTTGTTAAATAACCGTTTACAAATCAGCCGTTTTAGTGCATTCCCTAGCGTCAGGATGTGCGGGGGGCTGTTCTCCCCGTGTCGACCATCTCCGGAAGCGTAGCGATTTTCAGGCCGACCCGTTCGGGCCTGTGGCGACGGACAAGAGGCGAATAGCCCGACGTCCCATTCGGCGCCGAATGAGCTGACCTGTCGGGACTCCAACCCGGGGGAAATACGCAATGTCACACGGTCCATGACCGCGACTCGCTAACAGGGTCTGGCAATCACCCGTTGAACCCCGCCGCAGCGCTTGGCCGTCTGCGTCAACGGATGTGTCTTTCGAATTCTGGAGAGGCGCATGGCGGGCAATTTCGCCGGCATTCCCGAAGCAAGCGAGCGGACGCCGACCGTCCGCATGCTGCTGCGCGCCTGGGAGGTTGAGGGATGCGGGGCGGCGGTGCGCGGGGCGCCGCCGTTCCGCACTGACAACCTGCTCGTCGTCGCGAGCGAGCTGGGCATCAACGGGAGATAGGTCATGTCAGTCATTCTCAGCATCGACGAATCGCCGCTCGATCAAGCCGGCACGCAGGACACTTCGACGGCCCTTCCGACCAAGCTCAACAGCGATCTCACGGCACTCTTCGGCGGTGCCTACACCGTCCTCGAAGCCGCAGTGACCAACAATGCGCTGAGCTTCGGGCCGAACATGCAGGCAATCCTGTTCACCGACAACACCGGCGCCGAACTGAACGGAGTCGATAGCGGCCTGGTCGCGATCGATGGCCGCAAGATTTTCCTGTACACTTACGGTCCCGACAACAACCTGGTGATCGGCCGCGAGGGTACCGCAGGAGGTGCAGCTGATTCCTCCGGCACACCGGTCTTCGCCGTCTATCTCGAAACCAACGGCACGGCTGGCGACGAGAATTTCGACACGAATGCGACGAGCGCGAACCTGTGGGTCGTCGAGTTCAGTTCGATCCAGCACTACCTGAACGGCGATACCGGCAACGCAGCGTACAACGACTTCAACGACATCGTCACGCTCGCGAACAAGCTGTTCGTGACCGCGTCGAATCCCGTCAGCTTCAACGCCGCGAAGTCGCCATCCGGTTCGAACCTGTTCATCACGTTCGGTGACGGATCGCCGACCTCCAGCGAGGTTTCCGTGATCGCGACAGCGGTCGGCGCGGCGAATCAGTCCGCCGGAGCGAGCGTCAGTAGTGGCGCGGTGGTGAAGACCAGCCAGGCGGGCGCGTCGCTTGGAGGCGCGACCTTCGGCGTCGACAGCCAGATGTTCGATCCGCCGTCCGCGACCAAGCCGACGGCGGAGGCGATGTACTTCACCTTCGTGAAGGGCATCAACCCGGACCTCACGGTCCCCAATCTCAGCCCGACGGAAGCAAAGCTGGAGTCCAACATCCAGTTCACCAATTATGTCGGCGCGACGAAGATCTCCTTCCTGGTCTCGCAGCTCCAGCCCTCATCGGGCATGGCGACGATGGAGATCTATGCGCTGGTCGCCACTCCCAATGGAGCGAACGGCCCGGGCATTGCGGACGACGGCGTCTGGTCGGGCAATTCCTACATCGACCACCAGGACGACAATACGTCGGTCAATATCACGAGCGTCACGATCACCCGCGGCGCAACCAGTTACGTCTTCACTGCAAACGGCACGCAAAGCGGAATCACCGTGAACTTCAGCCCCGGAGATGATGCGAACGCCGCGACGATCTCCGGCCTGCTCGCGGGCGACAAGGTCACTTACGAGTCCGCCTCCGAGCACGATCGGCTCGAAATCAAGAATATCGGAGACGCGACCCATCCGAACCTGAACGCGTCGTTCGACATCGGCGGACTGACGATGGTGACCGGCGGAACGGCGACGAGCGCGCTTCCCGACATCCAGTTCATCGACGACGGGCCGTCACTCACGCCTCAGGCCAATCCGGACGACAATAATTTGTTCGTCGACAACGATCTCAGCACTCCGGCCAACTCGACGGACACGAGTTCATACGGGCTCGTTCCCGGGAGCGACGGGCAGAAGAGCTATACGATCGTCGGTCCGGAGGACAGCTCGGGCGACTTCCAGTGGACGTACGACGACACGACGCACACAGCCATCACGGGCACATACAAGGGTACCGATCTTTACACCCTGGTCCTGAACCCCGCGACGGGCGCGTACACGTTCACGATGATCGACGAGCTTCCCGGTTCGGAGCTTGCTCTCGACGCAAACGACATCAAGGCGGGAGGACCGACGAACACCATCCAGGTCGGGACGCTCAATTCCGACGATTATGTCCTGATCGGGGGAAAGAGCGACGTCGGGGCGGGGCAAGTCAAGGCGAGCAACGCAAACGTCGGCATCGACAACGGCAACCTGGACCTTGGTGAAACCCTCACCTTCCAATTGTTCGATTCGAACGACGACCCGATTCAGATCACGGGCATCACGATCGGAACCAAGTCCGCACAAGGGGGCGACTACACGTACGTTGCCAAGCTGGCGGACGGAACCGTCATCGCTTCCGGATCGGTGCATGCCGACAAGAATGGGCCGATCGAGATCGACACGGGCGGCGTCCTGTTCGACATCGTCGAAGTGAAGAAGGTGTCCGGGCCGGCCATCAAGATCGGGCTTGGCGACATCGACGTCCATGTCCTGCCGCTCGACGTGCAGCTCGGCTTCACGGTCGAGCTGAAAGACGGCGATAACGATACGACGACGGCCAGCTTCACCGTGGACATCGACGGCAACAACGACGGCAACTTCGACGCGACAGTGAATGCTTTGTCGGTGACCAGCGCAAGCGCGCTGTCCTTCAGCTCGTTCGATACGTTGGACCATCATGTGCTTGCGGCGGACCATCTGATGCACGTCTGAGGTCGGGCCGCGTCATCCGGGTTCGCAACCCCCGCAGCGGACCCGGGCGAGCTTTTGTAGCGGGGGAGCGACGGCCGGGCCGAAACGGCCCGGCCCGTTGCGGGGAGGCTCGCGATGAGTAACCGCCGGAACGGTTTCACGTTCGATCCGGACGCGCTTCGGCAGCCCGTTCGCAACGCCATTCTCGGAAGCCTGTGCGTCAACGTCCTGACGCTCGCCACACCGCTCTACATGCTGGTCATCTACGACCGGGTGATGACCTCGCGCAGCGAGGCGACGCTGGGAACGATCACCATCGCGACGGTCGCGACGCTGGCCTTGCTCGCGGTCCTCGACCTCTTCCGCAACATCGTCTTCGCCAAGGCGAGCGCGACCTTCTACGCGGAGCTCGAAGCGCGCGTGTACGCCGGGTGCCGCCGCTGGGCGCTCGCCGGCGGGTCGGCTCGGCGGGTACGGCCGCTCGAGGATTTGGAGGCCGTACGGGCATTCCTCGGGAGCCCAACTCCGGCGGCGCTCCTGGACGTCCTCTTCGTGCCTTTGTTCCTCATGGTGCTCTGGTTCATGCACCAGATGCTGGGCTTCATGACCGCCATGCTCATCGGCGTGATCGTGGTCCTCGCACTGGTGAACAAGAGGTCGCTGACCCGAGTCACGGAGAAGAGCGTCGAGCAGTTCCGCGACGCGTGCGACTATGCCGAGGCGCATTGGCGCCAGGTCGAGGCCAGCGTCGCCATGGGCTATGCGGCGCGCGGCGAGCAGCGCGCGGCGAACGCGAACCGCGAGGCGATCATGGCGCAGATCCTCGCCGCCTCGACCACCGGCAGCGTCACGTCGGTGATCAAGGGGATCCGCCAGGGCAGCCAGATCCTGATCATCGCGACGGCGACCTATCTCGCGCTCGAGGGCGAAGTGACCATGGGCGCGATCATCGCCTCGTCGATCCTCTTCTCGCGCGCCCTCCAGCCAATCGACCAGCTGGTCGGTTCGTGGAAGCCGCTGCTCCAGACCCGCGGTTCATGGAAGCGGCTGAAGGAGATGCTGGATTCGCTTCCGCAGACGCAGCGGCGGATGCCGCTGGCGACACCGCGCGGGCGGGTGGACCTGGTAGAAGTAGTCGCGAGCGCGCCGGGCAATACGGAAATGATTCTGCGCGGAGTCAACTTCTCCGTCGCGGCCGGCGAGGCCCTCGGAATCATCGGCGCGTCCGGCTCCGGCAAGTCCACGCTCGCCAAGGTGATCCTCGGAATCTGGTCCTCCTATCGGGGATGCGCGAGGATCGACGGAGCCGACGCCAGCAAGCTCGATCATGACGTCGTCGGACGGCATTTCGGCTATCTTCCGCAGGCCGTCGAGCTGCTTCCGGGGACGATCGCCGACAACATCCGCCGGCTCGGGCCCGACGATCCGCTGGGCGTCATCCAAGCGGCGCAGCTGGCAGGCGCGCACGAGATGATCCTGGGAATGCCCGAGGGTTACGACACGGTCATCGGCCAGCGCGGCTTCGCCTTGTCCGGCGGCCAGACGCAGCGGATCGGGCTCGCCCGTGCTCTCTACGGCAATCCGCAGCTCGTGATCTTCGACGAGCCCGATGCCGATCTCGACGAGCTCGGCGAACGCGCGCTCGCCGGCGCAATCGCGGAGCTGCGCAAGAGGCGCGCCACGACGATCATCATTTCGCACCGGCCCGCGCTGATCCGGCCGCTCGACAAGCTGCTGGTCCTCAAGAACGGCCAGGTGCTCCAGTTCGGTCCGATGGAGGAATTCCAGAGCCCGCATCCTCAGCCGGCAGTAAGGGTGGTGCAGTAATGGCTACGATCCCGATCTCGATGGAATCGGACGCGAAGTTCGATCTCGCACAGCAGCTCTCGGGCACGTCCGACCGGCTGAAGCGCCGGCTGGGCCGGATCGCAGGCACGGCAATCGTCCTCGTGGCGGCAATTGCGACCCTCGTCCCGATCGACAGCGGAGCGATGGCGCCGGGCATCAACCAGGTCGAGAACAAGCGGAAGACCGTCCAGCACCTCGACGGCGGGATCATCCGCGCGATCCACGTCCGCGACGGCAGCATCGTCAAGGCAGGCCAGCCGCTGATTACGCTTGATGACACCAATGCGCGGCTGAACGTGTCCGTCTACCAGGCGCAGTATGACGCGCTGAGGGCCGAACAGGCGGCGCTCCAGGCGCAATTGCTCGGACGAAACGACATCGACTTCCCGGCCGACCTGCTGTCGCGCGAGAATGACCCGCTCGTCGCGAGCATCCTTCGCTCCCAGCGCTCGGCCTTCGCCGCCCGGCGGGCCAACGTCCAGGGCCGCAAGGCGCAGCTCAGCGAGCAGATCGGCCAGCTGAACCAGGAGATGACGGGCGACAGTGCCGGCTCCGTCGCGAGGAGCGAGCAGATCGCCTTGCTCGAGGACGAGATCAGCGGCCTCGAGACGCTTTACAAAAAGGGCTTCGCGACCAAGCCGCGGATTCTCGCCCTGAAGCGCGCGGCCTCGCAGCTCAAGGGTGAGCGCGCCAGCCTTCACGCTGACTCGGCCAAGCTGCGCACCAAGCAGTCCGAAGTGCGCATCCTGCAGCTCCAGGTCGATCGCGACGCCCAGACGGAGGCAGCCAATGCGCTCCGCACCATCCAGAGTCAGATCGCGGAGGTCGAGGACAAGCTCACGGCGGCGAAGCAGATTCTCGAACGGACGCAGATCCGCGCGCCGGTCAGCGGGATCGTCATCGGAATGCGGCCGACGACCATCGGCGGTGTGATCGAGCATGGCGAAGCGCTCCTGGACATCGTTCCGGGCGACGGCCGTCTCGTCGTCGCCGCGCGAGTGTCGCCGCGCGATGCCGACCGGCTGCACGTCGGGCAGCAGGCGAGCGTCCGCTTCGACGCCTCGGGCGCTCGCAATGCGCCGGTGGTCAACGGCACGGTGCAGAAATTCTCCGCCGACGCCCTTTCGGACTCCAAGAGCGGTGCGCTCTATTTCGAGGCCGAGGTGGCTGTGCCGGAAAAAGAGAAGCGCCAGCTTCCGCCCGAGCTACTGAAGCCCGGAGTGCCCGCGACGGTCCTCATCAAGACCGGCCGCCGGACGATGCTCGGCTATTTGTTCGCGCCGATCGAGCGCGCGCGGTTCCAGGCGCTTCGGGAGCAGTAATCAGCCGGCGTCGTTGAGGTTCGCCGGACCGAAGCCGAACGGGATCAGCTCGCCGATCCTGTGCCGCTCGACCGCCGAGCCGTCGCCGTTCGAGCAGAGGATCTCGACGTCACGCCCCGAAAGCTGCGCCGCCTCCAGGATCGCCTGGCGGCATCCGCCGCACGGAGTGCAGGGGAGCTGGCCCTGCAGGCCGACGTCGTCGAGCGCCCCGCCCGCAACCGCGATCCGCGCGACCCGGTCCAGGCCGAACGCCTGCTGCGCGGCGGTGAGCGCGCTCTGCTCGGCGCATATGCCGAGACGGTAGCAGGCATTCTCAATGTTGGCGCCGGTAACGACCTCGCCGTCCGCGGATTCGATCGCGCAGCCGACATGGAACCGCGAATAGGGCGCATAGGCCTTGAGCGCCGCGGCGCGGGCGAGCGCGATCAATTCTTCCTCTGTCATGGTTTTGACCCTAGGCCGGGGCAAAGCCGTTCCACAATCATCCTCGCATCCGCGGAGCTAGTTCGTGCCGAAGCGCCTGTTCACAGCCCTCGCCTGGGCAGCGTTCGTCCTCTCCGGTTGCGCCACTCCCGAAGCCCGGCAACCGGCCGCGGCGCCGACCGCTCGGGCCGCGCCGGCCGCCGAACCCGTCGAGGTGCAGATCCTCGCGATCAACGATTTCCACGGAAACCTCGAACCGCCGAAACAATTCGTCGAAGCGGGGCCATCAGGCGGAGCATCGGTCAAGGTTCCGGCCGGCGGAGTTGCCCATCTCGCCACCGCGGCGAAGATGCTTCGGGAGGGCCATCCGAACACGATCACGGTCTCCGCCGGCGACCTCATCGGCGGCAGCCCGATCGTCTCCGCGCTCTTCCTCGACGAGCCGACCATCGATGCAATGAACCTCCTTGGGCTCGAGCTCAACGCGGTCGGCAACCACGAATTCGACAAGGGCACGAGCGAGCTGACCCGGATGCAGCGGGGCGGTTGCGAGAAGTTCACGACCAAGCAGCCCTGCGCGCTGGAGCCGTTCGGCGGCGCACGCTTCTCCTTCCTTGCCGCCAACGTCCTCACCGGCAATGTCACGACGCTCTTCCCAGGGACCGCGATCCGGCAAATCGGCCCAGTGAAGATCGGCTTCATCGGCATGACCCTGAAGGAGACCGGCGCGATCGTCGCACCGGCCGGAGTCGCCGGCGTGACCTTCGGCGACGAGGCGGAGACCGCAAACGCCCTGGTGCCACCACTGAAGGCTGCCGGCGCGAGCGCAATCGTGATCCTGCTCCACCAAGGCGGCCAGACCAGCGGCGGCTATAACGACAAAAGCTGTCCCGATTTCACCGGCGACATCCAGCCGATCCTGGCGCGGCTCGACCCGGCGGTCGATCTCGTCATCTCGGGCCATACGCACCGGTCGTACATTTGCGAATTCCAGCGTCCGGGCGCGCACCCGCTGCTGCTCACCAGCTCCGGGAGCGCCGGCACGCTGATTGGAGACATTCGCCTCACCTTCTCGGCGGACGGCAAGCTAGTCGGCCAGCGTGCGGACAATGTCATCGTCCAAGGCGAGCCCTATACGACCGGCGCGGGGACGGTGCCGCTGGTCGAGTCGTTCCCGGTCTACCAGGCCGACCCAGCGGTCGGCGCGCTCGTGGCCCGCTACGCGGCCGCGGCCGCGCCGCAGGCGAACCGGATCATCGGCAAGCTCTCCGGTCCCGTTACGAGGGTAATGACTCCCGACCGCGAGAATACGGCCGGCGATTTCCTGGCCGACGCCATGCTGTTCGGCGGACGGAAGGCCGGCGCGAAGATCGCCTTCGTCAACCAGGGCGGAGTCCGCGCCGATTTGATCCCGGCGGCGAACGGCGACGTCACCTACGGCCAGGCCTTCGCCGTCCAGCCGTTCGGCAACGATCTCGTCGTCCTCACCCTGACGGGCGCGCAGCTCAAGGCGCTGCTCGAGCAGCAGTTCGAAAGCGGCAAGAACACGCCCGACAAGCCGACGATGCTGCTCCCGAGCCGAGGCTTCTTCTATTCGTACGACACGCGCCGGGGCTCGGGCGACCGAATCGTCGAGATGCGCCTCAACGGCAAGCGGATCGACCCGGCGGCACGCTATCGAATTGCGACCGGGAGCTTTCTCGCGACCGGCGGCGACAATTTCACCGTCTTCAAGCAGGGCACCGACTTGAGGGATCTCGGCATCGATATCGACGCGACCGAATCCTATCTGAAGACGTCGCCCAAGGCCCCGAAACCCGGACGAATCAAGAACCTCGGTCCGCCGCCCGAGCAGCCAGCGCATTAGCGCAGAGGCGGCTCGTCGAAGCTCCTGAGCTTGCGCGAATGAAGTCCCTCGCCTTCCTTCAGCAGAAGGCCGAGCGCCTCGATCCCGATCCTCAAATGCTGGCCGACCGCGCGCTCGTAGAAGTCGTTCGCCTGGCCCGGCAGCTTGAGCTCGCCGTGGATTGGCTTGTCGGACACGCACAGAAGCGTCCCGTAGGGCACTCGGAAGCGGAAGCCCTGCGCTGCGACCGTCGCCGATTCCATGTCGATCGCGACCGCCCGGCTCTGGTTGAAGCGCCGCGCCGACTGGCTGAAGCGCAGCTCCCAGTTGCGGTCGTCGGTGGTCACGACGGTGCCGGTCCGAAGCCGCGTCTTGACGCTGTCCTCGTCGCCGCCCGTCACACCCACCGCTGCCTCGAACAGAGCCTTCTGCACCTCGGCGATCGCCGGCAGCGGAATTTCCACGGGGAGCACATCGTCGAGCACGTGATCGTCGCGCAGGTAGGCGTGCGCGAGGACATAATCGCCGATCCGCTGGGTCGGCCGGAGCCCGCCGCAGTGACCGATCATCAGCCACACCTCGGGCCGAAGCACGGCGATATGGTCGCAGATGGTCTTGGCGTTCGACGGACCCACGCCGATGTTGACGAGGGTGATTCCCTTCCGGTCATCGGCGACCAGATGATAGGCGGGCATTTGGTGCCGCCTCCAAATCCCCGCGGCAATCTGCGCCTCGGCATCGGCGAGGTGGTCGCGGTCGTAATAGCCGCCCGGCACCGCAAGCGCCGTGTACGGGCTGTTCTCGTCGCGGATCGCCTCGATCGCGAAGCGAACGAACTCGTCCACGTAGCGGACGTAGTTGGTGAACAGGATGAAGTGCTGGAAATGCTCGGCCTCGGTGCCGGTGTAGTGCCTGAGGCGCGCGAGGCTGAAGTCGGTGCGCGGCCCGTCGAACAGCGCCAGCGGGCGGGCGTCGCGCGTGGAATAATCCCACACTCCGTCCGCGATCTCGTCCCCGATGTGTGCCAGCTCGTTCGACGGGAAGGAACGTGAAAGGACCGCGGCCGTGATGTCGCCGAGGTCGATCCCGCTGCCGTCCAGCACATAGGCATAGGGAATCTCGCTGCGGCTGCGTCCGACGGAGATTTCGACCGGATAATCGGCGACGAGATGCTCGAGCTGCGTCTGAATGTATTCGCGAAACAGGGCGGGGCGGGCGATGCTCGCGGCATAGCTCCCGCGCTGAGTCAGCCGGGCGAACGCGCGCGTGGGATGCGCGCCCGGCCGCTCTCCGCTGTAGCTCAGGCGCAGCTCCGGATAGGCGAAGCAGCCGGCGGACCGGTCGGCGACGTCGGGAGTCGCGCCACTGTGCACATAGTCGGAAAGCGCCTCGCGCAGGTTCGCGACGGAGCGGTCGTAGATCGCGCAGAGCTCGTCGACGAGCGCGGGGATGTCGCCGGGCTTGGTCACGCTTCGTCGTTGGAGCGCCGCTGCGGTTGAGGCAAGAGCGGCGTCACTCCTTGCCCGATAGTTCGGCCGCTTCGCGTACTCGCTGAGCCTGCGCCCGCGGGACGACCAGCACCCGGTCGGCGGTCGCCACGATGACGAGGTCCTCGACCCCGATGGCGACGATTTCCGGTCCCTCGCTCCTCACAAGGCAGTTGCGGCTTCCGGGCACGTACGAGCGTGCATCGACGACGTTTCCGGCGGCATCCTTCTCGGCCAGCTCGTAAACCGCCTCCCAGCTGCCGACATCCGACCAGTCGAGCTCGACCGGAACCACGGCGATTCGGTTGGAATGCTCCATCACCGCATAGTCGATGGACTTGACGGGGCACGCCTCGAGCGGGCCGGCGTCGGGAGTGATCCGGTCGCCCTCGACGGCACTCCGGCTCATCGCCGCGCTCGTCGCCTCGAGGATTGCGGGAGCGTGCCGCCCGAGCTCCTCGAGCAGAGCGCCGGCGGTGAACAGGAACATTCCGGAGTTCCAATAGGCCGAGCCCGAACCGATCAGCTCGGACGCCGCCTCCTGCTGCGGCTTTTCGATGAACGCCTTGGCCTCGAATATGCCGTCCTCGATCTGAGTTCCCGCCGCAATGTAGCCGTAGCCGGTTTCCGGATTGGTCGGCTTGATCCCGAACGTGACCAGGCGGCCTTCCGCCGCCACGGGGAGGGCCTTCCTCACCGAGTCGAACAATGGCGCGGAATCCGAAATGTGATGGTCGCTCGGCAGGACGAGGAGAAGGGCGTCGCGTTCGACGGCCTGTGCGGCGAGCGCAATCGCCGCCGCGGAGCCGCGCGCAAGCGGCTCGAGAATCAGCTGGGAGCTAGGCGCCGAGCGCGCGATCTCTTCCGCCTGAAGAGCGGCGCAGACGATCAGCGGGCGAGCGAACAAATGGGAATCGTCGACCCGCTCAAGGGTCTGCTCTAGCAGCGTCCCCTCGCCCGCCAGCTCGAGCAGATGCTTCGGCCGTCTGTTTGTCGAGACGGGCCACAATCTCGTGCCCGACCCGCCCGCGAGCACGACCGGCTGAACGAGACTTGCCATGCGCTAGCAATATCGCGCCGCGCGGCTGCGTCCAGCGACAGCCCTTCCGCCGAGAGGGGACGCCCATTTTGGGACACCGTTAAACTCTTAGTTGATTCGGAACCTTAAATTTGTGTTAATGGTTACTGCGGAGTCGTTTCGCGCCAGTAAATGCGCACCCGCGTGATTTCAGGGGCAATGATGAGCGTTACACCCCATCCGCGATCAGTTCGTAGGCTCTCGGCAAGCAGCCGTGCGCGCAGGGAAAAACGTGCGGCGGCCCAACGCCGGCGCAGGCTGTTGGTCGCCTGCGGCGCACTCGCTTTCATCACCGCCGCCCCGTTGTCGATCGCCGGCTTCCTCGACGTCGACGGGCATTTTCCGGGCCTCGACGCCGCGAAGA
>Ga0081539_10005060_pt1 | contig 13836 bp, 9 predicted proteins | sample TabmetS4T2R2_FD_71023 | JGI IMG/M metagenome (GOLD analysis project Ga0081539, IMG submission 71023) | Tabebuia heterophylla rhizosphere microbial communities from the University of Puerto Rico - S4T2R2 | ecosystem: Host-associated > Plants > Roots > Rhizosphere ...
CCTGGTGGGTACCACCGCGGCTGCCCTGGCCGCCGGCACCGCGTGCAGCGGTGGCGCCCCGGCGAGCCCGGCCCGGCCTAGCGCTGGCCCCGCCACCCTGGCGACCCCGGAGCCGCCGGGGTCGGCCGCCCCGGCCGCTTCCGCCGCCACCCGGGCCACCCCGGTGCCGCCGGGGTCGGCCGCCCCGATCGCCGTACCGTATAAACCAGCCGTCGATCCGGCCGCGTTCAGCACCACGGTGGACAATCCGTTCCTCCCGCTCCGGCCCGGGATGCGCTGGCGGTACCGGTCCGCCACCCAGGACGGCGTGGAGACCACGGTCGTCACCGTCACGAGCAAGACCCGTACCATCGCCGGGGTCCCGTGCGTCGAGGTTCGCGACACCGTCCGGGTCGACGGCGCTCTGAAGGAGGACACACTCGACTGGTTCGCCCAGGACCGTACCGGAGCCGTCTGGTACTTCGGTGAGGACACCAAGGAGTACGACCATGGCAAGGTCAGCACCGAGGGCAGTTGGGTGGCCGGCGAGCACGGCGCGCAGCCCGGGATCGTGATGCCCGCGCAGCCCCGACCCGGGGACCGGTATCGGCAGGAGTACTACCGCGGGCACGCCGAGGACATGGCCGAGGTGCTCAGCATTTCCGAACGCGCCAAGGTACCGACCGGCTCGTACGCCGGCATGGTGATGACCAAGGAGAGCACGCCATTGGAACCCGGGGCGCTGGAGCGTAAGTACTACGCCCGCGGGATCGGCATGGTGCTCACCGTGGACCTCGCCGGTGGCGCCCGGGATGAGCTGGTCGCCCGCTAGAGCTAGACTCTCCGCGATCTTGGACTTGTGGTTGGAACGCATGTGTGCGAAAGGCGCAAAAGGCCAACCACAACTCCAAGATCGCGGCGTTTTTTTGCGGCCAGGGCCGGGCTTAGCCCGTGGACGCCTCCGCCGCGGTTGCCCGGTCTGGGCGCGCGGCGGACCGGCGCCGGGTGAAATGCAGGTAGAGCACCGGCACGACGAACAGGTTCAGCAGGGTCGAGGTGACCAAGCCGCCCACGATGACCACGGCCGTCGGGTGCTCGATCTCGTGGCCAGGGATGTCGCCGAACAGGACAAGCGGCACCAGGGCCAACCCGGTGGCGAGCGTCGTCATCAGGATCGGTGACAGCCGGTCCCGGGATCCCCGGATTACCAGCTGCGACCCGAGCGTCTCACCCTCGTGCCGTTCCAGGTGCTGGTAGCGACTGATCAGCAGGATGCCGTTGCGGGCGGCGATCCCGAGGACGGTCAAGAAGCCCACGAGGGAGCCCAGCGAGATGATCCGGCCCGCCGCGAATACGGCCAGGATTCCGCCGACCAGGGCCGAGGGAAGGGTGAAGAAGGAGAGGAGCGCCAACGACCAGCTTTCGAAGGACAGCCGCAGTAGCAGCAGGATCAGGATCGCGGCGCCAAGCCCGAAGAGGAGGATGCGTTGCTGGGCGGCCCGGCGTTCGGCGAATTCGCCGTGCATTTCGGCGTGGTACTCACGCGGAAACTGTACGGCATTCAATCCACGCTCCAGGTCGTTGACGATGGAGCCCAGGTCCCGGCCCTCCGCATTGGCGGACACGTTGATGTACCGGGATCCGCCCTCGTGCTGGACGACGTTCGGGGTGGCTCTGACGCGCACGTCGGCTACATCGGACAGCAGGATGCGACGTCCGCTGGCAGTGTCGATCGGCAATTGCCGGATGCTCGTCACGGAGGTACGGGTGGCGGGCGTGCTCCACACCGCCACGTCGTACGCCTTGCCGTCCCGGAAGATGTCGCCGACCTCTTCGCCGGCCAGCATCGTGGCCGCGGCCCGGCGCACGTCACCGGGCTTGATGCCGTACCTTTCCGCCTTGCGCAGATCAACTTCCACCTCGACCTGGGGCACATCGACCTCCAGGTCTACGTGCTCGTCCACGACGCCGTCGGTTTCCGACATCAGATTCAGCACCTCGTCGGCCTTCTTGCGCAGAACCTGCAGGTCGTCGCCGTAGACACCGACCACGATGGCATCACCGGAACCGCTGAGGACCTCGTCGGTGCGCTCCCGCAGGTATGTATACACGTTGTGACGCAGGCCGGGGTAGCGGTTGGCCACCTCCTGGATCTGGCTCACGGTGTGCGCATAGTCCGCCTTCGGGTCGATGCTGATCCACAATTCGCCGAAGTTGACGCCAGCCGTCTCGTCACCGAGAAACGCCTGTCCGATGTGGGCACCGAAGGTTTGGACACCCGGGATCTCTCGCAGGTCGGCGCTCACTTGCCGGACCATGCGAACCTCCTCCGGATGTGCGGTGCCGGGGACGGAGATGAAATGCAGCAGGACGTTGCGTTCCTTGAACGGGGGGAGCAGTGACTGCCCGAAGCTCGGCACCACGGCCAGCCCGACGATCATCACGAACCCGACGGTGGCGAACGCGGCCAGCGGACGGTGGACCACCCGGGCGAGGAAGGCCGTGTACCCGCGCTGCAGACCGCTTACGATCGGGGACTCTCGCCGGGTCAGGGGGGCCCGCGACAGCATGATGAGCGCTAGCGCCGGTGTCACGGTCAGCGCGACCACCAGTGACGCCAACACGGCCAGCGTGTACGACAGCGCGAGTGGCCGGAAGAACGCGCCGGTCAGTCCACTCAGGAACAGCACCGGTCCCGCCGCGGCAACGACGATGAGTGTGGCGTAGACGATCGGGCTGCGCACCTCGACTGACGCATCGAGGACGATGGACGCGGTGGACCTGGTACTGCCCGCCCGGCGATGCTCCCGGAGCCGGCGCATGATGTTCTCCACGTCGATGATGGCGTCGTCAACCACCACCCCGACCGCGATCACCAGCCCGGCCAGGACCATCGTATTGACGGTCGCCTTGGTGTAGTACAGCACCAGTCCGGCGGCCATCAGCGACAGGGGTATCGCCGCCAGGCTGATCAACGCCGTGCGCCACTCGAAGAGGAACAGTCCCAGGACCAGGACGACGAAGAGGCAGCCCAGTAGCAACGCATTGGACAGGTTGTCGATTGCCGTTTCGATGAACGAGGCCGGGCGGAAGATCGTCGGGTCGACGCTGATGCCGGCCAGGCCGGGTTGCAGCGCGGTGAGGGCATCCTGCACACCCTTGGTTACCGTCAGCGTGTTGGCCCACGGCAGCTTCTCGACGACCAGCATGAGTCCGGGACCCCCATGGACGACGGCGTCGCCGATCATCGGCTGGTGATCTTCCTTTACTTGTGCCACATCGGCGAGAAGCAGCGGTTTGCCGTTGCGCTCCTCGACGGGCACGGCGGCGAGGTCAGCAGGCGTCTTGATCGACAGGACATGGCGGATGCCGATCCGCTGGGTGGGCGTGTCGACGTGCCCCCCGGTGCCGATCACCGCACCGGATGAGAACTGCAGCAGGCCGACGTCCAGCGCGTCCGCAGTCACGGTCATGACCTGGTCGAGCGAGACGTTGTGTGCCCGCATTCGTGCTGGGTCCACCTGCACCTGCATCATCTGCAGCTGCTCGCCCCATATGGCGACATTGGCCACGCCAGGGACCTGCAGTAGCTTCGCCCGGATGGTCCAGTACGAAATCATCGACATTTCCATCAGGGACCGACGGTTGGAGGTCAGGCCGATCTTCATGACCCGACCCATCGATGAGACGGGCTGGAGCATGACCGGCGGTGCCGCCCATGTCGGCAGAGAGGGCGTGACGGTGGCGAGGCGTTCGGCCACCAGCTGGCGAGCCTGGAGCAGGTCGGTGCCCGGCTTGAACAGCAGCTCGATCGACGAGAGCTGGGCGAGGGATTTCGAGCGCAGGGTGTCGATGCCGGGTACGCCGTTGAGTGCGGCCTCTAGCGGCACGGTGACCAGCGACTCGACCTCGGTCGCCGACAATCCCAGGCACGCGGTCTGCACCTCCACGCGAGGGGGCGCGAACTCGGGGAACACGTCGACCGACATCGAGCGCAGGTGCACGAAGCCGAGTCCCATGGTGGCGATGGCCAGGGCGACGACGAGGATGCGCAGCCTCAGGCTCGCACCGACAATTGAGCGCATCACGGCGTGGCCCGCCCGCTCATGCTCATTCTTCCTCGACCCCTACCTCAGTGCCGTACAGCTGAGCGGTGCCGACGGTCACCACCGGCGTACCGGCAGGTGGTCCGGCGGACAGCACGGCGACGCCGCCACGGATCAAGTCGACGGTGATGTGCTGCCGGACGAACGCCAACGGCTGTACGGCGACATATGTCCACGTCACGCCGTCCGGGTCGTAGAAGACGGCGCCGTACGGAACCTCCAACGCACGTTTGCCGGCCACCTGTGTGGGCCGCACCTGCACGGTCTGCACGCCGGTGCGCCGGACCGCGTCCGCACTGAGGATGACACGCGGCGGTCTTCCGGAATCGGATTGCTCGACCCTCGCCGCGTCAGGGTTGTTGTCGGGGTACGCCGGCTCGGTCGGGTAGCTCAGCCTGGACACACCGACGACGACGGCGATGACGGCGCTGACCATCAGAATGGCGACGCTCAGCTGAGCAGCCTTGGCTCGGGATAGCGATTTCATGTCTCACGTCCTGGAAGAGGCTGCCAACGGGGGCACCGGCGCCAGCTCGTCGGCTCTTGGGTCGGCGTCACGCGAACGGCTGGAGCCGAAATGCAGGTAGGCGACGGGCAGGAGGAAAAGGCTCAGGGCGGTCGAGGTCACCAGGCCACCTAGCACGACGATGGCGAGCGGACGCAACACTTCCAAGCCGGCTGCGTCGCCGAGGAACACCATCGACAGCATCGCGACGGCGGTGGCTGTGGCGCTCATCAGGACCGGGGCGAGGCGCTCGTGCGTCCCGCGGAGTACGAGCTTCCATCCGAAGGGCTCGCCCTCGTCCACCTCGAGGGCCTGCCAGCGCCGCGTCAACAGGACGCCGTTGCGAACCGCGAGAGCCGAGACGCCCGTCAGCCCCAGCAGCGAAGCGACCGACAGCCCCCGATGCACCAGCAAGGCGGTGAACAAGCCACCGACCGGCGCCAACGGCAGCGTGACGATCAGCAATGAGGCGAGTCGCCAGCTGCCGAACGCCGCCTGCAACAGAAGGAACACCGCGACCGTGACGGCGATGACCGTGCCCGCGGCCTGTGCCCGGCCCATCCGCTGTGGCGTAGTCGGGCCGAGCACCTCGGCGTGATACTCCACCGGGAAGGTGACGCCGGTCAGCCGGTCCTTGATGTCGGCTGCCACGGCGGCCGGGTCCCGTCCGTTGACCGCCGCGGTGATGTCGACGCGTCGGGAGACGTTGTCATGCGCGACCAATGTGGGGTCAGGACGGATCCGTACGTCCGCCACGTCCTTGAGCCGAACGTGCCCCCCCGACGGGGTATCTATCAGGAGGTCCTGGACACTACTGAGGTTGTCCCTGATAGACGGGGCGCCCAGCACGACCACGTCGAAGACCTTCTGGTCCTCGAAGAGGCTGCCGGCGGTCAATCCCGAGAGCAGGGTGGCTGTCGCCCGTCGGACGTCTCCGGGCTTGATCCCGAGGCGCGCCGCCGCAGCCAATTTCACCTCGATCTCGACGGTGGGTTCGTTCGGTGGGAGATCCAGCTTCGGCGCGACGACGCCGGGCACCGTCGCCAGCAGCCGGCGCACCTCGTCGGCCTTGCCGCGCAGCGCTGCGAGGTCCCGACCGAATACGCGCACGGTGATATCGCGGTCCGACCCGCTCAGCGAGTCGCTGACTCTCTGTTGTGGATAGTTCATAAGGTGGTGTTGGAAGCCGGGATACCCATCCACCACCTTCTGGATCTTCGTCATGGTGGAGCGATAGTCCGCTTCGGGTCGGACGGTGACCCACAACTCAGCCGAGTTGACTCCGACAGTCTGGTCGGAGGTGATCGCTCGGCCAACATGGACGCCGACGTTCTGCACGCCGGTCAGCGCGCGCAGCTCGGCGCTGGCCTGCCCGGTGATGCGCATGGTTTCCGTCACGGACATGCTCGGCGTGCCGGTCCACCTGATCAACAGGTTCCGGTCCTGCAGCGCCGGCAACAGCGGGCTACCCAGGTAGGGCAGGACGGCCAGCCCACCAGTGATGACGATCGCCGGGACCAGTACGGTCAGGCGAGGAGCGCCGACGGCCCGCCTGAGTCCGGCTGCGTGTAGGCGGCGCAGCCCCCGCAGGACAGGCGACTCGCGGTCCGATATCGGAGCCCGGGCGAACAGGAGGACCGCGAGCGCGGGCGTGATGCAGAGGGCCACGACCGTGGCGGCTACCACAGCGAGGAGGTACGACAGGGCCAACGGCGTCAGGAACCAACCGGCTGCCCCATCGATCAGGAACAGCGGGACCGCGGTTACCAGGATGATCAACGTAGCCCACGCCATGGGTACGCGCACGTCATACAGGCCCTCGATCACCAAGGATGTCACCGGTCGGCTGTCGTTCGCACCACCAGCCCGCAACCGCCGCCGCACCGCGTCGACAGACACGACCGCCTCGTCGACCAACACACCAGTGGCGATCACCACGCCGGCGACGACCAACATGTTGATGCTGGCGCCGCGCGCGTACAGGACCAGCAGCGCGGCGATCACGGCCAGCGGCACGGTGACGAGGCTGGTCACCGCCGTCCGCCAGTCCCGGAAGGCGAGGGCGATGAGCGCGACGATGAGGACCAGTCCCAGCAGTACGGCGATGCCCACTGTGCTGATGGCCGATTGGATGTAGTCGGCGCTGCGGTAGACCGCGGTTTCGATCTTGATGCCGGACAGGCCGGGCTGCAGCGCGTGCAGCGCATCCTCGACTTCCCGCGTGACCTCCACCGTGCTGGCCCCGGGAGCCTTCTCGATCACCAGCATCAGGCCCGGGCCGGTGTCCACGAGCGCATCTCCGATCAACGGCTGGTGATCTTCAACGACCTGGGACACGTCACCCAGCCGGAGCCGCTTGCCCGCCGGGACCTCCTCGACCGGCACCTTCGCCAGATCAGCCGCCGTGGTGATGGGGAGGATGTGTTGGATGCTGAGCCGCTGGCTCGGGGTCTCGATGAATCCACCGGTCCCCGGCGTGGAGGCCTCGACGAAGGTCAATGGCGACACCCACAGGGCGTTACCGGTGGTCTGCACGACCTGCGTGAGGGTGACGCCGGAGCTGGCCAGCCGCTGCGGGTCGACCTGTACCTGTAGCTGGCGCTCCCGCTGTCCCCACACGGCCACGTTGGCCACTCCGGGCAGGCCCATGAGGTGTGGTTTGATGCGCCACCGGGCCAGCACGGACATGTCGATGAGCGACATGTCCTTTGAGGTGAGCCCGACGACCATCACCCGGCTGGTGGACGAGACGGGATCGATCATCACTGGCGCCTTGGATACGTGTGGCAAGGCGACCGCTTGTGTGAGCCGCTCCCCCACCACCTGACGGGCGCGCAGGACGTCGGTGCCCGCTTTGAAGACAAGCTCGATGGAGGACAGGCCGGCGATCGACTGAGAGCGGATGGTTTCCAACCACGGAACGCCGTTGAGCAGGTCCTGTTCCATCGGAACCGTGATGAACTGTTCCACTTCGATGGGGGATAGGCCGAGTGCTTCGGTCTGAATCTGCACCGAGGGTGGGGCGAATTCGGGCAGTACGTCGACCGGCATCTTGCGCAGCTGAACCGCCCCGAAAACCATCAGCACTGCTGCTGCTGGAAGCACCAAGAGCCGAAACTTCAGGCTCGAAGCGATGATCCGTTGAATCATTGCTGGGTCCCCCTTCCCCAGCCAGGGTTCGACGCCGCCAGAAAATGCGACGCGCGAACCGAGGGCAGTTGCGGTGCGGCAACTACGTAGCGCAAGGATCGCGCTGCGTCCGGTGGAAGGACAAGATGCCTTAATGACAGTGAACGAGCGAGATTGCACCCGTTTATCCATAGTCCACGGTCGGATTTCCGCCACCACCTCCATGTCGGCTTGCTGACAACTCCACCGCCCGCACGTCGCGCCATCAGGCACCCGAACCCGGTCTGACCAGGTGGCACTGAAATCAGCACTTGACATCTTGGTCACGGCCGGGAAGGTGGTCATTAGATGCACGACCGCCGACGGCCGCTTACCCGCTCTTCAATGAGGGGTGTTTTGTGAATCTTAGTCGTACCCCTCCGGCCCGGCCTGGCCGTTCGCCATGGCGGCATCGGATCTTGTCGTCCATCGCCTCGGTGGCAATTGCTATTACAATGCCGCCGATATTTGGAACGGACGCCATGGCCGCGACCGCCAAAGTAGGCCCTGGTCGATCACTCGTGTACATGGGCGCCAGCTCGACCGGCACCTGCGTGCGGATAGCGCCTTTTCGCCGGCACAACTTCACGCAACCGACGAAGATCAACAACAGATTCCTCCCACTGATCGTCGGGCGACAGTTCATTTATGAGGGGCGCTCCAGTCAGGGTGGGGCGGCCGTGCCGCATCGGATCGTGTTCACCGTGACCGACATGACGAAGGTAATCAACGGAGTGCGGACGCGCGTGATTTGGGACCGGGACTTCGACGAGGGGCAGCTTGCCGAATCGGAGCTCGCCTTCTTTGCACAGGACGCGAACGGGAATGTCTGGAGCATGGGCGAGTATCCCGAGGAGTACGAGAACGGCAAGTTCGCGGGTGCCCCCAGCGTCTGGATTCCGGGTGTTTCCGGCGCCAGGGCCGGTGTGATGATGCTGGGTCGGCCGCGGCTGGGAACCCCGCGCTACGTGCAGGGATCGGCGCCTAAAATCGACTTCCTCGACTGCGCCAAGGTCTTCCAGAAGAACCAGCACACGTGCGTGCCGGCCGACTGTTACCGGCATGTGCTCGTGACCGATGAAAACAGTCCGTTGGATCCGCAGAGCGGCCACCAGCGCAAGGACTACGCGCCCGGCGTCGGCAACGTGCGCATCAGCGCGGTGGGGGATCCCGAGGGCGAAACACTGGTGCTGACCAAGATCGTGCGTCTCGGTCCGAGCGGTCTGGCGCACGCCCGCACTGCAGTGCACAATTTGGAGAGACGCGCCTACCGGATCAGTTCGGTATACCGGCACACCTGCCCTGCGCGGTAGGCGCGCGGCGAGAGCCCGGCGGCGGGGGTGTCACTCGACTGTGGACCGGCCCGTGGACCGCATCGGCGTCTCGCCGGGCGTGGTCCCGTCAGCCAGCTCGCCGAAGCCGGATCCGGGCGACGGCCAGGGCCACGCCGAGCAATACCGGCACGGCCACCACGACAGGGAACGCGCCCCCCGCGGAGAGCGTCCTGCGACCGGCAACGGTGACGCGGACCGGCGGGCTCACCGCCGGCGAGCCCGTCCCCCCGGACGACGCGCCGTTGGGCAGGACAACGAGGTACACGCTGAACCGGCCGGCGTTGACGGCCTGCAGTTCGAACGACAGCGTGGTGTCCGCACCCGGTGTCAGCGGCGGCAGCTCGTGCGTCCGGCTGCCCGACCAGTCCTCGGGGTCGACGTAGACGTCGGTGGTCATGCTGGTCACATTGAGGCTCGCGATGAGCGGATCGGTCGTCGTGGTGCCGTGGTTCGTGATCCGCGCCTGCAGCGTGAACTGGTCACCTAGCACGTTGGCCTGGTCGACCCGGTCGAACGTCACCTCGACGGGCGCGGCGGCTGCCGCGGCCGTCGGAACCGCGGGAACGCTCAGCGCCAGCACTATCCCGGCGAGTAATACCTGTGGCCTCATTCGCCGTTCACCCCTCCGGTCAGCCGGACGATCCGGGGTCCGGCCAATAGAAGCACGCCACCGGCGAGTACGAAAGCGAGCAACGGCGCGGCGAGATAGGGCAACTCGTGGGTCCAGCCGTATCCATTGACGACGACCCCGCCGATGTAGTGCAGCGCCGACCCCACGGGGTTCACCCAAACAAGTGCGTCCCCGAACCACCCCTTCGGCGGGCCGCCCGGCAACTGAGTCGGCGCGAACAGTGCCAGCAGCAGGAAGAGGCTTACCGAGAGGCTGGCTTTGTTCGACGTCGATACGCCGCTGATCACCAGTCCGATCGCGGCGAGCGCGGCGGCGAGCACCGTGCCGACGAACAAGCCGACCAGCAGCGCCGTCGTGACCAGCGAGATCGCACGTCCCAGCACCCACACGTACGGCATGCTGACCAGGAAGACCGCGAACCACAGCGAGAGCGCGGCCGCCGCCTTGCCGAGCCCGATGGCGCGCCGCGGGACCGGCGTGAGAAGGAGGCTCTCCAGCGTGCCCCGTTCCCGCTCACCGCTGATCCCGTCCGCACCCACGACAAGGGTCAACAGCACCCCGACCGCCACCGCGACCTGCAGCACGAGGTTGACCGCCTCCCGCTGTTCGAGGAAGTTGAGCACCCGATTGGTAGCGGCCAAGTAGGTCACGACGCTTAGCAGGACGCTGACGGCGAGGACCAGCACCAGACCGCGGCCGCCCACCCACAGGTCGCGGCTCTCTTGCGCGGCGACGACCCACCAGCCCGGGTAGCGTTGCAAGCCCGGTGGGGTCTCCCGATCACGGACCTGCCCGTCCACATTGGTCGTCATCGGGCGCCCTCCCGGGTCATCGTGAGGAACGCGTCGCTCAGCCGTGCGCCGTCGACCTCAAAAGACAGAACGGGTACGTCCATGCGAAGGACCGCCCGCAGCGCATCGTTCAACTCGGTCGGGATGCCGTCGCAGCTGCCGTCCGAGTCCGCGCCGAGCGAGACCCGGAGAGCACCGGCATCGTCGTCGACCGCGTCCAGCCGCAGACCGGCCAGCCCGGCGAGGGCCTCCCGGACCTGGCCCACACATACCGCCGGTACCCGTAGCCGCGCAGTGCGCCGGGCGACCGCCGCGGCCGTCACGTCGCCAACCGAGGACGCCGCGACGACCCTGCCCCGGTCGAGGATCAGCACGCTGGTACAAATCTCCTCGACCTCCGGCAAGGTGTGGGTGCTGAGGACGACGGTTGCGCCGCGCTCGGCGATGGTACGGACGGTGCCGAGCACTCGGCGCTGGCCGGCCGGGTCCAGGCCGAGCGTCGGCTCGTCGAGGAAGACCACCGCGGGGTCGTTGATGAGCGCGCGGGCGATGCCCAGGCGCTGCCGCATGCCGCGGCTGTAGCTGGCGATCCGCGATTCCGTACGTCCGTCCAGGCCCACTTCGGCGAGCAGGCGCGTCGCGACCCGTTCGGCCTCCGCGCGCGTGAGCCCGAAGAGCCGCGCGTGATAACGCAGGTATTCGCGACCGGTCTGGTTCGCGGGATAACCGGCGCTCTCCGGAAGTACACCGATACGGCGGCGGATCTCGGCCGGCCGGTTACTGGGAACCCCCGCTACCGAGAACTCCCCGGTGGACGGCGTGAGCATCGTGGAAAGCAGGCGGATGGTCGTGGTCTTGCCGGCGCCGTTGGGACCCAGGAGCCCCACGACGTTGCCCTGGTGCGCCACAAAGCTCAGCCCATCCACGGCGGCCCGGGCGCCGTACCGCTTCGTCAGCCGTTTCGCCTCCAGCGTCACCGTGGGCATCAGGATCCGCCGCTCCCCTCGTCCCGGGCGTCGGCCTGCACCGCTTGACGGAGCCGGTCGTGCGGAAACGCTGTTGGAGCAGGGTGAAACGACGGCAGGAACTGCCGACCTACCCTCCGCTTGGCCATCGCGCACTCCCTTTTCAGCCCATCCGCAGGGTCGCAGGCGACGACTGAACGCCCGCTGAACGGGAGGATCCTGATCTGGGTGTCGCCGACGCGGAGGCCGTGCCGCATAGTCTCGACGCGTGGCTCTGGGCGTGTGCGTGCTCTTCGATTCCCATACCGACCGGGCGTTGCGCGCCCTGTGGGATCGGTTGGAGGAGCGGGGCGTGCCCAGCCTGCGCTCGCACACCCACGGGTTGCATAGGCCGCACCTGTCCTACGTGGTGCTGCTCGGCTGGAACCTGGACGCCGTGCGCGATGTGGTCGCCGGATTGCCCGACCATGGACCGTACGAGATGGTCTTCGATGCGGTGGGAACCTTCCGGCACGGCCGGGTCTGTCTGGTTCCCGCCGTGCCGGCCGATCTCGTGGCCCGTCAGCAAGCCGTCGTCGGCGCGGTCGCGGGCACGGGTGCGCTCGTGCACGAGCACTACCAGGTGGGCAGATGGCTGCCACATTGCTCCATCGCACCCCGCGCCCGGCTGGAACAGCTGCCCATGGTCGCCGCCACCGTGTACGACGTCCTGCCGCTGCCGGCCCGGGCCGTGCATACCGCCCTCATCGACAGTGCCACCGGTCGATCGTGGCCGCTGCCGAACCTGCCGTGACCCGGTCGAACGTCCGGCCTGAGTGCGCCGAAGACGCTCACCACGAGCAGGCTCGGCTGCCCCCTCGCCGGTCCCCCGGCGAATCCTCACGCTCGGCTGCGGCACTGAAGGGGGCGTTGTCGAACCGCCGGCTGGTTACCCGGTCGGTGGCCTTCCCGCCGACCGGCCCGCTCAGCTGCAAGCGCCGCCAGAAACCTGCGGCTGGGTCATCTCAATCGTGGTCGCTATCGACGCACCGGTGCGGCGACGACGAGTCCTCGGCGGCGCTGCAGTCGTATCCGGCACCGCCGCTGATCAACGGTGTCGTCGCGCTAGCTGGTGGCGGTAATGACCGTCAACGGGACGTCGACTCGACGTTCGACCTTGTGGGGCAGATCCTGGTTGAGCCATCGGGAGATGCCCGCCGGCAGTGTCGACAGTATGATCTCGTCGAACCGCTGGCGCGCCATGGCGTCCTGGATCGCGGTCAGCGGATCGGCGTCACCGACGACGCCGTCTGCGGTGGCGCCTGCCGCCCGCAGCCGGTCCAGTTCGATGCCCAGCTTGTATTCGGCCGCCGCGATGGCATGGTCGGACGCGTCCACCTCGTTGGTGCCGGGCACCGGATGGCCGGTCATCCCCACCTGGGCGGTGCCGAGGGAACCGAGATGGTCGATGAGATGTGTCGTGTGGGTCGCGGGCACCACGACCCAGAACTCGGCCGGCCCACGCGCGACGCGGTCGCGGATCGCGTCGACCAGTTCGTCTCCGCCGAGCGTCTGGTTAGCCACTACCAGGTACCGATGCATGAAACCTCCCAAGGTCAGGGCCGGTCGGGTGCTTGGATTGCCGGAGCACGAGGAGACACCACGCGGCCAAGAGAACAGCGAGCATGAGCGTGTGGCCGACCACGACGATCGTCGCGACGATCGGCGAGCGGGCGAGGTCGACGAGGGGCAGCGAGATGCCGGTCGGCCGTGGGCCCGTGATGCCACGAGCGGGCGTACCGAGCCCGGGGCCGGGCGGGCCGGGACCGGAGCCGAAGGAGTCGAGGCGAGGGCCGGCGGAGCTTGCTCCGGGGCTGCCGGGCGTGGCCCGGCCGGGCGTCATGGAGCCGGTGACGCCCATCCACAGCGGACCGGCAAGGATGGCGTGCAGGTTCACCGTGTTGAGCAATCCCGCGCCCAGGTAGGACGCGGCCTTGGTCAGGCCGCCGGCCGCGAGCACCGCCGTGCTCGCGAACGCCGTGAACAGGTAGCGTTCGTGCACCCGCGTCGGCACGGCGAAGAACGCAACTGCCACCACGGAGAAGCCGAGCACGATCGGCAGATCCCCGTCGCGGCGCAGCAGCCCGCCGACGACGGCCGCGACGATCGCGAGGAGCAGGACCGCCCCGACGACCGCGGCGCTGACCCCGGCGACCAGTGGCATGGAGTCCGGCCACCACTGGGCCCGGCCGGTCCCGATCGAGCGGACCAGCGGCACCGGACCGCCCAATGCCCATACGTTGTACGCGTTGGCGGTGAGCACCGGGAAGGTCTCGGCGGTTGATCGGCTCAGACCGACCAGACCCGCCAGATCCCCG
>Ga0081539_10005061_pt1 | contig 13835 bp, 10 predicted proteins | sample TabmetS4T2R2_FD_71023 | JGI IMG/M metagenome (GOLD analysis project Ga0081539, IMG submission 71023) | Tabebuia heterophylla rhizosphere microbial communities from the University of Puerto Rico - S4T2R2 | ecosystem: Host-associated > Plants > Roots > Rhizosphere ...
CCCCGAAGTTCGCCACCGGGACACTTGACCCGGACACGACCGACATCATGGTCAACTGCTCCGTCGTCGTCGTCATCCTCGCCGTCATTCCATGGCGATACGTGTGGCAGACGTACGTGGGCGCTCCCGGTGACCGCTGGCGCTAGCCCCGGAACGAGCGGACGCAAGGAGCCGGACACGAGGCTCCGCACCGCCAGCTGCGGCCGCCGGCGACATTCCCCACGATCCTTGCCGATCTTGCCCGGCGAAAGGCGACGCCCACGGGCTGTTCTCGGGCGGCTCCGCGCCGAGCCACGGACCGAGGCTGCGGCGCCGGGCCCCGGGTGCGAGGAGGCAGGGCATGACCTGGATCTTGCCGCTGCGAGCCTGCCTGGTAGAGAACCAGCGCGGCCCGGGGTGGCGTGGAGCGGAATCGCCTCGATCGTGCCGCGCAGTAACTCCGCGTTGGTCACCGAGCGACGGTCTCGTTCCGACGGGCGCGGTGATCTCCGGGTCATGCCCAATCCGTACGCAGCGCCCGCCGGGCACATCTTCGAGCCGAGAAGGACGTCGTGGCCGCCTGGCCACCACGGTTATCAGCGGGCCTGACCGATGGGAGAATCTGGTCGGTTGGCAGGGCAGGGATGCGCGGGCGGCCAACGATGGGAGCTCCGAGTGGATCGGGCGGGCGGCACGACAGGCAGCCGGCAAGGGAGGCGGTCTCCAAGCCGGGCAGCACGTCCGTGGTAGCGGCCCTGCTGAAGAGCAAGTACCGCGTCCCCAGCCGCGGCTCCAACGCGATCACCCGGCCACGGCTCAGGCAGCGGCTCGATGCGGCGTCGCGAGCGGCGCTGACGGTGTTGGCCGCGCCGGCCGGCTTCGGGAAGACCACCACGCTCACCGACTGGCTCGCCACCTTTCCGCCGGGTGCCCCTTGCGTCGCCTGGTTGTCCCTGGACCGCCGGGACAATGACCCCGCGCTGTTCTGGACGTACGTCGTCACGGCGATGCGGACAGTGGTGGACAGCGTGGGCTCGGACGCGTTGCAGCTGCTCGCGTCGTCCTCGCCGTCCACCGAAGCCGCGCTCGACGCCCTGCTCAATGACCTGGGTGGACGACAGGAGGAGCTGCTGCTGGTCCTCGACGACTACCACCTCATCGAGGCGCCCGAGGTGCACGAGGGCATGACCTTCCTCTTGGAGCACCGACCAGCGCAGCTGCACGTGGTGCTCGCCACCCGGACCGACCCGCCGCTGCCGCTGGCCCGGATGCGCGCCCGCGGTGAGCTGGTGGAAGTGAGGGCTGCGGACCTTCGTTTCACCGTCGAGGAGTCTGCGGCGTACCTCAACGGCCCGATGGGCCTCCAGCTCAGCGAAAGTAATCTGGCCGTGCTCGACGGCCGTACCGAAGGGTGGATCGCCGCCCTGCAGCTGGCCGCACTGTCGATGCGAGGGCGGGACGACGTCAGCGGCTTCATCGCGGGGTTCGCCGGCGACGACCGCTACGTCGTGGACTATCTCGGCGAGGAGGTCCTCACCCGCCAGCCCACCGACGTTCGCGAGTTCCTTCTCCGGACGTCGATCCTCGAACGGCTCACCGGCCCGCTGTGTGACGCGGTGACGGGACAGGACAGCGGCAAGGCGACCCTGGTGGCGCTCGAGCGCGCCAACCTCTTCGTCGTCCCGCTCGACGACACGCGGCAGTGGTACCGGTACCACCACCTGTTCGCCGACGTCCTCCACGCCCACCTGCTCGACGAGCACGCGGAGGAGGTGCCCGAGCTGCACCGGCGGGCGAGCGTCTGGTTCGCGGTCAACGGCGACAGCTCGCAGGCGATCGACCACGCGGTGGCCGGCGGTGACAGCTGCCGGGCCGCGGACCTCATGGAACTCGCCATCCCGAGGATGATCCGGGAACGCCGGGAGGCCGAGCTCGCCCGCTGGGTGCGGGCGCTGCCGGACGAGCTGGTGCGCAACCGGCCGGTGCTCGGCGTCCTGCTCGCCGGTGCGCTGACCCTGGTGTCGGACCTCGACACCGTCGGCCAGCGGCTGGCGGACGTCGAACGCTCCGTGCGCGCGGACGACGGCGCCTGGCCCGTGCAGCCGCCCTCCCATCTCGTCGTCGTCGACGCGGACGGGTACCGGTCCCTTCCCGCCCGCATCGCGATGTACCGGGGCGCGCTGGCGCTCTCGCAGGCGGACCTGGATGGCACCGTCACGTACGCGCGGGAAGCGCTGTCGCTGGCCCTGCCGGACGACCACGTTTCCCGCGCTGCAGGTGCCGCGCTGGCCGGGCTCGCCTGGTGGACGACGGGTGACTTGGCGGACGCCCACGCCGCCTACACCGAGGCGATCGAGGGGCTGCAGAAGGCCGGGTTCATTACCGACGTCCTCGGCTGCTGCATCACTCTCGCGGACATCCGCCGGACTCAGGGCCGGCTGACCGACGCCCTACGCACCTACCAGCGCGCCCTGGACCTCGGGTCAGGGCAGCCGGGCGCCGAGCCTTTGCGTGGAACGGCGGACATGCATGTCGGGATCGCGGGCGTGCTGCTCGAGCGCGACGACCTCGCGTCCGCGGCCGAACACCTCGCCGTCAGCCGGAGCCTGGGGGACTACAACGGGCTGCCGCAGAACCCGTACCGGTGGCGGATCGCCGCGGCCCGGCTCCGGGAGACCGAGGGTGAGCTGGACGCCGCCCTGGAGCTCCTTGACGACGCGGACCGCGTCTACATCGGCGACTACCTGCCGAACGTGCGACCGGTTCCCGCGGTGCGGGCCCGGCTGCGGCTGCGCCGCGGCGAGCTCGACGAGGCGGAGGCATGGGCGCGCGATCAGCACCTGTCCCCGGACGACGAGTTGTCGTACCTGTACGAGTACGAGCAGGTCACGCTGGCACGGCTCCTGCTCGCCCGGCACCGCCGTCATCCAGACAGCAGGGCGCTGGAGGCCGCGCTCGACCTGCTCGATCGGCTACTCGCGGCCGCACACGACGGCGGGCGAGGCGGGAGCGTTCTCGAGGTCCTGATCCTGCAGGCACTCGCGCATCAGGCACGGGGCGAGGTGCCGGCCGCCCTCGCCAGGCTGCGGCGCGCGGTGACGCTCGCGCAGCCCGAGGGTTACGTGCGGCTCTTCGCCGACGAGGGGCCGCCGATGGCGACACTGCTGAAGAAGCTGACCAAGCAGCCCCCGGCCACCGGCTACGTCCGGCGCCTGCTGGCCGCGACGACGAGGACGGAGCACCACGACGCGAACCGGCCGGCGGCTCTCGTCGAGCCGCTGAGCGACCGCGAGCTCGACGTGCTCCGGCTGCTCGGCACCGACCTCGACGGGCCCGACATCGCCCGCGCCCTGTCCGTGTCGCTGAGCACCGTGCGGACCCACACCAGGAACATCTACGCCAAGCTCGGGGTGAGCAGCCGGCGGGCGGCCGTGCGCCAGGCGCACGACCTGAACCTGTTGCCGGGCCCGCGCCGCGGCTGACGATCTCGCCCGCAGGCGCGCGGACTTTTTCATCACCCCGCTCATCAGGTGTGGTGATGACCGCTCATCACATCGACGGCCACCGTTCGACGTGTTCCACCGAGCACCCCACCCGCCCCCGGCGGACCGGCGGCCCGGCCACGGCGAAGGGAGGCGACAAGCATGAGCCTCGCTGAGGAGCCGGATCGGTACGAGATCCGGGTGAAGGGACACCTCGCCGACCGCTGGGCCGCCTGGTTCGAGGGCATGACCCTGACCCGGCAAGCGGACGGCACCACCGTTCTGGACGGGCCGGTGGCCGACCAGTCCGCACTCCACGGCCTGCTGCGCAAGGTCAGCGACCTGGGTCTACCGCTCGTGTCCGTGACCCCCACCCTCGACATCCGGACGTCGCCCGCGGCCGGCCTGCCGCACCCCGTCGAGGACGACCACTGAAGACGACCTGAAGGAGCACACCATGACCACCGACTCGCGCACCGTGCACACCACGACAGCCACCGGGCAACCCCCCGCCCGTCGGCGGATGGACCCCACGAGGAAGATCGCCCTCGCCGGCGGCATCGCCTACCTCGTCACGTTCGCCGCCTCGATCCCGCAGCTGAAGCTGTTCGCGGACGTCATCGCCGACCCAACCGGGTACATCAGCCACCCGGGCAGCAACGCGGCCGTGCAGTGGGGCTCGGTGCTCGAATTCATGACGGCCGCCTCCGGCGTGGCCACCGCCGTCCTGCTGTACCCGGTCACCCGGCGGGTCAGCCGCACCGCCGCGATCGGCTTCGTCACCTCCCGCGTCGTCGAGGCAGCCCTCATCCTGGTCGGCGTCGTGAGCATCCTGTCGATCGTCACTCTGCAGCAGCACTTCGCCGGCGCCACCGGCGCGCAGGCCCAAGCCCTCGGCGTCACCGGCGAATCCCTGATGGCCATGCGCCAGTGGACGTTCCTGCTCGGCCCGGGCGTCATGGCCGGCGTGAACGACCTGCTCCTGGGCTACATCCTCTACCGGTCCCGGCTGGTCCCCCGCCCCATCGCGGTCATCGGGCTCATCGGCGGCCCCCTCATCCTGGTCTCAGACCTCGCGGCGATCCTCGGCCTCTGGGGACAGGTCTCCACGGCCGGCTTGCTGTTCGCCCTCCCCGTCGCCGTGTTCGAGTTCTCCGTCGGCGTCTACCTGACCGTCAAGGGCTTCCGACCCGCGGGGCTCGCCGCCCTGTCCGTTCCGCCCCACGCCGCCGTCACCGTAGCCTGACACTGAAGCATTCTCACCAGCAGCGGGGCGGCCCATCACGCCGATGGGCCGCCCGCTGTCGGTGATCACACCCGACGAGGACCACGGGAATCGTCGGCGCCAGCGCCATCATGAGAATCCTCAGCGACCCGCCGAGCAGACAGAGAACCATTCACGGCCGTCGCATCCCCCCGAGGATGCGGTGCGGTCGTTCATCCTTCCGAAGAACGGATTCCCGGCGATCGTCGACAGCGCGGCCGTCCCGGCGACCAGCGACAAGCTCTTCGGCGCTCGTTGCGACCCCATCAGCGCATTCACCTTGAGGGCCAAGATCACCAGAAGGGGCGCCAGGCACAACAGCTCGTGCTCAGGAACGCCAACGTGTACAGCACGATGAACCCCAGCCGAGGCCCTCCGGGCGCGTCGCTACCGAACGGGGTCCATCATGCGCCCAGCGCGACAGTGAGCTCACAGAGGGTGGTCGACCCGGGCGATCTGCTCGCACGACTGAGTCTCACTCTCCACACCCGCTTCGATCTGGTGGATACGATCGGCGATCTCGACAACGCCATTTCGCTTGCGCGGGAAGCGGTATCGGCCAGCCAGGATCCCCCCGTGCAGTCCGTTCGGCAGTTCACCTCGGCGTTTTCCTGCAGTCGCGCTACGAGCGACTCCGTGAGCCGGGTGTAACGCGACGGGCATCCGGCTTTAACCACACGCCGATCGCGGCCGCCCACCATGGATGGGTGAGTCCCGCTCGCCCGGCCGCCGCGACGCCGACGCATTGCCCGTACTGCTCGCTGCAGTGCGGGATCGACGTCGTCGCCGGAGACCGGCCCGCGACGTTGGCGCCGCAGCCCGACTTCCCCACCAACCGCGGCGGCTTGTGCTCGAAGGGGTGGACGGCCGCCGAGCTCTTGGACCACCCCGACCGGCTGCTCTCGCCGCTGGTACGTGCGATCGATGGCGACCGCGGCAGCCCGCTGCGCCCGGCGACGTGGGACGAGGCCCTGGGCCGCATCGCCGCGGCGATCGAAGGCTGCCAGGAACGCCACGGGCCGGACGCCGTCGGCGTCTTCGGCGGCGGCGGGCTGACCAACGAGAAGGCGTACGCGCTCGGCAAGTTCGCGCGTGTGGCGCTGCGGACGTCGTCGATCGACTACAACGGCCGCTGGTGCATGTCGTCGGCGGCCGCCGCCTCCGTGCGCAGCTTCGGCGTCGACCGTGGACTGCCGTTCCCCCTCGACGACATCGCCGAGACCGACGCCGTGCTGCTCGTGGGGTCGAACCCTGCTGAGACGATGCCCCCGGTCATGCAGTTCTTCGACGCGGGGAGGGCCCGCGGCGCCTACCACGTGGTCGTCGACACCCGGGCGACTCCCACGGCGAAGGGGTCGACTCTCCACCTCCAGCCGCGCCCCGGTACCGACCTGGCACTCGCGAACGGCTTGCTGCACCTGGCGATCCGGGCCGGTTACGTCGACGAGGAGTACGTCGCCACGCGCACCACCGGGTTCGAAGCGGTCCGGGCAGGTGTGGCACAGTACTGGCCCGACCGAGTGGAGCGGATCACCGGCGTCCCCGAGACGCACCTGCGCGAGGCCACCCGCGTCCTCGGCGAAGCACACTCCGCGATGGTGCTCACCGCCCGGGGGGCCGAACAGCACAGCACCGGGACGCGCACCGTGCACGCCTTCATCAACCTGGCCCTCGCGCTCGGCCTGCCCGGCCGACGTCGCTCGGGATTCGGCTCGCTGACCGGACAGGGCAACGGCCAGGGTGGCCGGGAGCACGGTCAGAAGGCGGACCAGCTGCCCGGGTACCGCCGCCTCGACGACCCGCAGGCCCGGGCGCACGTCGCGGCCGTATGGGGAATCGATCCCGGCGAGCTGCCAGCACCCGGCAAGTCGGCGTACGAAATGCTCGACGCGATCGGAACCCCTGGTGGCGTGCGAACGCTCCTCGTGCTGGCGTCGAACATCGCCGTCTCGGCGCCGCGTGGCCGGCACGTCCGGGCGAACCTCGAGCGCCTCGACTTCCTGGCCGTCTCGGACATCTTCCGGTCCGAGACCGCCGAGTTCGCCGACGTCGTCCTCCCGACGGCTCAGTGGGCGGAGGAGGAGGGCACGATGACGAACCTCGAAGGCCGAATCCTGCTGCGGCGCCGGGCCCTACCGCCGCCCGATGGCGTCCTCGACGACCTGCAGATGCTCACCGCACTCGCCGAGCGCCTCGGCCGCGGCAAGTACTTCAGCGCCGACGCGCGCACCGTGTTCGCCGAGTTGCGACAGGCGAGCGCGGGTGGGGCCGCGGACTATGCGGGCGTCACCTACGAGCGGATCGAGCGTCAGCAGGGCGTGTTCTGGCCATGCCCGGACGAGTCGCACCCGGGCACGCCTCGCCTGTTCACCGAACGGTTCCCGACGCCGGACGGGCGGGCCAGGTTCACGCGGGTGGACCACAGAGAGCCCGCGGACCAGACCGACGACGAGTATCCCTACCTGCTCACCACCGGCCGGCTCATGCAGCACTACCAGAGCGGCGCCCAGACGCGCCGAGTGCGCTCCCTGGTGATGGCGCAGCCGGAGCCCTTCGTCGAGATGCACCCCGACCTGGGCCGAGCGGTCGGTGTCGCCGCCGGTGAGTTCGTGGAGTTGCGCAGCCGGCGTGGCACGGCGGTGATGCGCGCCCGGTTCACCGACACCGTGCGGCCCGACACGGTGTTCGCACCGTTCCACTGGGGTGGCGGCGCGACCATCAACGATCTGACCGACCCGACCCTCGACCCGACGTCCAGGATGCCGGCGTTCAAGGTGTGCGCCGTCGCGGTCCGGCGCCTGGACCCCCAGCCCGACTGACGCCGACCCATCTCCGCCGGGCACACCGAGCCGATCCGATCCGACCTCCCCGAGCCGAAGGAGCCGCACCGTGCACACCACGCCTCGCTTCCTCCAGGGCATCTTCCAGTTCAAGGGAGAGGGGCTGCTGAAGCCCGTCCCGATCGACGAGTCGCTGCGCTACACCGTGCCCGCAGGCGTGGTGGCCCAGGCGCTGTACTTCCGCGGCGGCAACTCGACCGACGGCTTGATCACGATCGTCCTTCTGCGCGACGGCGCGCCGATGCGTTACTTCCCGATCCCCGCCGCCGGCAGCGTGCACGTGCCGCTGCGCGTCGTCGAGGACCTCGACGGCGGTACCACGCTCGAGTTGTACGTCGCCGCGGCCGAGGCAGCGACCGGCACGCTCGTGCTCGACCTCGGTCTCGTGGAGGTGTGAGCAGGTGACGGACATGGTGACGGACATGGGGTCGTTGCCCCGGCAGCTGCGCTCGGCGGACTCCGGTCGCGAGAGGCTGGTCGTGGTCGGCAACGGGATGTCCGGGGCGCGCACCGTGGAGGAGGTCCTCGAACGCGGCGGCGGGTCCCGCTTCGCGATCACGATGTTCGGCGACGAGCCGTACGGAAACTACAACCGGATCCTGCTCTCCCACGTCCTGTCCGGTGAGGAGGACGAGGACGGCATCTTCCTCAACAGTCTCGCCTGGTACGCGGAGAACGGCATCACGCTGCGAGCCGGCGTGCGGGTCACCCGCATCGACCGCCACGCCAAGGTCGTGCTGGCCGACGACGGCTCGGTGACGCCGTACGACGTTCTCGTCATCGCGACCGGAAGCCGCCCGTTCATCCCGCCGCTCGCCGGGCTGGAACGTGCGGACGGCACGAAGCTGCCGGGCGTCTTCGCGTTCCGCACGATCGACGACACGCGCCGGATGGTCGCGCACGCGCAGGAGCACGAGCGTGCCGTCGTCGTCGGCGGCGGCCTGCTCGGCCTGGAGGCCGCGCGCGGGCTGCAGACCCACGGCGTGCAGGTGGACCTCCTGCACGCGGCGCCATACCTGATGAACCAGCAGCTCGACGCCGAGGGCGGCAACATCCTGCGACGCAGTGTGGAGGCGCTGGGGATCCGGGTGCACACGAGCGCGCGCAGCGTCGCGGTGACGGGGGACGAGCGGGTCACGGGTGTGACGCTGGGCGACGGAAGGACCCTGCCGTGCGACATGGTCGTGATGGCGGCCGGGATCCGGCCGAACGCGGAGCTGGCGTTGCTCAGCGGCTTCACGGTGGAGCGGGCCGTGGTCGTCGACGACCAGATGCGGACGGTGGACGACCCTGACGTGTATGCCGTCGGCGAGTGCGCGCAGCACCGGGGCCAGGTGTACGGGCTCGTGGCGCCGCTGTGGGAGCAGGCGAGGGTGCTGGCCGAGCATCTGACCGGCAGCGACCCGCACGTCGCGTACCACGGGTCGCGGACGGCGACGAAGCTCAAGGTTGCCGGGGTCGACGTCGCCTCCATGGGGATCGTGCGTCCCGAGCGGGACGACGACGAGTTCGTCGTGTTCTCCGAGCCGCGGCGCGGGGTCTACAAGAGCATCGTGATCCGGGACGACCGGCTGGTAGGCGCCACGCTGCTCGGCGACGTCGGCAAGGTCGCGTTCCTCATGCAGGCCTACGACCGTGGCCTTCCACTGCCGGAGGAGCGGATCAACCTCATGTTCGACCTCGGGACGCCGCCCGCCGCGGTGGGGGCGGCCGAGCTCGCCGACGAGGCGCAGGTGTGCAACTGCAACGGCGTGAGCAAGGCCACGATCGTCTCGGTGGTGACCGGCGGCGTGCGCACCGTGCCTGCGGTGATGGACGCGACCCGAGCGGCCAAGGGGTGCGGTTCGTGCAAGGTACTGGTGAGTCAGATCGTCGAGTGGGCGGCCGGCGGCGAGGTGGACGTCGACCCATCGGAGGCCTGGTACGTGCCCGGCGTCCCCTTGGCCAAGGCCGAGCTCATGGCGGCGATCCGGGACCAGCGGCTGTACTCGGTGTCGGCGGTCTTCGCCGCGCTCGCCCCGGGCGGGGCCGAGGACGCCAGGAGCAAGATGGGCCTGACCTCGCTGCTGCGCACGATGTGGCCGAACGACTACGTCGACGAGCGTGACGCGAGGTTCGTCAACGACCGCGTGCACGCGAACATCCAACGCGACGGGACGTTCTCCGTCGTCCCGCAGATGAAGGGCGGCGTCACATCGGTGCAGCAGCTGCGCCGGATCGCCGATGTGGCGGAGAAGTACGACGTCCCCATGATCAAGCTGACCGGTGGCCAGCGGATCGACCTGCTGGGTGTGCGCAAGGAGGACCTGCCGAAGGTCTGGGCCGACCTGGACATGCCCTCGGGACATGCCTACGGCAAGAGCTTCCGCACGGTGAAGACCTGCGTGGGTCAGGAGTTCTGCCGCTTCGGGCTGGGCGACTCCACGGCGCTCGGCATCGCGATCGAGAGCCGGTTCCAGGGGCTGGAGAGCCCGGCCAAGCTCAAGCTCGCAGTCACCGGATGCCCTCGCAATTGCGCCGAGGCCTACGTCAAGGACGTCGGGGTCGTGGCTGTGGAGGGCGGCCGCTGGGAGATCTACGTCGGCGGCGCCGCGGGCGCTCACATCCGAAAGGGTGACCTCCTGGCGACGGTGGACACACCCGAACAGGTGATCACACTCACCGGCCGGTTCATGCAGTACTACCGCGAGAACGCCAACTGGCTCGAGCGCACGTACGCCTTCGTCCCGCGGATCGGGATCGAACGGGTGCGGGCCGTGGTCGTCGACGACGCCGAGGGGATCGCTGCTGAGCTCGACGCCCGGATGCAGGAAGCCGTGGACGCCTACCGGGATCCGTGGACGGAAGGCCTCGAGCCGGCTGACCCTGGGCAGTTCCGCCCGTCGCTGCCGCTGCTGACCCTGCCGCAGGTTCCGGTGCGCGACGGTTCGACGTCCGTGCAGGGTGGGATCACGAACGGCTCGGTGGACCAGGCGTCGGAGGCTCCAGTGGTGGCACCGTGACGGTGACCACGACGGCCCACCGGCTCGGGCCGGTGGCGGAGATCCCCCACGGTGAGGGACGCGCCTACGCCGTCGGCGGAGAGCAGATCGCCGTGTTCCACTTGCGAAGCGGCGCCGTCCGAGCGGTTTCGGCTGTGTGCCCGCACGCCGGCGGCCCGCTAGCTGACGGCCAGGCGGACGAGCGCGTCGTCGTCTGCCCGCTGCATCTGGCGACCTACGACCTAGAGACCGGCCGCTGCCTGTCACCCGACCGCCCGCCGATCACCGTCTACCCGGCCGACGTGGACCGCGACGGTGACGTCGTCGTCCACATACCCGTCCGCACGCCCGCCGGATGAGCGTCCCCGGGCCATTCGCGTCACGGCCGAATGGTTCGCCTGCGCGAAGTTTTGCGGTTGTTTGTTGTGCCCCCGGCGGGGCATCACGAACAACCGCAACGGCGCTGACCAGCGGACATGAGCCAGGCCGACTAGTGCTAACCGAGCGCGCGCGACTGGACAGACGCGTGCTCCGAGCCTAGGGCCAACCATTCCTGACGTTACGGATCGTGGGTCAAGTCCTCCCAAGGGTTTGCGGCGCGGTGATGATGGGCGCGGCAGCCGTGCCGCCGCGCAATGCTTGCCAGCGTGAGCGACGACTTCCGCGAGTCTCTCGCGGCGGGCGTACCGTTCCCGCGTCGGCTTGCCAAGCCTGAGGAGTACGCCCAGCTCGTGCTCAACATCGTCGACCACGACTACCTCAACGGAGAGACCTTCCGTATGGACGGCGCCCCCCGTATGGCGCCTCGCTGAACCCAGGTCGTCAGCGCAATCCGACCGCACCGAGCGGGGCGAGGTCGTCGATCGCTACGGCGACGCGCTCGATGCAGGCGAGGCTGATCTCGTCTGGCTGCATCTTCGGCGGGTGGAACGCACCCGATGGTGAAGGACCAGGCCGAGTAGGCGTAGAACACGGCCTGGCGACATGTGCGTCTCCTCAGGTGCCGGGTGTACGCCGGGGTCAGCCGGCCAGCTGGTTGAGCTTGCGGATTTGTTTGTCGAAGGCGCTCGAGGGCACGATCCGGCGCAGGAGGCTGACGCGTGCGGCCATCGAGCCGGCGGTGTACCGGGGCTTGGGCTTGGCATCGGTGGCGGCTGCGACGATCACCTTCGCGACGACGTCCGGGTCGTCGGCGTTGCGCACGGCGGTGGCCAGCACGTCTCGGGAGATCTCCCGCTGTGCGGCGTAGATCGGCAGAGGCGAGTCGGGTGGAAGGCTGCTCGCCTCGAAACTCGTGCTGGTGTAGGCCGGCTCGATCAGCAGCATCCGGATGCCGTGCTCGCGAAGCTCGTGGTCGACGGACTCGGAGTAGCCCTCGACCGCGTGCTTGGTGGCGGCGTAGATGGCCATGAAGGGGGCTGGGATCAGACCGAGTACCGAGGAGACGTTGAGCACGCGGCCGCTGCCCTGGGCGCGCATGTGGGGCAGCACCGCGTTCGTCATCCGGATCAGGCCGAAGACGTTGATGTCGAAGACCTCCTTGGTCTGGCTGATCGAGCTCTCCTCGCCGGCGCCGACCGCGCCCACGCCTGCGTTGTTCACCAGGACGTCGATCCGGCCGAACCGCTCGATCACCTCCTCGACCAGGGAGCGGACCGACTCGTCGCTGGCCACGTCGAGATCGAGGAACGTCACCCCGGCGAGCGGCCCGGCGTTCGCCGCCTTGCGGCTCGTGCCTACCACCGCGAAGCCGGCCTCCACGAGGGCTAGGGCTGCCGCCCGCCCGATTCCGGAGGAGGCGCCCGTCACGAGGGCCACTGGGGGAGCTGTCTGCATGGTGGTTCCTTCGGTTGTGGGCATGACTTTGTCGTGCCCAGTGGGGTCGCCAGGACGGTTGTCCTGGACTGGCGTCGGTGATCGTTTGTGGGTCAGCTGGAGGCTGGGTCGAGCAGGATCCGGGCCATGGTGTCGGGGCGCTCCAGCGCGGAGAAGTGGCCGGTGCGGGGCACGGTGATGCGGTGGACGTCGGCCAGCGCCTGTGCGACCCGGTCGCGTTCGGCGGGCCGGGACCAGTCGTTTTCGCTGTAGATGAGGGTGACGGGTGCCGACACGCGCGGATAGCGCTCGCGGGCCCGGTCGAATCCCTTGAGGCTGCGGAAGATCCCCCGGGACACCTTGTCGTAGCCCGTGCGACGGCCGCTTCTCAGGAGCTCGGTGATGAAGTCCTCGGGCAGCTTGGTCTTGTCGACGTAGCCGCCCTGCAGAATTGCCCGGAAGATGGGCCGCGGCTCGAGGTGGGCGAAGACCGGGCCCAGCACGGGCATCCGCACGCTGGAGATGATGACGCGGGAGATCCAGTTTCCCCGCTCCCCGCCCGCGGGGTAGTCGTAGCTGTTGAACGCCACGACCCGGCTGACCCGGTCCTTCAGGTCGATGGAGGCCGACAGGGACAGAGCACCGCCGAGTGATTCACCGGACAGGGTGACGTCGTGCAGGTCCAGTCCGCGGACGAATTCGACCACCGCGGCCCGCAGCTGCGGCTCCTCGTACTGGGCGCCGGGGACGATGTCGGACCAGCCCATCCCGGGCAGGTCCAGCGCGTAGATCGTGTAGTGGTCCCACAGCTGCGGGATGACTCGCTGGAAGTAGTCCAGCTGGCCGCGCACGGTGTGCATCAGGACGAGGGCCGGTCCGCTGCCGACCGTGTAGTAGCGCAGCCGCGAGCCGTCGGGGCGGGTGAAGAACCGCACCTCGCCGCGGCCGTTGGTCCAGGTGTTCGTGTAGGTCGCGTCGGGAAAGTCGTTGCGTTGCATGGTTGTCCTCCAGGATGAGCCGGGCCACGGCTGCTAGCCGAGGTAAGCCGGTCGGTTTTCCGAGTCGGTCAGTGCGCTGGCCAGAGATCAGATCCATTGAGTTCAGTGGGCCATCACGGGCTCGCCCTCGGACGGCTCCAGAGCCCGATTCGGAATCAGGAACGCCGCGATCACCGCACCGACCACGAAGAACCCGGAACCCCACGCCAGGGTGGCGGTATAGCCCTCGACCCCGGCCCGGGCCGCGGCCAGCGCGCTGGGCTTGTGCGAGGACAGGTAGTTGGTCGCGGCCGACGATGCGACGGTGGTCAGTAGCGCAGTGCTGATGGAGCCGCCGATTTGCTGACCGGTGTTGATCAGCGCCGAGGCGACACCCGAGTCCTCGTGGTGAATGCCCGAGGTCGCCCCCTGGATCGCCGTGGTCATCACGGCGCCAATGCCGAGACCCAGCAGGATCAGGCCGGGCATGATGTGGG
>Ga0081539_10005062_pt1 | contig 13834 bp, 15 predicted proteins | sample TabmetS4T2R2_FD_71023 | JGI IMG/M metagenome (GOLD analysis project Ga0081539, IMG submission 71023) | Tabebuia heterophylla rhizosphere microbial communities from the University of Puerto Rico - S4T2R2 | ecosystem: Host-associated > Plants > Roots > Rhizosphere ...
CGTGCCGCTTCCGTAGATGGCCTCACAGGAGCAAACGCCGGATAATGGCACATGTTACATTACTGTCCCGCTGCAGCTGGAGGGCCTAGTTGAGGGCTGGTCCGTGCGTGTGCGAGTCTGCCATGGATCGCAGTGGACCTTCCCTGGCCCCACCATCGGCCACCGTGGGAGACATCACTCGGCTCGCCCCTCCCGCTCCTGGCGCAAGAAGTCCTCGAGCTCGTGCATGAGCTGCTCCGGGTTGAAGTCGTCGTCACGGCGTGGGCGCGGTGCGGCCTCCCCCGTCGCGTCATACGCCTGCTCGAGCTGCCGCACATAGGCCTGAGTCGTGGTGTCTTGCGCCACCGCCTGATCGCAGCGTGTCTGAAAGGCCTGCACTGCTGCATCCAGGCGGGAGACATCGAGCTCCAGGTCGAGCAGGCGGGCGACCACGGTCAGCAGCGCTTGACGCATCGCCGGATTCGTCGTCCCCTGGAGATAGTGGGGGGCTTGGCCCATCACGGTGAGTGACGCGAGGCCGCGGCGCCGCGCCGCGTCCAACAGGACACTGGCAATGCCGGTCGGACCTTCATAGCGCGAGCGCCGCGCCATCCCCCAGGCCTCGAACTGCGCGTGCCAGTGGGGGTCGGTGCTGCTGCCCGTGACGCGTGGGGGCCGGGTATGGGGCAGGTCTGCTAACATCGCCCCCAGCGACACGATCCGCTGCACGCCACAGCGCGCGGCGACGTCCAGGAGCAGGGTGGCGTACGTCCGCCACCGCCGCTGCGGCTCCAGGCCTCGAAACAGCAGCAGCCCTGGGCGGCCCGCGGGTGGCTGCCAGAGCCAGAACGCACTCCGCGGCCAGCGGATAGTCCGCTCGCCCTCAGCGGTCAAACGCACGACCGGCCGGACCTGCGTAAAATCGACGAAGTCCTCCAGGTCGATCGTGGCCAGCGGCTCGGCCGCCAGCTGGCGGACCAGGAAACGCATCGCATCGGTCGCGGCCTCCCCGGCATCGATCCAGCCGCTAAACGCCGTCACCATTGTTGGGATGTTCGACGGGGGCTCACGGTGAAATTCGACCTCGTCCATGATCATCCTCCTTGCAGGAAAGCATGACGCCTCAGGCAGCCCTGCTGCAGTGACACCAAACCCCTCTACCATGTGGCACACGCGAGTGTGGCATTGCTAGGGGTGAGCATAGCACACATACGTGGTGACACACCCCTAGTTTTGTGTCCGTGAGCGTGAGGTACGGCCTGCGAGCGCCCGATCGACCAGGCGCCAGCACCCACCATGAGCCTCGTGAGCGTCATGCCAATCATGCGTGGCCGCAGACACCCTACGCAACACCCGTGCCGAAGTACCGCGCATGTCTCTGACCGCACCACTCTCGTCTGTCCCCGTTGGCTTCCCTCTGGCCCCAGGTGGAGGCTCTTACGTTGCGGAAAACTCGCAATCAGTTCATCGTTAAAAATCCTTCTATGTGCAACAGCACTCAGAGTGTGTATAGTGTGTCTCCAGAGTCTGGCCTCGCTGATGTTGCATCGGGCAGGGCAATTGGGATGCGCGTGGAGAGGAGACGCGTGATGGCGACCAGAGCACCCTTTCTGACCAACCCTTACAGTGGGTATCTGCACAATCAGGTACCTCCGGAAGACGAGGAACTCACCCACGTCGGGCCTGGCACACCTGGCGGCGAATATCTGCGCCGGTTCTGGCATCCCGTGATACGGTCTGATGCGTTGCAGGACGTGCCGGTGCGGCTCCGCGTTCTGGGAGAGGATCTGGTGGTCTTCCGTGACCAGCGTGGCCGGGTGGGGCTACTGGAGCTCCATTGCCCGCACCGGGGGACCTCCCTGGAGTTCGGCCTGATTTGTGAGACAGGGATACGGTGCTGCTATCATTTTTGGCGCTTTGACGTGGATGGCAAGATCCTGGAAACCCCGGGAGAACCGGACGATAGCACGCTGAAGGACCGGCTCTACCACGGGGCCTATCCCATTCGCGAATACCACGGGCTCGTGTTCGCCTACATGGGGCCGGCAGAGAAAATGCCCGCCTTGCCTGTCCTGGACACCTTTGACACGCCGGGGTGCCACATGGTGCCCACCGTGCCGCACGTGTTTGATTGTAACTGGGTGCAGTGCCAGGAAAACGTCATGGACCCGGCTCACCTGGAGTTTCTGCACGCCATCGAAGGCAGCCAGTTTACCGAAGAACTCAAACTGCGTTCCGTCCTGGACTGGATGGACAGCCCCTCAGGGATCATCTGTACCGCCACGCGGCGGGTGGGGGACACGATCTGGTTGCGTATGAACGAGTACCTGCCCCCCAACCTACGCCAATTCGGGGGCTCGCGTCGCAGTGTGCGCGAGGTGCACGTGGCCCGGGCGCGGACAACCACGTGGTCGGTGCCCCTGGACGATACCCATACGATGATTATTGGCTTTCGGCGCCTCGACGCCAACGAAGAGCCGCCGACCCGGGCCGGCTTTGGCCAAACGGGGGAGCGCCCCTACGCCGAGAGACAGCGCGTGCCCGGTGACTACGACGCGCAAACGAGCATCCACTGGGGTATGTCCCGCCATGCCCTGGAGCACTTGGCCACCACGGACCGCGGCGTGATCATGACGCGGAACATCATTCGGCGGGGCATCCAAGCGGTGCAAAAGGGGCAAGACCCGGAACACGTGCTCTGGCAGGAAGGGCAGGTCGTGCCCACGTTCGCCAACCATACGGTCATCCTCGCACCCCCTGCAGCGACGCCAGAGGCAGACGCGCAGTCCATCAGGGAGACGGGGCGGAAGCTGGCTGAGGGCTACCTCAAAGACCCTGCATCCCTGGTCGATAGTCCCCCCATGGGAACCCTGAGCACACAGAAGGCGGGACACCCATGAGTCGCATCCCCTACCTCACTGCCGAGGAACTGTCGGACGAGCAGCGGCGCCTGGCCGAAAAGCTGGCGGCCTCCCGGGGCGGACGGCTCGTGGGACCCGGCGCCTTTTGGCTGCGCAATCCAGCGCTTGCCGAGCAGGCCGATGCATGGCGCCTCTTCATGGAGGCGCGATCGCAGTGCATCTCCACATCGAGAACACGACCGGCTCCTTGACGGACGACCTCGGTGCAGGGGTCCTCGGTAAGGAGCTGTTGCTGTGGAAAAGGAATCGTAGTATGTTCGTGCATGGCGTCTCTACTCCTTCTGCGTACGAAGGGTGATCTGGACCATCACCAGGAGACGCCGCCGTGGCCCGCAGCCACAACTTTTGATCATCACTCACAAGGGAGGGCGGTGGAGCTATGCCGGCACAACGAGCCTATGGCATGGACCAGGATTTTTATCCTTGGTCCCCGATTATCGCGCGCCCGGTTCTCAGATGGCCGGACAATGCCCGCGTCGCCCTCGCCGTCATCGTCAACCTCGAGCACTGGGACTGGGAGGTGCCACCCACTACGCCGCTGGCGGTCAGCCCTTTGGGCGGCCCCGAGGGGCTGTGGAGCGGGAACCAGCCGGCTTTTCCCGATATCGGCGGCTACGGCAATCACGAGTACGGCAATCGCGTCGGCATCTTTCGCATCCTCGCCGTCTTGGACAAGTATGGCATCACGCCGACCCTGGCGCTCGACAAGGCCGTCGCCGACCACTACCCGTTCCTGATCCAGGAGGGTCAGAGGCGCGACGCGGAGTTCATCGCGCACGGCCTCTCGCGCCGGCGCATCATCCACATCGGCATGTCCGAGGACGAGGAGCGGCAGTATATCCGCGACGCGATCGCGGCGGTCGACAAGGCCACCGGCACGCGCCCGGTTGGCTGGTCCAGCCCAGACTTCCAGGAGACGCCGCACACCCCCGACCTGCTCGCCGCGGCAGGCATCCGCTACGTCTGCGACTGGGGCAACGACGAGCAGCCCTACAAGATGACGCCGAAGACCGGAGAGCTCTATGCGCTCGGGGTCAATGCGTACCTCGACGACAACTACATCCACCTGCACGGGCGGCGCACCATCAACGAGGTCAACCTGCTGTGGCGCGAGTGGTTCGACGGTCTGTACGCCGACGGCGCGACCACCGGACGGTTGATGGTGCTGCACCTGCACCCGTGGATCATGGGCCAGCCGTGGCGCATCCGGCATCTCGACGAAGTGCTCGGCCACATCACCGCCCACGCCGGTGTGTGGAAGGCGACCGGCAGCGCGATCATCGACTGGTTCAAGGCGCAGTCAGGCTAGCCGTGTCGGCTTTCTTGGGCGGACGAATGCAAACCCCTCGCAGGTGAATGGAGAAGACACATGGCTCTGCCACCCGGCCGGTTCGATTATGCCCCGATCACGGAACGCCCCATTATCAGATGGCCCGGCAACGCCCGCGTGGCGTTCTGGGTCGCGCCGAATATGGAATTCTTCGAGTACCTGCCGGAGAGCCGGCCGACCCAGCCCGATATCCCGCTCTATGCGCGCATGGACTACGGCAATCGCGTCGGCTTCTGGCGCATGCTCGACGTGCTGAACAAGTACAAGGTCCGCGCCTGCTGCTGTCTCAACCTTGAGATCCTGGACCATTTCCCGGAAATTAAAGACGCCATGATCGCTGCGAACTGGGACTACATGGCGCATGGTCTCTACAACAGCCGTCCGATTTACAACTACACGGAAGAGCAGGAGCGGGCCTACTGGCAGGACTTCATCACGCATTTGCAGGAGATGACCGGCAAGCGCCTGAAAGGACGGCTCGGCGGCGGTGCCGGCTACACCGTCCGCACGGACGATTTGATGGCCGAGGCTGGCTGTCTCTATCACACCTCATGGATCATCGATGATCAGCCCTGGCCGATCAACGTGCGGGGCGGCCAGAAGTTCATCTATGTGCCGTACACCGGCCAGACCAACGACGCCGGCATGTTGGCCTGGAATCGCGAAGCCGATTACTTCCTGCAGATGATTAAGGACCAGTTCGACACGCTCTATAAGGAAGGCGCGGAAAACGGGCGCGTGATGTGTCTGTCGCTGCATCCGCACAACATCGGGCGTCCGAATGCCGCTAAGCATCTCGACGAAGCGCTGCGATACATTCTCGGCCATGACGGCGTGTGGAACACCACGGCCGACGACATCGCCGAGTATTACATCGCCAACTGCTACGACCAGGTGGCATCCTGGATCGCCGCACGCAAAGCCCAGTAATAAGCGCGTCCGACCCACGGTGCCCCGCCGCCCGTCTGAGGCGATGCACCGTCCGCGGACCGCGATGCCCTCGATTGCCACGCCGTTTTCCAGGTCGGGTACCAGCAGCTTGCGGGTAATTCCTCTGCCCTCCAAACCGGGTAAAATGCCCCTATCGCACCCCACTTTGGAGGGGGCCATGCCACAGTCGCACCTCTGTTTTCCTCCCAACGCGCTCGGTGAGCTCTCCGCTGGCTCTTCGTCATGTGGCCTCGCCGCTGGCCCAGGCGCAGCGCGCCCTCTCCCACCGCCCCAGCCACGCCCATCAAGCCCCAGCGCCAGCGCTTCCCCGCGTCCCAAGGGGGCGCGGGGCTGACGCCCCAGGCGCACTGGGCGTGGTGTGCACAAGAGACCGGGGCGACTCCTCCAGGCCCTGCGCGCCGGCCCGACCCCCAGCCGGGGCCGACCCGCGGGCGGCCGGCGGGACGGACCACGTGTGGTCGCGGCAAGCAGTCCTCCGGGATCGAGGACCGCCGGGGCCACAGCCGGTCTCAAAACCGGCAGGGGCTGCGGCGTGTATGGGGGAGGGGCTCCGTGGGCGCCGAGGCAGGGCAAGAGGCGTGGACGGGGGCTGGCACACCGGTTTGGCGGGATGCGCACTGGCTGCTTGCCCTCTCTCAGAGGCATGGGCAGAGGGCCCGAAACCAGATCCGCAGCCAACAGGTACACGACCCACGCCTGCTGCCGTCGGAGTCTACGGTAAAAACTGGCATCACGTTGCCGCACAAACCATGCCATACCCTGGTGGCGCTGCCGCTCTACCCCGGACGGTCAAATAACATGCATTCGCCCCTTCTCAAGGGGTTGCCGGTCTTCTATGGCTCGCTCCTCGCCTTGCATTCCACCTTGCTGTATCCCATACTCCCACGCAGGGCAGAGAGGAGCCTAAGAGGGGAGAGCCACCTGTGCGCTAAGCGGGCCGCATGCCCCGGCCATACATTTCCACGACGAAAGGTAGGACAGATGACACACCTGCAGTCGACAACATTCGCCCCGTGCTCGGCCGAGGAACGCGCCGCCTTCGTCGCCCTGCAGGCTCGTATGCCACAACTGTTCGACAAAGTGTTTCCCGACCCGAAACTCCCACGCGCGGTGATCGTGCTCCCCAGTCTCACTTTTGATGCAGAAGTCCTGGCCAAGGTTTCCGGCGCGCCGCATTACGAAGAACGATTGCTGTGCCTCTTAATGCTGCTGCGCATGCCACGCACGCATCTCATCTACCTCACGAGCCTGCCCATTCCAAACGAGATCATCGATTACTACCTGCATCTTCTCCCTGGCGTGCCGACGAACCACGCGCGTGCGCGGCTCACCCTGCTGGCTTGCCACGATGCCAGCCCGCAGGCACTGACGGCGAAATTGCTGGCGCGACCGCGGCTGCTGACGCGCATCAAACAGTTGATGGGCGACCCCACGCTCGCGCATCTCGCCTGCTTCAACGTCACTGCTCTCGAGCGCACGCTCGCAGTCGCACTGGGTGTGCCCATCTTCGGCTGCGATCCGGCACTGCTGTACCTTGGCTCGAAAAGTGGTGGGCGGAAGGTGTTCCGCGAGGCCAGCGTACCGATGGCCGACGGCATTGAGGACATCGCCGACGAGGCGGGGCTCATCGACGCGCTCTGCGAGCTGAAAGGGCGCAATCCGGATTTGCTCCGCGCTGTAGTGAAGCTTGACGAGGGTTTCTCCGGCGAAGGGAACGCGATGTTCTCGTTCGCCGGTGCTCCAACCGGGCCTCTGCGGTCTTGGGTCAAAGAGCACCTGCCTACACTCGCCTGCGAGGCCACGAGTATGAGCGCCGAGGCCTATCTCGCGAAACTTCGCGAGATGAAGGGTGTCGCTGAGGCCTTCGTCGAAGGCAAGGAGAAGCGTTCACCCTCGGCGCAGTTCCGTGTCGATCCCTTGGGGTGCTTGGAAAGCATCTCCACGCACGATCAGGTACTGGGCGGGCCAACGGGGCAGGTGTTCCTGGGCTGTACCTTCCCTGCCGACGCGGCGTATCGCCTCGCCATCCAGGAAGAAGGGGCAAAGGCGGCCGCCGTGTTGCGCGACCGCGGTGTGTGGGGCCGCTTCGCCATCGATTTCATCTCGGTACGCGAGGGCGACGCGTGGCAGCACTATGCGATCGAAATCAATCTGCGCAAAGGCGGCACCACGCACCCGTTCCTGATGCTCGAGTTCCTCACCGACGGGACATACGATCCCACGACGGGTATCTTCCGCACCCCGCAGGGTTCCCCGCGCGCCTACTACGCGACCGACAATCTGGTGTCGCCCGCCTATCGCGGGCTGACTCCCGAGGACCTCGTCGACATCGCGGTGATGAACGCCCTGCACTACGACGCGACAACGCAGGAAGGCGTGATGTTCCACCTCATCGGCGCGCTGTCGGAGTTCGGCAAGATCGGCGTCCTCTGCGTCGCTGGCGATCACACACGCGCGCTATCGCTGTATCAGAAGGCAGTCGCAGCCCTCGATGCGACGGGGACGGATTGCCTTTAAACGTCCAGACACGGGAAGTCAGGCCAGCCTCCGACCCCGCTGTGTCGAATCCTAGGCATTAGTTGAGACTGTAGTAACCGATGGTTTTAGTCTATGACAAACCAAGTAATACCATTGGTATTCTACAGACTAAACTCCGCCTGGAGGTCGCCACGCTTATCGCGGGCCGCATCCCGCCCCATCCGGCGCATGGGCTCTCGTGTGGGCGTGGAGTCGAAGCCTTGGGGCTCGCCATTCTGGATGGGCCTCATGCCCTCTCTAAGGTGGGGAGACGGCTGGAAGAGCGCGAGCTGTTAGCACTGCTGCAGCCGGGGCTCACGCGGGCCGCACTCCATGAGTACCGGTTGGGTCACATCCTCGCTGCTCTGTTTGCCGCCAATCGCAATGGGGTGTTGCGCGCGGTCGCCCTGAAAGCATGAGCGGTGTCTGCGATCCCGCCGCCCTGGCTGCAGGACACCACGACCATGGCGCTCTATGGGGTGTATGCGGACGCCCCCAGACTCCAGAAGCGCCCCTGCCGGCTGATGGACAGAGCAAAGAGGGTCGGGACGACCTCAAACAAGTGCTCCTGAGTCTGGGGGTGAGTGGCGATGGCGGGCTGCCCCTCCGTGTCGGCGTGCGGGATGGCCCCCGCAGTGCTCGTGTCGAAACGCCGTGAGCAAGCGAAGCATGTCTGGCGTTAGGGCTTGAGGGGAGGCGCGGCCTCGTGGCAGATAGCAAGGCGTAGAGTCGCCGTCCCCTCGGCTTGTGTCTGGAGCCCAAGATCGGGCTCGTGCCGTGAGGCCCGCACACGTGTGCCAGCCGACCGGCACTTGCAGCCTGGGGACAGCAGCAACCCGCGTTGCCCCTGTTAGTGGAGAAGCCCGGGCGGACGCAGGCCGAAGCACCGCGCCGCTGGCATGGACAAAGTGTGATCCGGCAGGTGGAGGTCGAGGACAGCGACGGACGGGTCGCGCTCGAAGCGCTCCGCTTTGGGGGGGGAGCATGCAAGCCAACGGGCGCAGCAGCAAGCCCAGGCCACTGCGGCTGCGCCAGCGAAGGAAGCCGAGGCCGTCGTTGAGCAATGGGTAGAAGAGCACACATTCCATGGCTTTTAGTGGAGGAGGGTATCCCCACTCAGCGCAAGCCTCCGGAGGTGAGGCTTGGGAGGTTGAGGAACCAGTCGCGTGTGGGGACGCGCCCGCCTTCCACCTCCACCCCACACGGCCCCGCCTGCTGGGCGCGCCCCTGATAGGGGAGCAGGTTGTCCACGGGGGCGCGCCCGGGGCGAAACGCTTGTGGGCTCCCGCCTGGGTGGTGCAACCCCTGCCGCGCGCATCCCTGCCGCGCGCTGGCGTGGGGGGCTTGCTCCAGGAGCGGGCTGGGCACCGGCCTCTGGGCGGCCGCCAGCACCGCCTCCCACCCCGCCTGCTGGGCCTGACACCGCTGGCGCACGCGTGGGCCGGTGGCGGCCCCGGCGCTGGGCGTGCCGGGGTCGGCCAAGGGCCGCCACCGCTGGCCTCGCGTCAACCCGCGCCCCCCTGTGCGCGGCCTCGCTCGCTCCTCCAGGGTGTGGCACTGCGCGCGTCAGGCTGTGCGCCCCGGCGACGCCATCGCCCCCAGTTGCTTTGGGAGCTTCAGGAGCGCGGGGCGCAGGCAGCAGCCGAGACGCACCCCAGGAAAGAGCCTGCGCAGACGCTTGGTCGGGCTGGCACAGCCATCGGTGAGCACCCCGTTGACGCGGGACGACGGCTCCTGGTGGACAGCGGCCCGGGGCAACGCCCCAGCGGCCCGGGGCAACGCCGCCGCCCGAGCCGCCTCGGTCTAGCCGCGCTGCCACCTCACACGGCCACAGACAAGCGTAGGGCGAGATACGGTGGCCGTGAGACAGGGACGGTGCTTTCCTCGGCGAGGCAATCGAGGGGGAGGGGCAGCCACATCGGGTGAGGACCGTGCCCAGACTCGGATGGCCCAACACGCAGACCAAGCGAGAGCGCGCCATAGGGGAGAGAGGGGAGAGCACGGCCCCCAGGGCCAACCTGCGCCCGCCATGCGTCGCTCACAGGGCAGCGCGCGCGCTGGACGCCTCTGACGATAGCGCCAGACGAAGTGGGGGAGGGCTGTGCAGACCGCTTTCCACGTCGGGCCCTGGCGGCGCCAGATGGTCACCCCACTTGGGCGGATACGGACATAATACGCATGCCTGCCGCGTCAGGCCCCCGCCGCCGTGACAGGGCGCCTTGTGCTTCCGTGGAAAGCCAAGGGCCATGACGAAAGCAAGGATACCTTCGAGGAACGCCTTGCCATCGCCCAGCCGCTGAAAGTAGGTCGCTTCATGGTGAAAATCGACGGTGCTAGTCCGGTTTTCGCGTAGTTGTTGAGCGTGGCTTCGCATGGGTCTCCCCCAAGTCCTCAGGTCTTAGCAGCGCCTGAGATGCGCTGGGGGTGATACTTTGAAATCGCAAGACCATCATGCAGGGCGCGGGACGTTACCACTAAAAGCGATGGATTGTGGAACATTCAGCATACGGTTCGTTATGCCGAATTGACCCCACAGCGGTTTCAGAATTTCTGGGAGGACTGAAGAAGATTGGCTTTAATTGCACCTACCCTGTCACAGGGCCTTGTTGAAGCATCAGTGGGGACCTACGGGCGTAAAGCTGCCCGAAGCGGGCCTCCGTGATGACGACGTCCTGGCGTCCATCATCCGAATTACGGGAGGCAACTTCCGCTTACTGCATCGTTTGCTGACGCAGGTTGCCCGCCTCGTCGAGATCAACTCCTTGGCTCAGGTGACACGGGAGGTGGTGGAAGTGGCGCGGAAAGCCTCGTCATTGGTGCGGCCTGACGGTATGGAGGCTGAGCGACAAATGATTCCGAAAGTGACAGCGTCTTATGAACTGACTTTCTAATGTCGGTTGCTCGTCATCCACGGCTGATGATCCAAGTGGAGATCAGTTTGTGAAACGCAGTTTGGTGTCAGATAGCTCTATCACTGTAAGGCTAGAGAGCACTTTGCTTTCCTGATATGCTTAGGCCATGAGGTATCAGATGACGATGCTTTTGGCAGAGTGTTTCGGATCTCTCTTGAGTGTTAGGCTTTCATGCCCCAGGGCTGGCAGAAAGGAGAGCACGATGAAGGGTAGTGTGTTTCACCCTGAAGATAGAGTGTGCTTCTTTGCCCCGTGGGCCATACTTATCTTCACCCTCACTCTCGGTATTCTCGTGGCACAGCGCGCCGCCGCAGCGCAGCAGCTGGTGAAAGTCCACTGCATTGGGGTTCTAATGTACACCACCTAATCCTCTGCCAGTGAGGAATTACGGCAAGGGCTGCACGAGTTGGGCTATGTGGAGGGACGGAACCTCACGTTGGAGGTGCGCTCGGCCGAAGGGCACGTGGAGCGTCTGGCCGACTTGGCGGCTGAGCTCGTCCGGCTCCCGGTGGACCTCATTGTGGCGCATACTAACCCAGCGGTGCGGGAAGCCAAGCGCGCCACCACGACGCTCCCGATTGTTGCGGCGGTTATGACCGACCCGGAAGAGCTGGGGCTCGTGGAAAGCCTGGCACACCCGGGCGGGAACATCACAGGATCGTTCGCCCCTCGGTTGGAGCTGCAGGCGAAGCACCTGGAGCTGCTCAAGGAAGCGTTGCCAGGCGCCACACGGGTGGCTGTTTTCCTAGCTGAGGGCACCCCTGTCAGAAACCAGGCCTGGCTCAAAGTGCTGGAGCGCACCGCCCGGGAACTGGGGGTGGAACTGCACCCGGTGGAAGTGGGCAAACCCGACGACGTCGAGAGCGCCTTGAGTGCGATAGCACATGGGCAGGCTGAGACCCTCGTGGTGTCTGACGCGTCGCTGCTCGGTCTGCACGCCGAACAGATCGGGGACTTTCTAGCCGAGCACCGCCTGCCGACAATCGGTGCCATCAGGCAGCCATCCTACCTCATGACCTACTGGGTGCGCGGGGGCCTCCTGTGGCGCCGGGCAGCCGTCTTCATTGATAAGATCCTGAAGGGTACCCGGCCGAGCGACCTCCCCATGGAGCAGGCCTACAAGTTCTGGCTACTCATCAACCTCAAGACTGCGAAGGCCCTCGGGATCACGATGCCTCCATCGCTGCTCGTCCTAGCGGATGAGGTGATCCAATGAACCTGCCAAATTTCTGAAGCAGTCGCAAGGGGGTAGTCCTGGAGAATAGTAACGTGGCACAACTGGCGTCAAATCTGTATCTTTCGGTCCATTCCTTGCCACAGGAGGACCACTATGACACAGACGACGCCAGCGCCGCAGAGATATACCCGATTCTCATGTCCGAATCCACAGTGTACGTGCTTCAATCGTCCCGGCGCAGGGAATATCGTGCATCGGTCGTGGACAGGCACGCACAAACACATCGAACGGCTGCGCTGCACGGCATGCGATCGAGAGTTCTCCGAACGGGAGGGCACCTTGATGGCCCGCAGCAAGCTCCCTGAAGACACGATCCTACGGCTGGTGAAATGTCAGCGATGGGGTGTCTGTGACGAAGGCACTGCCGATATCTGTGCGGTCGATCTCAAGACCGTGTATCGCTTTCAGCATGTCGCGGCCCAGCGCGCTGAGACTCACCATTACCAGGTGGTGCGCGAGGTAGATGTGCCCGGCGTCCAGTTGGACGAAGCCCATTCCAAACTGCGTCCACGTCAGGTGGCCTGGATCCATACCGCCTTGGCGATGGGGAGTTGGTTTCTGCTCTGGGTCGACATCGGCCCACGCACGCAGGAGCAAGCCGCCACGTTGGTCGCCCAAGTCATTGCCCGCGTGCGCGAGGTGCCCCTTTTTCTCACCGATGGCTGGAAAGCGTATAGCCCGGCGTTGCTCCAGGTCTTGGGCGTCGTCTATCGTCGCCGACGGCGGGGGACAGTGGGGCGCAAGCCGAAACCCCGGCTCGTCGCCCCCAAGCACCTGTTCTACGCCCACGTCGTTAAGGTCCGCAACCCAGCTGGCCAGGTTGTGGAGGTCAACAGACGCGTGATCTTCGGTGGTCCACGCCGCTTTCTCAAGCAGTTGCGGCTCCGGCAGCTCGGCACAACGATCCAAACGGCGTTCATGGAACGCTGGTATGGGACGCTGCGGGGGCTGGTCGCACCCCTGCGGCGCCGCACCCGGTGTCTGTCCTGGAGCCCCACGCGCCACCGTGGGAAGGTCTGGCTCATGGTGAGCCTTTACAATTTTGTGATGCCGCACAAGAGCCTGCGCCAAGGGCGCACCCAGCGCACACCGGCCATGGCTATCGGGTTGACTGACCATGTCTGGAGCTATCGGGAGTATATCTGGCTGCCGGTGCATACAGACCTTGTCCTCACGAAGCAGATGGATGAACGGATAGCCCGTCTGCTGATCCCAGCTCTCCAGGACCAACCCGCGGGCAGGGCACCAGCACCGCCTGCGGGAAAGACAAACGAAAAAGAGGCAGCTCCTCTGCCGAAGGCAGCGTGAGATGCCCGTTATTATTCTCCAGGACTACCCAAAACTCACAACCAGGTCGATGCACAGTCACCTGCTGTCAGCACACCAAGCCGTGGTGTGAGACCCGGTTTGTGCCATATTCCGCTCTATGCATCGACGACCGCTGCCGTCACCGCGTTCGTGAATAGGTCGTAGCACTCTTTGCATCGTAGGTTGTCTAGGCGCTCGAGCGCAACTGAGAAATACACTCCCACGATCTCGTGGACTGGATCAACCCAGCAATAGACGCCACCTGCACCGTGCTTGTCAAACGCTTGCGGCGAATGCAGCGATCCATCTTGCAAGGCTTTTTTATTCCCGTGGATACCCCAGCCAAATCCCCATGAGGCTTCAGGGAAGCGCTCACCAGGAATCTGTGCACTGATGCCTGGGATCTGATTGCGCGTCATCTCGGCAACTGCTGCTGGGCTGAGAATCCTCACCTCCCCATAGCTCCCACGATTGAGGAACATCTGGCCGAATATCGCCATGTCCATCGCAGTCGAATAAACACCCCCACTGGCCAGAGGTAGCTCCTGGTTTTCTCGGGTTCCGAGTCCAGGCGCTCCCGTGGCAACAGTGGCAGCAAATGGTGCATCCAAGGGGCGTCTGATAATCCTGGCCGCCACGACATCCGGCACAATGTAGAAAGTATCCTGCATGCGCAGTG
>Ga0081539_10005063_pt1 | contig 13827 bp, 12 predicted proteins | sample TabmetS4T2R2_FD_71023 | JGI IMG/M metagenome (GOLD analysis project Ga0081539, IMG submission 71023) | Tabebuia heterophylla rhizosphere microbial communities from the University of Puerto Rico - S4T2R2 | ecosystem: Host-associated > Plants > Roots > Rhizosphere ...
TTGAAGAAGCGCACCTTCTTGTCGCCGACGGTCTTGAAGCCGACGCGGTCGCCCTTCTCGGTGCCCGGGTTCCACAGCATCACGTTGGAGGCCTGGATCGGCATCTCCTGGTCGACGATGCCGCCGGTGACGCAGACCAGGGTCGCCCGGAGCTGTCGCTGCTCGATGAACCGGGAGAGCACACGGGCCGCCCGGGCCCGCGGTTCGGCGGTGACGATGGGCAGCAGCCAGCCGGCGCGTTGGCGATCGGCCAGCACGCTGGACGCTCGAGGCCGGCGAACGAGCACATGGTAACGCTGCAGCACGATTTGCCTGGGACGCAGCCCTTCCCTCCGGCCGCGGTTCCGGAGGGAAGAGTTGGCCTTAAAGGCCCTTACTCGTCGAGGCCGAGCGCGAGCGCCGGCGGGAGCGTGTCGATCGAACCGCTGTTGTCGCCGACTCCCTCCAAGAACCCGAGCACGAGGGTCGCCGCCTTCCCGACTTCCGATAGAACGGGAGTGCTGTACGTCATGGTTGTCACCTCCTTTCTTAAGCCACGGCGTTCCGCTGTGGCGTGATGCCGTCGACGTCGACGGATCTCGACGGCTGCGCGAACTCGCGGTCGTGCGCCGAGAGCCATGCCTCGACCGCCGCGATGTGCAGCAGATTCCCCAGTTGTGTCACAGCGCCGCCGGCCAGAGCATCCAGCCGGGCGCGGAGTTGCCCCGCATCGACGTACTCGCGCTGCACCACCTGCAGATGATCGATGCGCCGCGACAGCTCCTCCACGACTGGCCGCACTTCGCGCACCAGATACGGCGCGGCGTAGCCTTTCGAAAAGCGGTTGAGAATGCGCTGGGGCAACACGCCGGCCAGTGCGCTCTTCATCAAGGCGCGAGGGCAGCCGGGCGGACACAACACCTCGAACGGAATCGCGGCGGCGAACTCGACCAGCCGCCGATCCGCGAAGGGGTGCGACCAGACGACACGCGGCGTCCACCAGAATGTCTGAAGCCGGCGCAGCCTCGAATACTGCAGCACGCCTTGCACGACCGGCAGACTCCCGGCCGACCCTGGGCCGAGCTCGAGATCGCGCGAGCGCGTGAGCCGGGCGAGATGCTCACGAGCGAATCGCGGCGTCAACGAAAAAGTGTCCAGCGGGCGCGGCGCGCTCGGCCGCCTGGGCAGCAGCCGATGGATCGCCTGGGCGATGACGAACACGATCGGGTCATGCGAGGCACGACTCCACTCGCGGGCCCCGCTCATGAACGCGAGCATTCGCCCGCGTGCGAGCTGCTGCGCGAGACTGCCGCCATCCGACGTGAAGTTGCCCATCGTCCCATCGCCGACGCGTCCGGTCAGCGCGACGCGCGCGCCATGGCCGGCCATCTCGCGCGCCGTCTGCGCCAGGATCGGCGCTCGTGACACTGGCATCAGCCAGTGCCCGTTGTGAACGCGCGGGTAGTCTTCGTAGACCAGATAGCGTGTCGGCACACCGCAGAACCGTTCGACCTCCTCGGCGAAGCGCCGTTCGTCCGACTCGGATGACGACCGCGTCACGTGAGACACGAATTGCAGCGCCGGTCCACCGCGCCGGCCACAGACGATCGCGTGCGCCATGCAGGCCACCGATGAAGAGTCGAGTCCACCGCTGACCTCGCACCAGACCGGCCCGCTCGATCGCAGGCGGGCGGCGACGGCATCGGCGAAGACCATGCGCAGATGCTCCGCGTACTCGGCCTGACGTGAATACGTGATGCTGCTGCGCGCCGTGTCCCAGAACCGGCGTGTGACCACCGGACCGCCACCACGCTGAACCAGCATGTGCGCAGGTGACAAGGACACGACGCCTCTGTACGGCGACAGGTCCGGCTGCGGCATGCCGACCAGCTGCCCGAACACATAGTCGAGAGCGATGTCGTCGTGACGGCCGCTGACGCGGACGAGCAGCTCCAGCGATGACGACCAGGCCAGACACTCGTCGGTGCGCCAGTAGTACATCGGCCGCACACCCATGAAGTCGCTGGCGAGCACGACCGCGCGCTCCCCTTCGTCGAAGATCGCGACGCTCCAGTCGCCAATCAGGCGCGCGAAGGCGTCCTGACCCCAGCGCTCGTAGGCCGCCATCGCAATCGCGACGTCCGTGACGTCGCCTCTCAGCTCGCGCCGCAGCTGCAGCAGGAGATCGTCGCGGTTGTCGAGGCGTCCATCCCACGTCATCACATGCCCGCGCACCGAGACGAACGGCTGGCGCTCCAGCGGATCCTCCGGCGTGACGTGCAGCGCACGAGACGCCATCACCAGGCCCGGCGCGACGTGACAACCGCCGCCGTCGGGGCCGAAGTCGGCGAGCGCCGCGTCGAGGAGGAGCGGCACGTGCGCCTCAATCGGTCTGCCGTCGAAATAGAAGATTCCTGCCTGTGCGCTCATAGCCGATCCAGGACGCGAAAGAACTTTTGGTATTGCGGCCGATCGTTGACGACCTGGCCGTCGACCTCGACCCAGGCGTGCGAATCGACCGGCACCGGCCGATAGCCGATCACCAGCTGCGCCGGCACGCCGCGGCGGCGCAGCATCCAGGTCGTGACGCTCGATCTTTGGAGGCAGTACGCGCGCTTGACGTACCAGATACATGCCTCCTCAACGGCCTGGCACACGCGCACCGTGGTTGCCGTGGTCGCCGGACGATTGACGAGCGGCCGGCCGCGCGTGAACGCGTGCACGCGCGCGAAGCCGGTCATCGACAGCAGATCGAAGAGCGCGAGCCACGCCAGCGCTTCGCTCACCAGCAGCACCGTCATCGCCGCCTCACAGATCCCCGGGCCAATCAACGACGAGCGCACGCAGCCGCAGCGTGTCGAGAAACGCGCTCGCGTCGCGCTCGACCACGGCGGGATCGGCGCCCGTCTCCGACACGATGCCCTGAACGATGTCGTCCAGCGGCCGTCCCTCTTCGAGACCGTTCCAGATGCGGGCGCCGATCGGGTTGGCGCTGAAGATCTGCCCACTCGCAATGTCGAGGAGAATCAGTCCGTCCGCAGTGATATTGGCGCGGACGTGCGAAGCCGGTTTCATGGGCGTGCTCCCTAGCCGTGCAGGCGAATCGTCGGCGCGCTGGGGTCGGCGCCGGCCCGAACGATGAAGCCCTTGGCGAGCAGGTCGTCGAGAAACGCCCGGACACCGCGGCGGATCAGCGGCGCGGTCGCCTCGTACTCGGTCTGCAGGGCGTCGACGATCTCACCAAGCGAACAGCCGGATTCGAGGAGCGACCAGACGCGCGCGCCCACGGCGTTCAACGCGCAGGTCCTCAAGCTCTCGACGTGCATCAGCAGGCAGCCGTCCCGCCAGTCGGTCGTCCGCCGGGTTCCGGCGTCAATCCGGAATGTCGCGGCGTCGGCGGCGCCCACACGATCCAGGTCCAAGGAGAACAGTCCGGCCATGGTTGCGTCGATTCGATTGCAACCAAGTGCAACTGCGTTGCCGGATCGGAAGGGACCGCTCTCGGGACGATGCGATCGCGATTGTGCGGATTGGCGGGGGATTTCGCGGCCTGACGGATCGAGGGTGCGCGCCGCCGGCCGCCGTTGAGATGCGCAAGGACATGTCACGTGACATGTCCCGGAGCACTGTCAGCGGGGACTGATGCCGTGCTTCTCCATCAGGCGATAGAGCGTGTTGCGCGCGATCCCGAGCTCACGCGCGGCGCGGCGGACGATGCTGTTGTTGCGCGCGAGAGCTTCTTCGATCTCGGTCTTCGTGAGCTCCCGGCGCGGCGCCGCCGTACGTTCGTTGACCTCGCTGGTCGAAGTCGCGCCAAGCGTGGCGACGGTTCGCCGTCCGAGGATCTCCGGGGGCAGCAGCTCGGCGCCCAGCCGATCGTCCTGCGCGCGCGCCACCATGCGGCCCACCACGAACTCGAGCTCGCGGACGTTGCCGGGCCACGGATAACGGCGCAACGCCTCGATCACCGCCGGCTCCACGAACGAAATCGTCTTGCCTTCTTCCTGCGACCATTGCGTCACGAAGCGATCGATGTAGAGCTCGAGATCGCCCTCGCGGTCGCGCAGCGGCGGCACTTCAATCAGGAACCCGCGCAGCCGATCGTAGAGGTCGGCGCGGAAGCGCCCCTCCGCGACGAGCTGCTCGAGATCGCGGTTGGTCGCGGCGATGATCCGCACGTCGACCGGAATCGCCATCGTGCCGCCGACGCGGCGGATGCTCCGCTCCTGAATCGTCACCAGCAGCTTGGCCTGCTGCTCGAGCGACAGCTCGCCGATCTCGTCGAGGAACAGCGAGCCGCCGTCGGCATGCTGGAACAGCCCGCGCTTGACGCCGGTCGCGCCGGTGAAGGCGCCCTTCTCGTGGCCGAACATCTCCGATTCGAACAGCGCAGCCGGAATCGCCGTGCAGTCGACCGGGACGAACGGCCGGGCGGCGCGCTCGGAGAGCCGATGGATCTCGCGGGCGACGAGCGCCTTGCCCGTGCCGCGCTCGCCGAGGATCAGCACCGGCAGGCGGCGGCTCGGCGCGGCTTCGACGATCTGCTGCCGCAAGTACGTCGTCGCCGGCTCCTCGCCGGGAAAGAGACCGGCGAGCGCCCCCTCCTCGAGCCGCCGATTCGCTTCGGCCAGCTTGCGCTCGAGCGACAGCTCGCGGCGCCGCCGATCGGTGACGTCCATTTGAAACATCACGAGGTGATCGGCCACCGGCATGATGCTCAGGTGCGTCCAGTACTCCGATCGATCTTTGCGGTAGTTGACGAGCTCGAGCTGCACCGGCGTTTTGCTGGTGACGGCGGTGCGAATCTCGTCGAGCGCGGCCGGCTCCGTCGGCGGCCCCTGCAGCAGCGGCGGCGTGCGGCCGAGGACTTCGTCGGCGTCGTACGAGGTCATCTCGGTAAAGGCGCGATTGACGTACTGGATGCGGGGACCATGCGGATCGATTCGATCGCCTTCGGTGATGACGATCGCCTCGCGCGCGTTCAGGACCACCGACTCGAACAGGCGGTACTGGCGATCGGCGTGCTCGCGCGACGTCACGTCTTCGGCGGTCGCGACGGCGCCGACGACCTGGCCGTCCTCCGTCAGCACGTCGAGCGCGAAGCTGATGATGCGGCTCTCGCCGTTCTTGCGGCGGATCGCGGTCTTGAACGCCTTCACCGGCATGCCGGTGCGCAGCGTGCGAAACACCTGCGCGGCGACGCGATCGACGTCGGAGGGATCCAGGCACTTCGCGAACGACGATCCGATCAGTTCATCCGCCGGATATCCCGACAGCTCGCACGCGCTGCGGTTCACGAAAAAAAATACGCCATCGGGATCGATGGCGGCGGCGGCGTTCGGCATGCAATCGAGCAGCCGTTCGTAGACCAGGACGCGTCGGTTGAAGTCAGCTGTAGCGACCATGATTCGGACTGCTCAGGTTGTCAGCGGATGTAACGACAGAAGAATGGGCCACTCGCGTCCGGAATGCAAGATGCCAAATCCGTGAGCCGATGCGTCAACGTGCGCCAGGAGTGATCTATAAGATCGTTTCCATGAACCGATGCTCGACCGTTGTGATCACGATTGGCACCCTGGGACTCCTCACCGTCGCACCGGCTGCCCAATCAGGGCCCAGCTGGGACGCCAGGTTTCGCGAGCTGCCGCAGCCATCGAACATCCGCGCCTCCATGGAGCGGTTGAGCGCGAGGCCGCATCACGTCGGCTCGCCGTACGACAAGGACAACGCCGAATGGATTCTTTCGCGCTTCAAGGAATGGGGCTGGGACGCCGAGATTGAGACCTTCAGCGTCCTCTTCCCCACGCCGACCGAGCGAGTGCTCGAGCTTGTGGCGCCGACGCGCTTCACCGCGAAGCTCGAGGAACCCGCGCTGCCGATCGATCCGACGTCGAGCCAGAAGGGCGAGCAGCTGCCCACGTTCAACGCGTATTCAATCGACGGCGACGTCACCGGACCGCTCGTCTACGTCAACTACGGACGGCCGGACGACTACGAAGTGCTGGAGCGCTACGGCATCTCGGTGAAGGGCGCGATCGTCATCGCGCGCTACGGCGAATCGTGGCGCGGCATCAAGCCGAAAGTCGCCGCCGAGCACGGCGCGATCGGCTGCCTCATTTACTCGGATCCGAAAGACGACGGCTTCGGGCCGGATCAAGTGTTCCCCAACGGCCCGATGCGTCCGCCCGACGGCGCGCAGCGCGGCAGCGTGATGGACATGCCGGTCTACCCGGGCGATCCGCTCACGCCCGGCGTCGGCGCCACCGCCGACGCGAAGCGCCTCACCATCAAGGACGTCCAGACGCTCACGAAGATTCCGGTGCTGCCGATCTCGTACGCGGATGCGCAGCCGCTCCTCGCGTCGCTGACCGGCCTCGTGGTGCCGCCCGAATGGCGCGGCGGTCTGCCGATCACCTATCGCTTCGGACCCGGCGCCGGCCGCGCGCATCTGAAGCTGGCATTCAGCTGGGATCAGAAGCCGCTCTACGACGTCGTCGCCCGCTTGCGCGGCTCGACCTATCCGGAGCAGTGGGTCGTCCGCGGCAATCATCACGACGCGTGGGTGAACGGCGCCGAGGATCCGATCAGCGGACTGGCGCCGATGCTCGAAGAGGCGCGCGCGCTCGGCGAGCTGAAGAAGCAGGGGTGGACGCCGAAACGCACGATCGTCTACTGCGCGTGGGACGGCGAGGAGCCGGCGCTGCTCGGATCGACCGAGTGGGCGGAAACGCACGCCGCTGAACTGCAGCAGCACGCCGTCGCCTATCTGAACTCCGACGGCAACGGGCGGGGCTTCCTCGAGGTCGAGGGCTCGCACGTGCTCGAGCACTTCATCAACGACGTCGCCCGCGACATCGTCGATCCGGAGACGAAGCTGACCGTCTGGAAGCGCCAGCAGGCGCGCGCCATCGACCGCGCCAAACCGGAAGACAAGGAAAAGACGCGGGCACGCGCGGACTGGCGGATCGGCGCGCTTGGATCCGGCTCGGACTACACGCCGTTCCTCCAGCACCTCGGCATTCCGTCGCTCAACATCGGCTACGGCGGTGAAGACGAGGCCGGCATCTACCACTCGATTTACGACGACTTCTACTTCTATACGCACTTCCTCGACACCGACTTCGCCTACGGCCGCGCGCTGGCGCAGACGGCCGGGACGGCGGTCATCCGGCTTGCCGATGCCGACATTCTGCCGTTCCAGTACGCCAACCTTGCCGACACCGTCCGGACCTACGACGAAGAGCTGCAGCTCCTGATCAAGAAGAAGCGCGAAGAAGTGACCGAGCGCAACCGGGCGATTGCCGACGGCGTGTTCGCGGCGATCGACGATCCGCGGCGGCCGCGCGCGGCGCCCAAGCCGCAGCCGGTTCCGCCGCCGCTCGATTTCGCGCCGATCTCGCGGGCCATCGAGACGCTGGCCAAGCGCGCCGTGGTGCTCGACGAAGCGCGCGCCGCGGCCGCGAAGAAACGGCCGTCACCCGCGGCGCTCACGGCCATCAACGTGAAGCTTGCGCAATCCGAGCAGCAGCTGATCGACGCGGCCGGCCTGGTGCATCGGGAATGGTTCAAGCATCTCCTCTACGCGCCGGGCTTCTACACCGGCTACGGCGTGAAAACCATGCCGGGCGTCAGGGAAGCGATCGAGCAGGCCCAGTACCAGAGCGCGCCCGCCGAGATCGCCAGGGTCGGCAAGGCGCTGGAGCGCGAGGCCGCCTGGCTCGACGCCATCGCGAAGGCGATCAACGCGTTGAAATAGCGTCAGAAGCGCAGGCGCGCCGCGATCCAGGCCTGGCGCGGCGCGCCTGGTGTGAAGAACGTCGTTTGCGGAACTGGAAAGGCGCCGTTCACCGCGGGCAGCGCGCGCGCGATGAACGCGCCATCCGCTGTGGCGCCCGCCGGTCCGAGCTGCCCGAACGTTTCATAGCGTTGATCGAGCACGTTGTTCAACTGCGCCAGAAGGTGCAGCCAGCCATTCACGCGATATCGACCGCCGACGTTGACGAGGGCATAACCAGAGGTCGTGCCTCGCCCCAGGTAATAAACGCCGTCCGGCTGGTGCTGGTTGTTCTCGTTGCCGCGAGCGTACGTTCCAGACGCGGCGACGACATCGACGTCCACTGACACCGCGCGAGTGACTTCGACGTCGGCGAACAGCTTGAGCGTGTGGCGCGGGATGGCCGGGATCCGATCGCCCGGCTCGATGACGATCGTCCCGTCGAGTCCCTTCGCGCCGGACCGCGCCGCGTCGTTCGTGCTGTTGGCGGTTCCGTCGACCGTCTCTTCGCTGCCGTAGGTCGCGGAGAGAAATGTGTACCCTCCGCCGAATCGGAGACGGCCCACCTGACCGTTCACGCCAAGCTCGAGCCCTTCGCGATCGGTGCGGCCGAAATTCTTGAAGTAGCCGAAACCGGTCTGCTCCGACGACACGAAGAGGATGTCGCGGCTGTTTCGCGCCGCGAAGACGCCGGCGTTCCAACCGAGGTGAGGCCGGGACGCGCTCAGGCGCCGGATCCCCGCCTCGAACGTGCGGGCGACGACCTGCTGCAGCGGTGGATCGCCGGCCATCGCGTTCGGCAGCTTGCACGGCTGACTGGGATCCGCGCACCCGAGCTCGATCGACGTCGGCGCACGGTTCCCCTCGCTGTAGCTCGCATAGAGATTCAGGCCACGCGGGAGCGCTCTGGTCAGACCTGCCGCGGGGTTGAAGCGCTGAAAGTGATGAACGCCGTCGAGTGAGCCTTCCCCACCGCCCGGCCTCACGCGATCGCGGTTGTCGATGCCCGTCCGATTGAAGCGTCCCGAGAGCGTTACGTTCCAGACGCCGGCGGTGATCGTGTCGGTCGCGTACGCGCTGACGGTCTGGATCGTGCCGTCGAGGTCGACGCGTGTGTCGTAGGGCACGCCGTCGACGTTTCCGCCGGTGACGCCGTCGCCGAAGGCGCCGACGCCGGTCACGGTGCGGTCGGAATTCAGATATCCGAGCTCCGACGACTGCGTGAACGTGACGCCGCTGCGATCCAGCGCGCCGCCAACCGTCAGCTGGTGGCTGCTCCTGCCGACCGATCCGACGCGCGTGGTCTGGAGCGACGCGCCGCCGTTTCGCTGCGACGTCGACGTGCGGTTCAGCAGCCCGTTGCACTTCTCGCCCGGTTCGTCGCGGATCAGTGCATTGCCGATGCAGCGCCAGAATGGGAATGGCGTGTTGGCGGCGGTGGCACCGCTCGCCGGCACGCCGGTATAGCCTGCCGCCGTAAGGGCGGCGCGCTCGGCGGCGCCCGGTTGGTAGACGGATTGATCGAGCGAATCTTCGTTGATGTCGCCGTTGAACGTGCGCGTTCGCAGATCGCGGAAGTAGGCGTTGGCCGCCCACGACCAGCGCACCGACGGACGAAACCGCCACGAGCCGCTCAGGAGCGCCGAACGATTGTCGGTCTGGTCCGGCGACGTGTAGACGCTGGTATAGCTGCGATCGATCAGCCGGAAATCCTGCAGACCGTTGCCCGTCAGCGCGTTGTCGGCGAAGGCCGACATGACGCTGAGATCGAACCGCTCACGGCTCCAGCCCACTTTGCCAAAGAGCTGAGCGACGTCCGACGGCGAGCGATCGCGCCAGCCGTCCTCGGCGAACACGTTGCCTGCCACGTACCAGTTCAGCCCGTCTGCACGCGAGCCGCCGTGCTGGAATTCGACGGCGCGGCGGAGCGCGCTCCCGTACGAGAGCTGGACGCTCGTCCCGGCATCGGCGCGGCCGTCCTTCGTTTGAATCGCCACCGCGCCGCCCAGCGTATTGAGACCGAAGAGCGGATTCGAGCCTGGGATCAGCGTGGTCGTACCGATCGCAATGCGTGGAATCAAATCCCAGCTGACGACGTCGCCGAATGGCTGATTCAAGCGCACGCCGTCCATGTACACGGACAGACCCTGCGGCGTGCCGAGCAGCGGGGACGCGGTGTAGCCGCGATAGTTGACGTCGGGCTGGAACGGATTGCCCTGCACTTCGTTGATGAAGACGCCGTTCAGCCGCCGGTTCATGAAGTCGGAGAGATCGGCGGCGCCGCTCTCGTCGATATCGCGCGAGATCGCCGTCTGGACGGGAGACGGCATCTTGTCGAGCGGAATCTCGACGCCCGGCAGCGGCGTGGCGCCGATCACGTCAACCGTCACCACGACCTGCGGCGGTGTCTGCGGCGGGCTCTGAGCGCTCTGAGCCAGCGCGGCGCCTCGTGTGCTCTGGATGAAGACGAGCGCCGCGAAGGCGGCGCAGGATGCGCGGTCGATCACCTTCTATATATTCCCGAGGGCGCGATCTTGTTCACGCTATATTTTCGAACGCCTTCTCTGCGCCCGCGCGCCGCCCGTGTGGGTAGAATGACGAACGTTGTGCCGCGCCCCCTTTCCAGCAGCCTGTCCAGCCGCGCCTGAACAGGTCGTCCTGAGACTGTTCGACGAATGCGGCCCCGCGCTGCTGCGTTACGTCGGCTCGCTCGGCTTGAGCGTCGACGATGCGGAGGATGTGGTGCAGGACGTGTTCCTGCTGCTCTTCCGGCACTTGAGCCTCGGCGGCGATCGGACCAACTTGAGGGGTTGGGTATTTCAGGTCGCTCGCAATCTGGCGCTGAAGCGGCGGCATGCGCTGAAGCGGCAGACCGAACGGCTCGCGGACGACGGTCTCGCGGCAAGTCAAGCCGATCGATCGCTCGATCCTGAAGCGTCGCTCGCCGACACCGAGCGGCGCCGTCTCCTGCGGGCAGTGCTCCATGCGCTGCCGCAGCGCGATCGGCGGTGCCTGTCGCTGCGGGCCGACGGCCTGCGCTATCGGCAGATCGCCGACGTCCTCGGCATCTCGATCGGAACGGTGGCGAAAATTTTGGCGCGATCGATCTCGCGCCTGATGGCGGCGGCCGAACGCTGAACATGTCATCGACATCCGCACCACGGCGTCCGATCGATTCCGGCGAGCGGCACGCGCGGCTGCGCGCCCGGCTCGAGGCCAGTCTGGCGGCAGCCGCGAACGAGGCCGCCACTGCGCGATCGGCAGAACGATCGGCGACGATGCTCGCCGTTGTCGTCACGACGCTCGCGGCGTTCGCAATCGCCGCCGGCATCTGGCCAGCCGAACGGCGGCTGTCGCCGCTCGGGCCGAATGATCTGGAAACACGCGCCCGGCCCGATGCGGCGCTCACGCCCGGCGTCGTGACCGGAGCGTCGGCCGCGGAGCTCTGTGCGGCACATGTGCTCTCCCGGCCGATCACATCGTCGATGCGGCAGGCCGTGCTGCGCGACTACAGCATGGAACGCGTGCCGGCCGCCGACTACGAGCTGGACTACCTGATTACGCCGGAGCTGGGCGGCGCCGCCGACCGGCGGAATCTCTGGCCGCAGCGCTACGGCGGACCGGTGTGGAACGCCCGCGCGAAAGACGAAGTCGAACGCGTGCTGCCGCAGCTGGTGTGCGCCGGCCGCCTCTCGCTGGCGACGGCACAGCATGACATCGCGGCCGACTGGATTGCGGCCTACCGGAAGTACCTGCGCCGGGATCGGCCGCTCGAAGGCAGCGCCACCCGCGAGCCCGACGACGATGACGTCGTCGTCGTAGCCCTGGCTCGGCCGCACTGGGTGGGTGCCGATGCGCCCGGCAGACACCTGTATCGCTGACAGGTATTCTCGCTGTAAAGACGCTGTATCTTTACAGCATGCGCTCCCGGCTGGTCAACGTGCGGCTCGACGCCGATCGATTCCGCAAGGTGCAGACGCTACGCGAGCGGGGCGTCGCGCTGTCGGACGTCGTTCGCCAGGCCATTGACGAACGGTTCGCCCAGTTGTTCGAGCCTGATACTCGACGGGACATTCGCGCGGCGATTGAAGGGATATTCGAGGAATTCCCGGATCCTCCCGATCTGCCAGCCCGCGATTACGAGGTCCATGATCGACGCGCGGCGCGGGCGGCCATTCTCCGCAAGATTCGGCCGGCGCGTCGATGATGATGTCGATTCTGATCGACACGACACCGCTGGTCGCGCTGTGCGACCGACGCGACTCGAAGCATCGAGCCGCATTGAAACACCTCGAAACCTTCGAGGGCCAAGGATTTCTACTCTGCGATGCCGTTCTCACCGAAGCATGTTTTCACCTGCCGCACGAGAACCAGCGCCTGAGACTTCGGGCGACGCTCGACGTCTTGAACGCGCAGCCCCATCGTGCACCACACGAACGGGCGTTTTGGTTCGATGTGCTCGACTGGTTGGCTAAGTACGCCGATCATGAGCCGGATTGGGCAGAAGCCTGCCTGGCGGTGCTCAGCGGATACGATCACACGTTGGCCGTGTGGACCTACGACCGAGAGTTCAGGACCACCTGGCGTGTCCAGATGGGACGGCGATTCCTCTCAGCGTTTGATCGCCTTCTTGTTGAAGTCGCGCGAGAGAATCAGCTTGAAGGTGACGCGATCGGACGCGCCGGTGAGACCGAAGCCGAGGCCGGCTTCGATGTCAAAGAAACCGCCGTTGCGGTTGACGACCGCGTAGAGCTGGTGCACCTGATCGGCGAGCGGCAGGAACGCGCGCACGGGTCCGAAATCGTCGTACTCCTCGGCCGCCACCGCCCACGTCTGTGACGGGTTGTAGGCAATGCGCGTCGCCGGCACGAACTCGAGATTCTTGATGCCGTCGTAGGCCGTGTCGACAATTGGATTCACGATCACGTCGACCGAGCGCAGATGCCAGCCGACGATGGGACGGATCTCCGACGTGAAGCGCGTCTGGTCCCACCGGCGTGCGTTGTAGCTGAACTCGAAGTTCGCGCCGTAGACGAACGTGCGATTGTCCGCGTTCGGCACCGCGAACAGCGTCCGCAGCTTGAAGCCGTCGAAGCCCCAGCCGGAATTCTTGTCGTGGGTGTAGAGCGGCATGTAGAGGCCCGCTTCGAACCACGACGTCACGCCGTAGGCCCACTCCGTCACGCCATTGAACGAGCGATCCGCAACGACCGCGCCGTTGAACGCCGGCGTCGAAATGCCGCTGGGCGTGAAGTTGTTGTGCCAGGTCAGATTGAAGATGCCGGGCGCGGCGAGGCCGCCGTCGTAGACCTGGATCTCGTCAGCCTGCGCGGCAACCCGGCGAGCCGACAGCATCAGCGCCATGACCAGCGCTGGGCCGACAACGCGGAGGCGGCGGCCAAAGCTCATATCTTCGTGGCTCGCGTCATCAGGTAGTCCTGCCGGATCAGGTTGTCCTGATAGTACTGGGCGACTTGTGCCTCGTACTCGCGCCGGAACTCGGCGAGGCGGTCCGGGTCCGAGGTGCTGAGCGCCTCGACCAGCTTGAGCACCGGACCGGCCGTGCGCTCGAACATCGTCCGCGCGTGGGCGATGCTGAGGGCCGGCACCTGCATGCGCGCGCGATCGAAGACGATGTCGCGGACCGCCTGACCGAGGCGCTCGCGAATGACGGCCGGCTCGCCCCACAGGGTCGGCGGCGGCACACCCGGCGGCGGCGGCGGCGCATAGCGTCCCACTAGTTGAAACGTCCGGCCGACGAAAAGCTCCGGCGGCCAGGTCGAGAACGCGAGCGTTCCGCCGGGTTTCAGGACGCGCAGCATTTCCGCGACCGCCACGTCGGGCCGCGGCGCGAACATGTGGCCGTACTGGCTGACGACGACGTCGAACGCGGCGGCGTCGTAGGGCAGCTGCTCGGCGTCGCCCTCGCGGAATTCGACGTCGACGCCCGCAATCCGGGCGTTCTCGTGCGCCCGCTCGAGCAGCGCCGGCGTCAGGTCGAGCGCCTTGACGAGCGCGCCGGCGCGCGCCGCGGTGATCGCCACCGGCCCGGTGCCGCACGCCACGTCCAGCAC
>Ga0081539_10005064_pt1 | contig 13827 bp, 10 predicted proteins | sample TabmetS4T2R2_FD_71023 | JGI IMG/M metagenome (GOLD analysis project Ga0081539, IMG submission 71023) | Tabebuia heterophylla rhizosphere microbial communities from the University of Puerto Rico - S4T2R2 | ecosystem: Host-associated > Plants > Roots > Rhizosphere ...
GAAGATGAGATCGACCGACTGAGGACAAGATTATTGGAGCGCCGCAGAGCAGCTCGTGGGCTTGCCAATTTGCACGGAATGCGTCGTCGAGGAGTTCTAAAAAGCTTGGGACCGGTTCGCCGAAGCGCGCAATACTGAGTCCTCGTCACGCCCCCTCAATGTCGCAGAACCGCGGCGGTCGTCAGACACGGGCTCTTTGCCGATCAGAGCTCAGACGCCTGCCATGCAGATGTATTTCACCTCCATGTAGTCGTCGATCCCGTAGTGCGATCCCTCGCGCCCGATCCCCGATTCCTTGATACCTCCGAAAGGCACCGCCTCGTTGGCCATAAGCCCGATATTGACGCCTACCATACCGGTCTCCAGCGCCTCGGCGACGCGCCAGATGCGGCCAATGTCGCGACTGTAGAAGTAGGAGGCAAGGCCGAACTCAGTGTTGTTGGCCGCCCTGATCAGCTCTTCCTCGTTATGGAACCGGAAGATCGCGGCGAGCGGCCCGAAGGTCTCTTCGCACGCCACCTTCATCTCGGCCGTCGCCTCGCCGACGACGGTCGGCTCGAAAAAGGTGCCGCCAAGCGCATGCCGCTTGCCGCCGGCCAGCAGGCGGGCGCCCTTTTCGAGCGCGTCGGCAATATGTTCCTCGGTTTTGCGAACGCCGCCCATGTCATGTACCGGACCGAACGTAACACCCGGCTCAGTGCCGTTGCCGATCTTCAGCTTGTCGACCTCCGCCAGGAATTTCGAGACGAAGGCATCGTAGACGCTATCGTGAATGTAGAAGCGGTTTGTGCCGACGCAGGCTTGACCCGCATTGCGGAATTTCGATCCTATCGCCCCGGTGACGGCTGCGTCGATGTCGGCGTCGTCAAACACGATGAAGGGGGCGTTGCCGCCCAACTCCAGTGCCAATTTCTTGATTGTTCCGGCGCATTGCTGCATCAGCGCGCGGCCGACCTGCGTGGAACCGGTGAAGGAGAGCTTGCGCACAATCGGGTTCGAGGTAAACTCCGCCCCGATCTCGCGCGAGCCGCCGGTGACCACGCTGAAGACCCCGCCGGGAATGCCGGCGCGGTCGGCGAGTTCGGCCAGCGCCAGTGCCGAATAGGGTGTCGTACTCGCCGGGCGCACAACCATTGTGCAGCCCGCGGCAAGCGCGGCCGCCACTTTGCGTGTGATGATCGTGTTGGGGAAGTTCCAAGGCGTGATCGCTACGCACACGCCGATCGGCTGCTTGATGACGACTATGCGGCGGTCATGCGCCGGCGTAGGGATCGTCTCGCCATAGGTACGCCGTGCTTCCTCGGCGAACCACTCGATGAAGGCCGCGCCGCTGACCACCTCGCCCTTGGCCTCGGCCAGCGGCTTGCCCTGCTCCCAGGTCATGATGAGCGCGAGGTCGTCGGCGTTCTCGATGATCAGGTCAAACCACTTGCGCAGCAGCCTGCCGCGCTCCTTGGCGAGCGTTCTGCGCCAACTGGCAAGCGCCACACCCGCCGCTTCGATCGCCCGCCGGGCCTCGGGCGCGCCCATCTGCGGCACCGTGCCGACCACCCCGCCAGTCGCCGGATTGCACACGGTGATGGTGGCGCCGCTGTCGGCGCCAATCCATTCCCCGTTCACGAAGGCCGAGCTGCGCAGAAGGCTGGGGTCCTTCAGCCTCAGGCCGCCTTGGGCCGCGTTTGACTCGCCCGTCATCATTTCTTGTCGAAGGTCGGCATCACGAAGCCCTTGCTGACTTCCTGGCCCGGCGCCGGACCCGGTTTCCAGCTCTCGCTCCAGTTCTTCGGGTATGGATACCATGCAGAGCGGTATTGCGGCGTCTCGATCTCGGTCGCCACGCTGATCACCGTCGGCTTGCCACTGGCCAAAGCTGCTTCGAAGGCCGGCTTAAACTCCTCGGCCTTCTCGATGCGCACGCCCACGCAGCCCATGCTCTCGGCCATCTTGACGAAGTCAGGCCCCCACAGGTCGTTCTCCCCCTTGATGCGATAGTCGCACAGCGCTTCGCGGCCGTAGATCTTGATCATCGCCTCACGCTCGATCTGCAGGGTGCGATTGTCGAACACCACGGCGATCACCGGCAGCTTCTGTTCGACCGCGGTGCACATCGCCGTCGCCCGCATGATGAACGCGCCATCCCCCATCAGCGCCAGGGCGGGCTTGCCGCCCCCGGCCATGCTGGCCCCGATGGCGGCCGGCGCGGCCCACCCCATGCGGTGCATGTACCCGCTATGATACACGTGACGAGACGAAGCGCGGACGAAAGCGGGGCCGTAGCTCAGCATGTGGCCGGTATCGAAGAAGACCGCCATTTCCGGGCATTTCTCTTCGATCACGGCGCTCGCGTCCTCGCAGACCCGCGCATAATGCAGCGGCGCGATGTTCGACTTGCGCAATGGCTCCACCGCCTTGTTGAAGTCGACGCGCTCCTTGTCCAATTCGCCGGTCCAGTCTTTGCGCTCCACGATGCCGGCCGCCTTTGAGGCGGCCGTCAGGGTCTCGAGCGCCAGACGTGCGTCGGAGGTCAGCGCCACCTCGGTCGGGTAGGCCCGGCCCAGCTCGGACGTATCGATGTCGACATGGATCAATTTGGTCTTGTTTGGGATGTCGAACAGCGTCCAGCCGCCTGTGTCGATGTCGGAGAAGTGTGTGCCGACCGCGATCACGACGTCACAGGTTCGCGCGGCATGATTGCCATGAAGTGTGCCGGCGCGGCCGATGCAGCCGACCGACAGCCGGTGCGTTTCCGATAGCACCGCCTTGCCGGTCGGTGTGGTGGCAACGGGAATGCCCGTGGTCTCGGCGAACGTCTGCAGCGCTTCGAAGGCGTAGCTGTTGCCGACGCCACTGCCGCAAACCACCAGCGGGCGCTTGGCCGACCTCAACAGCGCAATCGCCTCTTCCACGCCCTGCGGATCGGGCGCCGGCGGGCGGAAGCGCATGTAAGGCCGCGGATCGGGCAGATCGTCCTCGATTAGCGCATGCTGGATGTCGAAGGGAATGGCCAGCACGACCGGCCCTGGGCGGCCGGAAAATGCCGTCTGATAGGCCTTGAGGAACATATCGACAGCGTTGTCCGGACGCGTCACCATATAGGACTTCTTGGTGATCGGCTTCATCACGCCGACCCAGTCCTCGGGCCCGTAGCGGTAGAATTCCTCGATGCCGCCGCGGTCGAACCAATGCGTCGCGCCGACGCCGGCGATGATCAGCATTCCGACCGACTCGTAGAAAGCGGTCGCCACCGGGGGCACGATGTTCATGTTGCCCGGGCCTACTGAAGTGGTCACGATCGGTAGCGGCGCCTTGCGGTTATGCCGCCAGTAGCCATCGGCCAGTTCGATCGCCTGATCCTCCATCCGGGCGCCGACGGACTGAATCTTGGTGTCCACGAGCGCATCAAGGAAGCCCCAGTTGCCGTGCCCGTTGACGCCGAAGACGAACTCCGTCCCCATCTGGTCGAGCAGCTTCGCAATGGCCGCCGACACAGTGATCATTTTCTGTTCCATTGCACTTCCCTTTGCGTTCTCAATCGCGCGTCCACCGCCAGGCACCTCCGCGCTAGTCTTCCTTAAATATCGTTTCGCAGGTCGGCAGCGCGTGCGCCGAGGGCAGCGTGTCCACCTTCTGGAGAAGATCGAAGAGCTCGCGGGACTGCGCATCGGAATGGGTGAGTCGTGTGCACTCGCGGAATTTGCCCCAGAGTTCCTCCGTCGTCAGTGGTTCGGAAGCATAGCCCGGGATCGTCGCGATCGGACCGCTCTCGATGACCTCGCCGCTCTTCAGCCTCATCGTCACCCTCTCGGTCGGCGAGAAGACAGGGTCGCGCGGGTCGTATTCGTCTATCGGCTTGAGCTTCACCTTCGGATAGAATGCCTGCATGTCGGGCCGGCGCACCACCTCATCTGCGATCTCGGGGACGCCGAACTTTCCAAGGATAACCGCCGCCGCAATGCCGAACTGCCCGCTGAACTGCGCCTGGTGCTGATTCTGCGGACGCTCATGCACAAGGACTGTAACCTGGCTCCGGCCCATCTCGACCTCGACCGACTCGACCTCGTCCGGGTCCACCTTGCGACCCTTCAGCATCTTCACGGTTCCCTCGAACGAGCGGTGCATGAAAAAGCAGCTCGGATGCATCTTATACTGCATCTTGTAGCGCGGGAGGTACCACTCTTTGCCCAGTTGGGACGGCGACTGGCGATCCGGCACGCCTCCGGACGAAAAGGCAGCAAGGAATCCTTGACCATTCTCCAGGGCGTCCGCGCCTCCGGTCATGCCGGCATCGGCAAGGCGTGCGGCGACAACCCCGCCGCGCGATGCCATCCCCGAATGGTACGCCTTGGTCATCGAACCAAAGTTCGAGAACAGGCCGGCTGCATGGCTCGCCGAGATCGCAATTGCCATCTGCGCCTTTTCGGCCGAGAGCCGCCGCAGCACCGCACACGCCGCGGCGGAAGCTAGCGGCCCGAATACGGAAGTCGGGTGCCACCCAGCCTTGTGGTAGAACTGGTTGCGCCGCCATACCTCGCACCAGACCTCATAGCCCGCCACGAAGGCAGTCGCCATATCCGCGCCGCTTGACCCAAGAACCTCCGCTTCAGCCAGGATCGCTGGGGCAAGCACCCCTCCTGGGTGGCCCGACATTGTCTGACAACCGTAGTCCAGCGCATGCGCGATTGCACCGCCCAGCAGCGCCGCATCTACTGCCGCCACAACGTGCGACGAAAGGCAAGCACGCGCTTCCTTTCGGCCGGATGGCTCGACGAGCGTCTTGCGCAAGATCACCGATACCGGCTGATCCGCGCCAGCCATTACCACGCCGACAGTGTCCGTGAATACGTCCCGCACCATGGGAAGTACTTCAGCGGGCAAATGTTCAAACTTGATTTCCGCGAGAAAGCGCCCAACATCAGCTGTGAGTTCCGGCATTTGGATCCCCTCGTGCGTCCTTCCGTTGCCCGTCGAAACCGGAAACAGGTCGGCTCAGATCCATCTGTCGAAGGGAAGCCGCCACCGTGGGCAGGTGTCCAAATGCGATCTAGGCGCCGTCAACCTGCAGTACATAATCCTATATGATGAAACTATTTGTGCATCAACGGGTGTTTGTCAAGAACTTTTGCTCGCTGCAACGCCTCGGTGGCGTCGGGCCAAGCCGAAAAGCCGCTACGGCGAATCCGCCTTTCAGGTCAGTGGATACGGGGCCCCATTTACCTTCAACCGCGCCAGGTAAAGTGTGGTCGTGGCGCAGATATAGAGGAAATTGTTCCGAGGTCCGCCAAACTGGACGTTTCCAACGATCCGCGGAAGCTTGATCTTCCCTAGAAGCGTACGGTCGGTATCGTAGCAGTAGACGCCGTCGGGCGCGCTGGTCCAGATGCGACCATCGGAATCCAAGCGAAGCCCATCAAAGATGCCGGTGTCACAGTCGGCGAATACACGGTCGGCGCCGATCGTGTTATCATCCCGAACCTCGAAGACGCGTATATGGGACGGATTCTCCATTCCGTGGGTCCTCCCGGAGTCGACCACGTAGAGCTGCCTCTCGTCCGTCGAGAACGCCAGGCCATTCGGCATGACCATGTCGGTGATTACCGCCGTCACCGATCCGCTATCGGGATCGATGCGGTACACGTTGCAGCTGCCGATCTCGCTCGTGGCCTTTATACCGTCGAGATCGTGAAGGATTCCGTAGGTGGGATCGGTGAACCAGATAGTCCCGTCCGACTTGACCACGACGTCATTGGGCGAGTTCAGGCGCTTGCCCTGCCATTTATCTGCAAGCGTCGTGATCCGTCCGTCATGTTCGGTCCTGGTCAGCCGCCGGTTTTTGTGCTCGCACGTGATGAGCCTCCCTTGCCGGTCCACCGTATTGCCGTTCGGGTTACCGCAATTGCTACGGAAAACGCTTACGGAGCCATTCGCCTCGTCATAGCGGAGCAGCCGGTCGTTCGCGATGTCAGAGAAGATCAAGTAGCGCCCGGCGGCGAAATAGGCCGGCCCTTCGGCAAACAGACATCCGGTGTATAGCGGCTCGACCGCGAAATGCTGAACCACAAACGACGCAAACTTCGGCTCAATGACGTCGTAGAACTCATTTGCATACATCTAGACAACCCCCTGTTTTTCTGTGTCCCCGACCTCCCATCCGAGCTTGACCTTCCCGAGTGGAGTAGGTGCTGCCCCTGCGCGCCGATCATGGCCCCTACCGTGATGCGACGCTGCCGATCCGGAAAGGCTGGCGGCCCTGAAGCGCCATCATCGTTGAGACGTCGGCCCCAACGCTGTGTCTGGAGCTGACCAATGGCTACTTGGCGCCGATAATGTTCTTCAGCGTCCAGTCATAGTCGTAATGTCCCGCCACCGTAGTGTTGTCATCGATATCTTTGTACTTCGTCTTCAGATCGTCGATGGTGATGTAGGGCGTGGGACCGATCAGCTTTTGCGGCACCTTGACTCCGCTCAGGTGAGCAACGGCCACGTTGACTGCGACGCTGCCTATTCCGGGATCATTGTTGAAAGCGACTGAGACGTAGCCGGTCTTCTCGTTGAGTTCCCGCAGCATGTTCAGGTCGACACCGTCGAGCCCGTAGACCTGCAACGGAACTTCAAGACCTGCTGCAAGGAACGCCTGTGCTGCGCCGAAAGCAGCCACGCCCTGAGAAAAAATCATGTCGATTTTGGGCAATGTAGGAAGAATGGCGGCAACCCTTTGCTGGGCGGTAGACTGGTTCCAGTCGCCGTAGACTTCGGCCACGATCTTGATGTCAGGGTATTTCTTAAGGGCCTCCATGTAGGCGGCCTGGATGTGTGCTTCCGCTTCCGAGCCGGCCAGCCCCCTAATGTTGAGGGCGCTACCCTTTCCGCCCAGCCTCCCAGCCACGTAATCTACATACATCTGGGTGACCTTGTTGTAGTCGAATTGCAGATCCACCGGACGCGGGTTTGTGACTGTTCCGAGTGCAAATGAAGTCATGCCAATTCCGGCATCCATGGCGGCATCGATAGCGCCGTTCAGGGCTGTGTCCGAAAGCGGCTCAAAGATAATGTAGTCAACACCCTGTAGCGTCAGGTTGTTGATTTGCTGAGTCTGCGTCTGCGCATCGCCAGCGGCGTCGAGAACTTGCAACTCGATATTCTTCCCGGTAGCATTCAACTGCTCAACCGCCCATGTCGCGGAATCGAGCACGCCTTTCTGCCAGCCATTGTTCTGAAACGGCATGCTAAAGCCGATGACGATCTTATCCTTGGCCTGAGAAGCCGTCGACAAAATGGACGTCATGACGAGAGCGACGCTGGCGATCAGGGCCTTTCTCAAGAAACTCTGCAGACTCACCGGATTCTCCTCCCTCTTGTCGGCGCGTGTCAGTGGAACGCGCGCCGCGAACTCGATTGACAGCTGCCAGCAACAGTCGCGACACCCAGTATCTTGCGGATCGATACGGCGCGAACCTCGCGCGGCGCCTCCTCCAAACGGCACCGTTGACTTCTCGAGCACGCCGATAACACCGCGGTCATGAGGCCGCAGCTGTCGCCCATATTGTGCATGTGTCGCAAGCCGGTCAATAAGATTTCTCGTTTTATAGGACTTGTTCTCCTCGTTTGATCACGAGGCGGCTGCGAATTCGCACAGCCCGCGCATCGACGTGTCCGTCCATTCGGTCGTCGCTGAAGAAAGCTGCGGCGCCTGGTCAATGGAAAGAGCGTCCCCCGTCTGTCGCCAACGCCGCGCCGGTCACATAGGAAGACTCGTGGCTCGTCAAGAACAGGAGCGCGTTCGCGATCTCGACCGGTTCCGCGATCCGCTTGAGCGCATAGTTGCCGACATTTGATCGGAAGCCTTCTGACATAGGCGTCATCACCATTCCGGGACATACGCAATTTACCCTTATGTCAGGAGCGAGGTCGGCCGCCAGCGCGCGCGTCAGTGCGATGACGCCGCCCTTCGAAGCCGCATAAGCCGCCAGGCCAGGGGCATTTGGAAGCAGGCCCGCTGCCGAGGCGATGTTTACGATCGTGGCGCCCTGTCTCTGCTTGAGCCAGGGAAGCGCACTTTTGACGACGTTGAAAGTGCCCGTGAGGTTGACGTCAATCGTGCGACGCCAGTCGGCCAAGCCGAAAGATTCCGTCGGGCCGACGAGCATGATCCCTGCTGCGTTGATCACGCCGTCCACGCCTCCGAGTTCGCGTGCCGCGCTGTCTATGACGCCTGGAAGCTTCGCCTCGTCGGTGATGTCGACTTCATAGGCTCGGCCTCCGTTTTCGCCGAGGATGGCGAGAAGCCCGTCGCCCTGGCGATCGAGCAGGATCAGCCTGGCGCCTTCTTCGGCGAAAAGCCGTGCCGTCGCTTTCCCGATCCCCGATGATGCTCCCGTGACGATCACGATCCGCTCTGCGAGCCTGCGGAGCGACGGCCTTGCTCTATCCATTGTGTTTCCCTACTGATTCCCAAAAAGTGAGACATCTCCAGCAGGGAGGGCTATATGCCAAATCGCTGCCAGGGAAAATGTAGAAGTGCGACCGTGACAAGGCAGCGGAGCGTGTTCTTCCGATCGAATGGCTTGGCACCCGCCGCATGCCGGGCGCTATCAAAGGCAAATGGTCTTGCGAAATCGCGCTCTCAGCAGGGCTGCCGCGGGACCAAGGCTGCCTCTTCCTCGGCGTCGGGCGCAAGCCCACGCCATAAGCTCGGGATATGCTGGTTAACGGAAAGGTAGGAAATGAGCCGAGAACGGAGATTCGAAGATCAGGTCGTAGTCATCACCGGCTCCGCAAGGGGTATTGGACTCGCGACGGCGGAATTGGCGGCGCAGGAGGGCGCCAAGGTCGTGATCTGCGACCTCGGCAAGGAGGCGGTAACGGCCGCAGTAGAGTCTATTGTTCAGAACGGCGGCCAGGCAATTGGCGTCGTTGGGGACGTTAGCGATCTTGCCCAGGTTCGCTCGAATGTCGACGAGATCTTGGCTGCCCATGGTCGGATTGACGCCCTCGTGAACAACGCCGCCATAAACACCTATCACCCGACGATCAGCATGTCGGAAGAGCTCTGGAACCGCGAACTCTCCATTTGCCTTACAGGAACGTTCTTCTGGTCCCAGACAGTAGGCGTCGCGTCGATGATCCCGGCCCGCAAGGGCTCGATCGTCAACATCGGCTCCGGCGCCGCGCTGGCGGCGATACCAGGTTGCGCTGCCTATGTGGCGGCCAAGCACGGCGTTGTCGGCCTCACGAAATCGCTGGCTGTCGACTGGGGACAATACAACATCCGCGTGAACTGTGTCTGCCCGGGTCTCACCTTCACCGACCTGTCGAAAGCCGTGGCCGCCAAGAATCCCGAAATGATGCGGTTGCGGGAGCAGCGCATCCCGCTCGGCCGAGGTGCGCAACCCATCGACGTCGCGCGGACCATCCTATTTCTCGCGTCCTACGAGGCAGATGCCATCAGCGGCGTTTCCTTCGCAGTCGACGGCGGCACACTCGCGCTTTCCTCGGGCTTTTCGGCGCCAAAGGCCGGTTAGGCTTCGACGGTTTCTCCGGCCACCTCGCGAGAACCGCCAGCGCAAAAGGCCCCACCAAGTGTCTGCGAACAGCAAGGTTCGCGGGAAGTTGTCCCCCCTGCTCTGGAAAAAATCCCGCTTCGCAGGATAATTCGTGACTAGCCGGCGATACTTTGCTAGCGTTCTTTGAGGTGTCGGAGGACCGGGAGGACAGCGGATGCAACACAATTCCGGCAGCGCCGAAGGCCACCATGAGAAGAGCACATGAGTATCATAGTGCTCTTGGTCCAGACGGCGGGAGGTAGTCCATGATCAAACAGATGGCAGCGTTGCTGTCTTGTCGTGGGGCGCGCCTCACATAGTCTCTCCGAAGTCTAATGCTCAGTCGTGAAATTCCGGCTGCTAATTCTTGATATCGCAAAATTCGAACAGGCGTTGGGGCGCCGCGCCCGAGCGGCGGCTTTCCCTTGACGGCTTGCGATCGGCTCTGTCGGACGCGGCGGAACGCTGGCGCACCTGTCAGGCGAGTTGCTGAACGATGGCCTTGGTGTCGAGATGGAAGCTGTTCACTACAAGGGAGAAGCGGCCGCAATGACCGATCTGGGCGGAGGGCGCGTCCACCTCTATTCCGGAAGAATAGGCGACGTGCAGGGCGGTATTGGAACGATCATAGCGGTAATGAGCAAGAAGCGCTCCGCAACCCTGCCGGATGTCCCGAGCGTAGCTGAAGCCGGCTTTCCGGAGGCGGAAGCACCTCAGTGGTGGGGTGTCTTCGCTCCGGTCGGCACGCCGAAGGAAGTGGTCGACAAACTTGACAATGACATTATCGCCGTAATGGGGAGCCCGGATAGTGTCGAGTTCCTGAAGAGGCAAGGCGCCGAGCCCTCAACCATGAGCGCCGACGAGTTCGCGAACCATGTCAAGAACGAGATCGAGAAGTGGAGCGCCCTCGTAAGGAAGCGCAACATTTCCGCCAACTGAAATTGAGCGGACTTCAGGGCTGGGTAGAATCGCCGCGTCCCTCGCATGCTAACGGACGCCTGGCGAGGCATTGCGCGCCCGCCGGAGAGGCGGCAGGGCTGCGCCACGACGCTGCGACATGGCTTGGTAGCGGCTTGCCGCGGGCGGCATCAAATCGGCGAGGAGACAGGATTGGGAGACCAGGCGGCGAAAGTCGCGGATAGCCAGCACGAACCCGAGGAAGCGTCCAGGCTGACCCCCACCATGTAGCGTCATGAAGTCGGGCTTACCGCACCTTTCCTGCTGCTGTCGCCGGTTCCGGGTGCGGAAGGCGGAAGAATCTTCCTCGGCGATGTCATCACTTGACGGATTGTCGTAGGCGGCGCCTTCACGCTCGCCGGCGTGCTGCTTGTCACGCTGGGCGAGAGCCGCAGTCGCACAATCCGCTAAACGCCGCCGTAGACCCGAGTTTTCAAGCAAAACAAGCCCCGGCGAATGTCCGAACGATTGCTTGAATTCAAAAATAATCCTGCATATTGACACAAGTTGCCATTCATGTCTGTTTGTCTAGCATATCGTCGGCGGATGTGGCCAACGTTCGTTGCCGCTTCACCGGCTGGCGCTCGGGCATAGCCTCTCGGGCCCGCGCGGGGAGGCCAGCGCGCAAGCCCGCGATGGCCGGTCATCCCCGGAAGGCGTACGCCCTGGACCCGGAAGCGAGGTTTTGAATGTGGCGAAAGCCAATCGTGGAAATTCGTGTCGAAGAGTATGAGCGGGGGTGCCTGCCGAAACTGCTGGCGCTCCACAAGGAACTCGCGATGCCGGTCCTATCCAAGTATGCCGGGAGGCCCCTCGCCTTTTATCTTCCCAGCATTGGCAGGATCAATTGCCTGACGCAGCTGTGGGCATATGATTCCATCGCGACATTCGAGCGCGGTCAGGAGGCGATCGAAGCGGACTCATCGTGGCAGGAATACCTGCGCGCCTCACAAGGCTTGCTCAGATATCGAGACACCAGGTTGACCCGCCGCATCGGATTCCCGATCATCGACCAGGCGCCGAACGAAAGCCACAGGAAGCCCGTCGTCGATTTCAGGACGTATCTGATCCGCTTCAACCAAATGCGGACGTTCCTCGACATGACGGAAGCTCATGCGTTGAAAGTGCAATTGCGGCACATCGGACCGCCGATCGGATATTACCTCACGATCGTCGGCAACCTGCAGCAGATCACCCACATCTGGGGATACGACAGCATGGGCGACATGGAGGCCCGGCGCAACGCACGTAACGCTGATCCCGATTGGCAGACATATCTCGACGCTTCTGAAGGGATTTACGAGAGACAGGAAACGCAGGTGCTGCGTCGGCTGAAGCTGTTCGGCGACGAGTAGCGTTCCGAGCCGAGGCCCTCCCGGGCCGACGTGGTGCCAATGCGGCCGTCCTTGCGGCGTTCCTTCGTTGCGCGGCGGGTGAGTCGGTTGATGAGCCGGGTCCCAGGCCCGTAGGCAGGCCCCCGCTTAGTCCCAAGCTATCGTCGAGGAGCAAGAGATGAAGTCCGGAAAGTACGATGTTGTTGTGGTCGGCGGCGGGCCAGGCGGACTGGCAGCCGCAGCAGGCGCGGCCGAGAACGGAGCGAGGGTCGTGCTCCTGGAAGCCACAGACGCCCTGGGCGGAAACGCACAGCTTTCGACCGGCTACCTCGTCATGATCGATACGCCGCTCCAGCGCGAGCACAGCGCATATGACTCGGTCGATATTTTCATGAGCGACGGCGAGAAGCAGTTCGCTCTCGAGGCCGGAAAAGGCGGCCTGATTTGGGATCGCGCCCTCACTGAGCTCTTCGCGCGCGAAAGCCCTAAGACTTACGACGAGCTTGTCGGTCTTGGCGTGCGCTTTTCGCGACTGCTGGCGAAGCCTTCGCAGCACAGCGTCGATCGCCTCCACGCGATGCAGGATCCCGCCGATCTCGGGCGGTGCTACACCCGCAGGCTGGATGAGCTCGGCGTCGATGTCCTATACCATACAGAGGCGACCCGGCTGACCGTTCATCAGGGGCGGATCACGGGAGTTGAGGCGATACGGCGGGCCGATGCCAACGAGCACATATCGCTCGAGGCATCCAAGGGCGTCGTTCTCACGACCGGCGGCTATCAAGGGAACTACGAGCTCCGGCGCCGCTATCAGCCCGAAACGGAGATCAGCAGGCACATCGTCGGCCTGCCGACCTGCCGCGGCACCGGGCATGTGCTCGGCGCGTCGGTTGGGGGCGATCTCATCAACATGAGCTACATTCAGCCGATGGTGCTGATACCGTCCTTGCTCGCCGAGGACGCCATTGCAGTCAATCTCAACGGTGAGCGCTTCCATGATGAGACCGGAAGGTATGCGGGCAGAGTGAAGGCGCTGGGTGAGCAACCTGAGCAGACCGGCTTCTATATCATTGATGTGGCCACGCGCCGGGAACGCGCAGACCTTGTCGGCCGGATGCCAGAGCCGGCCATCGAGCGCGAAACGCTCGACGACCTGGCCGCCGCCATCGGCTGCAATGTCGAGGGGCTGAAAACGTCTGTGCGCGAGTGGAATTCGTTCCTCGCCAGCGACGGCGCGAGGGATCCCAAGACGGGCCGGACCATTCTTCCCAACGGTCGCCGCCAGATCGTCGCGCCTCCGTTCTACGCGATGCGCATGATCCGCAGCACCACCTTCACCTGGGGTGGGCTTGCCGTCACGCTCGACATGCAGGCAGTCGATGTCATGGGCGATCCAGTGCCTGGCCTGTTCGCAGCCGGTGACACGACGGGAGGCGTCAACGTCATTTCCGGCATGGGAGGTCTCCATATCTCGCCTGCCTTGACCTTGGGGCGCATCGCCGGACGGTCGGCAGCGCTTGGCGCGACCGCGAAGCCGCATCTTGCCGCGCCCGCAAACAGCAAGGACTTTGTCACTTCGTCAGGCATGAAGGTCGCGCTGTTCGATCTCACGGACAGAGATCCGGATCGATCGACGGTTGAGGCGGGTCCATGAGGGAGCCGACGCTTTCCACTTTCGGTCGCTTTCGGCCGTCCAACCGAACCATGTTCGTCAAAGCACGACGCGTGAGCCGGCGCCCCTATCGAAACGCTCCGATTTTCGCGGGCAGGGCCGGCTCGGCCGCTGCGGGGATAGCCGCGAGTTCATATGCAAGCGTGTCGGTTATGTTCCTGGCGCGCAGCCGTGCGAGCCCGTTCCGGTAGTATCGTGCGCGACGCTGCATCGTTCGTTGGGCCGCTCAGAAACCGGAAGTTTCTTACCTACTGGCTCGCCGGCCTCTCCACGAATTTCGGCTGGCAGGTTCAGCTGGTGGGCGCTTCTTGGCTCATGGCGTCTC
>Ga0081539_10005065_pt1 | contig 13817 bp, 11 predicted proteins | sample TabmetS4T2R2_FD_71023 | JGI IMG/M metagenome (GOLD analysis project Ga0081539, IMG submission 71023) | Tabebuia heterophylla rhizosphere microbial communities from the University of Puerto Rico - S4T2R2 | ecosystem: Host-associated > Plants > Roots > Rhizosphere ...
AGGCTGGTCTACGCCGTCTGTTCGCTACAGGCGGAGGAAGGTCCGGCACGGCTCGCCGCCCTGCTCGAGCGTGAGCGACGGCTGCGGCGCCTGCCCGTCCAGCCAGCGGAACTGCCCGGCCTGGAATCGGCGGTGACCGCGGCCGGTGACGTGCGCACCTTGCCGTCGATGTGGGCCGAGCGCGGCGGCATCGACGGCTTCTTTATAGCGCGCGTCGTTCGACACGATTGACTTTGCCGCAGAGATGAAGACCTATCCGCGCCGTTTCGAAAACTCCCGGAGAAGCCGTCCATGATCTTGCAACGTCGCACATTGCTGGCGGCCAGCGGCGCGAGCGCGTTGGCCGCGCCGTGGATCGGCCGCACCGCCCGTGCGCAAAGCCGCCAGCTCAAGATATCGCACCAGTTCCCGGGCGGTACGATCGACTCCGGTGACTTCCGCGACCAGCTCTGTCGACGCTTCGCCACCGAGATCGGCAAGCGCACGAACGGTGCGCTGACCGCCGAGGTCTATCCCGGCTCGTCGCTGGTCAAGACGGTGGCGCAGTATTCGGCGCTGCGGCGCGGCGCCCTCGATCTCTCGCTCTACCCGTTGAACTACGCCGGTGGCGAGGTGAGTGAATTCAACATCGGCTTCATGCCGGGCGTGATCAGCTCCTACGACCAGGGCTATGCCTGGAAGAAGGCAGAGATCGGCAGGCGCCTCACCCAGCTGATGGCAGACAAGGGCACCGTTCCGGTCGCCTGGCTCTGGCAAGCGGGCGGGATCGCCAGCCGCACGCATGCCATTCAAGTACCTGAAGACGTCAAGGGCCTGAAGGTACGAGGCGGCAGCCGCGAGATGGACCTCATGCTCAAAGGCGCCGGAGCGGCCGTGGTCAGCATGCCCTCCAACGAGCTCTATGCAGCGATGCAGACCGGTACCATGGACGTCGCCATGACCTCCTCGACCAGCCTTATCTCGTTCCGCCTCGAGGAGATCGCGAAGAACCTGACGACTGGCCGCGGCAAGGGCTTCTTCTTCATCTTCGAGCCGCTGCTGATGTCCAAGCAGGTCTTCGACTCGCTGCCGAAGGACCAGCAGACGGCGATCCTGGAGATCGGCCTCACGCTCGAGACGTTCGGATTCGACAAGGCGAAGGAGGACGACCAAGCGGTCGCCAAGGTCTACGAGAAGGTCGGCATCAAGGCCTATGATCTCGACCAGACGCAGGTCGACAAGTGGAAGGCGGTGGCGCGCGACACCTGCTGGAAGGACTTCGCCGACAAGTCGGGCTCGAACGCCGAGCTCCTCAAGCTCTCGCAGCAAGTTTCGGCCGCGTGAAGCCGCTCCTGCTGCTGAACAGGGCGATCGTCGTTGCCTCGGCGGTCGCCCTTGTCGTTGCCTCGTGCGTTCTGACCTACTCGGTCGTGCTGCGCTACTTTTCTCCACAACCGACCGACTGGCAGGACGAGTTCTCGGTCTTCCTGCTGATCGGCGTGACCTTCCTGTCGTCGGCGTGGGTCCAGGCCGAGCGTGGCCACATCGGCATCGAAGCGCTGCACAGCATCCTGGCGCCCGGTCTCGATCGCGTGCGGCTGCGGCTGGTCGATGGGGCGAGCGCGCTCTTCTGCGCGTTCTTCGCCTGGAAGTCATGGACGCTGCTGCACGAGGCATGGGTCGAGGGCCATGTCAGCTCCTCGTCCTGGGCACCGCCGCTCTGGATCCCCTACCTGGCGATGGCGCTCGGCATGACCTTGCTCACGCTGCAGATCGTCCTGCAGCTGGTACGCCGGGCATGAGCACGCTGGAAATCGGCCTGCTGTACACCGGCGCAACGCTGTTCGCCATGTTCTCCGGCATGCCGATCGCCTTTGCGCTTGGGCTGGTGGCGACGGTCTTCATGGTCTGCTTCATGCCGGCGGCGGCGCTCGATACGGTGACGCAGAACGTCTACGAGGAAATGTCCTCGATCACGCTGCTGTCGATCCCGCTGTTCATCCTGAAAGGCGCCGCCATCGGCCGTTCGCCGGCCGGCAAGGACCTGTACTCGGCGCTGCATGTGTGGATGAGCCGCGTGCCGGGTGGGCTCGGCATTGCCAACATCTTCGCCTGTGCCCTGTTCGCCGCCATGGCAGGTTCCAGCCCGGCGACCTGCTCTGCGATCGGCTCAGCCGGCATTCCCGAGATGCGCCAGCGCGGCTACTCCGGCGGCTTCGCCGCCGGCTTGATCGCGGCCGGCGGCACGCTCGGCATCCTGCTGCCGCCCTCGATCACCATGATCCTCTATGCCGTGGCATCGGAGCAGTCGCTGGGACGGCTGTTCCTGGCCGGCATCGGCCCGGCGCTGCTGCTGGTGGCGTTCTTCGCGATGTATGCCGCCTGGCGCTACCGCCTCGAGACGCAGCGCGCCCGTTTGCGGCCTGACGGCGCCGGACTGGCCGCGGCGCTGCTCAAGACCGAACGCTACACGCTGGGGCAAAGGCTCGCGGCGCTGCCGCGCGTGCTGCCTTTCGTCATCCTGCTGACCGGAGTCATGGTGGCGCTGTACGGCGGGTTTGCCACGCCGTCGGAGACGGCGGGCCTCGGCGCCGTGCTGGCGCTGCTGCTGATCGCCTTGATCTACGATACCTGGCGGCCGCGGCAGCTTGATCCGATCATGGTCAACACCATCCGCGAATCGACCATGCTGATGATGATCATCGGCATGTCGCTGCTCTATTCCTACGTAATGAGCTACCTGCACATCAGCCAATCGGCAGCGGCGTGGATCGTGTCGATGCAGTTCTCTCGCTGGGTGCTGCTCGCGGCGATCCTCGTACTGGTGGTCGTGCTGGGCTTCTTCCTGCCGCCCGTCTCGATCATCCTGATGACCGCCCCCATCATCCTGCCGCCGCTCAAGGCCGCTGGCTTCGACCTGGTCTGGTTTGGCGTGGTCATGACGATCGTCATGGAAATGGGGCTGATCCACCCGCCGGTTGGGCTCAATATCTTTGTCATCAAGAACATCGCTCCCGACGTCCCTCTGTCCGAGGTGATCTGGGGCGTGCTGCCGTTCGTGGCGCTAATGACCCTTGCCGTCGTGGTGCTTTGTTTTGCCCCTGAAATAGCCACATCGCTGCCCGACAAGGTCATTACGACGACGCGATAGCGCGCGCGCCGATTGACAACCGAAGCGCGCCGCCGGACCATGTCGGACGGTTCGTGGGGATACTGGATTGCTGGACGTTGTGCGGTGCATTGCCGTTGAGCATGACCCGTGGCTGGTTCTGCTCGCGGTCCTGATCTGCTGCGTGGGTGCCTTCGTCATTGCCGAGATGTTCGAGCAGGCCAAGGCGGCTTCCGGCGTTCAGCGCTTCGGATGGGTCTTTCTGACGGCTATTGCCGCCGGCGCCACGATCTGGTGCACGCACTTCGTGGCGATGCTTGGCTACGAGGTCGACGTTCCCGTCCATCTCGACCCGGTTCTGACGATCGTATCCCTGATCGTGGCGATCGTCGGGATGTCTGTCGGCCTTGGCGTGGCTCTGTGGGGCGACAGGCTCGCTTATCCGCTGCTCGGCGGAGCGCTGGCGGGCGGTGCCATCTCGGCCATGCACTACACTGGCATGGCTGCCTTCCGCGTCGACGGCCTGGTCGAATGGCGAACAGCGTACGTCGTCGCGTCGGTACTTTGCTCAATCGTCTTTTCGAGCGCGTCCTTCGCCGCTCTCTGTTCGACCCGCTTGGGTGGACGCTATCGCCTGTGGCTGGGCGCCGGGCTGTTCGCGACGGCCATCGTCACGTTGCACTTCGTGGCGATGACGGCGCTGCACATTGCGCCGCTGTCGCTCAGCGACAAGCCCCTCACGTCGGAAGGCATGCGCGCGCTCGGTCTTGCGACCGCGCTCGTGGGACTCATCGTTATCGCCGCCGGCATCGCCGCCGCCTTGATCGATCGCCACACCCGCTCCGACGCCATGCAGCGGCTGCGGCACATGGCCATGAACGATGCCCTTACCGGCTTGCCCAACCGGGCAAGCTTCCACGCCGAGCTGCAGCGGCAAATCGACCTGGCGCGCGAGGTCGGTACCAAGCTTGCCGTCGTCGCCATCGATCTCGACCGTTTCAAGGAGATCAACGACGTGCATGGCCACAAGGCGGGCGACGATGTCCTGGTCATGCTCGCCAACCGCATGCGCGACCAGCTGCAGGGCGAAGAGGTGGTGGCGCGGCTGGGCGGCGACGAATTCGTCGCTCTGACGCGCTTTCATGAGCGTGGCGATCTTGCCAAGTTCGTGGGCCGCCTGGACAGCGCCCTCAAGGCCCCCCTCAGCTTCGGGGCGCTGAGCGCCCGAGTCGGTGCCGGCATCGGCGTCGCGATCTTTCCGGACAATGCGGACAGCGCCGAGGCGCTCACCAACAATGCCGACCTCGCGATGTACCGCGCCAAGCGCGAGGGCTCGTTCGAGCCGCGTTTCTACGACGCGACGCTCGACGAAGCGGTGCGCGAGCGACGGGAGCTCGCCAACGACCTGCGCCGCGCCATAGAAGAGCAGTCGCTCGAGCTCCATTATCAGGTGCAGGCCTCCGTCAGGACACGCGAGGTCACCGGATATGAGGCGCTGCTGCGCTGGCGCCATCCGGTGCACGGCGATGTCCCGCCGGCGGTGTTCATTCCGGTCGCCGAGGAAAGCGGCCTGATGTTGCCGCTCGGCGAATGGGTGCTGCGTCGGGCTTGTCGCGACGCGGCGTCATGGTCCAACCAATCGAAGGTGTCGGTCAACGTGTCGCCCCTGCAGTTGGCGCACGTCGATCTGCCCGGCCTCTTCTGGCAGGTGTTGCTCGAGACCGGGCTGCCGGCGCGCCGGCTCGAGATCGAGCTGACCGAAACCGCCTTCGTGACCGACCGCGTTCGCGCGCTTCACATCTTGCAGCAGATCAAGGCCTTGGGCGTCGGCGTAGCCCTGGACGACTTCGGCACTGGCTATTCGTCGCTCGAAACGTTGCGCGCATTCCCGTTCGACAAGATCAAGCTCGACCGGTTCTTCATCTCCGGTCTGGCGGATAGTCCGCAAGCCATAGCTATCGTCCGCGCCGTGCTGGCGCTGGGCAAGAGCCTGTCGATCCCGGTGCTGGCCGAAGGGATCGAGACCGACGAGCAGCTCGAGGTGCTGCGCCGCGAAGGCTGCGACGAGGCGCAGGGCTTCCTTCTGGGGCGGCCAGCGCCCATGCCCATCACATCATCACCAAGACGCTCCGCGGCGGCAGGAGCACCGCGCGACGAGCCGCTGGGCGGCGTAGCGCCCCAACCGATCTGATCGGCGGCCGCCCTACACCATCGAGCTCGGCCGATAGAACGGCTGGTGCTCGGCGGTGTCGATGTAGTCGGCGTAGAACCTGCGGGCGTGCGGCAGCAGCGCCTTGGACAGCTGGCGTCGCTCGACCTCGTCGTCGCTCAACGCCTTGCTGAGATCGTCGTGCAATGCCTTGAGCGCGGCGCTGCGGTCGACCTTGGCGAACTTGCCGTGCTGATAGATCACCTCGCCGTCGCACATGGTCATGGTGACGGCGTCGTTCTTGGCGCGCTGCACGACCGCGTCCAGCGTCGGCGTCAGCTCGTCGAGATAGGGCCAGGCGACCTTGTCCCAGTCGATCAGCACCATGTCGGCCGCCTTGCCGACTTCCAAGGTGCCGATGCCTTCGCCAAACGGCGTGGTGCGGGCGCCGCCGACCGTCGCCATGCGCAGCACCTGCGCCATGGTCGGCACGTCGGCCTCGACCATGCCGGGCACGCGATGCGCGCGCAGCACCAGCTTCAGCTCCTGCAGCATGTCGCGGTCGTCGTTGATGCCGGCTTCGTCGAGGCCGATCGCGGTGTTGATGCCCCTCTTCTCGAAGAAGTTCAGCGCCGCCACGCCAGACCGCAGGCGGAAGTTGGACGAGCAGTTGTGGCAGATGCAGCCTCGGGCATCGGCCAGCCGATCGATGTCTTTTTCGCTCAGCCACACGCCGTGACCGAGCGTCAGACGGTGGTTCACCATGCCGAAGCGGTCGATGTACTCCAGCGCCGTGCATTTGCCGCGCCGCCAGGCGTACTCCTTTTGGTACGCCGTCTCGACCAGGTGCATGTGCATGGGCACATCGTACTTGGCCGAAGCCTCGGACAACGCGGTCAACGCCTTGTCGGAACACCAGTGCAGATTGGCCGGCGCCAGCTGGATCTTCACGCGACGCTTGTTGTGATGCTGGGCGTGGAAGCTCTTGAAGAGGTCCATGGCATCGTCGAGGCTCATCTTGAAACGCTCGAACCAGCGCTTCATCGGATCCTGCAGTTCCGCCGGCAGGCTCTTCACGAATTCCTCGTCGGCCTGGTAGACGAGGCGATTCTGGTCGCGCACGGCATAGCAGTAGCTGACGCGCATGCCGACATCCTCGTAGGCGCGGATCACATCCCCTGCCCGCTTCTCGACCTCGGGCAAGGTGCCCGGCATCCAGCCGTGGATGTGCTGCACGGTGGTGATGCCCGAGCCGATCATCTCGAACGCCGAGTACAAGGTGTCGAGATAGAGATCGAGGTTGCGGATCACCATGCGCGTGATGAACCACAGCTCCAACGGCATGTCGGGCGAGCCGAGCTGCACGGGCGTGAGCCCGACATGGTGATGGCCATTGACGAAGCCAGGCAGCAGAATCTCGTTGCCGCTGCCAATCACCGGTACCGTCGGATGCTTATGGTGCAGGTCTTCGTAGGTGCCGACCTTGACGATGACTCCGTCCTCCTGCAGGACGGCGCCGTCGGCGATCTCGTTCCACGTGAAGCGGTCCCTTACGCCAGTGATGACGGCGCGGCTGCGAATCAGACTGGTGGCCATGACATCTCCCTCGCTTTGAGCCCGGCTCAGCCTCCTCTCCCCCGCTAGGCGGGAGAAGTTGGGAGAGGGGGAAGCGCACGTGATCGCCCCCTCTCCTAGCCTCTGCCCCTGGCGGGGGAGAGGAATTCGAGCACCGAGGCTACGCTGAAATCGCCTCCTGTTCGGCAAAAGCGCGATCGACCTCGTCGCGCAGCAGCTCGGTGAGCCGGATGCGCATGGCCTCGGCCTCGCGCGAGAATAGATTGCGCGGGCGCGGCAGATCGACCGGCAAAATCGTTTTTATGCGGCCCGGACGGGCAGTGAACACGACGACACGATCGGCAAGAGCCACCGCTTCGTCGATGTGATGGGTGACGAACAACACGGACGCACCTGAGTCGCGCCACACGTCGAGCAGGAAGTCCTGCATGCGAGCACGGGTCTGCACGTCGAGGGCGGCGAATGGCTCGTCCATCAGCAGCACCTTGGGCCGCATGGCGAGCGCGCGCGCTACGGCCACACGCTGGCGCATGCCGCCTGACAGTTCGTCCGGCCGCTTGTCCATGGCGGCGCTGAGGCCGACCCTCTGCAAGGCCTCGGCCGCGACGACGCGGCGTTCCCGTTGCGAAGCGCCGCGAATGGCGAGCCCGAAGCTCACGTTCTGCCAGACCGTCAACCAGGGAAACAGCGAGGTCTCCTGGAAGATCAGGCTGCGTTGCGGCGACGGCGTCTCGACGAGATCGCCGAACGACCAGACGCGGCCGTCGGTGGCATCCTCCAGCCCGGCGATCAAATAGAGCAAGGTGCTCTTGCCGCAGCCGGAGGGACCCAGGAAGACCACGAATTCGCCCGGCATGACGTCGAGATCGACGTCGCGCAACGCTTCGTGCGCGCGTTTGGTACCGGCCGCCCAGGTCTTCCCGACGCCACGGCAGACGACGGCGTCCTTCGACGAGAAGCTGGGCGCATCAGAGGGCACTGAGCTTCCCCTTGGTATCGGGTAGCCAATAGAGGATGCGCCGTTGCGCCTGGCGCAGCAGCCAGTCAAAAGTGAATCCGAGCAGGCCGATCAGGGCAATGGTGAAGAACACCAGCGACGGATTGAAGGTGTTACGGGCGAGCATGATCACCTGACCCAGGCCGAAACCGACGCCGGTCGACTCCGCCACCAGCACCACCATCCAGGCACCGAACAGGTTCAGTCGCAGCACTGCGAGCATGCCGGGGAGGATCGCCGGAATGATGACGCGGCCGTAGATCTGGCGCTTGCTCGCTCCCATGGTGCGCGCGACGTTGATCAGGTTGGGGCTGACGCCGTCGATCTGGTTGATGGTGGCGAGCACCATGTGGAAGAACAACGCCACCACGACCATGAAGATGGCCGGCGCATTGCCGATGCCGAACAGGAAGATCGCCACCGGCAGCCAGGCGATCGGCGACACCGGCGACAGCAACGTCACGGTAGGCAGCACCAGGCGGTCGAAGAGCTGCCAGTAGCGCACCAGGACGCCGAGGCCGATTGCCAGCGCGGAGGCGATGACGAGGCCGACGAACACGCGCATGGTCGTGGCACCGATCGTGATCAGCACCGACTCCCACGGCGTCGGCCCGGCGTTCATCGCCTGGCCGACCTGCCAGCGCGTGGCGGTGTTGAAGAACTTGGCCTGTTCGGCGATGTTGCCCAGGAAGATGTGCGGTGGCGGCAGCAGCTTGGGATCGGCCCAGCCCATCGCCCAGCAGAGTTCCCAGATGCCGGCGAACAGGCTGATCGACAGGCAGGTCCACCAGACCTTCGCCAGCCAGTCGAGGCCGGCCATCGTCGCGAAGAGGCGGGTTACCGCCGCCGGGCGGGATGGTCCGGCGGCGGCGCCCGCATCGCCGTCGCGCGTGACGACGGCCATCAGGCAGACTTGAATTTCAGCTTGCCGTAGAGGTCGGGGTTTTCCTTGATCACCGCCTCGAGCAGCGTCCAGTCGATGGCGTCGCGCCCCGGCTTCTTCTTGATGTAGCCCATCTCCACAACGCTGTCGGTACGCTGCAGGATGAAGTCGGTCTGGCTGCGCGCGTCGACCACCGCGGGCTGCTTGCCTTGGGCGATGCGCGCATTCTCGAGCGATGTCTTGTAGTACGTGCCGACCAGTTCCTTCAGGACCTGCTCGGTCTGCGTCTCGGCATCGAGCTGGGCCTGCATCATGGCCTTGATGATCGCCTTGAGGCCCTCCGGATTGTCCTTCATCAGGCTGGCACGCGCAGCCAACACACAGTCGGTGTAGCCCTTGCCATAGAGGTCGGTGCCGTCTGTCAGCATGACGGCGCCCTTGACGTCGTTGACCAGCGCCGAAGCGTACGGCTCGATGGTGCAGATCCAGTCCAGCGCGCCCGCCTTGAACGCTTCGACCGCCTCGGGCGTGTTGCCCATGTAGCGAACCTTGACGTCCTTGAACGAAATGCCCGCCTTCTTGAGATAGTCGTAGGGCATCACCTCGAGCGTATCGAGCTGGAAGGTGCCGAGTGTCTTGCCCTTGAGCTTCTCGGGCTTGTCGAGGCCGGGCTGGGCGACGATCGCGCAGCCCTCGATGCCGCCGCCGGCGACGATCTTGACCGGCGCGCCGGCATCGTAGAGCGCCATGAACGACGTATAGGGCATGAGGCCGATATCGACCTGCCCCATGCCGAGGAACGTCACCTGCTCGGCGAAGGTCGGCGTGTTGATGAAAACCAGCTCTGTGCCAGCCGCCTTGGCGTACTGCCGCGAATGGGCGAGGAAAATGTTGAGATTGCAGAAGCCCGAGCCGTGGGTCGACTTGACCGGCCCGGCGGCATGCGCTGCTCCACCGAGCAGGCCGGGACCCATGGCCATGGCGATGGTTCCGGCAGCCGCCGCCCCCTTCAGAAAGCGACGCCGGGAGGCGACGGGCACGCCGGAGAAGTCCATGTCGGAAAGCTTGGGGAAATGCGTACAGCCGATTCGATCACACATGATGTGCCCTCCTCGTGCGGCGGAGTCGATTGACCGCCCTGAAACGCCCGCCGCCATCGAACTTGTCGGCACGCCAACCGAAGAGAACCGCTGTCGCGGCCTGCGCTGAAGGCACGGGTGCAAGGGGTGTGCCACTGGAGGGCCGACCTCGCGGCCCGCTGATGGCCGTGATGCGGACCAGGAGTCCAGGTACCAATGAGCCTAAAACTTGATCAACTGATCAAATCTTGTTCGGCCGACGGAATCGGTGTCGCTCGGCACAACCGAGATAGAGGCCGGAGAAGACGATGACCGCCGCGCCGACCCAGGTCCAGAAGTCGGGAAAGCTGCCGAACACCACGTAGCCCAGGATCGCCGCGCCGATCAGCTGCGCATAGTTGAAGGGCGCGATGGTTGCCGCCGGCGCCTGGCTGTAGGCGATTGTCAGGAAATAGTGACCGACGCCCGCCAACACGCCGATGCTGACGAACAGGACCCAGTCCCAACCGAAGGCCGGGGTCACCCATTCGAACGGCAGCAAGGGCGAAGCCGCCAAGGTGCCGACGATGGTTGCCATCGTGGCCGATGCATCGGGCCGCTCGGCTTGCCCATAGCGGCGCGAGAACAGCTGGTAGAACGAACTGCAGAGCGTGCTTCCCACGATCAGCAGGGAGTGCCATTCGAAGTGGGCGTGGCCCGGCCGCACCACAATCAGCGCGCCGGCGAAACCGATGGCGACGGCGACCCAGCGCCGCGGCCCCACCGGCTCGCCGAGGAAACGCGACGACAGCGCCGTCACCACCAGCGGGCTGGTGAGGGAGATGGAGGCCGCGGTGGCCAGCGGCAGATATACGATGCCGTGGAAGTAGAGGAACGACGAGAAGAACAGCAGCAGGCCGCGCACAGCCTGCGTCCGCACATTGTGCCAGCGGAACAATGCCAGCCCGCTGCGCGGCAGGAACAGCGCCATCATGAAGACGAAAGCGAAGACGTAACGCGCCCAGATCACCTGAATGACCGGATAGTCCTGGCTGAGGGTCTTGGTGATGGCGTTGAGGACCGAAAAGCACGAGACCGACAGAAGAATCGCCAGGATCGCACGGAGGATATGATCACTCGCCGGCGGCGAGGCTTTTGAACTCATGGCGCCGACGGCCTAAGCGAGGGCTGTGCCGCAGACAAGCGCTACCGGCGAGCACAGGCCCTCGCCGAATGCATGGGTCAGTCGCCCTGAATAATTCCGCGCTCCTCCCTGATCTCGCGATCACTGGGCCACAGCAGCAGCGAGACGATCAGCAGGATGCCCAGCCCGCCCGCTATGCCTGCGAATCGATCGACGCCCGGCATGATGCTGTCGGGCGGCCGCGCTCCCTGCACCAAGGTCACGACGAAGACGAAGGCCGCCTGGGTGCCGAGGTAGCCCACGTTGTAGTTGCCCATCTGGATATATGTGCCGACCCAGACTCCGGCCCCGATGGCGCCGAGCCACCAAGGGAAGGACGAGATGTTGAGCGCCAGCACCAACAACGCCACGACGCCCCCGAACAGGCAGCCCAGGAAACGGTGCAGCGCGCGCTGTGCCACGGCATGTCGGGTGCCAAGCCCGCCACTCGTCGCCACGGGGGCCGCCATCACCATGGCGATGGTGATGGCCATTTCGTTGACCTCCGGCAGGTCGAGCAGGACCCATGCCACCAGCACGGCATTGACCGCGATCGCCGAGCGCAGGCCATGCAGGACGGCGGGCCATTGCGCACCGAGCAGATGGCGCCAGCCGGGCGCCGTCGGCGGTGGCTCGGCGTGCCAGTCCTGCAGCACATTGGCCACGATGACGGCCGATGCCACGCCGATCGCGACCTCGAACGTCCGGAAGTAGGCGACCTCGACCGCCTGCAAGGGATTGTCAAGGCTCGACATCAACACCATGGTCGAGGTGATCGAGAGGAACAGCCAAGCAAGGCCATGCGGGCTCACCTGCATGGCGATCACGCCCAGCATGGTGATGCCGCCGATGAACAGGTAAAGCTGCAAGTGTGCATAAGGCAGCCAGCGCGCCATCACGAAGCCGATGAAGGCGCCGGCGATGGTGCCGCTCATCCGCAGCACCCCGCGCCGCACCGAGCCCGAGCCGGTGGACATCAGGGTCATGAACCCGCTGATGGCCGCCCACCACGGCGATTGCACCTCGAGCAGCAGCGCCAGCGAGGTCGCCAGCATGACCGAGCAGGCGGCGGCGATTCCCTGCCTGGTTCGCGCGCGGTCATCGCCGAGCACCGACAGCTCCCGTCCGAACCCTTTCACCGCATCGAAGGTCATGTCCGAGAGCTCGGCCAGGTCATCCCGGATCTCCCGGCCGTAGTCGGCCAGCTTCACGGGAAGACCACCGTGCGGGCGTCGGCGCCGCTATAGAGCTTGCCGCCAGGCGGCAACTCCTCGAGCACGATCGTCACCGGAATGCGGCGCTGCAGGCGGATCCAGTCGGTGGTGGGCGAGACATAGGGCAGGAGCATCGGCAACTGAGGGTCGCGGCTGAAACCGCGGGCGATGCCGGTGATTCTGCCGCGGAAGACGTGCCACGGATAGCTGTCGAGCCACACCCAGGCGGTGCCGCCGATCTCGAAGTCGCGCACATAATACTGCTTGTAGTTGGCCATGATGCGCCAGGCGTGGGCGTCGACGATGCCGATGTTGGCGATGTTGGCGGTCGCCATGTCGCCAACGCGTACGGTGAGGTTGGTGATCGCGCCGTCGGTCGGCGACACCACCTGGGTCCGGTCGAGCTTCCATTGGGCAGTCGCCATTTCAGCCTTGGCCTTCTGGAGCGCCGCCCGATGCACACTGATGCTGGTCTGCGCCTTGTCGATCGCGACCTCGTAGACCCTGACCTCGGCCGTGGTGCGGCGCAGCTCGTCGTTCGCCCGGTCGAGCCGTTCTTTGGGCGCGTAGTCTTTCGCCGCCAGGTCGGCATAGCGTGCCTGTTCCTGGGCGGCGTAGGTCCGCGACGACAGCGCGGTGTCAAGCGAAGCCTTGGCGCTCGACAGCTGCTCCTGCGCCACTTCGAGCAGCGCCTGTTCCTCGGCGATCTGCGCCTTGTACTGATTCACCTCGAGCTGGAACGGCGTCGGATCGATGTTGTACAGTTTGTCGCCGATCTTGACGCTCTGATTGTCGACCACGTACAGCGCGACGATCGGCCCGGTCACTTGCGGTGCCACACCCACCAGGTCGGACCGCACATAGGCATCGTCGGTATAGGCGACGAAGTAGGTCAGGACCTCCCAGGCAACGACCAACCCCAGCAGCGCACCCCCGACCAGCATCACGCGACGCAGCCGGCTGCGAACGATCGGCGGTCTCGCAACCGGCTTCGCCGGGTCTGGAGGATCCACCGCGGCAGGAGGCGGCGGCGCGGTCTCGGCCGGCGCAGGCGCGGCGGGTTCGGGCACTTCCGGGCGCGGCGGCAGCCTGGCCTCGGTCGGCGACGGGGGCTGCGCTGAGTCGGGACTCATCGGGATGCAATTTTACGCTGTCCGCGAATGACGGCAAAGTCCCGCCGGCACCACCAGCCCTAGAGCCGGCCGAAGAGCCAGTTGCGGGCGGTCTCGTACCAGGAAGGCGGCTGCACGTGGATGAGGACCAGTTGGCGATAGAGGCTGCTCGCCCGGTTGGTGGTGCGGTCGTTGCCGGCCCGATTCTTCTGCAAGGTGTCGAGCTCGAGGACCAGGCGCCGGGCGCCTTCCTGACGCGGCGTCACCGTCCAGTCCCAGCGCATGTCGTCGGTCACGCTGACGGCTTTGGCCTGATCGCCTTCCGGCATGACGGTGAAGGCGGGTCTCGGATCGCCGAACAGGCGGCCGACGATCGTCTCCGCGGTGAACAGCTCCTGCGAAGGCACCGGCAGGGCCTTGGTCATCGGTTGGGCTCCTTTGACGACCAGGGCCACGCGATGCGGGCGGTTCACCGTCATCGTCCGGTCGAGCAACAGGCCGGAGGTCCCCTTCCAGAATTCCACCGGGATGGCCGGCCGTTCCGCGAAGCCGTTGAAC
>Ga0081539_10005066_pt1 | contig 13816 bp, 11 predicted proteins | sample TabmetS4T2R2_FD_71023 | JGI IMG/M metagenome (GOLD analysis project Ga0081539, IMG submission 71023) | Tabebuia heterophylla rhizosphere microbial communities from the University of Puerto Rico - S4T2R2 | ecosystem: Host-associated > Plants > Roots > Rhizosphere ...
GGAGACGCCGCGCTTGTCGGCTTCGACCGAGATCGGCGTGCCGTGACTGTCCGAGCCGGAGACCATGAGCACATGGTTGCCCTTGAGCCGGTGGTAACGAGCGAAGATGTCGGCGGGCAGGTACGTGCCTGCCAGGTGACCGACGTGCAGGTCGCCATTGGCATAGGGCCAGGCGACAGAAACGTGAATGTGTTTGGGCATAGTTAATCACCTATCGTGTGTTGATCCAGTAACGTGCTGCACGTATGAACGACCTGTCGATCTTCCGGGCGCAGGATGGGTTCCAGCAGCTTGGCGGTTTCCCGGTAAAGCCGGAGCGATGCCTGTGCCCGCGTATAAACAGTTGAAACTTCGTCAACAGGCGCGAACTGAGCACCCGTTGATTCGTTAATCCCCAGCGCGAGCCGCAGTTGGTGCGTCCACGCCGAGTTGGTGCCTACTGCGGTGCCGACCTCGCGGAAATACAGGCTCTCTGAGTTGATGAGAATGCCTTTTGCCACCGCCATGATGTTGACCATACCGAGGACGACGCCCATCGTCGCGTAAGCCATCGCCGTTTCGTCAGTCCGCGCCAGCGCGCTCAGCACCTTGTGCAGTTCTTCAGTATAGCCGACCAGATCGTGGCTGGCGTGGGCTTCGGCGGCGTCACGCAGCGGCTCCCAGTCGAACAGCTCGGCATCGAGCTGCAAGCGCGCCAGTTCCCCATCCCGGTCAAGCAAAATCCGCATTCGCCGCAGCATCGGGATAATCCAGATCACTTCGGCAGGGCGGCTGAACTGCGCGCGTTCATGCTCGATGGTAAACGTCGAGAGGCTGAGCAGCACCCCCTCGACGTAACGCATTTCAGGGGCGCTTTCGCCAGAACGGACGAAACGCAGCAGATCAACGTCGCTGTAGCGGGTGGCGTCGCCGCGCGCAAAGCTGCCGCTCAAGCCGAAGCCGATGACTTCAGGCGTGTCGTATTCCTCAATCAGCCGTTGCAGCAACGCATCGTCGAGCCGAACTTCAGCCATGATTGTACCTGACCAACAAAAAACCGCCTGCCAGTGGTGGACAGACGGTTTGGGTCGCCGATTTGAGCCGCGTTTCACGCACGCGCAAATGACCACCGTCTGTCCAGACGTGGCATTCGCATCGGCATCGTGAAAGCGCGGAACCTATTCATAGGCATCAGTATACGGGTTTGGAGGCAGGCGAGTCAAGTGTGGCACGTAGTTGCTCGTTAGCATCGAGTCATGGAATAGCGCACTTCAGGCGCGGTGTTCCTGACTGTGTTCAGCCAGCCCGTGACAAGGCTTGACAGCATCTACTCGCAGGTGGCGCGGGTTCAGCGAGGCACACGAGACGCCGACTTGTGGACTCCAAATCCAGCCAAGCCGGTGTTTCACCGTAAAGGTGAGACTGTGCGGACGCGCCTGAAAAGGCGTTGCTCGTCTCTTGCATCCTCACTTCATCGGGCGCGAGACCTGTATCATGGTAGAAACTGCGGCTACTACAGGCAGTTGGCATGAAGTGATATTCATTTGTTAAAGGGCAGCCGCGTCGCGCACAGGCACGACGTTCGGCGAATCAAAAACGCGGAACTGAGAAGTCGGAGTCGAACCGCCCCACAGCACCGCGCTTTTGAATATGCCACTATTATACGAACATTTGTTCTTTTGTCAAGCCCTAGAATAAATATTCTAATCTGCATGTGAAATTTGGAGCGAATGAGTTTAAAAACCTCTGACCTCACCCCCAGCCCCTCTCCACGTGCAAACTTCGTTCGCGTAGAGAGGGGAGGAGAACAAGGGCACACGACCGTGTGCCCCTACAGCGAAGGGAGAACCGCTGACTTTTTAAACCCCCTCATGTCGTGCCTCTACAGGCGGCTATCCATGACATTCACGCTACTCAAATGAGGGGAACAGTGGAATTAATGGATTTGATTTATGCTGATGTTTATGCCGAATTTTGTTGCTGATAGAGGTTAGAGGTTGCGATGGCGAATGAAGAACAGCTTGCCATTTTGAAGCGAGGCGTGAAAGTGTGGAACGAATGGCGGAAGGAAAATACACAGATATTGGTCTCTCTCAGTGACGCATTCCTCAAAGGCGCATTCCTCAAAGGCGCATTCCTCAGCGGCGCAGACCTGAGCGAGGCTTACCTCGGCGACGCAGACCTCAGCGGCGCAGACCTCAGCGGTGCAAACCTCAGCGGCGCAAAGCTTATCAGCGCAAACCTCAACGGCGCAGACCTCACGGGAGCTTCAGTGATTGAGACTCAATTTGAGAACGCAAACCTCTCGAATTGCCGTATATATGGCATTTCCGCGTGGAATCTGCATCTTGAAGGAGCTACTCAATCGAATCTCGTCATTACACAGGCGGGTAAACCGAAAATCACGGTCGATAATCTGGAAATCGCGCAGTTTATTTATTTGCTGATACACAATGAGAAGCTGCGTGATGTGATTGATACCGTTGGCAAGAAAGCGGTGTTGATATTGGGGCGATTTACCGATGAACGCCTTGCCGTGCTACAGGCAATTCGGGAAGAACTGCGGAAGCGAGACTATATCCCGATTCTGTTCGACTTCGAGAAGCCGAGCAGCCGGGATGTGACGGAAACGGTGGGGCTGCTCGCGCATATGGCGCGGTTTGTGATTGCTGATGTCACAGATGCGAAAAGCATTCCACAGGAGTTATCGCATATTGTTCCTGATCTGCCGTCGGTAGCTGTGCAACCGCTGATTATCAAAGGGCAGCGTGAGTATGGGATGTTTGAACACTTCCAGCGTTACCCTTGGGTGCTGCCTATTCACGAATATGAGACGCAGGCGCAGTTGATTGCCGAATTGGGCGACAAGGTGATTGCGCCTGCCGAAGCCAAAGTGCTTGAACTGCGCCCGAAATAAAGGATTTACCTCACCCCGACGAACAGGGCATGGCACGCCATGCCCCTACAGACGGCGCGTGATGGGCAGAAGGTGAATAGAGAGAGGCAGACACACAGGTCTGCCCCTACAAGATGGCGCGTAATGGGCGGAAGGTGAAATGGGATGAGAGCGGGTGCGAAGCTGCGCTTCGATAAACCCGCCCCTACAGGCGATCTTCCTAGAAATGTGCCGCGCGTTGCCGACAGGTGTCAGGGCATCAGCCGTGATGGGGTGAGGGCAGGCGCTCAAACGAGATGACGCCGTTTTGCTTGAAGACGTTGTACCGCTCCAATGTGTAATACTCGTAGCAGGCAACGCCGCGCTGGATGGCTTCGCGGTGGGCGGGCTGCGCCGAGGCTAAAACCGCTTCCTGCTGGCTGCTCCAGAGGCAGAAGGAGAGGCATTCGCCGCTGTGGAGCGGTGTGCCGATGAAATAGTGCAGGAAGCCCGGCAGTTCGCGCGCGGATTCCGAGGCGGCGCTATCGAGCGCAGTGAGCAGCGCCTCGTCCGCGTCGGCGCGGTGTTTGCTACGGAAGGCGACCAGATACCACGCGCCGGAATTGATCCCCTCAAACGACTCACTCCAGTTGAAGCCCTGTTCGATGGGCTGAATCATGTAATCCGGGCGGACGGGCACAGGCTGTGCAACAGGTTGCTTCGGAGTTTGGACACTGACGACAAGGTTGGACATGCAAATTTCCTTCGGTTGAGTATGCAGGCGTGCCTGACGGCACGGCTGATCTGCGATGCAAAAGTGGGTGTTTCTGCAAGGCAACTCAGGGAAGGTGGCTCATTGCTGAGCACAACAAAAAGCCCCGGCTCATTCGCCGAGGCTTGTACAATTTTTGCGCGTTTGGTTAGTGGACTAACAACAGGGCGCGGCGTACAGACACATCGGGCGACAGCCGAGAGGTTGGGCGGTACAGGTACAGCTCAGGGAGGGGCGAAGCAGATAAGACATGACGAACACCGTTGGTTGGTGAAATCAAAATATGAAGCTGATTATACGGGCGGGTGGGGGTTTGTCAAACAAGTTTGTCAATCAAAATGAAAGGGCGCAAGGTACCGCGCCCCTCCGTTTACTGGGTGGTGCTGGTTTATTTCTTGGGGGTGCGGGTGGCGCGGGGCTTCGGCGGAGCTTTTTCCGCAGAAGCCGCTTTGGATGTGCTTTTGGTCGCTGTCGGTTTCGCGGCGGTCGAGCCAGCGGCTTTGGAGGTGCGCTTGGCGGCGGGCTTGGCAGCCGGCGCAGCAGCGCCCTGCTCCTGCGCGACATAGAAGGTGCGCCCGGTCGCGCCGGAAGCGATGCTGATTTGCTTGAACTGCTCCGACTTGAAGAATGCCATCGCCTTATCAATATCCTCGGCGATGAAATGCACCATGACGTTGTTGGCGTTCCACGAATCGCGGTAGACCGTCCACTGGTTGATGCCGCTGGCGCGTAAGCTGCTTTCGGCACCCGCAAACGCTGCCAGCCAGCGGTCGTAATCCGGCGTGAGCACCCGAACGATGAGATCCGTCATTTTTGCACGCTCCCTTTCAGACAAATATCGGAGTAAACGCGAACGATCAACAGCGTAACATGAATTTCGTCTAGAAGCCGACGGATCAATATTCTCTAATGCAGGCTAAACAATAGTTTAAGCTGGCTTCGCATCAGCGCGCAGATATATTGGGATGCACAGGGCGATGGCTCCTGATCCTTTGTCCAGCGGTACACCTGCACGCACGTCCGATGCTGAGCGGCGGTTGGAGCGTAATAGTCAACCGAATGGATAGCACAGAGGGATGCCATGTTTACCGAGAATGAAATCGCCTACATTCGGTCACAGCGGCTGGCGCGGATTGCAACCGTCAACGCCGATGGGCAGCCGGATGTCGTGCCGGTGGGGTACGAGTTCGACGGGACGAACTTTTATATCGGCGGCAGGTTTTTGCCGCAGACGCGCAAGTTCAAGAATATCCTGGCGGGGCGCACCAAAATTGCGCTGGTGATCGACGACTTAGTGTCGGTTGACCCCTGGACGCCGCGCTCGATTCGCGTGTATGGCACGGCGGAACCCGTCGAGATGAATGGGCGTTTCGGTCCGGGGATGTACCTGCGGGTTACGCCGAAGGTCTCGTGGAGCTGGGCAATCGACAACGAGACGGCATACGCACGTCCACAGAAGACGGTGCATAGCGGGAAGTGAGGGAAAGAAGTAGACCTCACCCCCAGCCCCTCTCCACGTCGTTTCACTTAGGTAGAGAGGGGAAGAAGGCAAGGACACGGCATTCGCCTACAGTGCCGCGTGAGTTCAGTGCTAGACGCCGCTGTGCGGCAGGCGGTACATGCCCATCGCGTCGCGGACGATTTCCATCGTCGCCTGCGCTTCGGCACGGGCGCGCGCTGTGCCCGCCACCAGGATTTCCTCGACCAGCCCCGGTCTCGCCACGTACATGGCGCGGCGTTCGCGCATGGGCGCGAGGAAGTTGTTGATCGCCAGCGCCAGTTTTTTCTTGACTTCCACGTCGCCCACCGCGCCTTTGAGATAGCGTTCCTTCAGGTCGTTGACTTCCTCGACGTTCGGGTTGAAGGCGTCGTGGTAGATGAAGACCGGGTTGCCTTCGACCCGACCGGGAATATCCGCCCGGATACGGTTGGGGTCGGTGAACATGCCGCGTACTTTTTCGTTGACGGTCTTTTCGTCGTCGCTGAGGAAGATGGCATTGCCGAGCGACTTGCTCATCTTCGCCTGCCCGTCGGTGCCGATGAGCGAGGGCACATCGCCGATGAGCACGTCGGGGATGGGGAAGATTTCGCCGGAAGGCACCGCTTCCCCGTAGAGGAAATTGAAGCGGCGTGCGATTTCGCGCGTCACTTCGATGTGCGACTCGTTGTCCTTGCCGACCGGGACCAGGTTGGCGCGCGGCAGGAGAATATCGGCGGCTTGCAGCACCGGGTAGCCGAGCAAGCCGTAAGGCATCGAGTCGAGGTTGGCGGCGGTTGCCATATCCTTCAGGCTGGGCACGCGCTCCAGCCGCGCCACGCTGATCATCATCTGGAAGATGAGGTTGAGTTCGTAGGTTTCCATGACGCCGGATTGCAGGAAGATGATGCTTCGTTCCGGGTCGATGCCGACGCTGAGGTAGTCGAGCACCATTTCATGCACGTTTTCGCGGATGGCGGCAATCGCTTCGCGCTCCGGCTTGGTGGTGAGCGTGTGCAAATCCGCGACGATGAACATGCATTCATACTGGTCTTGCAGGCGCACGCGGTTCGCCAGCGACCCGACGTAATGCCCCAGGTGCATCCGCCCGGTGGGACGGTCGCCTGTCAAGATGCGTCCTTTGACTGCCATAATTTCGTTCTGCTCCTGCCGAAAAAATCAGCGACTAACCCTGAAAATAAAAACGCCCGTCCCATTCTGGGGACGAGCGTGACGCCCGCGATACCACCCCGGTTAAGCCAGGATTTGCCCGGCTTCCCTCTGTGTGGCAGCATACTGCTGCCCTTGCCCTGATAACGGTGGCAGTCTCCGGCGCAGATAGCAGTTAGCGATTAGCTTTTAGCATTTAGCTAAGGGCTAAACGCTAACGGCTAACCGCTATTTTCCACCTTTGCGGCTCAGAGAGTCCATTCGGCGCGGGCGTGCGGGCGAGTTCTCAGCGATGCTCACGCGCGAACAAGTTCGCGTGGGTGAGCCACTTGCCTCTCTGTACTGCCGTGTCTGCGTGTACTCTTCTCTCGTCATAGCCTTTCTGCGAGAAATTGTACGTGCTGAGTGAAGCGGAGTCAACGGCGGCGTGGAAAGGGCGTGGGGAATTCAACAGATATTGGGCACGACATGTCGTGCCCCTACAAAAGGACTCACAATATTCGCCATTCCTGCGATGGCTTAGCTTTATTTTTCGAGCGCGACGGTCTCATCCTGCATCGCCAGAAATGCCAGCGCCTCTTCAAGGGTTTCTCGGCGCGCCTGCTTCATGTGGAAGACTTGACCGAGCACCGAGACCATGAAGTTGACGAGCGTGCTGCCGCCAACCAGCACCGTCCAGCCCAGCGAAGGATGACGCAGGTATTCACCCATCGCCGTGTTCTGGCGCAGGTTGATGGGAATGGAGTCCAGCCTGGTCACGTCCACCACGAGGTGAACGGGGGCGGTGCCTGCGTCGAGGAATTTTGCGTGCGCCTCGCTCATCTCGCGCGCTTCCTGTTCGCTGAGCTTCCCCACCAACTGCGTGCGGATGATGCGATTTTCCTGTAACCACTCTGTCGTGAATGGCATGATGCGAACCTCGTCTTAAGTCAGGCAATTTTCATCATATAAATGATAGTAATAGTCTACAACGCATTAAAATTCCCGGTCAGAAATAGTATTGTAATTTCATGAAATAGTTTGTAACGATGTTCTAGAAAGCTGAGTTCACGCTGTCGAATGAGTCTGGAATATCAGGAAACGCGAACTTGTGCGGACTCAGCCGTGTCGTGGTCAGGCAGCAGGGTCTCACTCTCATGTACATTACGACTAAAATACCCGACGACGCTGACCAGAACGCTTAACACGCCGTAGTTGACACATTTGGTCGCTAAAACTGGTCGCCGAACACCGTGAAGGTGTCGGCGGCGCTGGCGTCAGCGGCTGAGAGGAAGTTGGGGTCGGAATACGCGCCGAGCAGGTCGGGCAGCGCGGCGAGGATCTGACCATAAAGGCGCAGGTAGATACGCTCCGAGGCGTGCCAGCCATCAAAATAATCCTCGTCGGTCGCGCCCAAAGCTGCGCCATCGCTGAAGTTGAAGTACGGGAAGCCGTAGCGGGCGAACAGCGGTTGAAGTGCGGCATCCAGCTTTTCGACGTAGGTGTGGTTGCCGTTTGCGATCATCCGCTGGTAGAGGGTGGGCATGTAGGAGGGCAGGAAGCCGATGACGGTGATACCGCGCTCTTTGCACCACTGGAGCGTGGCTTCCAACTGCTGCAAGCGGGTTTGTGAAACCATCTCGCCGTAGACGTACATCTCTGCCCCGTCGCGCAAAAAGTCGAGATGGCGCTGGCGCTCGGTCTGCGGGTCAAGCCAGTGCGCGACCAGGAAGTCGCCATACTGCTCGCTGCCGTCGTTGCGGAAGCCGTGCCCATCGCGGATGGCGCGCAAGCCGAGGGCTAATCCGCCGCTCCCCGGCTCAACGCGGGCGAGATAGCGCGAAATGTCAAATGCTTCGCCGTCGAACACATCCTGCATAAAGCTGCGGTTGACCTGAAAGATGTGGGCGAAGTCGGTCACTTGAGGATCAATGATGTCAGGGACGTAAGCATCGTTGAACCAGGGCTGGTCGATGCCGAGGATGAGGATGCGCGGCGTGTAGGTCAGGTTATTGAGCAACTGCTGGACTTGATCGAGCGTCCAGGCGGGCGCGCCGACGTTGTAGAAGGCGCGGGGCTGGCGGTTGAAGAACAGGGAGCGGAACTGGAGCACGCGCGATGAGCCTGCGATCAAAATGTCCGGCTGGCGCAGGTTGGCGGAAAGGGTTTTGAAGTCGAGGTCGCGATTGCCGTAACGCGGGCGAAAAAGCACCGGGGTGTCGCCCATTTGCATTTCGGCGACGAGGCGCAGCGGCATGGATTCGCCGGTGTAGATCATGAAGCCGGTGAGCAGCAGAAATGGCACGGCAAACGGCAGCGTGTAGAGGACGAGTTTGAGGAAGAAGCGGAGGGTGGAAGTCATGACCTCACCCCCGCCCCTCTCCACTGCGTAGAGAGGGGAGAAAAGCAAAAGCTTTTTTGAGTTCGTGAGCAGGAAATTTTAGTGGATGCACGCTTGATTTCCCGCCTAAAACTGGAAGTAGATGAATTGCTGCGCGCCGATGCCGTACAAGCCGGAGAAGATCACGGCTGCGCCTGCTGCGTAATAAGCTGCCCAGCGCACGACACCGGGGCTGGCGCTCCACAGCTGCTCGAAGCCGAAACGCGCGATGCCGTAATCGACCAAGAGCAGCACGCCGATGAACGCCCAGCAGAGGGCAAATTCGGTTTGCGCGCCGAGCAAGCCTTCTGCCAGCGGCGCGGTGAGGCTCTGCCCGGTGAAAGCGAACAGGTGCGAAATGATGTACCCCGCGTCGGCGAGGGAGTTGGCGCGGAAGAACAGGAAGGCGAAGACGACCAGCGTAAACGTGACGGCGATTTTGAGCAGCGCCGGAAAGTTGAGCGATAGGTTCAGGCGGCTGAAGATCGCTTCGACCACGATGTACAGCCCGTGCAGCGCGCCCCAGATCACGAACGTCCAGCTAGCGCCGTGCCACAAGCCGCTGACGACGAAGACGATGAACAGGTTGAGCAGGTAGCGCGGGAACGGAACCCGGCTGCCGCCGAGCGGAATGTAGAGATAATCGCGGAACCAGGTCGAAAGCGAAATGTGCCAGCGCGCCCAGAATTCGCGGACGGACTGGGCGAAAAACGGCTGGCGGAAGTTGATCATCAGGTCGAAGCCGAGGATTTTCGCCGTGCCAATAGCAATGTCCGAGTACGCCGAAAAGTCGCCATAAATCTGAAAGGCGAAAAAGATCGTGGCGACGATCAGCGGCAGCCCGCTGTACTCCTGCGGCGCGTTGTAGACCGTGTTGACGTAGATGGCGAGACGATCCGCGATCACGATCTTTTTGAACGCGCCCCAAAGAATCAGGCGCAAGCCCGCAACCGTGCCATCTACGCTGAAGTTTACGCGGCGGTGGTACTGCGGCAGCATGTGACCGGGGCGCTCAATCGGTCCGGCGACCAACTGCGGGAAAAAAGCGACGAAGGTCGCAAAAATGCCGAGATGCTTCTCCGGCTGGACGGTGCCACGATAGACCTCCACCGTGTAAGCGATGGACTGAAAGGTGTAGAACGAGATGCCAACCGGAAGCAGCAGGTTCAGCGGGTGCGCCGGGTAGCCTGTAAGCGCCGAGAGCGACTGGTTGAAAAAGTTGAAGTATTTGAAGATGAACAGCACCCCGAGGTTGGCGGTCAGGCTGGCGGCGAGGTACAGCTTGCGTCGCGCCGGGTCAGCCGTCGCGCCCATCGCGCGGGCGGCGGTGTAATCGATCAGCGTGGTGGCGACGATCAGCAGGACGGCGATGCCGCTGCCGTAGGCGTAGAAAAAATAGCTGGCAATCAGTAGAAAAAGCCAGCGGAAGCGATACGTGATTGCGAAATAGAGCGGCACGAAGGCGGCGAAGAAGATGACAAATTCGGGAGCGGTAAAGGTCATGCGAACGGAAGTCTCTTGGAAACGTGCCCCAATACTAGACGAAATTGTGAGGGGCGCAAGGTTGGGGCGCTCAAACATTCTAAAGTGTGGTGGTGAAAACACACCAATACTTTTCATGGCGAGGCGATCAAAAACGGGCGCAGCACGCTGCGCCCCTACAGAAGCACCTTTGCAATTAGACAATCCCGTACGGGGGGTTGCTTACAAATTCATATCGGCTCGTTATAATATCAGCGGCGCGAAAGTCGTGAGGCGGGAGACACTGCGGTGGCTGTAGATACCCTTTATCAAATTTCTTTATTTGAGGGCATTCGTTTGGACGAGCTGGACTGGCTGATCGCCCACAGCCGGATGGAATACCTGGAAAAAGGCGATTATTTCATCAGGGAACACGACGCCGACGTGCGTTTCTGCGTCGTGCTGGAAGGCGAGATGCAGGTCTCGCGGCTGGTTCACGGAGTCGTGACGGTCGTGGGTACAACACCGCGCGGAATCACCTGCGGGCAACTGAACATCCTGAACAACACACCTTCAGAGCAGACCATCCAGGCGATCATGCCGACGACGCTGATGGTCTTCGAGCCGGATCAATTTCGCGGCATTTTCAGCGCCGTGCCGAAGGTCGGCTCAGCCATTCTGCGAATCGCGGCGGAACGGATGGCGATGTTTCTGAGCCAGGAAACGCAGCAGCAGAAGATGGCGGCGCTGGGCAAACTTTCGGCAGGGCTGGCGCATGAGTTGAATAACCCGGCAGCAGCCGCCCGGCGCGGGTCGCAATCCCTGCGCGACCTGCTGCCCGCGCTCCAGATGGAGACGATTGCCCTCAACCGCTGTTACTTCACGCCTGAACAAACCGAAACCCTGATGCAGTTGCAGAACAGCCTGATTGCGCGCGTGACTCACCCGCCCACTCTAAGCCCGCTCGACCGCCGTGACCGTGAAGAGACCATCGGAAGCTGGCTGGAACAGTGGGGTATCTCCAACGCTTGGGAGTTCGCGCCGGTGTTGGTCGGCGGAGGCTTTACGCTGGATGATCTTTCCACGCTTTCCGAGCAGGTGGGGTTTCAGTTCGCGCCGCAGGTGATCGCCTGGCTCAGCCACATCCTCAGCGTGACCGAACTGCTCGACAACGTGGAGCAAAGCACGAAGCGGATTTCCGATCTGGTCGGCGCGATCAAGGAATACACCTACATGGATCGGGCGCGCGCGGTCGATGATGTGGACTTGCAGCACGGCTTGGAAACCACGCTGAAGGTGCTCAATCATAAGCTGAAGAACATCAAGATCATCCGGGATTATGACCCGACCCTGCCCCGCATTACCGGCAGCGGCAGCGACCTGAACCAGGTGTGGACCAACCTGATCGACAATGCCAGCGACGCGATGCAGGGCGAAGGCACGCTGCAAATCATCACCCGCAACGAAAATGTGTTTGCGATGGTCGAAATCGCCGACAGCGGCGTCGGCATTCCGCCGGACGTGCTGCCACACATCTTCACGCCCTTTTTCACCACCAAGGACGTTGGCGCAGGCACAGGCTTGGGGCTGGACACGACCTATCGGATTATCCAACAGCACAACGCGACGATTGAAGTCCAGTCGCAGCCGGGGCATACGCGGTTCATCGTCCGCATCCCGGTTGCGCAGCAGCAGTAAGCTATTCCGGCAACCCAGGATAACCGGAGGGCGGATGAGTTGTGTTCATGCGTCCTTTTTGATTCGCAAATGAGGCGCATACCTGGGATACGCAAAGAAGGACAGGAGCTTGACTCTGACGCAGCGTCAGGGTTGATACTGATTCGCACGAGGTGGAACCATGTTGAAAGTCGGTGAGTTCGCGCAACTGGCAGGTGTGTCGGTACGGCTGCTGCATTACTACGACAAGCGGGGGTTGCTCAGCCCTGCCTACGTCGATACGTTTAGCGGCTACCGGTACTACACAGCGGATCAGATCGCGCGGCTGTATCGCATCCTGGCGCTGAAAGACCTGGGTTTGTCGCTGGAAGAGGTCGCTCGGCTGGTCGATGGTAAGCTCTCGTCGGATGAACTGCGCGGGATGCTGATGCTCAAGCAGGCGGAACTGCGCCAGCGCGTCGCGGAAGAGCAGGCGCGGCTTGACCGGGTGCAGGAGCGCCTGCGCTTAATCGAGCAGGCGGGCAAACTGCCGGAAATCGACGTGATGGTTAAGCCTGTCCCTGCGCTGCACGTGCTGTCGCTGCGGCGCGCCGTCAAGCACCAGCCGCCGCACTATGTCTTCGCCCAGGCGTCCGTCGGGCTGCGAGCGCGCGGTCTCAGCAGAGCCGTCGAGGCGGTGATCGGGCGCTACCACAGCCGTTACATGGCACTCAGCTTCAGCGGGTTGCGCCCGCGCGTCAACCTGTTTGAAGCCGCTTACGTCATCGACGCAGCAGCGGCTCAGGAGGACATTCCGCTGGAAAGCGGCGGGCGGCTGCGCGTGCGGGAGTTCCCGGCGGTGGACATGATGGCGTGCGTGATTCATCGTGGGGCAGATAACCAACGACATCTGGCACATCATGCGCTGCTGCATTGGATGGCGCTGCAAGGCTTCGCGCTGGCAGGTCCGCAGCGGGAAGTGTACTTGTGGCGTGGGAAGCCCAATCTAACCTCCGACGAACACGTTACCGAAATTCAGCATCCGATCAAACGGGTCAACCCCACCTCCGCCACCGCCTAAATTCTGGAGGGAAAAAGTGAAAAAGTTATTGCTGGTGCTGATGTCGGCACTGCTCGTAGCGTCGGTGAGCGCACAGGACGATCTGTTCACGCTCGCCGCAGACGAGCCAATTGTTGAACCGGGACGCGCGAATGACTGGGACGCGCCCTATACCGACCCTGGCGCGATCTTTTTCCATGATGGGTTATTTCATATGTTCCGCAATGGCTTCAAAGGCTGGCCCGCGTCGGTGCAAATCGGCTATATGACCTCTGAAGACGGCGTGACCTGGACAGAAGTGAGCGAAGACCCGGTGATGGAGACGCGCGATGTGCCCTATGCCGGAACTGCGGCGCTGGCGTCCGATGCGCTGGTGCTGGAGGATGGGACGTGGGTGCTCTACTTCTATACCTGGGAAACCCGCGAGCCGAGTATGTCACCGGGGGCAATTGGGCGGGCGACTGCGCCAGCGCCAACCGGACCCTGGACAGCAGACGCAGAGACGATCCTCAACCCTGGCAGCGAAGGCAGTTGGGATGAATTACGGCTGTCTGCCCCGCGCATCGTGCGGACCGAAGATGGTTACCGGATGTACTATACAGGCTACGACGCGAGCGGAATCGGCTCGGGCAGGATTGGCATGGCAACATCGAGCGACGGGATTACCTGGACAAAGTACGACGACCTAGCGACGACCAACGCGCCTTATGCCGAAAGTGATCCGGTGCTGATGCCGCCGGAAGGGATCGCGGATGCCAACCAGCCGATGGTCGAAATCACACCCGATGGCTGGGTGATGATCTTCCGGCAGGTCGATTTTTCAGAGAGACCGGCGCAAATGAGCCTGAACTATGCGCTGAGCGACGATGGAATCGATTGGCAGATTGCTTCTGAAATGCCATTCTGGGAGCGCACAACCGTGCCAGGCTCGATGGGCTTCTGGTATACGGCGATGGAGTACCACGACGACACCTATTACTTGTACGTGGAAACCGGCGTTGGTCGTG
>Ga0081539_10005067_pt1 | contig 13816 bp, 13 predicted proteins | sample TabmetS4T2R2_FD_71023 | JGI IMG/M metagenome (GOLD analysis project Ga0081539, IMG submission 71023) | Tabebuia heterophylla rhizosphere microbial communities from the University of Puerto Rico - S4T2R2 | ecosystem: Host-associated > Plants > Roots > Rhizosphere ...
CGCCATTCCGGCCTGTTCATGGCGGCAAAATCGGCAGTTTGGGGCGGTCGTGCAAGGTCGCAAAGCGGCGAGCCAAGTTACCTTGCCACTGCGGACCCTATTTGCTATCCCCCGCCGTCGCAATCGGCGCGGCCGTGGCGGAATTGGTAGACGCGCTAGCTTGAGGTGCTAGTGCCGCGAGGCGTGGAAGTTCGAGTCTTCTCGGCCGCACCATCAGAAAAGCCGGTTCGACAAGAGAGCGACGGGTAGAGTTGCCGCCGTTTGGGTCCCCATTCGGCGGCCTGTGAGGCAGGGCGGGGAGGCGAGCTTGGCGGATGAACTCACCGAAAGCGCCCTCCGCTACCATCGCTTGCCCCGGCCGGGAAAGATCGAGGTCGTCCCGACCAAGCCGCTGGCTACGCAGCGCGACCTGTCATTGGCCTATTCGCCGGGCGTCGCCGCGGCCTGCAACGAGATCGTGCGCGATCATCGGACGGCGGCCGAGCTGACCGGGCGCGCCAATCTCGTGGCGGTCGTCACCAACGGCACGGCCGTGCTGGGCCTCGGCTCGATCGGCCCGCTGGCCGCCAAGCCGGTGATGGAAGGCAAGGGCGTCCTGTTCAAGAAATTCGCCGGCATCGATGTCTTCGATCTCGAGATAAACCAGAACGATCAGGACAAGCTGGTCGATGTCGTGGCCGCCCTGGAGCCGACCTTCGGCGGCATCAACCTCGAGGACATCAAGGCGCCGGAGTGCTTCTACGTCGAGCAGAAGCTGCGGTCGCGGCTGTCCATTCCGGTGTTCCACGACGATCAGCACGGCACGGCGATCATCGTCGGTGCGGCGATCCTCAATGGCCTGTCGCTGGTCGGCAAGGACATTGCCAAGGTGAAGCTGGTGGCGTCGGGCGCGGGCGCCGCCGCGCTGTCCTGCCTGGGTTTGCTCGAGAGGCTCGGCCTGCCGCGCGAGAACATGTGGGTCACCGACATCAAGGGCGTGGTCTGGCAGGGCCGCAACGAGCTGATGGACCCGTGGAAGGAGCGCTATGCCCGCGACACCTCGGCGCGCACGCTCGGCGAGGTGATCGGCGAGGCCGACATCTTTCTCGGGCTCTCGGCCGCCGGCGTGCTCAAGAAGGAGATGGTGGCGCGCATGGCCGCCAAGCCGTTGATCCTGGCGCTTGCCAATCCCGATCCCGAGATCATGCCGGAAGAGGTCGCCGCGGCGCGCAGCGACGCCATCGTCGCGACCGGCCGCAGCGACTACCCCAACCAGGTCAACAACGTTCTCTGCTTCCCCTATATCTTCCGCGGCGCCCTCGATGCCGGTGCCAGCACGGTCAACGACGAAATGAAGATCGCCTGTGTGCGGGCGCTCGCGGCCCTCGCGCGCAAGGAGCCGTCCGAAGTGGTGGCTCGTGCCTTCGGCGAGCAGGCCGGCGGCGGCTTCGGTCCCAACCAGATCATTCCCAAGCCGTTCGATCCGCGGCTGATCGTCGAGCTGGCGCCGGCCGTCGCCAAGGCGGCCATGGAGTCCGGCGTGGCGACGCGGCCGATCGCCGATTTCGACGCCTATCGCCAGCAGCTCAGCCAGTTCGTGTTCAAGTCCGGCCTCATCATGCGGCCGCTCTTCGAGCAGGCCAGCCGCACGCCGCAGCGCGTGATCTTCAGCGCCGGCGAGGACGACCGCGTGCTGCGCGCGGCCCAGATCATCCTCGATGAAGGCATCGCGCGGCCGATCCTGATCGGCCGTCCCGACATCATCCGGCGGCGCGCCCAACGCCTTGGCCTCAGTCTGCGGCCGGGCATCGATCTCGAGCTGGTCGATCCCTCGGACGATCCGCGCTACGACCGCTACTGGAGCGCCTACCATCAATTGATGGAGCGACGCGGAGTCACCGAGCCGACGGCGCGCAATCTGGTGCGCACCAGCCCGACCTTGATCGCCGCGCTGGCGGTTCGCCTGGGCGATGCCGACGCCATGATCGCCGGCGCCTATGGCCGCTTCCGAACCCACTTCAATCACGTACGCGACGTCATCGGCACACGCCCCGGCGTGCGCAACATGGCAGGCCTCAGCCTGCTCGTCATGCCGACCCGCTCCCTCTTCATCGCCGACACCTACGTCAATTACGATCCCGATCCCGAGACGCTGGTCGACATCACGCTGTTGGCGGCCGACGAGGTGCTGCGCTTCGGCATCCAGCCCAAGGTCGCGCTGATCTCGCACTCGAGCTTCGGCAGCTCGGACCATCCCTCGGCACGCAAGATGGCAGAAGCGGTGCGGATCCTGCATCAGCGTGCGCCGACGCTCGAGGTCGAGGGCGAGATGCACGGCGACGCCGCCCTCGATCCCGACATCCGCCAGACCGCGTTCCCGCGCTCTCGACTGAAGGAGGCCGCCAACCTGGTGGTCTGTCCCTCGCTCGACGCTGCCAACATCGCCTTCAACCTGCTCAAGAACGCCGCGGACGGCCTTCATGTCGGGCCGATGCTGCTCGGCACCGACCTGCCGGCGCACGTGCTCACGCCGTCGGTGACCGCCCGCGGCATTCTCAATATGACGGCGCTGGCCGCCGTCGAGGCGCAGCGCCTGGCCGAGGCCCGGGGCGAGACCCGGAGCGAGGCTCGCGGATGAACGGCGAGCCGGATGTCCTCGACGAGGTGACGCCGGAAGTCATTCGGCAAGTCGAGGCGGCGCTCGCCGAGGACAAGGCCGATGACGTCAGGGCGCTGCTGGCCGAGCTCAGTGCCACCGGCCAGGCGTCGGTGCTCGAGCAGCTCTCCGAGCCCGAGCGCGAGAAGCTCGTCGGCATCCTGAAGCGCGACCTCGATCCCGAGACGCTGATCGAGCTCGACCAGGACGTCCTTGAGAATGTGCTGGACCAGCTGGACAGCAAGGACATCGCCGCGGCGGCCCGCGAGCTCGAGACGGACGATGCCGCCACCATCCTCGACGAGCTGCCCGAAGAGGAACGCCAGGAGGTATTGGCGGAACTGCCGCCCGCCGAGCGCGCGGAGATCGAGAGCGCGCTCGCCTATCCCGAAGGCACCGCCGGCCGGCTCATGCAGCGCTCTTTGGTCAAGGTGCCGGACGACTGGACGGTCGGCCAGGTGATCGACCATTGCCGCGAGGCGAGCGACCTGCCGGAGGACGTGTACGACGTCTTCGTGGTCGATGCGGCCGGCGTGCTGCGCGGCTCGGTGCCGCTCGGGCGCATGCTGCGCACCAAGCGGCCGGTGCCGATCCTCGACATCGTCGACCCTGACATTCCTTCGGTGCCGGCGACGACCGAGCAGCACGAGGTGGCGCACGTCTTCCGCGACCAGAACCTGGTTTCCTGTCCGGTGGTGGACGACGAACGCCGGTTGCTCGGCGTGATCATGGTCGACGATGTGGTCGACGTGATCGACGAGGAAGCCGAAGAGGACCTGCTGAAGATGGGCGGCGTGGGCATCGACGACATGCACGCTCCGCCGGTCCGTACCGCTCGTCTGCGCGCCCTGTGGCTCGCGGTCAATCTGCTGACGGCAGTTCTCGCATCGCTGGTGATCGGCCAGTTCGAGCATTCGATCGAGAAGATCGTGGCGCTCGCCGTACTGATGCCGATCGTGGCCTCGATGGGCGGCAATGCGGGGACGCAGACCGTGACGGTGGCGGTGCGGGCGCTGGCGATGGGCGAGCTGACGGCCGCCAATGCGCTGCGCTTCATCGCCAAGGAGGCCGCGGTCGGCGGGCTGAACGGCTTCCTGTTTGCGCTGTTGATGGGGGCGGCGGTGGTTGCCTGGTACCACGACTGGCGCCTGGGCGCGGTGATCGGCGCGGCGATGATCTGCAACTTGCTGGCTGCCGCGCTCGCCGGCACTTTGATCCCGCTTGGCCTGCAGAAGTTCGGTGTCGATCCCGCCGTGTCGTCGACGGTGTTCCTGACGACGGTCACGGATGTCGTCGGGTTCCTGGCCTTCCTCGGCCTCGCGACGATTTTTCTGCTCTGACCTTCTTCTCCTCCCCAGCTTCGCTGGAGAAGATTTTCGCACTGAAGGTCGACGCGGGTCGTCGGGCGCCGCCGTACTATTTACACGCTCCGACCTGTCTTCCAGACTGCCGCCGAGTATTGCGCTTTTCTTGGCACTCCTTCGTCCGCGTCGCGTTCATCTGCGTTTCGCATCTTGGGGGATCATTGCATGCTTTCGCGCCGTGCCACGTTACTTGCGCTCGCGTCAACGTCGCTCGGTGCAAGGGCGATACAGGCCCAGCCGGCGGCCCTGCCGATCATCATCGGCACCCAGGCCGACTCGCACTGGTTGACCATGGAGGCGCAGAAGAAGGGGCTGTTCGAGAAGGCCGGCCTCAAGCCGACCTATGTGAAGTTCGTTGCCGGCGCGCCGATGATGGCCGCCGCGCAGAGCAAGAGCATCGATGTCGCCACCGTCGGGCTGGTGCCGTTCCTCTCTGGAGTGGGGCAGGGCATCCCGTGGGTGGCGATCGGGTTCCACGTTGCCGGCCCCAAGGGCGAGGGGATCCTCGCGCGCAAGGGGGCGGGGATTCGCGCGCTCGCCGACCTGAAGGGCAAACGCATCGGCTTCTTCCGGGCCTCGACGGCCCACTACGGCCTCTTCATGGCGCTCAAGAAGGGCGGTGTCGCGCCGGACCAGGTGACCTTGCTGAGCATGGCGCCGGCGCAACAACTCGCCGCCATGCGGGCCGGCGAAATCGACGCGGCTTCGGTGTGGGAACCGTGGATGCACAAGCTGGTCGCCGAGGCGGACGGCGAGCTGATCTCGACGGAGGCCGATATTGGCGTGCTCACCGCGGCCAGCACGCTCGCCGTGCGGCGCGAATGGCTGGAGGCGAACCGCGAGACCGCGCGTCGCCTCCTGCAAGCCTATCTCGTCGCCTACGATTCGCTGCACGCGGATCCCGATCCGGTGATCAAGCAGTTCGCCGAGAATGTCGGCATCTCCGAGCAATGGTCACGCGACATCTTCGCCAGTGTGCCGCCGGTCGAGATCAAGAAATGGGCCGATCCGGCCTATGACTACTCGCTCGCCAAGGGCAGCAAGGTACAGGCCGCGCTCGCCGACCTGGCGGCTTTCCTCTACGAACAGAAGGTCATTCCTCAACCCGTTGACGTGAAAACTCTGCTCGATGATTCCGTCGTCAGCGAGGTACTGAAGGCCAACGGCATCGGCAAATGACGGAGGCCGCCGGAGAGATAGCCTCAGGGCGTTCGAGCAGGATGCCCGCGGCCTCGCCCGCGCGATCGAACTGGATGCGGATGCGCTATCCGCTGGTGAGCGTGATGGCGGTGCTGCTTCTCTTCGCGGCCTGGGCGCTGGTGACCGACCTGTTCCGCATCCCGGCGATGACTTTGCCCTCGCCCCAGCAGATGGCGACGAGCTTCAAGACCATGCTCGTGGAGGGTTACTCGGGCAAGTCGCTTTGGGTGCACATCCTCGCAAGCCTGGGGCGAACGTTGACCGGATTGCTCGCTGGCATCGCGCTCGGCGTGCCGATCGGCCTGCTGATGGGCTATAGCAGGTTCATCAATGCAGTTTTCATGCCCGGCTTCGGGTTCATCCGGCCGATACCGCCGATCGCCTTCATTCCTCTGGTCATCCTCTGGTTTGGAATCGGCGAGCTGTCGAAGATCCTCCTGATCTTCGTCGCGTCATTCAACTACACGGTCCTGGCGAGCGCCGCTGGCATGCGTTCGGTGCCGGAGCAACTGGTCCGAGCCGGCATCAATCTCGGCCTGACCCGCTGGCAGCTCTTCTCCAGCGTCATGCTGCCGGCCGCGATGCCGCACATCTTCACTGGCATCAAGATCTCCGTTGCGGTGAGCTGGGCGGTGGTCGTAGCGGCCGAACTGATCGCCGCGCAGGCCGGGCTCGGCTACATCATCGCCGATGCCGGCACGTTCTTTCGCACGCCCGAGGTGTTGATCGGGGTCTTCATCATCGGCGCCATCGGTCTTCTGTTTGAAATTATCGTTACGTCGGTGGAACGCCGCGTGCTGCACTGGCAGTCCAAGGCGTGAGATGACATGGACAAGATCGTCGTCGACCGCGTTTCGAAGTCCTTTTCCTCACAGCGGCGCGGCGACGAAACGATCGTCGCACTCGACAATGTCGATCTGACGATCGCCGAGCAGGAGATCGTCTGCATCGTCGGCCCCAGCGGCTGCGGCAAGAGCACCTTGCTCAATCTCATTGCCGGTTTCGACATGCCGACGAGCGGCGAAATCAAGGTGAACGGCGCACCCGTCACCAGCGCCGGTCCCGACCGGATCGTGGTCTTCCAGAGCCCATCCCTGTTTCCCTGGATGACGGTCACGGAGAACATCACGTTCGGCCCGAGAAAGCGCGGAATTCCGCGGGCGGATTACGAAAGCGAAGCGCGCGACACCATCGAGGCGGTCGGATTGCGACGTTTCGCCGAGCGCTTTCCCTACGAGCTCTCGGGCGGCATGCGTCAGCGGGTGCAGATCGCCCGAGCCCTCGTCAATCGCCCGCAGGTGCTGTTGATGGACGAGCCCTTTGCGTCGCTCGACTTCCAGAACCGGCTGGCGATGCAGGAACTGCTGCTGCGGCTGTGGGGGCGCATCCATCCGACCATCTTCTTCATCACCCACGACGTCGAGGAGGCGATCTTCCTGGGCGACCGGGTTCATGTGATGACGGCGTCGCCCGGACGCATCAAGGCGGTCGTCGACGTACCGTTCCCCAAGCCGCGCCAGATCGAGATCGTCACGGCGCCGAAGTTCGTCGAGATCAAGGACCGTGTCCTCCACCTGATCCGCAGCGAATTCGAGCAGAGCGACCGGGCGGCCGAGTCCGCTGCGGGATAGACGGCAGTGAAAAGATATCTCCGGATAATGAAATAATTCTTGGCCGACCCTGAAAAGGGGCCTAGCCTTCGGGTCCTGGGGGTTGGCGGATGGTCTTTGCTTCCTTGAAGGGCGAGTCCTCGACAGCACCGAGCTCGGGCGAGAGCCCCGAGGCTGGCGCCCTGCAGCGCGGCCTGTTGCTGCTGGACCTGATGGTGAATTCCGGCCGTGCGCTCACGCTGACGGAATTGGCCGAGCAGTCGAACCTGCACGTCAGCACCGTCCACCGCCTCATGCAGACGCTGACGCAAACCGAGCACGTGTTCCGCGACAGCGCCAAGCGCTACTACGCCGGTCCACGGGCGTATCTGCCGCTCAGCCTCTACCATCCTTTCAACGTGCTGCGACGCGACTCTTACGAGACGCTGCGTTCCCTGCGGGACCGCTTCGGAGTCACGTGTGGGTTGAGCATATTCATCGGCACGCAGCGGCTGCTGGTCGAGCTTGCGCCGGCGAGCAACAGCCTGTCGCCCTACTACCAGACTCATCTCACCTCGCCCCTGCACGCGGCGGCGTCGGGCAAGCTGTTGCTGCTGAATTTCCCGGCCCGCCAGTGGCACGAGCTGCTCGGCCCACCGCCCTATCAGCAATATACGCCGCACACCATCACCGAGGCCGAAGCCGTTGAGCGCGAGCTCGAGCTGACGGCCGAGCGGGGCTACGCGGTATCGCTCAACGAGAATTTCAAGGGGATCTCGGCGGTGGGCGCGCCCATTAACGTCACGCCGACGCGGGCCGTCGGCGCGATCACCTTTGCCGGCCCCAGCGCTCACTTCACCGCCGATAGCGTACCCGAGATGGGAACCGCGGCGCGGCAGGCCGCCGACCTTCTTGCGCTCGGCTCGCCGGGCGTGAGGGCGGTGCGCCAACAGCTCGGCTTTTGATTGCAACGACGAGGGTCGAACCGACGGAGGATCAGCCAATGACACGCAGTGCCGATCAATGGGCAACGCCACCCAGGGTGCCGCACGACCACTATGTCAGCGCGCTCGTCTACAGCGATCCCGAAATCTTTCGCGAGGAACAGGAGAAGATCTTCAAGAAGGTCTGGAAGCTCGCCTGCCATGAGAGCGAGGTCGCGGCCCCGGGCGACTACCGCACCTTCACCTATGCCGGAACGCCGCTGGTCGTGATCCGCGGCATGGACAAGGAGATCCGCTGCTTCGTCAATGCCTGCTCGCACCGCTCGGCTCTGGTCGCCCGCGGCCCCAGCGGCAATGCCAAGACGCTCACCTGCTTCTTCCACCTCTGGGAATACGACACCAAGGGCAACTGCATCGGCATGACGCGCGATCTCGGCTTCAAGGAGGTCGGTCCCTGCAAAGAGGACATGGGATTGCGGGCGGTGCGCTGCGAGACCCGTGCCGGCCTGGTGTTCATCAATCTGGACGACCAAGCCGAGTCGCTCGACTCCTACCTCGGCCATTCGCTCGATCTTCTCGAGGAGGTGCTGGGAAGCAAGGAGTTGGAGGTCTTCCACTACCATCAGGTGGACATGCGGGCCAACTGGAAGCAGTGGCACGAGACCAACATGGAGGACTACCACAACTGGGGACACGTCGTTAACCGCACCACCGGCATGCAGGCCAAGGGGCATTTCGAGCGCAAGTGGATCCTCTACGCCAACGGCCACGGCACCATGGAGCCGATGAAGATCGACTACTCGCGCTACAAGGGCTGGCAGGACCGCCAGGAGATGAACTTGCCCGGCCTGAAACCCGGCGAGCTGCGCTTCGGCGACCTGTTCCCCAACACCACGATCATCGTGCGGGCGACTTGCATACGTATCGACACTTCGACGCCACTCGGACCAAGCCACACGCTGCTCGAGTATCGCGGGCTCGGCGTCAAAGGCGAGTCGGCGGCCGACCGCGCCAAGCGGGTGCGCGACCACAACCAGTTCTGGGGGCCCTTCGGCCGCAACCTCGTCGAGGACGTGGTCTTCGTCGAGGCGGTCGAGGAGTGCAACCGCAACGGCGCGGCGAAGTACAGCGTGATGTCGCGGCGCGAGGACATGCGTGCGCAGGACGACGCCTTGTTGCGGCACTTCCACAACGAGTGGAGCCGGCGCATGGGGCGGCCTGCCAGCAATCCGCTGAACCAGATGGCCCAAGCAGCCGAATAGACGCGGGGGTAGGTGGGCCGCCGGGTCCTCGGTGGAAGCCCGGTGGCCATCGGGAGGGTGTGAGCATGGATGCGGATGGCGTGAAAGACGTGATCTATCAGTCGTGTCTCGCGATGGACGACGAAAAGTTCGACGAGTACCTGGCGCTCTGTAGCGACGACTATCGCTACAAGGTGACCGCTTACAGCCCGGAACTGCGCAAGGAGATGATCTGGCTGGACCAGAGCCGCGACGACCTGAAAGCCATGTTCGAGATGCTGCCCGAACACGTGAAGCCCGACGGCCGGTTCACGCGCCATGTGCAGGTCTATCGCGTGGCGCCGAACGGCTCTTCCGGCACGGTGAACGTCACGAGCGCGCTCACGATCTACTTCACCAACGACCGCGGCGACACGAAGATATTTGGCATCGGCCGCTACTACGACGTCGTCGACACGACCGGCGAGGTACCCCGCCTGAAGTCGCGCGAAGTGCGCATGGAGACGCGCTCGCTCGGTACGGGGTCGCAGATCCCATTCTGAGCATTCCGGTGCGGGTCCTCATCGAGACGAAGACCGGGCTGCTCGACATCGCGACCCTGCCCGGCGAGACCATCCTGGCCGCGGGCCTGCGCGGCGGGATTGCCTTGCCCTATGAATGCGCCACGGGCACGTGCGGCACCTGTCGCGCGCGCCTGCTCGACGGGCAGGTGGACGAAGGTTGGCCCGGCGCGCCAGGGCGGCAAGGCCTGAAGCGGGCGAGGCGAGAGGTCTTGATGTGCCAGGCCGTTCCCTTGACCGACAGCCGTATCGCGCTGCCCGATCCGATTGCGACGTGGCGTGCCGGCGCCGAGCGGCCGCAGGAAATCGCCTCGCGCATCGTCGAGCTGATGCCGCTTGCCCGCGACATGCTGGCGCTCGCCGTGATCCTCGATCGACCGATCGCCTTCGAGGCCGGACAGTTCGTCCTGCTGGAAGCGCCCGGCACCGCCGGCTTTCGCGCCTATTCGATGGCCAACTGGCAATCGCCGGCGCGCAGGCTGGATTTCATCATCAAGCGCAAGCCCGATGGCGGGTTCACCGAATGGCTCTTCAACTGCGCCCGGGAAGGCGAGCCGCTGCGCCTGTTTGGCCCACTCGGCTCCGCCGTATTCGAGCCGTCGCTCGGCCATGACCTGCTGGTGGCAGTCGGTGGCTCCGGGCTTGCCGTCGCCCTTTCAATTCTGGCGCGGGCGGCCTCCGAAGGCGTGCTTGGCCGCAACCGCGCGCGCCTCTACTTCGGCGTCCGCGCGATGCATGACGCGCCCCTGCTGGAGCGGATCAGTGAATGGCGCGAGCGTTTCGGTGAGGCGTTCGCGGCGACTGTGGCCTTGTCCGACGCTTCGGTCGGCGCGGCCGACCGCGACCGGTGGCCGGCATTGTGCTTCGCGGACGGCATGGTGCACGACGTCGTCGGCCGCGATCTCGAGGGCGGCAGCGACAATACGATGGCTTTCCTGGCCGGGCCGCCGGCTATGGTGGACGCGACGATGCGGGTCGTCATGCTCAAGGGGCGCCTGCCGCCCTCGCGCATCCGCTTCGACAGGTTCAGCTGAGCGCGGCGGGGCGATCGATGGCCTGGAAGGTGGCATGCCCGCAAGACGCGATCGGGCAGAACGAATTGAAGGAAGTCGATGTCGACGGCGTCAGGGTGCTGCTGGTCCGCGTCGGAGAGGACTACTTTGCCTATCCGCCGCTCTGCCCGCACCAGGAGGAGCCGTTGCGCAAAGGCCTTTGTGATGGCGAGCTCATCACCTGCTTCAAGCATATCTGGCAATGGGACCTGCGCACCGGGGCCTGCGCCGGCACCGAGGCCCGCACGCCGCTCAAGATGTATCCCGTGAGGAAGGCGGCCGGACAGGTCGAGATCCAGATCGAGCAGCCGCTGGTCTACGACTACGATGACGCCTGAAGCCCCCTCCGCGACCGCCATGCGCCAGCCGGTCGCCGAGGAAGTCGGCGTGCGCCGGACGGGGAGATCCACGTCGTGGCTCTACTACGTCGTGCTGCCCGTCCTGTTCGTGGTCGTCTGGTATCTGGTCACTGATGTCGTGGCGGTCTTTCCGCCCGCGCTCCTGCCGTCGCCGGTCAGGGTGGCCAACGCGTTCGTGAGCTCCACGGCAAGCGGCGAGCTGCCGGGCAACATCGGCGCCAGCCTGCAGCGCATCCTCTATGCCGACCTGACCGCGCTTGCGCTCGGCGTACCGCTCGGGCTGGCGATGGGCCTCTACCAGCGGATCGAGAAGCTGCTGGACGGGCTGCTCAGCCTGTTCCGCCCGATCCCGCCGCTCGCCTGGGTGCCGCTGGCGATCCTGTGGTTCGGCATCGGCACGGTCTCGATCGTCTTCATCACCTTCCTGTCGGCCTTCTTCGCGATCCTGGTGAGCACGATCGCGGGCGTCAGGTCGCTCGACAAGCTGCACGTCCGCGCCGCGCTCTCGCTGGGCGCGAGCCGCCGGAGGCTGATGACGCACGTCGTCCTGCCAACGACCTTGCCCTCGATTTTCACCGGCTTGCGCATCGCAATCGGCGTCAGCTGGATGAGCATCGTGGGCGCCGAGCTGATCGCCGCGAGCAGCGGGCTCGGCTACATGATCAACTATTACCAGCAGGTGCTGCGCACCGACCTCGTCATTGTGGGCATGATCACCATCGGCGTCATCGGGCTCGTCATGGACCTGTCGAGCCGATGGATCGAGCGGCGGCTGCTGCCATGGCGCCAGGGAATGCGACTGCCATGACCGTGAACGCCAAGATCGCGATCTCTGGGGTGACCAAGCGATTCGAGGGTGCCGGCGGTGAGACGGTAAATGCCCTCGATCGGGTCGATCTCGACATCGCCGATGGGGAGTTCCTGTCAATTCTCGGGCCCAGCGGCTGCGGCAAATCCAGCCTGCTCAACATCATCGCGGGCTTCGAGGAGTCGAGCTCGGGCCGCATCGAGGTCGATGGGGAGGCCATTGCGGGGCCGGCACCCAATCGCGGCGTAGTGTTCCAGGAATACGCGCTGTTCCCGTGGCTCACGGTGGCGGGCAACATCGGCTTCGGCCCGGCCAGCCGCGGCTTCCGGCAAAGCGAGATCGATGGGCTCGTCGTCCACTACGCCAACCTCGTCGGCCTGCAGGGCTTCGAACGCAGATACCCGCACGAGCTTTCCGGCGGCATGCGGCAGCGCTGCGCGCTGGCGCGCTGCATGGCCAACGACCCCGACATCATGTTGATGGACGAGCCGCTCGCGGCCCTCGATGCGCTCACGCGCGTCGCGTTGCAGGACGAGCTTCTGCGCATCTGGAGCGAGGCATCGCGCGAGCGCATGAAGACGGTCGTCTATGTCACGCATTCGATAGACGAGGCGATCTTCCTGTCGGACCGCATCGTCGTGATGACGCCGCGACCCGGCCGGATCCGCGGCGAGTTCACCGTGCCGTTCGCACGGCCGCGCCAGGCGGAAATCCGCGTGCATGACGACTTTCACGGCCTCTCGGACGAGATCTGGCTGATGCTGCAGGCTGAAATGGGGAGATGAAGATGCTGACCAAACGCACTGTCCTTGCCACCGCGATGGCCGCTGGAGTGACCGCCGGCCTGGGCCCGATCGCACGCGCGCAGACCAAGCAGGTCGCCATCCGCATCGGTTTCAACCCGTTTGCCGGGACGGCCGGGATCAACGGCACGATCCAGGAGCGCAAGCTCTACGAGAAGCATGCCACGAAGTACGGCTACACGATCGCGGCCGAGTGGAAGCAGTTCATCGCCGGCGGACCGCCGGCGAACGCCGCCATGATGTCGGGCAATCTCGACATCGACATGGATATCTCGAGCGCGGCGATGACGGCGCGCATCAAGCAGGGCGTCCCGTTCGTCATCTTCGGAATCCAGGCCAGCCACATCTCGAACGCCGTCATGGTGCGGCCGGGCAGCGATATCGACACGGTGGCCAAGCTCGAGGGCAAGACCATCGGGCTTCCGGTCGGAACCAGCGCTCACTATACGCTTGCCTCTGTCATCAGGAACGTGCTCGGAAAGTCGATCGAGCAGGCCAACATCAAGATCGTCAACATGCCGCCCAATGTCGGCATCCAGATGCCGGCGGGCGTCGATGCCGTCGGCGTATGGGTGCCGTTTCGCTTCCAGGGCCCCGACCTCGGCACGGCGGAACTTCTAGTCGACAGCGACGGCTTCACGGGCAAGACCTACAGGCCGCCGGGACGCCTGCCGGAGACCCAGAAGGCCTGGGGCTGGCCCGAAGGCTTCTTCACCGACCGGCTTTACCTCAGCGCCCGCCAAGCCTTCGCCAAGGAGCATCCGGATCTTCTGCGCGCCTTCCTGGAGGCCAACTGGGAGGCGCAGGAGATCGTCAGCGCCAACCAGCCGCAGGCCATCGAGATCGCCAATCGCTGGTGGAAGCTGAAGCCCGAGATCGCCCAGCAGGCGCTCGAAACCTACGCCGAGAACGACGGCATTCGAACCGCGCCGGTGGTGCTGGAGTACGACGCGCTCACGCTGATCAAGACGTCGGAGTTCTTCAAATCCCTCGGCACGATCGATGCGGCCCTGACGTGGAACGACATCAAGCCGCTGCTGTCGTGGGCGGCGGAGATCCAGAAGGCGGTCTGGGAATCGCGCGGCTCGCGTCCGTCGATCGATGAGATGAAGAAGGGCTTCCACGGCTCGACCAAGTATTGGCCCGACCTCAGCATCGCCGGTGGCGCCCCCGTGTGGCAGTGGCCCGACACGCCGCAGTGGGGGGAGCGGTTCTACAAGCCCGGCCCGTTCTAGCGAGGACGATCAAGTCAGAGATCTCA
>Ga0081539_10005068_pt1 | contig 13813 bp, 9 predicted proteins | sample TabmetS4T2R2_FD_71023 | JGI IMG/M metagenome (GOLD analysis project Ga0081539, IMG submission 71023) | Tabebuia heterophylla rhizosphere microbial communities from the University of Puerto Rico - S4T2R2 | ecosystem: Host-associated > Plants > Roots > Rhizosphere ...
CCGAGGCGACGGCCGTGACCACCGACAAGATCACCATCAACCGGAACGGCATGCCCCGGGGACGTTTCACCGACCAGATCGCCAAATTGTTGTGCCCCCGGCGGGGCACCACGAACAACCGCAACAGCGCTAACCAGCGAAGACGCGGAAGGCCGACTGGTGCTGACGGAGCACAGACGGCTGGACGGCCCGCTGGACATAGCCCGACGGACAGCTTGACCACGGCGGAGCCGCTCTGCATGCCGCTCAAGGACGGGTCCCCCGCCTGCACTCGGCAGGACGGCTCCGCCCTGGCTGGCGCCCATCTACCCGCGGCACCAGGGCGGGGACCCGGTGGCGCCGGCTGGGAGAAGCGGGGTCGCCGGATCGTGTAGACCGCGCGCGCTGCGGCGATCATCGATGCCGGGTGGCTGTCCTCAGAGTGCCAACGACCGGGTGCACCGTTCGGCGAGGGCGCGGTGGCGTTGCACGCCGTCCTCGTTGCCGAGCGCCTCGGCGACGTCGGCCAGGACGGTGTGCACGGGTCCTCGGCAGGCGACTGCGGTGCCGGCGACCACCAGACGGTGCTGGAAGGGCAAGAGCCTCTCGTACATCAGCTGTGGTTCTGGGTATGCGATCCGTGCCGCAAGGACTGCCCAGTCGGCGGTGCGGTGGTCGGTCGTCCAGTCGGGCTGGACGTCCGGGTCCCACCAGAGGCGGGCGAGGCGGCGTGCCTCCTGTATGTCGCCGGCGGCGGCCACGGCCAGGGCAGCCAGTGGGCGAGTGGCGTCCATGCCCGGCCGGTGTGCGATGCGGACCACGTCGTCCACGACCGTCGAGACGCTGCCGAGAGCAAGGTGCAGGGGGACGAGTTGCATCACCCTGGCCCACTCGGCACCCCACAGGCTGGTTCGTGACTGCAGCTCGAAGGCTTCGTCGGCGAGGGCTGCCAGCGCGGGCCAGTCCTGCTGGAGCATCGCCATGCCGCCGGCCGCGTACCTCAGGGCTGCCCGTAGCTCGGGGACGGCGAGCTCGGCGGCGATCCCCTGACAGCGGTCGAGGTCCGCCCTGGCGGCCCGGACGTCGGCGAGACGGAGGTTGACGGCGGCTCGGTGCATGCGGGCGATCACCTCGGTCTGCAGAGGCAGGCCAGTGCCGACGAGCGTGAGCGCCTCCTCCACCACGGCGCGCCGCCGGTCGTCGTTGGCGGGCTCCCACATGGCCAGGGCGTAGTTGTTGAGGGCGCGTCCCAGGAGCGGCACGTCGCCCAACCGCCGGGCAAGCGCCAGGCCCTCCTGCGCGGCCGTGATGCCTTGCGCGCGCGAGCGGCTGTAGTAGAGCTCGACCCCGACGGTGCCGAGCAGCTCGGCGCGGCGGGCCCCGGTGGCGCTCTCGGCCAGCCGCTGCACCTCGGCGACCATGTCGGGGTCGTGGTTGCCGTACGGTCGCCAGTACCACAGTGTCGCGCCGCCGAACACAACCGCAGCTCGTGCCGCCTTGTCGTCGTCGCCGAGGTCGCGCGCGATCCGCAGTGCTTCGTCGAGCCGTGTTCGGGCGCCGTCGGGGTCGCCCATGAGGCGCAGATCCTCGGCGAGGTGGACGAGCACTTCGTACCGGTCGGTGCCCTCGGCCCGCTCCCTCTCGAGGATGCTCAGGACGTGGCCCCAGTGGAACGCGGCACGGTCGTACCCGTGCCGCTGATGAGCGTCCAGCGCCGCGTCGGTGGACCATCGCAAGGCGGCGTCCGGCGCCACGAACCGGTCCGCCTCAAAGGTGTGGTGGGCCAGGGCGTCGAGGTGTTCGTCGAGACTGGCGGCATGGGCGTGCTCGAGTGAATCGGCCAGCACGGCGTGCAGCCGTGCGCGCGTCGCACGGCTCAGGGCGGCGCGGACGGCGTCCTGCGCCAGCGCGTGCCCGAAGCGCCAACCGATCCGATCATCGAGCTCGACGAGCAGGCCGGCCTCGACCGCGGGCTCGATCCGCGTGCAGACCTGGTCCGTGCCGAGGCCGGTGGCGTGCTCGAGGACCGGGAGCTCGATGCCCGTGACCGCCAGGGCAGCCAGGCGGAGCAGCGTCTGGGTGTCGTCCGGAAGCCGTCCGACACGCCGGGCCACCACCTCCCGGACCGTGTCTGGGATGAGCGTGTCGACGGTGTCCACGCCGAGGTCGCCGAGGTGGTCGATCTCAGCCCTCAGCAGGCGCCCGGTCTCGGTGAGGAAGAAGGGGTTACCTCCGGTGCGCTCGGTCAGGCGTCGTGCCCACCGCATGGCGTCCCGACCGCTGACCGCCGCGAGAAGCGTCCCGGCCCGCACCGCGTCGAGCCCGGCGAGCCGCAGGCGGCGGTGGGCGGGAGAGCGGACCAGGTCGGCCAGCATGGCCTCCAGCGCCGGGTGGGTGCTGATCTCCGGCCGGCGCACGGTCAGGACGACGGCGAGCGGAACCTGCTCGACCCGACCGGCAAGCAGGCGGATCACCTGGAGCGACGCCTGGTCTGCCCACTGGACGTCGTCCACGACGACCAGCAGCGGCCGGCGACGCGCAGCGTCGACGATGTGCTCGACGACCGCGCTCAGCTGGTGGAACAGGTCCCCGCGCCGGTCGCCCTCCCCCGACGGGTCTGGCCCTTTGGCCGGTGCCCCGTCGACAGGTGCCGTATCGGGCGACGCCCTGAGCTGGTCCTGCACCTGGTGCCACGGCCACAGCGGCGGGGAGCCGATCTCGTCGAGGCACACCGCCCAGGCCGTGGCTAGCCCGTGGTCGCGCGCGAGGCGTGTGGCGGCGGTCGCCAGCCGGGACTTGCCGATGCCGGCCTCCCCTTCAATGGTCACCAGGGACCCCCGGCCCGCGAGGACGTCGTCGACCACGGTCGTCAACCGGTCCCGCTCTGACTCCCGACCGACCATCGGCGGCTCGTTGCCCGGCTCCGCCGGCTCGGGAGGGGCTCTGCGGGCAACGGTCCCGGGGCGAGCATCCCGTCGATCCGAAGCGGAGGCGTTAGGGACCGCGAGCCAGGCGGCGTGATCGAGGACGTCCCGCTCCAGCGCCTGCAGCTGTGGGGACGGGTCGAGCCCCAGCTCCTCGCGCAGGATGACGCGGCACCTAGCGTAGGCGGCGAGCGCGTCGGCCTGCCGTTCGGTGCGGTAGAGGGCGACGACGAGCTGCGCCCAGAGCCGTTCGTGCACCGGGTGGTCTCGGACCAGGCGTTCGAGCTCGGCGACTGCGGCCGCGGTCCGGCCGACGGCGAGCCAAGAGTCCATCTCGAGTTCGAGTGTTCGCAGCCGCAGCTGCTCCAGGCGGGCCACGGCGGCGGCCGCGAAGGGCTGGTCGGCCACGTCCGAGTAGGGGCGCCCGCGCCACAGGGCGCGGGCACCGGCCAGGAGGTCGACCGCCTCGGCAGCGCGCCCGTCGCCCAGCACCCGCTCCCCGGCCTCGACCCGCTGCGTCAGCTCGTCGGCGTCGAGGTCACCCACAGCTGTGGAGATAAGGTACCCGGACGGCCGCGTGAGCAGGATCTCGCCAGGCGCTCCCGAGGGTCGTCCGGGTTCGAGGACGCGTCGCAGCCGGGACACGTAGGTGTGCAATGTCGCCGTCGCCGTGGCCGGCGGCTTCTCGCCCCAGACCGCGTCGACCAGAGCGTCGAGCGGGACGACCTGGCCAGCTTCGAGGAGCAGCCGGCAGACGAGGGTGCGCAGCTTCGGCGTGGCGAGGTCGACGATCCGCTGGTCGTCGTCGACGACTTCGAGGGGTCCGAGAACGCAGAAGCGCACGGGCGGCGGCTGGACGGGACGAGGTCGGGCCTTCCTCCCTCCGTGCAGATCAGCGTAGTCGTCGGGCCCGGCCATCGATGCAGGTCGCACCGACCCGGTCGTGCCGGGCGGCGGCGCGCAGGGCCGGCCGCCGGGGTCTCGGTCGACGAGCCTGCGCACCTCTGCGGCCAGCCGGTGGCAAGCCGTGCCTGGTGGTCGCCGGTGGACACTACGGACGTGGTCTGCACCGTGACCCCGGACGACCGGAGACCTGCCGGGGACGTCGACGGGGAGGGCGTCCACGACCGGCGCCACCACCTCGGCGGCCTCGGGACCTCGCGCCGTGCGCGGCGGCAGCGGCGGTGAGCAACCGGCCTCGCTGCTCGTCATCGCGACAGGCCACCACCCGTGGCCTGCCTCGATGACATCGTGCTGACGCCCCGGCCGCCGGTGCGGGCCGGACGACGTCAGCAGGGCGTCAGCCAGACGTCACCGGCGCTCCCCATGATGGCGGCAACCCGTTGACCAGTCAGCCATCCCGCCCAGGCCTTCAGGAGACCCGATGTCTCAGCACACCGACAGCCTCGACACTTCCTTGCATCCCGTGGCCCCGTCCCGGCATTCCGGGCGTCGCCGCGCTGCCCTCCGCACCGGCCGGTGGATGCTCACGTTCGTGGCATTCCCGGCGGGCGGGCTGGCCACCGACCTCATCGTCGGTCCCGTCGACGCCGCGCCCGCCGCAGCCGCCGGCGGGTTGCTCACCGGCCTTGTCCTCGGCCTCGTCCAGGCGTGGGGTCTCGGTCTGCACGGCCGCGACGCCCTGGGATGGGTCCTCGTGACGGGCGCCGCCCTGGCGGTCGCCCTGCCTGTGGCCACGACGGCCGTCGGGTACGGCGTCCGGCGGAGCGACCTCGTCGTGCAGGGTCTGGTATGCGGTTTCGCCCTGGGTGCGGCCCAGGGCGTGTTCCTTCGGATGCGTCGCCTCGGCGGTCGATGGCTGCCGGCGGTCTGGCCGGCCCTGGTTGCCGCCGCCTGGGCCGTCGCATGGGTGGTCACCAGCTCTGTCGGCGTCCGGGTCGACGAGCAGTTCTCGGTGTTCGGGTCCAGCGGGGCGCTCGTCGCCACCCTGCTGACTGTTGCCCTCCCCCTCCACCTCGACTCCCGCGGGAGCGCAGCATGAGCCGTCACGTCGTCTTCGGGACCGGCCAGATCGGCCGCCCCCTCATGGAGCAGCTGGTCACCGCCGGCCACCACGTCGTTGGCGTCAACCGGGCTGGCACGAGCCCGGTACCCGGCACCGACTCGGTCGGCGGCGACGCGACCGACCCGCGCTTCACCCGTTCGGTCTCGGCCGGTGCGGACGTCGTCTACTTCTGCCTCAACGCCGCCCACTACGACCGGTGGGCGCAGGAGTTCCCTCCGCTGCAGGCGGGGGTGCTCGCAGGCGCCGCGTCCGCGGGAGCACGACTGGTCGTCCTGGACAACCTGTACGCCTACGGACCGACCGGCGGGGCCGACCTCGTGGAGACGTTGCCGCCGTCGCCCGCCTCGACCAAGGCCGCCACCCGCGCCGCCATGACCGAGGAGCTACTCCGGGCGCACCGCGCCGGACGCGTCGAGGTCGCCATCGGCCGCGCCTCGGACTACTTCGGCCCTGGCGCCACCCGCTGCGCCCTCGGCGAGACGGTGTTCGGCCACGCCCTCGACGGTCGCGCCGCCCAGGTCATGGGCCGTCCCGATGAGCTGCACAGCTACTCCTACGCCCCAGACGTGGCCGCAGGGCTCGTGGTACTCGGCACACACCCCGCCGCCGTCGGCCAGGTCTGGCACCTGCCGGTGGCACCGGCCCGGACCACCCGGCAGATCGTCGAGGGCCTCTACACCCGCCTCGGCCGCCGGCCCCGGCTCTTCGCCGCCGGCCGGGCCGCCCTGACCGTCGCCGGCCTGACCAACCCGGTCCTGCGCGAGTACAAGCACACCCTTTACCAGTTCAGCCATCGCTGGGTCGTCGATGACCGCAAGTTCCGCACCGCGTTCGGCGTCGCGGCGACCCCGCTCGACGACGCCATCGCCACCACCCTGGACTGGTTCACCGCGTACCGGACGGCGGCAGCCGCCGCCTCCTGAGCGACCCCCGGACCGCCTCCCATCCCAGACGAAGGATCCCGACATGCGACCCCAGCACCTCGCCGCCGCCTCCATGATCGGCGCCGCATCCCTCGCGATCGCAGGGTTCACCGCCCTCGGATCGATCTTCGAGTACCCCCAGATCCTCCAGGAACCGACCGGCCACATCCTCGAGACCTACCGGGCGCACCAGGGCGCCGTCACGACGTGGTTCGGCGCCCTGGCCATCGGTGCCGCCCTGCTGCTCCCCATGGGCGTGGGACTCAGCCGCATGACCGCCGACCAGGCGTCCCGTCGAGCCATCGTCACGGTCGCGGCGACGGCCGCCGCCGTCCAGGCCGTGGGCCTGTCCCGGTGGTTCGTCCTCGTCCCCCGCGTCAGCCGCGATGCGAGCGACCCGACCCGTCAGGCCGCGGCGCATCATCGGTTCGAGACCCTGCACTTCTGGCTGGGCACCATCGTGGGTGAGACGGTCGGCTACGCGCTCACCGCCACCCTCACGGTGCTGGCCGTCCGCACCGTCACCCGGCATATCAGCCCTTGGTGGTCCACCTGGCTGGGGTACACCTCGGCGGCCTTCGTGGCCACCGGCGTCGTGGTGCCGCTCGGAGTCCACGCGGCCACGCTGACCAACTTCGCCGGTTACGTCGCGTGGAGCCTGTGGCTGCTCGTAACCGCTGCTGTACTCCTCCGGCGGCCCACGGCGGCTTCTGTTCCCACGCCAGAGCCCTGGCCGCGGGAGAGCTCGCTCACGGCAGGCTGAGGACACCGACCAGCATCGGTCCGAAGCGTTGCGGTTGTTCGTTGTGTCCCCGGCGGCACAACGAACAACCTCAACGGCGCTGACCGGCGGAGACGCGGCGGCCCGACTGGGGTTGGCGGAGCACCGGCGGCTGGATCGGCCCGCGGGGCCATAGTCCGGGCCGATCCGTGACGGCGACGTGGGCCGTTGGCGGATCCCTGTGACTGCTGGATGCTCGTTGGGCGTCCTTCCGGGCGCATCGCTACCGGACGGGGGTCATCATGCGCCGAGTGCCGCAGTGGGCTCACATCGGGTGGTCGGCAAGTCCCGGGGTGCACGCCCAACTCTCCTGCCATTCCGAGCCTGCTCGGTGGGCAACACGGTGACGGGGGCGCCGGACGGGCCGGTCAGCGGCCCAGTGGACGACTCGTTCAGCGACATGCCAGGGAATGCCGCCGCTGCCTGGGGACCAGCGCAGCAGGAGCGGGTCGGCTGGGGCTTCGTCCTGCTGTACATGCTCGCCTACACCGGGACGTCCCTGCTGTTCCTGGCGCCGCTGCTGGTCTCGCTGGCGTTGAAGGTCAACCACCTCGTCGGCATCGACGCGGCCCCGGGGCGGTTGGCGCTGGTCACCAGCGTCGGTGCCCTGCTGTCGATGGTCGCCAACCCGTTGTTCGGCAGACTGAGCGACCGCACCTCCTCACCCTGGGGGATGCGCAGGCCCTGGATGCTGGCCGGCCTCGCCATCGGCAGCCTAGGGATCCTGACGGTTGCCCTGGCGCCCGACATCACACTCGTCCTCCTCGGCTGGTGCACCGCACAGGTGTTCTTCAACTCCCTGCTCGCCGCGCTGGCCGCCGTCATGCCCGACCAGGTCCCCGCCGCTCAACGCGGCGTGGTCTCCGGGATCTTGGCGGTATGCCTGCCGTTCGCGTCCGTAGTGGGCACGTTCCTCGTCCAGAGGTTTGACCAGAACGTGCTCACCATGCTGCTGGTGCCGTGCGCCGTCGGTGGGTTCTTCGTCCTGCTGTTCGTAGCGCGACTCGCGGATCGACGGCTCGAGCCCGGCCAGGCACCCCCGTGGTCGATCCGGGAGTTCCTGGGCACGTTCTACGTCAACCCGCGCCGCAGCCCAGACTTCGCCTGGGCCTTCGCCAGTCGGTTCCTGCTGGTCACCGGATACGCCTTCCTGGTCACCTACCAGGCCTACTACCTGATCCGGCAGGTCGGCAGCCCCGAACACGACGTGCCGCACCAGATCTACCTGGGCACCCTCACCCAGTCCGCGGCACTCGTCGCCACCGCGCTGGTCACTGGCAGGCTGTCCGACCGAACCGGCCGCCGCAAGATCTTCGTCGTCGCCGCCGCCCTGGTGTACGGGCTCGCGCTGCTCGTGATCGCCGGCGCCGAGGACGTCCACGGCTACCTCGCCGGCATGGCCCTCGGTGGGCTCGGGTTCGGCATGTACATGGCCGTCGACCTCGCGCTCGTGGTCGACGTGCTGCCCGACACCGACCAGGCGGCCAAGGACCTCGGCGTGCTCAACATCGCCGGTGCCCTGCCGTTCTCGCTCGCCCCGGCCATCGCCCCCGCAGTCCTGTCCATCGGCGGGGGCAGCTACGGCGTCCTGTTCACCGTCGCAGGCGTCTGCGCCATCGCCGGAGCCGCAGCCATCCTGCCGATCAAGGGAGTTCGCTGAAACGTCGTGAGCATCCGGGCCCGATGCCCGGTCCACCCAGGTTTCCGGGTCCGGCTGCAAATGGCACGTACGCTGGCCAGATGCCGCTCCTGGGCACCAAACTGCGCGCCCCGCCCCCGCGACGTCAGCTCGTGCCCCGCGAGCGGCTGGTCAACCAGCTCCCGAGGGATCCGGCGAGGATGCCGCGGCTGGTGCTCGTGTCGGCCCCGGCCGGGTTCGGGAAGACCACCCTGCTGACCCAGTGGCTGACACCGGGGCAGGCTGAGGACCCAACCCAGCGCCGGACACCGCCTGCCCGGCGAGTGGGATGGTTGTCCCTCGACCCGGCCGACGCCGAACTCCGGACATTCCTCTCCCATCTGGTGGCCGCGCTCCAGGCCGTCGACCCGGAGGCGGGGGCCGAGGCGCTGGCGCTGATGGACACCGAACGTGCCCTTCCGGTCGAGGACGTCGTGGCCAGCCTCGTCAACGACCTCGATGCACTCGAGGGCGCGACTGTCATCGCGCTCGACGACTACCACGTCATCGACTCTCCTGAGGTCCACAGTGCGGTGGCGTTCCTGCTCGACCACCTGCCGCCCCAGGTCACCCTGGCGCTGACGACGCGCGCGGACCCGCCGCTGCCGCTGTCCCGCCTGCGAGCGCGTGGGGACCTGCTCGAGGTCCGCGCCGCCGACCTGCGGTTCACCGCCGAGGAGGCCGACGCCTTCCTCAACCACGTGATGGGCCTTCGGCTCGCCCCCGCCCAGGTGACGGCCCTGGAAGCCCGGACCGAGGGCTGGGCGGCCGGCCTGCAGCTCGCCGCGCTCTCGGCCCGCGGCCACAGCACCAGCACGGGCAACCGGGCATCCGGCGGAATCGAGGCGTTCGTCGAGGCGTTCTCCGGCACCCATCGGTTCGTCCTGGACTACCTGCTCGAGGAGGTCCTGGCCACCCAACCGGACCACGTGCGCACCTTCCTGATCGACACCTCGGTCCTGCAGCAGCTGACCGGGCCGTTGTGCGACGCGGTCACCGGCGAGCGCGACGGGCAACAGATGCTCGAGACCCTGGAGCGCGGAAACCTGTTCCTCATCCCGCTCGACGACCGGCGACGCTGGTTCCGCTACCACCACCTGTTCGCGGACGCCTTGCGGGCGCGGCTGCGCTCCCTCCACCCCGACCGCGAATCCGGGCTCCATCGCGCCGCGAGCACCTGGCATGCCTCCCAGGAGATGTGGGCGGATGCGATCGGCCATGCGATGGCGTCCGGCGACGTCGAGCACGCCGCTGACCTGGTCGAGCTGGCGCTGCCGCAGGCACGCAAGGACCGGCACGACCGGCAACTCCAGGAGTGGCTGCATGGCCTGCCGGACGACGTGCTGCGGCGGCGGGCTCTGCTGGCCACGCAGACAGGCGCGGCGCGACTGTCCGAAGGAGATCTGGACGGCGCTGTCGCCTGGCTCGACGACGCCGATCGGGCGCTCGCAGCGTCCCTCACGACGGGCAACCCAACCCGAGGATGGCCGGCCGGGGCGTCGGGCGCTCTGGAGGCGGAACTGCGGGCCCTACCGGCTCAGAGCGCCGTCTACCGGGCGGTACTTGCGCAGGCCCGCGGCGACATCGAGGGCACCAGGCTGCAGGCCCGACGTGCCCTGGACCTGGCCGGTCCGGCCGACCACGTGGCCCGGTCCGGAGGCGCCGGGTACCTGGGTCTGGCGGCATGGGCGGCCGGTGACCTGGCCGAGGCGGTGGAGGCGTTCGGTGAGACGGTGCGCTGCCTGCGGGCCGCCGGGAACGTCGCCGACGAGCTGGGCGCCACGGTCGTCCTCGCGACCCTGTGGTGGGCCCGCGGGCAGCCCGGCCAGGCGCAGCGACTGTACGAGCGGGCGCTGGCGACGGCGCACGCACATCCCGGGCCGGTGCTGTCCAGCACCGCTGACCTGCACGTCGGGCTGGCTGACGCCCTCCGCGAGCACGGTGACCTGGACGCCGCCGGGCAGCACCTGCAGGCGGCGCGTGACCTCGGTGACCGGGCGTCGTTCCCGGAGAACCGGCACCGCTGGTACACGACGATGGCCGGGTTGCTGGTCGCGCACGGCGACCTGGACGGCGCCGCGGCGATGCTGGAGCAGGCGCAGCCGTTGTACCTGCCCGGATACCTCCCGGACGTGCGGCCGATCGCCGCCATGAAGGCCAGGGTCCACATCCGCCAGGGCCGCCTGGACGACGCGGCGGCGTGGGCGGGCGAGCACCGGGCGAGCACCCGGGACCCGACGAGCTACCTGGCCGAGTTCAATCACCTCACCCTGGCCCGCCTGCTCATCGCCCAGCACCGCGACCAGGCACGCCCGACACGGGTCCAGGAGGCCATTACCCTGCTGGACCGGATCGTGTTCGCCGCCGACACCGCTGGGCGCGGTGGCGGCGTCGTCGAAGGCCTCGCCGTCCGCGCCCTGGCACACCAGGCTATCGATCACGACGACGAGGCCCTTGCCGACCTCGGCCGCGGACTCACCCAGGCCGTCCCGGCCGGGTACCGCCGCCTCTTCCTCGACGAGGGACCCGAGATGGACGCACTGCTCCACGCTCTGTCCCGGCGCCCCGACCACGCGAGCTCCAGCACGGCGGCCGCCCTCCTGCGCATGGCCGACGATGGAACCTCACCGGCGGGCGTCCCTGCGACGCCGGCCGGTCGGGAGCCGCTCAGTGAACGCGAGGTCGAGGTGCTCCGGCTGCTCGCGACCGACCTGAGCGGCCCCGAGATCGCCCAGCGGCTGTTCATGTCCGTCCACACGTTCCGGACTCACACCCGGCACATCTTCACCAAGCTCGACGTAAACACCCGGCGAGCCGCCGTCACCCGCGCGGGCCAGCTCGACCTGCTGTGACGACTCCTCCCTGACCGAATCACCACGTCGGTCACATCATCGTGCGATGTGACCTCACCAACCCGGCTCCTACCGTCCACGACATCGCCGGACACCCGGCACTCAGGACGAACGAGGAGCCCGCCATGCACATCACCGCCCCCGGACTCACCAAGGCCGCCGCAGCCGCGGCCGCAATCGCCGGGACCATCTTCATCGCCGTCCAGATCGGCCACCCAGCGACCGACACCTTCACCACCGAGACCACCCAGTGGGTGGTGCGAAGCTGCGCCAAGACCGTGATGGCGGCGCTCGCGCTGGCGGGCATCTCTGGGATGTACCTGCGCCAGTACCGCAAGGCCGGCCTCCTCGGCCTGGTCGGCTACCTCGCCTTCGCCGCCGGCTACCTGGCCATGCTCTCCGTCGAGGTCATCGCCGCTACCGTCCTGCCCAACCTGATCCACACCGAGCCCGGGTTCGTCAACGACGTCGTCGCCGCCGCCGCCGGCGGACACCCGGCCGGCGACATCGGCGGCCTCCAGACCCTGTTCAACCTCATGGGAGCGGGCTACATCCTCGGCGGCCTCACATTCGGCATCGCCCTGTTCCGCAGCCGAGTCCTCGCCCGCTGGGCGGCCGTCCTGCTCGCCGTCAGCACCGTCGGGACGGCCACGCTCGCGGTGCTGCCGGAGTCCTTCAATCGGCCGTTCGCCGTCCCCGAGGGCATCGCGCTCATCGCGCTCGGCGTGTCCCTGTGGCGCAACCCTCGCGACGTCCCAGCAACGTCCCCCAAGACCGTCCCGGTCGTCGGCCCGGTCGTCGGCCCGGTCGAGCAGCCCGCAGTCCGATGACCACCCGACGCACGACGTGGCGCGTGCCGACCGCCCTGGTGGCGCTCGGCGCCGTCCCGGTCATCGCCGGCTCACTTCGCCTCGTCGAGCTCACGGGCGCAGCGGCGACGATGCCGTCTAACCCCCGGTTCGCGGCGTCGCCCGTGCCGGTCGTCGTCCACATCCTCAGCGCCATGGTGTTCGCGCTGCTGGGTGCCTTCCAATTCTCGGCCCGTCTTCGCCGGCAGCACCCCGGCTGGCACCGCAGAGCCGGGCGCATCCTGGTGGTCGCCGGGCTGGGCGTGGCGCTGTCGGCGCTGTGGCTGAACCAGTTCTTCCCCCGCGCCGGCGCCTCGCGGGAGGTGCTGTACCCGCTCCGGCTGGTGTTCGGGGTGGCGATGGTGGTCACCATCGTCCTGGGGTTCCTCGCGGCCCGTCGACGCGACTTCGCCCGTCATCGGGCCTGGATGACCCGCAGCTACGCGATCGGTCTGGTCGCCGGCACCCAGGTCCTCACCCTGGGCGTCGGTGGTGCGGTCTTCGGCCACGGGCCGGTGACGACGGCGCTGCTCATGGGGGCTGCCTGGGGGGTCAACCTCGCCGTCGCCGAGTGGGCCATCCGCCGCCGCCCCGCCCGCCGCCGCCCCGCCGGTCGCCGCCCTGCACTCCCCGCGGGCCCCCGGCGAGCTGGAGCGCTCCCATGACCACCGTCACGACGACGTACGAGCTTCGCGTCGGCGGCCACCTCGACGACCACTGGTCCGCCTGGCTCGGGGATCTCAGGCTGGTCCGCCGGGACGACGGCACCACCGTCCTGACCGGCCCCGTCACCGACCAGGCCCAGCTCCACGGCGTCCTCGCCGCCGTCCGCGACCTCGGCGTCCCGCTCCTGTCACTGCAGGCCCGCGAGGATGCCGCCACGACCACCATGGGCACCGCGGTTTCGGCGCGGGCCGCCCGCCCGGCACTGGTCCACCCGCTGCGCACCGAGCGGCTCACGCTTCGGCCCGCCACCGCGGACGACGCGGACGCCACCTGGACCTACCGGCGGCTGGAATCCGTGGGTGAGTGGCTGACCGAGACTCCCACCGATCAGCAGGCCTACCGGGTGACCTTCGCGGACGCCGGCCGCCTCGCCAGCGCCGTCGTGGTCGAGCTGGACGGGAACCTGATCGGCGATCTCATGCTCCGGATCGAGGACGCCTGGTCCCAGGCCGAGGTCGCCGACCAGGCGCGCGGACGGAAGGCCGAGCTCAGCTGGGTGTTGGACCCGGCCTACACGGGAGCCGGATACGCGACCGAAGCAGTCCGCGGCCTGCTGGCGCACAGCTTCACCACCCTCGGCGTGCGCCGTGTCGTCGCGACCTGCTTCCTGGCCAACCGCACCTCCTGGCGGCTGATGGAACGCGTCGGGATGCGACGCGAAGGTCACGCGATCGCCAACGCGCTGCACCGGTCCGGGCAATGGCTCGACACCCTCACCTACGCCGTCCTCGCCACCGAATGGCCCGACTGACCACCCCAGGAACTGGAGAGAAGCCATGTCCACCCTCACCACTGCAGCGCCCGTCACCACGACCGAGCCGTCCGTGACCCGCCTGCACCTCATGCGTGGCGGCTACCTGCTTCATGGGCGTCGGACTCGCCCTGGTGAAGTGCCCGCTCCTTCCGGACGCCCGTGCCCTGCCGCTCTACGAAGGCGTGACGCTGTGCCTGCTCACCGCCATGTCGGTCCTGGCCTTCCTCGGACTGCGCTACCCGGTACGACTCCTGGCTGTGCTGCTCTTCGAGTCGGCGTGGAAGCTGCTCTGGCTCGCCCTGGTCGCCCCCCCGAAGTTCGC
>Ga0081539_10005069_pt1 | contig 13807 bp, 11 predicted proteins | sample TabmetS4T2R2_FD_71023 | JGI IMG/M metagenome (GOLD analysis project Ga0081539, IMG submission 71023) | Tabebuia heterophylla rhizosphere microbial communities from the University of Puerto Rico - S4T2R2 | ecosystem: Host-associated > Plants > Roots > Rhizosphere ...
CTGGAGGGTCCCGCGCCGTCGGAACCAGGGACGCGACAGCGCGCGTCCCTCCACAAAGACATCCTCGGCCGCGTTTACGAATACTTCTCAGCCAATTCGCCAGCGCCGAAGGCATTCGGGGAGCGCACGCGCCTCGCGTGCTCAGCTCGGCGCCTCCGCCGAGTTGCCTTCAGAACACTCCGCAGAGCGTCGCCCGCCTCCTCGTTTCCCGGGAGCAGGTAGCATACATCAAATTTGATGTTGCCGGCCGATGGAGTTCACCGTAGAGTTTTACGTGAGTCCGAGTGGCAGCGTTCCCATTCATGAATTCCTGGAGGACCTCAGGGAAAGTGATCCGGGCGATCAGGGCCGCCGTCCTTCGCGGTCTGGCGAAATTGCGCGACCGCCGTTATCATCGTGAGCCTCTCTCGAAATCAATCGGCGACGGTCTCTTCGAATTGCGTCACGTTGGGAAGCTGAACACGCGGTTGCTCTGGTTTTTCATGAAAGGCCGCCGGATCGTCGTGCTTCATGGCATCCGCAATAAAGGTCAGGCCATACCGGCGCGCGACCTCGAAACGGCGCGAAGCCGAATGGGCGATTGGCTGGAGAGACAATGAAGAAGACTAACTTTGACCTCTACCTCGAGCAACAACTCAAAGACCCCGAGTTTGCCCGGCGCTTTGAAGAAGCCGGCGAAGCCTGGGACATCGCCTTGCAGATCGCGGCCCTCCGCGAAAAAGCCGGGCTCTCTCAGAAAGAGCTGGCCCGGAAATTGAAGACCTCGCAGCAGAACATCAGCCGGCTCGAATCTCCGTCTTACGAAGGTCATTCCCTGACCATGCTGCGCCGGGTGGCCGAAGTTCTGGGCGCAACCGTCCGGGTTGCGATCGAACCTCGAAGCGCGCAGCGTCCCGCTCGATCTGTTGTCGCGGGAGGCCAAGCCCGGTACCGCGTGAGGCGCCGCTCATGAATAAGGACCAGGCGCGCAATTTAGCTCAGGATGTTTCTTTTGGAATAACCGGATACGTCGGGGCGGATTCGCGCGAGGAGACAGGTCGCGCATTCTCGGCGTTGAACGAAGCGTGGCCGCCCTGCTAGTAATTTCGTTTCCCGGTTAGTTCATGGCCATTAAGAAATCCGAGCTCTACTCCTCGCTGTGGGCCAGCTGCGACGAGCTGCGCGGCGGGATGGACGCCAGCCAGTACAAGGACTACGTCCTCGCGCTCTTGTTCATCAAATACGTCAGCGATCGTTTTGCGGGTCGCCCGTTTGCTCAGATCACTGTCCCTGCCGACGCCAGCTTTGCCGACATGGTCGCGTTGAAGGGCAAACCCGACATTGGCGATCAGATCAACAAGAAGATCGTCGGTCCGCTTTGGCAGGCGAATCAACTCTCCGATCCACCGGACTTCAATGATCCCGGCAAACTCGGGAGCGGAAAGGAGATGGTGGATAAACTCACGGGTCTCATCGCCATCTTCGAGAGTCGCGAACTCGATTTCTCGAAGAACCGCGCCGAGGGCGATGACCTTCTCGGCGACGCCTACGAGTACCTGATGCGGCACTTCGCCACCGAGAGTGGCAAGAGCAAAGGGCAATTCTACACACCTGCGGAAGTAAGCCGGACAATTGCTCAGGTTCTTGGGATTCGTCGCGCCGACGTGACAAATGATACAAGCGTTTACGACCCGACCTGCGGCTCCGGCTCGCTGCTACTCAAGCTGGCCGATGAAGCCGAACACGGCCGGGATGTAAAGGTCAGCCTCTTTGGGCAGGAGAAAGACAATGCTACCGCCGGCCTCGCGCGGATGAACATGATTCTGCACGACTACGCCACCGCCGAGATCAAGCAGGGCAACACCTTGGCGAATCCACTTTTCAAGGATGGCGCGTCGCTGAAGACCTTCGACTACGTCGTAGCGAATCCGCCATTCAGCGACAAGCGCTGGAGCACCGGCTTCGACCCCGAGCACGACGAGTATCAACGGTTCCAGCCTTACGGCATCCCGCCGCGCAAGCAGGGCGATTACGCCTACCTCCTTCACATCCTGCGCTCGCTCAAGCACACCGGCAAAGGCGCCTGCATCCTTCCGCATGGCGTCTTGTTTCGCGGCAACGTTGAGGCTGCGATTCGTCGCAACCTCGTTCAGCGCGGTTACATCAAAGGCATCATCGGTCTGCCGGCCAATCTCTTCTACGGCACCGGCATTCCCGCCTGCATCATTATCGTTGATAAGGAGAACGCCAGCGCGCGGAAAGGCACCTTCATGATTGATGCGTCGAAAGGCTTTCGCAAAGACGGCCCGAGGATAATGCGTAATCCTTTCGGCATTCGGAATTCAGCACTCGCACTTTTCTTCCAGCGCCTTTACTCCATGCGGCGTTTGTTGATTTTTTGGGATAGAAACACTGACGCCACAAAGCGCGATCCACACGAGCAGACAGGCCACGTTTTCTCCGCGATCCACGACCTGTATGGAAACGCATCCATTAACTTGGTAGCGTCTTGAGGTAGCCATGCTAAACGCTGAAACCAAACGTCGCATCGACGCCTGCCGCGATATCCTTGTCGGCAAGCTTCCGTTGCCGACCGATCAGGTGGAAGTGATCAAGCCCCCGCCGGTTTTTTAAAAAAATTAAAAAAACACCCCCCAGAAGGGCGGGGACGGGGGGGGGGGGAAAGATGACCACAGCCATTCCAGGCCGCATGGGGCCGAAAAAGAGGAGGCCCCCGTTTCCCCCCCCCGCTGACGAGCCGGTGCTGCGGCTTATCGCACTCTGGACGATGTAGAATAGCAGGGTGAAGCCAGTCATCAAGCCCAGGTAAACCGTCATGACGGCGAAGGCACGCACGCCGCGCATTCGCCCGCGCAGTTCCTTGAGCATGACCGGGTTGATGCGGAAGGCTTGCATATCTTGGCGGATGGCAGTGATCGCCCAGATTGCAAAGACGATGGTAACGAGCGCGGGGGTGAAGCCGAGCAGCAGGAGCGCGGCGAGATTGCCGAGAATCAGCAGGATGAGCGCGGGCAGCGTCCAGATTTCGCGCGCCAGCACGCCGACCATCGTCACCAGCAGCAGGCTGAGGTTGAGCAGCGCCAGCAGGACGACCACCGCCAGCGCCGCATCCGCCGCGCCGGTGAAGCGGAGCAGGAGCAGGCTTTGCAGGATGCCGAACAGATTAGGGATGATGCGCAGCCCGGCGACCAGCCCCAGCACGACGCCTGCCGCCGCGACGATGGCGTTGGCAAGCGCGCCCCACTGGAGGATCGAGCCAGCGCGTTCGAGGAGTAGTTCGCGTGGCGAGCGCATTTCGGTGAGGACGGTTTCAGTCATAACTCAAAACTCGTACAAGTCGCCTGCCAGATATTTTAGCCCACTATCTACCGCGACGGTGACGACAGTGTGCCCGCTGCCCAGTTCGCGCGCCAGTTGCAGCGCCCCGACCACATTCAAGCCGCTGGAAATGCCTGTGAAGATGCCTTCCTCACGCGCCAGCCGCCGCGCCATCGCGCGCGCTTCGCGTTCGTCAATCGCGCGGGCTTCGTCGCAATAGGCTTGGTCAAGCTGCGGTGGCACAAAACTCGCACCGATGCCTTCGACGTGGTGGGTTCCTGCCACGCCTTTGGTGATGACGGGCGAACTTCCGGGTTCAAGCGCGACGATGCGCGTGCCATCCGGCTTCAGCATGTGCGCCACGCCCATCAACATTCCGGCAGTGCCCACGCCGCCGCAGTAGGCGTCAATCGGCTGCTCGACCTGCACGAGCAGTTCGCTGCCGATTTGCTCGTAACCCTTGAGCATGTCCCGATTGTTGAACTGATCGGTCCAGTAGGTGTTTGGCTCGGCGGCGATTTTGCGCGCCTCTTCGATCATGCGCGGAATAAGGTCAGGGGTGATCAACCCACCTTCGCTGGGGACGATGCGCAAGTCCGCGCCAAAGGCTTCCATCGTCCGCAGCTTTTCTTTGGAGAAGGCGTCGGACGACACAACTTTGAAAGGGTAACCCTTGACTGCGCAGACGAATGCCAGCGACGACCCGGTGCTGCCGCCAGTATACTCGACGACGGTCATGCCGGGGCGCAGGTCGCCGCGCTGCTCGGCATACTCGATCATGGCTTTCGCCATGCGGTCTTTGTAGGATCCAGTCGGGTTGAAGTATTCGAGCTTGACCAGTACATCTGCGCTGCCGGGAGGAACGACTTTATTGAGGCGAACGACAGGCGTACCGCCAATCGCGTCGAGCGTCGATGCTTTTATCATTATCTTGTCCGTCTAATTCGTAGATGATTATGAATACAGCATAACGCTCGCCGGGAAATTCTGCGACTGACAAAGATGAGGCAGGACGCGACCGGATTATGAAACGATCCCCTTGGTCACGCGCATGAACATGGCTTCGAGGTCTTTGGTTTCTTCGGCAAAGCCGAGGATGGCGATGCCCGCGCCTGCGATTTTGGCGTTCAGGTCAGCGACGCCGTCATCATCCCCGGCGAAGTCGATGCGTGCGCGGAAGCGCCCGCTGCGAGGTTCGAGATCGGTCACGCCGATCACTTCCGGGATAGTACTGGTGATTTCCCTGAGCTTAGCGAGCGAGGCTTCATCGCGCAGGGTGACGGTGATTTCGCGGTGCGGCTGAAGCTGGGCGCGCATTTCGTCCATGCTGCCCTGGGCGATCATCTGCCCGGCTTCGACAATGCCGATGTGGGTGCAGATTTCGCTCACGTCCGCGAGGATGTGGGTCGAAAAGAAGATGGTTTTGCCCATGCGCGAGAGTTCAACCAGCAGTTCGCGGATTTCGACGCGGGCGCGCGGGTCAAGCCCGGAGGCGGGTTCGTCGAGGATGAGCACGGATGGATCGTGTGCCAGTGTGCGTGCCAGCGAGAGCCGCTGCTTCATGCCCCGGCTGAGCTTATCCACCATGTCATCGCGGCGGTGGGTGAGATCGACCAGTTCGAGCAGGTCTTCGATCAGGCGGCGGCGTTCGCTTTCGGGGATGTCGTAGCAGGCGGCGAAAAAGTCGAGGTATTCCCACACACGCATGTCGTCGTAGACGCCGAACTCGTCGGGCATGTAGCCGATGGCGCGGCGGACGGCACGCGGCTCGGTGGCGACTGAGTGCCCGGCGACGAAGGCTTCGCCGCTGGTGGGGCGGGTGAGCGTGGTCAACATGCGCATAGTGGTGGTTTTGCCCGCGCCGTTGGGTCCGACAAAGCCGTAAATTGACCCGGCGGGCACTTCGAGCGACAGCTCATTCACGGCTGTAAACTTGCCAAACTTCTTGACCAGCGCCCGCGTCTCGATAATCAATTCAGCCATCATACCGCCTCAACCTGCTTCTATTGATAGTAAGTATATCCACCACTGGCATTTTATGTTCATTTATTCCGAATATCACCTGTGAGCGGTCACGTGATCACCATTGAGCGATGAATACTGCCCAGATTGAACGGCATTGCCTGCCAGGTCTCTCCGAGATCGCTGCTGTGCCAGATTTCACCACTGCTCAAGCCCGCATAGAGGTGACCGGAAGCGTCGGGGTCAGTCAACAACGCATAAGCCATATAGTTGAGCGGTTGGGGCAAGCCTCCGGTGAGCCGCTGCCAGGGTGCATCCCCCTGTTTACGATAAATGGCGGCGTCCGCTTTACCGTCAACGTGCGCGGGCGGCGGAGAGAATGATTTTGGTAGTGGTGATGCCGAGACATACCATACATCGGGGCGCGCTGAGTCAGCCGCGCACGCCCAGCCGTAGTGACGATCCAAACCCTCGCTTGGCTGTATCCATGTATCCCCTGCACTTTGGCTATACGACGCGCCTGCGCCTGTGCCGCCTGCTTCGTAAACCCAATTTCCGGCGCTTATATGAAACGTCACCGAATGGCAGTCGCGTAGCGCACCTTTACGATGGCTTGTCCAAGTACGCCCGCCATCCGTGCTGCGAACCACCGCGCCTGCTTCGATGCCAACGACGATCACATTGGGGTCAGTTGGGCTGGGGGCGATCCCCTGGACATAAGCCGTGAACGGCGTTTCGGCAGGCGAAAACCACAAGCGCCGCCCCGGAATATGACGGAAAGACTCGAACTCTGTCCAATGTTCGCCAGCGTCCCGCGAAACGTACAGGTACGCGGGTTTCGTCCCGGCATAAATCGTACCAGGCTCGGCGCGGCTGACGCTGATGGCTTTGACCTTGTGACCGGATAACCCGGCGGGCTGCCAGCTTTTGCCGCCATCACTGGAGCTGAAAACCCCATTACCTTGCGTTCCTGCATAAATGATGGACGAATTGTTCGGATCAGCCGCAAGGCAGCGCACGTCCTGATCCCCAAGCAGATGCTGCACCGACCACTGGGCATTCGCGTCGCGCTCTGCTCGTGCCAGCCCGTGACCAGTTGTGGCGAGGAAGATGTTTGCGCTCATTCAACCCCTCCTGAGCAGCATAGCGAAACGGACGAACTGTAGCGTTTGTTTCCCTATCAAAACGTCCCGGTTTGCTCGACGGTGACGCGCCCGATGCGGACGAAGCCGCCGATTTCGTCCGCCGCCAGCCGAATTTGCACGGCGTTCTGTGGTCCGAGGTAGTCGGCAGGGTTTTCAATCTCCGCCGTTTCATTCAAGATATTCACGGATTCCCAAGCTTCGGTTTCCCAGTTCCAGATGGTGATGGGCATGACGCGCCCACCTGTATTTAAATCCTGAACGTTGATAACCAGCGTTTCGGTTTGGTTGAGCACGGCATTGGGCAGCGGCGTGTAGCGGAAAACCACCTCTTCGCCCGGCTGCATCTGAAAATTGACCGGGGAAATTTCGTTGAGACCAACATAGTTCTGCACCACCCAGGTGAATTGATCCGGCGAGATGGTAACGCTTCCGGTGGAGGGATAAATGCGCTCGCTTTCCAGTTCGATGAGGTATATGGTGGAGTCGTCGGTGTCCCACGCCGCGCCGGAAACGTCAGTGGTGAAGGGCGCACTGTCCGCCCAGCCTGCGAGGTAAACACGGTCGCCACGCCCACCGGAATTGTAGAAATCGTTGACGAACGAGGAGAGGAAATACTGCTGGCGACGGTTGGTTTGCGATTCAACCGAGTCGCCAGAGGACAGGCGTGCGCTGTTGATATTGGTAGCATAGCGATCAGGACTCATGATGTCAATCACGCTGGATTTGACGGCGGCTTCGCTGCTGCGCGACGAGAAAAACGAGATGAGCGCGAGCGGCAGGCGCAGCCCCGGCGCGGGCGCACTTTCGCCGGGCAGCACCAGATCAAAGGTTGCCACATCGCCCGGCGCTAGAGCTTGTTCGAGGTGCCGCGCCACACCGCGCGCAAGGATCACAGGGGCGGTCAGCGTGAGGTCGCTGTCGTTGCGCACTGAGCCGCGCACGACCTGCTGCCCGGCAATGGTGTCGTCGGCAATGGTCGCCTGCCCGGTGATAGCAGGTTTTTCCACCATGCCGCTCAGGTGAAACCCAGCGATAAAGCTGGCATCGACGTTGAAGTCGCGCGCGGCGAACTGCTCGCTTTCCCCAATTTCGATGCCAGACTGGGCGTTGCGGGTGAGCAGCCCGGTGGCTGCCAGTGGGCGGGGAATGGGGCGGAGGGCTTCGATGCCTTCGGTGGTGAGCGTATAAGTCGAACGGCGCGGGGAGAGCAAGCCGACCAGTTCATCCACCTGCGCGCGGTCGCTATCGTGCCACGCCTGCACAACGGCGATGCGGTTGAGCGTGGCGATATTGCCGCGTAGGTTGAAGCCCAGCCCATACGCCAGCACGCTGAAAAGCAGGATGAAGCCAGGAATGGTGATCCATGCCCATTCGCGGCGGTTGATGCGGTTGAGCACGATGTAGTTGAGCGGTCCGATGAGCAGGATGTAGAGCACAAGGAAGCCGAACAGCGGCAGAATGTCCGGCAGAGGGTCATAGCCGGGGAGAATTTCCGCCGCGCGTGCCGCCGATTCCCAATCGACAAAGCCGTTTCCCCAGCCGGGCTGCGGGTCGCCGTTAGTGACGAGTGCAAGCCAGAGCGCGGGCAGGTTATCCCAGCCGCGCAAAGGTTCGTTGTTCGGGTCGGCGGCGAGGTAGTCAATTTTGCCTGCGCCGAGGGTGCGCCGCGCCAACAGCGGCGTATCATCCTCGGCAGCGGCAAGCACCTGCGCGTCGTCGCTGAGCGCCCCGGTGGCAATGATGGTCTGGGTATCGAGCGCGGCGTTGTCGTGCAGCCACGCCGCCAGCGGACGGAGATTGCCAATATCGCGGCTGGCGTTGGGCGTGAGCGGCAGCATCCCAGCGACGCCAGCGGCGGTTGCCTGCCAGTTCTGCCCACCCGTGACGATCAAGTGCCCGCCAGTAGTAATCCAGTCGGTGAGTGCCTGCTGCTGTGCGCTGCTCAAGCCGCCGCTGTCCACATCCGAAAGCATGATTACATCGACCGAGTTGAGCGCCAGCGTCGGCAGGTCGCTGATGGCGAATTCCGCCTGATAGCCGTTCTGGTTGGCAGCACGCGCGCCAGTTAAATCAACCGAGCCAACCGGGGAGTTGGTCACGACGATGCTGAGCCGATCCTGCACCTGAATGGCGCTGACGCCCGCTTCCTGCTGCGCGACCACCACCCCGGCATCGTCGATCAGTTCAACGCGGATTCGCGTGGTGAACGAGCGGGCGGTGACGTAGAGGAAGGCGGTTTGCTGCGCGCCGCTGGGCAGGGTGACGAGCGTGCTGTAGGTGTTGGTGATGCCGCTGCCAGAGGTTTCCGGGCGGACGACCAGCCGCCCGCTCACGTCGTCGCCCTCGTTGGTGGCGTGAATAATGACGGGCATCCATTCCGAATCGCGGAAGTAGCCTGCAAAGCCTGCATCGACGGTGAGCGTAATCGGGTTATCTTGCGCCTGAACCAGGTTCGTGAAAGAAAGAGCGGCTAACAATAAAAGCAAAAGAAGTGGCAGCGGTTTACGCATAGAAAGAGCGTTCCAATGGTTTCAATTTCAGCCGATTTTAACAGCAGAGTTTCAATTCGCGTACTTTTTGCACGCGGTTATGATATAAACTGATGGGGTAACAAAGACGTAACACACCACCAGAAGTATAAGGGCGCTGCTATGATACGGCTTATTGTAATTCTAGGTTCAATGCTGCTACTAGTACTGCCCACGTTTACGACCAGCGCCCAGACGGGAGGCGGAATTTGTCCCGGCGTGGTTAACCAGGCGCTTGCCCAACTGGGGACGAACTGCGCGAACATGGGGCGCAACAGCGCCTGCTATGGCTTCAACAACGTCGAAGCGGACTTCAACGTTCCTGTGCCGGAAGGCTTTTTCACGACGACTGACGAACGGGCGGAACTGATGACGGTCAACGCCTTGAAAACCGGACCGCTCGACCTGGCGCAAGACCAGTGGGGCGTTAGCATCCTGAATGTGCAGGCAAACATTCCCGATGCGCTGCCGGGGCAGGGTGTGGTCTTTGTGCTGATGGGTGGCGTGGAGGTTGAGGGCGATGTGCCGCCGGATGAAGTCGTTATCCCGGCGACCACGCTTGAAAGCACCGTGACTATCGCCACTGAACTCCGCAGCGCGCCCAATACCCCGGAATGGCTGGCGTCAGAGATCATTGGCAGCGTGGCGCTGGGGACGAGCGTTTCGGCGGATGCGATTGACCCGACGGGCGGCTGGGTGCGGGTGGTGGTTGGTAATCAAGTCGGCTGGATGAGCGTAAGCGCGCTCAGTGGGGATTTGAGCAGCCTGACAGTGGTTGGAGCGGACAGCCGCACGCCGATGCAGGCGTTTTTCTTTCGGGTTGGCATTGGCGGCGTAAGCTGCGAGGAAGTGCCGTCGCTGCTGGCGATCCAGGGACCGCGCGATACGGCAATCGAGATCGAAGTGAACCGCGTCAACGTGCGCGTGACCTCGACGATCATCCTTCAGACATTTCCACCGGGCGACGTGGTGGGGGACATTCTGCAATTGTCGGTCATTTCCGGTTTGGCGTACATCAACCCGGATACACCGGAGCAAGTGATTGTGCCGCCTGGCTTCACGACGTTCATCAGTTTGGCGGGTGAATTGCAAAACCTGGGGACGGAAGGCGACGCCGACGAGAAGGTGGTCACGGGCGAATGGTCGGTGCCGCGCCCGCTGACGCAAGAAGAACTCGACCAGTTCCGCCTGCTGGAGCGAGTGCCGGGCAACCTGCTCAACTATTCGATCACGATTCCAACAGTGCAGCTCCCTTCGGGGATCGGCAACCCCAACCCGCGCCTGATCGTGGTGGATCGGGGGGCGTTGAATGGCGCGCGCCGTTTGTGCGAAGCCGGGTTGCTGCCAGTCGAGATTTGCGACTATTTGGGAGTGTAGTTAGTAAATGAGGGGCATATCATCTTAAATGCCCCTCATTTTTCTCACGGTCGCCAGCCAATCAGATCGGCTAGAATTGCCACTCTATCGATTCTTCGAGGGCAGCAAAAATTGGTATCCGTGACAAAAATATTGAAGCGCTTATCTAAATACAGAAACAATGATCTATCCGGGGAAGGTGTCGGAAATTCATAATGAGCGAATGGGAACGTCTGCGAAAAATATTCGCTTCTCATTGGGATTTCTAGTGAAGCATCGTTGAGGATGTTTTCTAATGCCACTGTATATACGCGATTTTGGCTGGTGAATTGAATCTCCCGATTGTCGGGAGACCAACTCAACTGGTTCTCTGGGATGTAAGGTGTATAAGTTACTCGATATGATTTTGCCTCTTTCGCATTATAGACATAAACATCTCCACGTTCGCTACTTTTAAAGCCATAACCTGCAAAGTAAGTGTCGTATAAGGTCAATAAAATCCAGTTCCCATCAGAAGACCATACTGGATCGTAAAAGGCATAGTATTCTCCATGAAGATAAATAGCCTCCCCGCCGAAACGGTTTATTAGACGTAAATTGTTGATCGATCCTCCGATAATCTGCTGAGAGTCCTCAAATAAAAGTTGACTCCCGGAAGGTGACCACCACTGACCGTAAACGGCAGAGCCAATATCTGATTTAGGAGAGCGATAAAGCAGTGACCGCTCTCCTGTATTTAGCTCAAGTAGCCATAGTTCTCCGTAGAATTGATTATTTATGGAATACGAAATCATTTGGCTATCTGGCGACCATGTTGCTGAATTTAGTGCGTAGGCTGGCGCTTCAATATAGGCATCATTGAGGTATTGCTCTTGTTCAATATCGTAAACTCTTAGCGCAGAATATCCTCGTTCACGTAACAAACCCAGCAAATAACGACCGTTGGGGGACCAAAACCATCTTGAAAATCCGTTTGCTTTGACGTTGGGTAGTGACGAAGTCTCGCCCGTTGCTGCATCAGCGAGGTAAAGTAAATCATCTTTTCGATAGAGCAGTTGCGGCGGGTGTTCCTGCGCTTTCGTTGGAGACGGTGCAACGATTATTAGGAGAAGAAACGCGAGGAGAAGTTTTGAATAATGGGGCATATTACTCCGCGTAAAATTAAAGGGCTTGGCAGCGCCAAGCCCCTACAAGTGCCGACTTAATTACCGCACCAGCCCGTTGGCGGAGTTGGTTGCTGCGCCGTCGTCCGCCTGCGCGACGAGGCGCGCGTATTTCGCCATGACGCCGCTCAGGTAGTGCGGCGCGGGCGGCGTCCAGGCTTTGCGGCGCTCGATCAGTTCCTCGTCGCTCAGTTCAACGTTGATGCTGCGCGCTTCGATGTCCACGTGGATGATGTCGCCTTCCTTCAGCAGCCCAATCGCGCCGCCCACGGCTGCTTCCGGCGCGACGTGCCCGATCATCAAGCCGCGTGTTGCCCCGGAGAAGCGCCCGTCCGTCACCATCATCACATCGCCCCCCAAGCCCTGCCCGACAATCGCTGCTGTGACCTGAAGCATTTCGCGCATTCCCGGTCCGCCAACCGGTCCTTCGTAGCGGATCACCACTACGTCGCCTTTGTTGATCTGCTTGTTCTGTACGGCGTGGTAGGCGTCTTCCTCGCGGTCAAAGATGCGCGCAACGCCCCTAAACACTTGCGGTTCGGTGCCCTTCAGCTTGACCACGCTGCCGTTGGTGGCAAGGTTGCCTTTGAGGATGTGCAGCCCGCCGTGTGAGTTGATCGGGTTGCTGAGCGGGCGGATCACGTCCTGACCAGGCGTTTCGCTGGCGGTTGCGGCTTCTTCGCCCAGCGTCAATCCGGTGCAGGTGGGCGCGGAGCCATCGACGTAGCCGCCTTCGATCAACCGCTGCGCCAGCAGGCGCACGCCGCCCGCGCGGTACATATCCACCGCGTTGTACTTGCCAGTGGGCGTCAGGTCGCAGATTAGGGGCGTCGTCTTGCTGATCTGCTCGATGTCGTCAATGGTGAACGGGATTCCGGCTTCGCGTGCGAACGCCAGGGTGTGCAGCACGCCGTTGGTACTGCCGCCGCTGGCGGCGATGCAGGCAACCGCGTTTTCGAGCGACTGGCGCGTGATCAGCTTGCTCGGACGAATATCCAGTTCGATCATCTTGAGGATCAGTTCGCCCGCATCGACTGACGCTTTGTCCTTGTCGTCGTCCATCGCCGGGATGTCCGCCAGCCCCATCGGGCAGATGCCGAGGATTTCCGCGACCATCGCCATTGTGTTGGCAGTGAACTGCCCGCCACATGCGCCGGGACCGGGGCAAGCGACGTTTTCCATTTCCTTCAGGTCTTCGAGCGTAATCCTGCCCGCGCCATACGCGCCGATGGCTTCGTACACGTTGCCGACGGTCACGTCTTTGCCACGAAAATTCCCCGGCATTATCGACCCGCCATAGAGCATAATCGAGGGCACATCGAGCCGGATGAGCGACATGATGGTGCCGGGCATGGTTTTGTCGCAGGCAGCCAGCGTGATCACGCCGTCGAAGTAGTTGCCGCGCGAGACCAGTTCAATCGAGTCAGCAATCATTTCGCGGCTGATGAGCGAGGCTTTCATGCCTTCCGTGCCCATCGTGATGCCATCGCTGATGCTGACGGTGTTGAATTCCAGCGGCGTACCCCCGGCGCGGCGAATCCCTTCCTTGAGCTTGGCGGAAAGGCGACGCAGGTGGAAGTTGCACGGACCGATTTCCGTCCAGGTGTTGGCGATGCCGATCAGTGGCTTGCTCAGGTCATCGTCGGTCAAGCCAATCGCCTTGAGCATCGCCCGTGCTCCGGCGCGATCTACGCCTTCTACCAGCGTGCGGCTGCGCTCATTGGCTGCAATACGATCTCGGATTTCAGGTGAATCTGCCATGAAAAAGACTCCTAAGTAGCAAGCGAACGCCTAACGGCGTTCGAAAAAGCAGGATAGCCCTGATTGTAACCCTGTTGTCACGCGGATGCTGCAACTCTGCATCGGAATTGGACGTAAACTGGTTTAAAGCGAACCTGCTTTTAGCAGGCTGGAGAAGAAAACGATGGTGTGGTTCGTGAAAATGATTTTGTCGCTGATCTTTGGCAACCTGATCGGTAAACTGCTGGACAAGCTGATTCACTAACGATACAGCCGCGCGTCGGAAGCCTGTTCTGCTTCGGGGCTGACCAGGGGCAGCATCAGCCGGAAGGCGCTGCCTTTGCCGAGCGTACTTTCGGCTTCGACGCTGCCACCATGTACTTCGGCGATCTTCTTGACGATGGACAAGCCCAGCCCTGCGCCGCCGTTGTGGATGTTGCGCGAATCGTCGGCGCGGAAGAAATGGTTGAAGACTTCGGGCAGGTCGGTTTTCGAAATGCCGATGCCCGTATCACGCAGTTCAAACACGGCGTGGTTATCCCGCGCATAAACTAAGAGCGTGATCGTGCCATCGGGAGGAGAATAGGACAGTGCG
>Ga0081539_10005070_pt1 | contig 13805 bp, 6 predicted proteins | sample TabmetS4T2R2_FD_71023 | JGI IMG/M metagenome (GOLD analysis project Ga0081539, IMG submission 71023) | Tabebuia heterophylla rhizosphere microbial communities from the University of Puerto Rico - S4T2R2 | ecosystem: Host-associated > Plants > Roots > Rhizosphere ...
AGGCCACTTCGGCATCGTATGGGGCGCGGTTGGCGCGGTACTCGGGCGGCGCTTGATACGGAGCGTGAGGGTCGAAGAGATGGATCCACGCGAACCACGGGGGGCTGGGGGCCGGGGGCTCGGGGCTGGGGGATCGGGACTCGGGGCTCGGCACGGAGGGCACAGAGGGCACGGAGGGCTCAACGATCCAATTGGATGCTGCCTGGATGACTTCTTCGGCGCGGCGCTCGGAGGCGCGGAAGGCGGCACGGTCGGTGCGCGGCAGGCGGTCGTCGTAGCGATCGAAATCGCGTGAGAGTCCGAAGCGCATGTCGAGGACGAAGGCGCCGACGAACGCGCCCGTGCGGTAGCCGGCGCGCTTGAGAAACGTCGCGAGCGTCGGCACGCGATCGTCCAGCCTGAACGTCGTGTTGTTCCGGACGCCGGTGTGCGGAGGAATGAGTCCGGTGAGAATCGACGTGTGCGCCGGCAGCGTCATCGGCACGTGCGAGTAGGCGTGCGTGAACGTCACGCCTCGCGCGGCCAGCCGGTCGAGCGCCGGCGTGAGATGGCTCGCGTTGCCGTAGGCGCCGACCCGATCCGCGCGCAGCGTGTCGATCGTCACGAGCAGAACGTTGGCGCCGCGGAACTGCCCAGGCCGCAGCGGCGCCGGAACGGTCCCGCCACATTGTGCGGACATGGTCCAGCTGCACGCGGCGATCCAAAGCCACGTACGAAGCGCGCGTCGGCCGGCCGCAGTGCGCGGAAATCGGGTCACAGGGACGATCGACATTGTAACGATCGCGTTATGATGACCCGCTGTGAATATCCGAGATCCCAGGAAATCCGCCGCGCTCCGCGCCGCCCTCGCGATGGTCCTGTCGCTGTGCGCCGCGACGTCGGCGTTCGCGCAAGTGTTCACCGGCCGCATCGACGTCGTCGTGGAGGACTCGACCGGCGGACGCCTTCCGGGCGTCAGCGTGGAGGTGGCCGGACCGGTCAATCAGACGCAGATCACGGATGCGCAAGGCGAGGCGCACTTCCTCAACCTGCCGGTCGGCACCTACTCGGTCAAGGCCGCCGTGTCAGGCTTCAGCACGTTCACGAACAACGACGTGCAGGTCGTCGCCCGGGCGGCGACGCCGCTGACGGCCCGGCTCGCCGTCGCCGGCACGTCGGAAACGGTCAACGTGACCGCGGCGACGCCGATCATCGACGTCAAGCGCGACACCACCACGACGAGCGTCTCGCTCGAGGAGCTGCAGAACATTCCGACGGCGCGCGATCCCTGGGTCGTCCTGCAGTCGGTGCCAACCATCTACGTCGATCGCGTCAACGTCGGCGGCTCCGAGTCCGGCCAGCAGTCCTTCTATCTCGGGAAGGGCTCGCCGTCGATCGACAACACCTGGAACATCGACGGCGTACCGATCACCGACATGGGCTCGACCGGCACGACGCCCACCTACTACGCGTTCGACATGTTCCAGGAGATGTCGGTCACGACTGGCGGCGCCGACGCGCAGAACCCGACGCCCGGCATCCAGCTCTCGCTGGTTCTCAAGAAGGGCACGAACAACCCGCACTTCAACGCCAGCATCTACTACGAGGGCCAGGGCCTGCAGTCCACGAACATTCCGGCCGACCTGGCGAACAGCGAGGCCGTCGCGGGGAAGGGCGGCAAGGGCAACCGCACCGATCAGTACCGCGACGAGAGCTTCGATCTCGGCGGTCCGGTGTTCAAGGATCGTCTGTTCGCCTGGGGCTCGCTGGCTCGCACCAGCATCCGCAACCTCACGCTCATCGATCAGCTCGACGAAACCAAGCTCAGAAACGTCGCCTTCAAGGCCGACGGCAACGTCTATTCGTGGCTGCGCGGCAACTTCGCCTACTTCCGCGGCAACAAGGTCAAGAACGGCCGCGACGTCGGTCCCACGCGCACCATTGAATCGGCGTGGAACCAGAACGGCCCGACGAGCCTCTACAAAGGGGAAGGCAACTTCGTCCTCGGCCAGAAGCTGTTCGCGACGGCGCGCTACGCCCACGTCGCGTCAGAATTCACGCTCGATCCGATCGGCGGCGCCGCCAACGACTTCTACAAGGACGATGCAGGCGTCTTCCACAACTCGTACTACTTCTACACGACCACGCGGCCGCAGCATTACGCCGCGGGCGACGCCAGCTACTTTGCCGGCAAACACGAGCTGAAGTTCGGATTCGCGTGGCGGAAGACGCCGGTCGAGTCCATCTCGCAGGTACCCGGCGATCAGATCTATTCGGTGCACGAGGGCTACCCGCGCATGGCGGCCTACGCGCAGCGCGACTACAACGTCAACACCGTCGGGCGCTACGCGAACGGCTTCGTCACCGATACAATCTCGCTCGATCGCCTGACCATTACCGCCGGCGTCCGCTTCGACCATCAGACATCGTCGTACGAGCAGACGACGAGCCGGGCGATTCCGGGCATCACGGTGATGCCGCAGATCACCGCTCCCGCGGTCACCAACGCCTACAGCTTCGACAACGTAACGCCGCGCGTCGGGCTGACCTATGCCGTCGATTCCACCCGCAAGACGGTGGCGCGCGCCAGCTACGCGATGTTCGCGTCGCAGCTGCCGGGAAACGCCGCGGCGTTCGTGTCGCCGATTCAGCCGTACACTTACGTCTACTACAACGCGATAGATCTGCAGAGCAACGGCCAGCCGTGCGTCACTATCGGTGTCAACGGCTGCAACGGCTACGCGACGCTCAACGAGATCAACTTCGCCGCCGGCATCCAGGGTTCGAACGTCGTCGATCTGCGGAATCCGGGACGGAGTACGTCCGCGAATCGCATCGGCAGCGTCAGCGCGCCGCGGACCAACGAGCTGATGTTCGGCGTCGATCGCGAGGTCATGCCGAACTTCGGCCTCAGCGCGACGATGACCTACCGGCGCATCGAGAACCTGATCTGGAATCCCGGCATCGGCGTCACGCCGGCCAGTTACGTCCAGACGGGCACCTTCAGCGGCACCTTCGCCAACGTCGGCGCGGTCAACATTCCCTTGTACGGCGTGCGCTCGGTGAGCACGCCGGGACGCGAGGCGCAGAACCGCCCCGACTACCATCAGCGCTACCTCGGGCTCGAAGTCAGCGCGACCAAGCGGATGTCGAATCGCTGGATGGCGCGCTTCGGCTTCGCCTCGACGAGCTGGAACGAATACTTCGACGGCACGGGCGGGATTCTCGACAAGACGCCGACGCCGGCCTTCCTGCGCAGCCAGTATCTCGAGTACACCGAATCGGGACCCGGTGTGAACGGCGGCCCGGTGTCCGTGCAGAGCACCGGCAGCGGCAAGAGAGGCGTCTATCTGCTGCCGCCGAAGTATCAGCTGACGGCGAACGGCCTCTATCAGCTGCCAATGGGCTTCGACGTCGGCGCCAGCTTCATTCTCCGGCAAGGGTACGCCGAGCCGTTTTTCAGGAGCCGCGTCAGCACGAGCGACGCGCTCGTGCCGCTGAAGAACCTGCTGCTGACCAAGGGGGCGGATCAGTTCCGTCTCGACGCCGTCAGCACGTTCGATCTGCGCGCCCAGAAAACGTTCACGTTCGGAGCGGCCAAGCTGTCGGTCGACTTCGACGTCTTCAACCTGTTCAACAATGCGACCGTCCTCACGCGCCAGTACGACGCGCGGCTCACGACCTTCGACAACGTGCTGGAGATCATGAACCCGCGGATCGCACGCCTTGGCGCAAGGATTTCGTTCTAAGGCTTCGCGAGCCGGATGAGAGCGGCTCTGGCTTCGGCCAAGCCCGGCTCGAGACGAAGCGCCGTTCGATATTCGGCGGTTGCTTTCCGGATGTCCCCCGCGGCTTCGGCAATCTGCGCGAGGCCGAAGTGCATCCGCGATGGACGGTAGCCGAGCTCGAGGAGCCTCTCGAACTGCGGCTTCGCGACGTCGTAACGTCTGAGGCGCATCGCCAGGCTGGCGATGCTGGCGCGCGCCTGCGTGTCCGAGCCGTTGGCCGCCACCGCTGCCTCGTACTGCCTCAGGGCTTCGGCGGCCGCTCCCTGCCGCTCGAGCAGGGACCCACGCAACACTGCCACATCGCTGCTGCCGGGCTCGATCGCGGCCGCGGCGTCCAGCTTCTGTTTCGCGCGCGTCAGATCGCCCTGGGCGAGGAACAGCCTCGCTTGTGAGGCTGCGGGCGCGCTGCTGTGGGGATTGAGCAGCGCCGCGGCGTCGTACTCGCCGAGAGCGGCCCCATCCTCTCGCTTGGCGGCGTAAGCGTCGCCGAGAAAGAGATGGAGCTCGTAGGATCGTTCGTCGACCGCCGCGAGCTTCTTCAGCTCCCGTATGGCGACGTCGGCGGCATCTGGCGTGCGCCGGCCGAGCGCGTCGAGCGCTCTGTTGAGGCCGGCGCGAAACATCTCGAGACGCGGCACCATGTCCTTCGGATCGGGGCCGCGAGCGCTGGACGAGGGTGATGTTGTCGTCATGCCCACGTAGCCGAGGCTGCGAAGGCGTGCGAGCGTCTCCGCGTCCGGCTGCGGCGGCGCGGTCACCGTCGTGGCAGCGGCGCCGAGATCGGCGAGAACCTTGTTGATCTCGCCGAGCAGTCCTCCCGCCAGAGCGCCGCGGTTCTCGATGACATTTCGTTTCTCGCCCGGGTCGGCGCGCAGGTCGTAGAGCTCCGGCTTCGGGGCGTCGATGTACTTCCACACGCCGACGCGGATCGACTTCAGCTCGCTCCAGCCGAAATGCCAGCGCGGGTAGAACGTTTCCGCGTAGGCTGACGGCGCCGGACGCGTGCCGAGCGACAAATCGTCGATGCCGTCGACCGTCCCAATCGGGATGCCGGCCGCGGCGGCCAGCGTCGGCAGCACGTCCAACGCTCGCACCTGGACATCGACGACCGTACCGGCGCCTTCGCGACCCGGGCGGCGCAGAATCCAGGGAACGTGCAGGACCGAGTCGTAGAGGAACAGGCCGTGCTCGGCCTCGCCGTGCTCGCCGAGGCCTTCGCCGTGGTCGCCGACCGCGGCGATGACGGTGCGCTCGAGCTGTCCGATCCGCTCGAGGGTGGCGACAAGCCTCGCGACGCAGCTGTCGACGTAGGCAATCTCTCCGTCGTATGGCGACGAAGCAAAGCGCGCACGGAACGGCGGCGGCGGATCGTAGGGCGCGTGCGCGTCGTAGAAGTGCACCCAAGCGAAGAACGGCTGCGTGCCCGATTCGAGCCAGCGGGTCGCGGCGTCGGCGACGTCAGTGCAACGCCGCTGCGCCTGCAGCCTGGTTCCCGCCGTGAAGCCCCGGAACGTCGCGTCGAAGGTGTCGAAGCCCTGCGCGAACCCGTACTCGGAGCCGAGGATGAACGCGCCGACGAATCCGGCCGTGCGATAGCCGCGTGCCTTGAACAGCGTCGCCGCCGTCGTCGTGCCCGGCGGAATCGGCGTCGCCGCGTTGTCGCGAACGCCGAGCCGCGCCGGGTAGCGGCCGGTGAGGATCGCCGCGTGCGCCGGCCCGGTCAGCGGCGCCTGCGCCGTCGCGTCGGCGAAGCGGATCCCCTCGCGCGCCAGACGATCGAGAGCCGGCGTCGCCGCTTTCGCGTATCCGTACGCGCCCAGCCGATCGGCGCGCACCGTGTCGAGGGTGACGAGCAGTACGTTCGGCGGCTGCTGGGCGCGGCTGATCGCGATCAGCGAGCACGCGCCGATGACGCCGGCGAGGTGATGCCGCTTCAACATATGTAATAGCCACGAAAACACGAAAACACGAAATCGGTCTTGTACAAGAAATTTGCGTGCTTTCGTGGCGATCCGGGTTCTCACTTGTTCAGGAGCTTCGCGATCTCGTCGATGTCCCTCGAATAGAACGCTCGCGGCGCCGTGCGGACGAATTGCTCCAGATACGGCCGCGCCGCGTCCAGCTCGCCGGCGCGCGCCAGCGTGGTCGCGAGATTGTAGAGCGCGTCGTAGTTGCTCGCGTCGAGCTCGACGGCCTTCTTCCAGGCGGCAATCGCGGCGTTGCGATCCCCGGCTTTCATCGCGACGACACCGAGGCCGGCGTGTGCGGTCGACGAGGCCGGATCCGCGCGCAGCGCACGCTCGAACCGCTGCCGGGCGGCCGCCACGTTGCCCCGTTCGAGATCCAGAGCGCCGAGGTTCGTCAGTGCCATTGCGCTTTCCGGATCCACGGCCAGCATCGCCTCGAAGACACGTTTGGCGTCGGCGGCGCGTCCGGCCCGTGCGTAGGCGATGCCCAGTCCGTTCAACGCGTCCGGATCCGGCGCGGCGGCCGCGCCGAGCGGAGCGAGCAGGCGGATGGCCTCCGCCGTGCCGCCGCTCTCCGCCAGGTAGGTGCCGAGCTGCGTCACCACGCCGCCGTGCGTGATGCCCGCACCGGTCGCACGCCGCAGGACGTCGATCGCTTCCGCCGTGCGGCCCGTCTCCCAGGCGACGAACGCGAGGTGCCGATAGGCGATCGCCATGTCGGGACGCCTGGCAATGATTCCGCGATACGCGTCCATCGCTTCCTCGTAGCGGCGGGCGACGTACAGGCCAACCGCGCGGTGGAATTCCTGATCGATCGCCACGAGCGTCTTCGGATCGTCGGCGTCGCTGTAGCGGGCCTTGAGCGGAGCGTCGCCGGTGACGTAGCCGAGCGATTTCAGTCTCGCGGCCGCCTCGGGCTCTTCGACGCGCCGCCGCCCGGGCAGCGTCGGGTTCAACCCGCGCAGCCCGGCCGCCATCGTCCGGTCGCGCTCGGGCGCGCGTCCCACGAGATTCGTGGTCTCGCCGGCATCGTGCGTCAGGTCGTAGCGCTCCGCGATCGGCAGGTCGATCCACTTCTCGCCGTCGACGATGATTCCGGTCAGCGGTGCCCAGCCGCGATTGAGCATCGCGCTCATGGCTTCGAAATACGACACGCGCGAGACATTGCTTCCTGGGCCGCGCCGCTCGGCGGCGGGAAGCAGCGTGCGGCCCGGCAAGTCCGCGGGGATCGGCTGCCCGATCGCGTCGAGGATGGTCGGCAGGATGTCGACATGACGGGCCGCGGCGTGCGACACCTCACCGCCAGACGCAACGAGAGTCGAGGACGGCCCCAGCTCGGCGACGATCAGTGGAATGCGCAGCGTCGACTCGTACGCGAACAACCCGTGGGTCTGCTCGCCGTGATCGCCGAGCGCCTCACCATGATCGCCGGTGACGACGACGATGGTCGGCCGCCGGGCGCGGCGGACGTCGTCCACGAGCGGCGCCAGTGCGGCGTCGGTCGCCGCGACTTCGCCGTCATAGGCGCGCTCGTACTTCGTGTCGAACGGCGGCGGCGGCTTGTAGGGAGCGTGTGGATCGAAGACGTGCACCCACGCGAACCAGGGCCGGCCGGAGGCCTGCTGCGCCTGTGCCGCAAGCCATTCGCGCGCGAGCGGGATGACGGCGCTGGCCGGCCGCTCGGGCATCACGAACTCCGACGGCGCCCGCGTCTCGCCGAAACGATCGTCGTAGACGTCGAAGCCCTGGTTGAGCCCGAAGCGTGAGTGGAGCGGAAACGCAGCGACGAACGCGCCGGTGGCGTAGCCGCCCTGCTTGAGGATCGTCGCGGCGGTCCTCGCGCCGGCGGCCAACCGATAGCCGCTGTTGTCGCGGAGGCCGTGCTGGTACGGATAGGTGCCGGTGAGAATGCTGGCGTGTGACGGCAGGGTCAGGACGGCGTGGGCGTGCGCGGCGTCGAAGCGGACGCCTGCGGCGGCCACCGCATCGAGTACCGGTGTCGCGGCGCGGCCGCCATAGCTGCCGAGCGCGTCGGCCCGCAGCGTGTCGATCGTGATGAGAAGAACGTTCTGGTTGGCGACGGGAACGAGATTCACTGCGCCGGATGCGCTTCCCGAGCCGTCAGCCGCGTGCCGGTCGCATGCCACCGTCGAGATGACGGCGGCGAACCATGCGGCGGCGGCGACGGCACGACCGGTTCGCACGGCCGGCGTCAGCGGGATGTCGCCGTGCCTCGTGCGCCGAAGACGCGGCGCGCTTCGCTGCGGGTCGCCTCGGCATCCTGACGGCGGCCGAACATCGTGAAAAGGCGCGTCGCCAGCGTGTAGGTCTCCGGCGCCGGCGCGATGCGGAGCATGTCGCGGATCGCCGCGTCGGCTTCGTCCGGCCGACCGGTCGCCTGATAGAGCATCGCCAGGCCGCCGCGGGCGCGGATGTTCAGCGGAAACAGCCGGAGCTCCTCGGCGAACGCCGTTTCGGCGTCATGATAGCGCTCGAGGCGGCCGAAGGTGTCGCCCGCGTAGTAGTACAGCTCCGCCACCGCCCGCGCCTTGGGGTTGCGTCCCTGCGCGATCGCCTGCTCGAAGTGCGGCGCGGCATCGGCGTAGTGGCCTTGATCGTAGAGAAGGCGTCCCTCGACGAACGCGGCGAGCGGCAGCATCGGGTCCGCCTCTTCGGCGAGCTTCGCCTCGCTGCGCGCCGCTTCGGGCTCGTGCGCCGCCAGGGCGATGCGCGCCAGCAGCTCGTGCGCCGCGCCCTGGGCGCGCGGGTCGATCTCGCCGTTCTTCTCGCCGGCGACCTCGGCCGCGAGCGTCGCGTGCTCGCGCGCATCGGCGAACTTGCGCAGCCGCAGCAGCGCGGCGGCCGCCCCGAGATACGGCGCCGGCTCGACCGGTTTCAGCGCGATGTAGTGCTTGTAGGCGTCGAGCGCCTGCTCGTGGCGATCGATGCGCGTCGCGAACGCGGCGATCTGCGCCCACACGTCGGCCATCTCCGGCTCGTCGTGGACGATTTGCTGCAGCAGGCCGACCGCCTGCGCCCATTTGCGCTCGCCGGCGAGATCGATGGCGGCGCGGTAGCGCTCGAGGATCTCGCGCTTGTCCTTCGGATCGGGGAGATCGTCGCCGGCGGCTTTCGAGACGTCGCGCGCCGAGCCGACATAGCCGAGCGCCTGCAGCCGCTCGCGCACATCGGCCGGCACGTCCGCCGGCGCCTGGATCTTCGCACCGGCCGCCAGCGTCTCGAGCTCCTTGCGCATCGCCTGCCGCGCCTGCGCCCGCTCCTCGGCGAGGTTCGTCTGCTCGCGGCGGTCCTTCTCGAGGTCGTAGAGCTCCTCGCGCGGCGCCCGGATGTAGCGGTACCGGTCGTCGGTCAGCGCGGTCAGCTCGCTCCAGCCGAAGTGATACCGCGCGTACAGCGCCTCGGAGTAGACGGGCGCCGCGGCGGGATGACCGGTCCCTTCCAGCAGCGGCTTCAACGATCGGCCGCGCAGCTGTCCCGGGATCGGCGCCCGGACGAAGTCGAGAATGGTCGGGACAAGATCGATGTGCTGGACCAGGTCCTTGACGCGGCGTCCGGCGCCGGCGTTGCCCTCCTGCTTGACGATCAGCGGAATGTGAATCGCTTCGTCGTACACGAACAGACCGTGCTCCTGTTCGCCGTGGTCGCCGAGGCCTTCGCCGTGGTCGGAGAGGAGAACGATCGTCGATCGATCGTAGAGCTGGTGCGACTTCAGGTACTTGATGAAGGTCCCGACGATTTCATCCGCATAGGCGAGCTCACCGTCGTAGGGCGCGTAGCTCGAGAAACGCTCCGGCGGCGCGTACGGCTTGTGCGGTTCGTAGAGGGGAAGGAACAGAAAGGCGCGCGACGTGCCGACGCCGGCCAGCCACTTCTCCGCGATGGCCTCGGACTGACGGCCGTCACGCTGGCGCTCGCCGATCGCCGTGTCGGAGGACGATTCCGGCAGGTCGGCGTCGAAGAAATCGAAGCCCTGACCGATGCCGGTCTCTTTTCTGAGGACGTAGGCGGAGACGACGCCGCCGGTCGCGAAGCCGCGATCGCGCAGCATCTGCGGCAGCAGGCGCTCGCCCGGCTTGACCGTGAACCCGACGTTGTCGCGCACGCCGGTCTCGAACGGCAGGCGGCCGCTGAGGAGCGCGGCATGCGCCGGCAGCGTCTGCGGCGCGTGCGAATAGGCGCGCTCGAAGAGCACGCCATCCGCCGCGAGCGCGTCGATCGCCGGGGTCTTGATTTTCTTGTAGCCGTAGGCCGGCAGGTGATCGGCCCGCATCGTGTCGATCGAGATCACGATGACCGGCCCGCTGACCGGCGACGAGGCCCGTGCGTACCGCCATCCACCGGCCGCCGCCAGCGCGACGGCCAGTGCCACGACGGCAAGGATGAAGGTAGAGCGGAAGGGCCGGGACACTACCCTATTTCTTCAACTGCTCCACGACCGCCTTGGCCTGCGCGGCTTCCGGCGAGGTGGGATCGACCTCGATCACCTTGCTGAAGAAATCGATCGCGCCCTTGGTGTCGCCCTTGTTCAGCGCGACCTTGCCGAGCGCGAAGACGGGCTTGCCCCAGCGCGGATCCATCTGCATCGCCCGCGTGTACGCCGCCACCGCATCGTCGGCCTTGCCCTTGGCGAATTCGACCTCGCCGAGGTTGTAGAAGACCTCGCGCGTGGCGTTGACGCTCTGCGCGGCGGCCTGCAGCGTCTTTTCCGCGGCCTCGATGTCACCCTTCTCGAGGTTCGTCATGCCGATCCCGATCTTCGCCTTGTCGTTGTTCGGGTCGGCCTTGAGGAGATCGTTGTAGGCGGCGAGCGCGGCGTCGTAGTCCTTCTTGTTGCGGTAGGCCGCGGCGATCTGCAGGTTGATGACGCTGAGCGACGGCGCCTTGGTCATGATCGCGCGATACGCGGCGACCGCTTCGTCCCATTTCTGCGCGTTGTAGAGCGCATCGGCGGCGCCGAGCTCGGCCTGGAGATCCTTGGCGGCCATGCCGCCCAGCGCGCCGGCGCTCGCACCGCCGCCGCCCTTCTTGAGCGAGAAGGCGAGCGGCGGGTTGGGCGTGCCGATCGTCTGCACGTTCAGCTTCGTGCCATCCGGCGCGAAGCCCGGCGCCTGCGCCGTAAACGTCCACTGCCCGCTGCGAAGGCCGATAATCGAGAAGCGGCCCTTGTCGTCGGTCGTCGCCGTGAAGCTGCTCGGCGAGGCGCTGGGGTTCTCCGCCGTGACCGTCGCCCCTTTGATTGGCTGGCCGGCTTCGTCCTTGACCAGACCGCCGACGCGGCCGGTTTGCGCGGCGGCGTTGACCGCCACGGCGACGGCTGCCGCCGTCAAAATCCCGCGAAGTTTATGATTCCAGGTCCACATGCGCAATCTCCCGTTCACGCCTCGAAAAAACGAAGCCATCGCGCGCCTAAATCCCTGACTGCGCTCAGTATATATTGAATCCCGTGAAACGCCCCCTCGCGCTCGCGGCGCTCTGCGCGGCCCTGCTCGGGGCCCGCGCCGCGGCGCAGCGAACCGCCGGTCCCGAGCGCTTTCAACCGATCGGCGCGCTGATCGAAGCGGCGATGGCGCGCCATGAACTGCCGGGCGCCGTCGTGCTGCTCGGTCGCGGCGACACCATCGTCTTTCAGCGCGCGTACGGCCAGCGGGCCGTGGAGCCGGCGCGCGAGCCGATGAGCGACGACACCATCTTCGACCTCGCGTCGCTGACGAAGGTCGTGGCGACGACGACGAGCATCATGCAGCTCGTCGAGCGCGGCAGCGTCCGCCTGTCGGATCCGGTGTCGACCTACATTCCCGAGTTCGGCCGCTACGGGAAGGACGCGATCGCCGTCCGCCACCTGCTCACGCACACCTCGGGCCTGCGCCCCGACCTGGAGCTCGACGTCGAATTCTCCGGCACCGACGAAGCGATTCGCCGCGCGAGCGAGGAAGTGCCGCTGGCGGCGCCGGACGAGCGCTTCATCTACAGCGACATCAATTTCTTCGTGCTCGGCGAGATCGTTCGCCGGGTCTCCGGCGAGCCGCTCGATCGATACGCGAGGGCGCACATCTTCGAGCCGCTCGGGATGAAGGACACGATGTTCCTGCCGCCGGCGTCGCTGAGCGGCCGCATCGCGCCGACGGTCCGCTGCCTGCCGCGCGCGTGGCCGTGCGCGGCGCCGACGGCCACCAACGTGCCGTTCCTGCGCGGCGTCGTCCACGATCCGACGGCCCGGAGAATGGACGGCGTCGCCGGACATGCCGGTCTGTTCAGCGACGCCGCCGATCTGTCGCGCTTCTGCCGGATGTTGCTGAACGGCGGATCGCTCGACGACGTGCAGATTCTCGCGCCGGCGAGCATCGCGCGAATGACGGCGCCGTCCACGCCGATCGCGATGCGCGATCTGCGCGGCCTCGGCTGGGACATCGACTCCAGTTATGCGGCGAACCGCGGCGACCTGTTTCCGTTCGGATCGTTCGGCCATACCGGGTTCACGGGCACGTCGCTATGGCTCGATCCGGCGTCGAAGTCGTACGTCATCTTCCTGTCGAGCCGTCTCCATCCGGACAGCAAAGGCGACGTGAACCTGCTGCGCTCGCGCGTCTCGACCGCGGCGGCCGCCGCTCTGCTGACCGACGCCGATCTCGATCACACGCGCTCGGCCGAAGCGTTCATCGTCCGCCGTCCCGGTCCGGCCTCGCCCGCACCGGCGGCCGATCACGTCGCGGCGCGTCGGACCGCCGTGATGGCGGGCGTCGACGTGCTCGAGTCCGAGGCGTTCGCGCGGCTGCGCGGGAAACGCGTCGGCCTGGTCACCAATCAGACGGGACGTTCGCGAGCCGGCGCGAGCACAATCGATCTGCTGGCGGCCGCAAAGGACGTGAAGCTGACGGCGTTGTTCAGCCCGGAGCACGGCATTCGCGGTCAGCTGGACGACAAGGTGTCCTCGTCGCGCGACGAGAAGACGGGACTGCCGATTCATTCGCTGTACGGCGAGACGCGGCGCCCGTCGGCCTCGACGCTCGCCGGACTCGATGCGATCGTGATCGATCTGCAGGACGTCGGCGTTCGCTTCTACACCTACATCAGCACGATGGCCTACGTGATGGAGGAAGCGGCCGCTCGGAAGCTGCCCGTGGTCGTGCTCGATCGGCCCAATCCGGTCAACGGCTTCGACGTCGAGGGTCCGTATCAGGACGCGAGCGCCGTCGGCTGGCTCGGCTACATCCCGATGCCGATCCGCCATGGCCTGACGATGGGCGAGCTGGCGCGGCTGTTCAACGGCGAGAAGAAGATCGGCGCCGATCTCACTGTCGTCGCGATGAAGAACTGGCGGCGCGACGATTGGTTCGATGCGACGGCGCTCGCGTGGACGAATCCGTCGCCGAACATGCGCACGCTCGTGGCGGCGAGTCTCTACCCGGGGATCGGCGCGATCGAGAGCACGAACGTGTCGGTCGGCCGCGGCACCGACACCCCGTTCGAGCAGATCGGCGCGCCGTGGATCGATGGGGCGGCGCTGGCGTCGATCCTGAACGCGCGCGAGCTGGCCGGCGTCCGCTTCTATCCGGTGACCTTCACCCCGGCGGCCGGCGCGAAATTCGGCGGCCAGGCCTGCCAGGGCGTCTTCATGATCGTGACCGATCGAGAGCGGCTGCGTCCGGTGCGCGTCGGCGTCGAGATCGCGGGGGCGCTGTCGAAGCTGTACGGCGCGCAGTTCAAGCTCGAGGACGCGCGGACCCTGCTCGGCTCGAGAGCCACGATCGATCGGATCCGGAGCGGCGAGGATCCCGACGCGATTGCCGCATCGTGGCGCGGCGACGAAGAGCGCTGGCGCCGTCTGCGTGCGAAGTATTTGCTCTACTAGGTCTGAGAGGGATCATGAGCGTTCGGCGATTCGCGGTCGTTCTTTCGGCGGCGGCGGTCCTGCTCGTGTCCGTGCTCCGCGCCGCTCCGGCGCGATCGACGATCGACGTCGTCGTCCATGAGGGCACGTCGATGTCGGTGGCGGTGTCACCCGACGGGAACACGCTGGCGATCGATCTGCAGGGCAGCATCTGGACGCTGC
>Ga0081539_10005071_pt1 | contig 13804 bp, 16 predicted proteins | sample TabmetS4T2R2_FD_71023 | JGI IMG/M metagenome (GOLD analysis project Ga0081539, IMG submission 71023) | Tabebuia heterophylla rhizosphere microbial communities from the University of Puerto Rico - S4T2R2 | ecosystem: Host-associated > Plants > Roots > Rhizosphere ...
TGCGGCTGCGTCCAGGCCTCGAAGAGCTGCGCCGGCGACGCTTTGAAGCGCCGCTTGAGGGCGAGGCTGGGCTTGCTTGCCATGAATCCTCCTCCAGGAATGCCGCGAGCCGGTCGAGTTGCTCGGTCCAGTAGCGTTCGTAGCGGGCGAGCCAGTTCATCGCTTGCTCCATGGGCGCGGCCTTGAGCTGGCAGGTCACCGTACGACCCGACTTGGTGCGCTCGATCAGGCCCGCGTCCGACAGCACGTCGAGATGCTTCATGATGGCAGGCAAGGAGACCGGGAAGGGCCGCGCCAGCTCGCTGACCGTGAGCCCTTCTTCCTCGTCGAGCCGCGCCAGCAGGGCGCGCCGGGTCGGATCGGCCAGGGCGGCGAAGGTGCGGTCGAGCACGGCATTTTGATAGTTAACCATGGAGTTAAGTTTATGGACCGCCGCCGGCCGAGTCAAGCCGGGCGTCGGTCCATCTGGTGGAACAGGCCGATGCCGTGGGAGACTGGCGGCATCCACGGAGCTGTCCATGACCCAGCGTCTCGACTACCAGAAGCTTTCGGCAGAGGGCATGCGCGCCAGCGGCGGCGTCTACCTGTATGTCACGAATTCAGGCCTGCCCAAGATCCTGCTCGACCTGGTCTTCCTGCGCGCCTCTCAGATCAATGGCTGCGCATACTGCATCGATTCCCACGCGCATGACCTGCAGAAGGCGGGTGTCCCGGTCGAGAAGATCGTGCTGCTGCGGCAGAGGCTTTCTACCAGTAGCTCGGCGCCTTGTAGTAGTCGTCGACACGGCGCCCGTAGTCTGCCGTCCAGCCGACCTCTTCGCTCGCCGCGTAGTTGGGGGCCGCCTCGAGCATGTGCTTGTCGAGATCGACGACGTATCCGCCCTGGCTGCTGTCGTATTTCAGCACGGACCATGGCAGGGGATGGTGCTGTTCGCCCATCCCGAGAAAGCCGCCGAACGACATGATGGCGTAGACCACCCGGCCGCTGATCTTGTCGATCATGATTTCCACCACCGAGCCGAGCTTCTGGCCCAGGCTGTTGTAGACGTCGGTCCCTTTGACGTCGCGGGCTCCGACCAGCGGGTTGGCGCTGGTCCTCGAAATGCCTTCCGCCATGAGTCCTCCTTTTGCGCGGGGCGCGACGGTCCAACGACGCTGTCACCGCCTCTGTTGCCGACGGCGAAAAAAAAGCCGCCGACGATTACTGGTTCTTGCCGTAACGCCCGGCATTTCCTGCCGGTGACGACAACATGTCATCACGATGACAAGTCATCACGATCAAGCACGCCGGACGGATTGTGCCTTAACCGAGGAAAGCCGCGATCGCGGCCACCGTCGCTGCCGGCTGCTCTTCCATCAACCAGTGACCGGAGTTGGCGATGGTCTGGCCGGTGACCTCGCTGGCGACCAAGCGCAGCACGTCGGCCTGGACTGTCCCGAACGACTTGTCGGCGCCGATCGCCAGCACCGGCATGGCGAGTTTGCCCTCGGCGGCGAAGGCCTTGTTGTCGATGGCGTCCTGGGTGAAGGCGGCGAACTGCTCGAAGGCCGAGTGCATGCCGCCGGGCCGCGCGTAAAGAGCGGCGTAGTGGTCACGCGTCGCCTCGTCGATCGCCTTGGGATTGGCCGACAGTTCGTTCCAGAAGCGGTCGAGATAGATGCGCTCGCGGCCAGCCACTAGCCGCTCCATGTCGGGCCCGCGGAAATTGAAGTGCCAGAGCAGCGGGCTTTTCAGGATCTCGTCCCACGGGCCGACGCCGGGCAGCGGTGCATCCATCACCACCCAACGCGTCACACGCGCCGGGAACTGTGCGGCGAAGGCGTAGCCCACCATGTTGCCGATGTCGTGGGTGACGAGGTCGGCTTTTTCGACGCCGAGCCTGTCGAGCACGCGGGCGATGTCCCGCGCCTGGGTCTTCTTGTCGTAGCCGGCAGGCGGATGGGACGACAGCCCCATGCCGCGCAGGTCGGGCACCACGACCGTGCGCGTGCCGATCAGCGCCGCCGCCAGCGGCGCCCACATGTCGCCGGTGTCGGCAAAGCCGTGGAGCATCACCACGACGGGCCCTGCGCCGCCAACGCGGGTGTGGATCGTGACGCCGCCCGCGTCGATCTCCTCGACGCGCATGCCGACAGGAAACGGCTGAACCACTCTACACCTTCGCCATCAGCGCCTGAGCCGCCGCCGGATTGCGCACCTTTGCGCCCGAGATGAAGTAGACGAAGGCGTCGCCCTTCTTGGTCCAGGCCTTGGCGCGCTTGGCCCATTTGTCGAGATCGGCGGGCTTGTAGCCGGTCTTGACCTTGTCCTCCGAGCCCATCAGGCGGGCGTAGGTGAAGTCGGCGGTCGGCTCGTCGATCTCGGGGAAATCCTTGTCGTGGGTGAAGACGATGGCCGCATTGTACTTGCGCGCCAGATCGTAGAAGCGCTTGTCCTTGAAGCTGTCGTGACGGACCTCCAGCGCATGCCGCAGCGGCAGCTTGCCGACTTCCTTGGGCAGGAGTTTCAGGAACGCCTCGAAGTCATCCGGGTCGAACTTCTTGGTGCCCATGAACTGCCAGTTCACCGGCCCCAGCCGGTCTTTCAGCTCGACGATGCCCTGGGCGAAGAAGCGCTGGATCGATTCGCCGGCCTCGGCCAGCACGCGCCGGTTGGTGCAGAAGCGCGAGGCCTTCACCGCAAAGACGAAGCCGTCCGGCGTCTCGTCGCGCCATTTGGCCCAGCTCGCCGGCTTGAAGCTTGAGTAATAGGTGCCGTTGATCTCGATGGAGCTGAGCTTGCGGCTGGCATACTCGAGCTCGCGCTTGTGCGTGAGGTCGTCGGGATAGAAGACGCCGCGCCACGGCTCGAAGGTCCAGCCGCCGATACCGACATAGATCTTGCCTGCCATTGGGTGCTCCACCATGGGCTGTGGCCCATACAATGGCAGGCCGCCAACGGTCGGGTCTAGCGCGCTCGTCTTGCCAGCGCCCACGCCGCCTTGGCGATGCGCCGCTCGAACAGCAAGAGGCAGCCGCCCAGCAATGCCGTGCCGATCGCGACCTCCAGCCACCAGTACTGGTGCGCCGACGCGGGCAGGAAGACGATGCCGAGAGCGACCGCGACGGAGCACAGAAGCGGCGGGACCAGCAGTGGCAGCAGGGCGATGCGCCCCAGCTCCAGTCGGCGGCGGGCGATGGCCAGCAGGACGAGGCTCAACATCTCGGCCATCAGCAGCGCGGCCACCGCGCCCCAACCGGCGTAGCGCGGGATCAACAAGGCGTTGAGGACCAGGCTCGCCAGGGCGGAAGTGGCAATGATCTTCAGATGCAGCTTCTGGTGGCCCCAGGCCAGCAGCGGCGTGCCCAGCGCGATGTTGGTGAAGGTGAGCGCCACGACCAGGCACAGCCATTCGAAGTAGGGACCGGCGGCGGCGAACTGGGCGCCGAACAGCAGATCGTTGACGTGGCGTCCGCAGGCCCAGCCGAGGGCGGCGATCGGCAGGCCCATCCACAGCATCAGGGTGGCAAAATCATGCGCCACGCGCTTCGCCTGCTGCGTGTCATTGGCGACCTGGGAGAGCACCGGGAAGTAGGCGTTCATCATGGCGCCGCTCACCACGGTCGAGATGAACATCAGCTTGTAGGCCGTGGTGTAGAGGCCGACCTCGACGTCGCTATGGGTGAAACCCAGCAGGATCGCGCCGCCGTTGTAGACCACGAGCACCGCCAGCAAAGACAGCGCCAGCGGCCAGGCGTCGGCCAGGAGTCTGCTGCCCGCGGTCAGGCGCGGCCGCACGTCGGCGAAGCGAAGGATGCCGTGGTGCTGCAGGTACCAGAAGTAGTAGCCGACCAGGGCGAGCGAGAAGGGCAGCGTGTAGGCCGCGAACAGGTAGATGTCGCCTGGGTCGCGGATCAGCAGCAGCAGGGCGGGTATCTGCAGCACGTTGATGACCAGCGAGGCTATGGCCGGTCCGGCCATGCGCTGGTGCCCCTGCAGGACCCAGATGGCGCTGCCGGAATTGATCAGGATGATGACGCCCTGGATCAACAGCAGGGTGCTGGCCTGCCCGCCGCGCGGATCGAGGAGCGCGATCGCCACGACGACGGCGTAGGCCAAGAGGCCGAACAGCACCTGCAGGCCGAGCACCAGGGAGGTGATCGACGCGGTCTCCTTGGGGTTGGCGGCAACATCGCGCTGGCCGATCAGCGCCAGGCCCGGGCTGGCGAGAAGCGCGAGGAAGGCGAGCAGGGCCGCGTTCCAGTTCACCTGGCCGATCGCGGCCGGACCGAGCACCCGGCGGCTGTAGGCGGTGGCGAAAATACCGATCAGCAGGACGATGCCGCTGACGGCGGTCATGGCAAAGAAGTTCGTGGCGATCGTGCGTCGACGATAGGCGGGGCTGGCGCTGGATGAGTGGGCTGGCGCCACCGCGTCGATCGAGGAGCTGGCTTGCATGATATTGATGTCTCATCCCCAACCCGGGCAGGACAATGGCCGTCGTGGCCGGACACAGCTTTGACATGCCCGGAACAGGGCTGCAGCGGCGGCGTTGTCAGGCAAATGACCATGGCAACACCGGCCGCCGTGGAGGCCGAAATCCACGCCATCATGCAGGACCGGATCGAGGCGGTGCAGGCCAAGGACGCTCAGCGCCTGGTGTCGCATCACTCGGCCGACGTCGTTGCCTATGACCTGCTCGAGCCCCTGCAATACAAGGGAGCGGCCGACCTTCGGCAGCGCGCCCAGCAATGGTTCGACGGCTATGACGGGCCGATGACCTACGAAATCCGCGATCTTGTGGTCGTGCCGGGCCATGGCGTGGCGTTCTGCCACGGCCTGCACCACGTCGCGGGCCGCCTGCGGACCGGCCAGCAGGTCGACATGTGGTGGCGCGCCACGCAGGGGCTGCGCCTGGTCGGCGACAAATGGCAGATCGTCCACGAGCACAGCTCGCTGCCGTTCGACATGGCGACCGGCAAGGTCTCGTTCGCTCTCAAGCCTTAGAAGACCGGCAGCTGGCGTCTGAAGGATGCTTGCTAAGCTCGCTGTCGGTCGGCCGCGTTTCAGGCATCAGGAACCACACGGTGGCGAGCGCGCACATGCCGACGGCCGCGAGGCCCATGAAGGCCGCCGGGCTGCCGAACGTATCGCTCATATAGCCGGCGAAGGTCGGGCTCAGCGCGGCGCCGAGGCCCATCATGGTGCCGACCACGCCCTGGGTGAGGTTGAACCGGCCGGAGCCGCGTGTCAGGTCGGCGATGGTGAGCGGGACCATGACGCTCATCACCGCGGCGGTCAGGCCATCCAGCAGCTGCACAGCGACAAGCAGGTGGGGATCGGTCACCGTGCCCAGCAGCAGGCCGCGGATCGGCAGGGCGGCGAAGCCTGCGATCAGCAGCGGCTTGCGTCCGATGCGCTGCGCCTGCCGGCCGACCCACGGCGAGAACAGGGCGACCACGATCTGCGGCCCGACCATGCAGGCGCCGATCAGCACGGTGGCCCATTGGCTCGACCGCGTGGTGAGCACGCTGCCCATCAGCGGCAGCATCGCGGCGTTGGCGAAATGGAACAGCAGGATGCAACAGCCGAATACCAGCAGGGCGCGCTTGCTGAGCAGGCTGCGCAGATCGACGGGCGGCTTGTTGGCGCGCAGCTCCGGCAGGTTGCCGTGCGCGCGTTCGGGATCGATCTCCGCCGCGGCGACGCCGCGCAGCACGAGCAAGGTCGGCACGAGCAGTGCCGCGGTCACGAAGAACACGGCCTGGGGGGTGAAGAAATAGCCGAAGCCGCCCATCACCGCCGCGGACAGGGCCGCGCCGATCGATGCGAAGCGCGCGTTGCGGCCGAAGCGCTCGCCGATCGCGCTGTGGCCGACGAGGCCCAGGCTGATCGCGGCGATGGCCGGCCCCAGCACGCAGCTCGCCGCCGCATGCAGGGTCGCCGCGACCAGCACGGCGGGAAAGATCGGAAACGTGGCGTAGACCAGCGCACTGGTGGCGATCAGGGCCACCGCCACGGCGGCGACCACGCGCTCGGAGCGCACCGCGTCGACCAGTGCGCCACCGGGAATCTGGCCCAGCAGCGAGACCAGGCCGGCCACCGTCAGCACCAGGCCGATCTCGATCTGCGTCCATTTCTGCGAGGTCAGGTAGACGGCGACGAACGGCCCGAAGCCGGTCTGCACGTCGGCGACGAGAAAGACGAACCAGTCGAGCCGCCTCAGGCTCTTCTGCGAGGGATGCGGCAGTGAAGGAGGGCGCTCCGCGACCGACATGCCGCTACGGCAGGGGCTCGAGCTTGCCCGAGGCAACGATCACGATGACCGGCTTGCCTTCCTTGTATTCGGGCGCGGGCTTCACCTGGTCGCGCGTCAGCTCGAGGACGATGCCGTATTTCTTTTCCGCCTGCGGCACGAAATGCAGCGCCTGCCAGGCGACGGCGATCTTGCGGCTGCCGACGCCCAGAAACCCGCCGAAGTCGATGATGGCGGCGCGCGTCGTGCCTTTGCCGTCGACCAGGACGTCGACGATGCGTCCCATGTTCTCATCGGCCGTGCTGCGGATTTCGCGCCCCAGGATGCTCTGGACTTCCTGCGTGTCGAGCACGGTGACCGACGGCTGCCCCGGCGTGCCGCCTTCGGTCTGTCCCGACGCAGCAGACGCGGTCACTACTGCCATCATCACGACGGCTGCGAACTTCTTGATCATGGAATGCCCCCGGGCGAATTTCAGCCGGATGATCAACTCCGCGCGCGGCTCCGGGTTGCCGCGGGAGAGGCGAGGATGGCCAAGGCGAAGACAGAGAACACAGCATCGGCACAAGGCCAGTGTCTTTGCGGCGCCGTGCAGTTCGAGATCGGCATCCCGGCCCGCTGGGCCTGGCACGACCATTCCGCTGCGAGCCGGCGGGCGCATGGCGCGGCCTACGCGACCTATGTCGGCTGCTGGCGCAGCCGCTTCCGCGTGACCAAGGGGCAGACCAAGATCGCGCGCTTCCAGGAGAAGGCCACGGGGAGAACCAGGAGTTTCTGCTCCCGTTGCGGAACACCGCTCGTCTACGAGCGGCCGCACGCGCCGCAGATGGTCAACATACCGCGCGCCCTGATCGGCGGCCGCACCGGGCGCGAGCCACGCTATCACATCGCCATCGCCGAGCTGCAGGACTGGACCTGGCTCGGCGAGACGCTCGTTCCGCTAAAAGGCTATCCCGGCGTGGTGTGGGAGCGTCCCAGCCGCAAGAAACGGCGTCAGGTCATCCGCGGGCAAAGGCCAGGATATCCTGCGCCAGACGATCGCGATGAGTGATGACGAGGCCGTGCGGCGCGCCCTCATACACCTTGAGCGTCGCGCCCGGGATCAGCTCGGCGACTTTCCGCGCCGTCGTGTCGAGCGGGTTGACCGCGTCCTTGTCGCCATGGGCGATCAAGGTCGGCACGGTGACGGCGCGCAGGTCCGCGCGGAAATCGCCGCGCGCGATGGCGCGCATGCAGTCGATGGTCGCCTTCGGCGAGGCCCGCATGAACTGCGCCACGATCCATTCGGTCATGGCCGCTGAAACGGCAGGATGGCCGCCGGTGAAGGCCATGACACCCTTGGCAAGGAAGGCCGGGCGGTCCTGCTTGAGGCCGGCGATGAGGGCGCCGAAGTCGCTGGTCGACTGAGGCGATACGGTGCTCAGCATCACCAGCCGCGCAATGCGCGCGCTGCCGTGCCGCTTCAGGTAGCGCACGGCTTCGCCGTTGCCCATGGAGTGGGCAACGAGCGTGACGTCCCTGAGGTCGAGCTGGTTGATGACGGCCGCCAGATCGTCAGCCAAGCGGTCGTAGTCGTAGCCGCGCCCAGGGTCGCCGGACCGGCCGTGACCACGCCGGTCATAGGCGACGCAGCGCAGGCCTTGGTCGGCCAGTTCGACGAGCTGGTACTCCCAGATATCGGCATTGAGGCCCCAGGCGTGGGTGAAGACGACGGGGCTGCCGGTCCCCCAATCGACGTGGAACAGGCTCGCGCCGTCTTCGGTCTCGATGAACGACGGTCGCGACTTGGGCGGATTATTGGCCTCGGCCCGCCGGCTGCCTGCGACGGCAAGGGTGGCGACGGCGCCAGCAGCGATCGAGGTCGTCACACGTCTCCTGTCCATCGCGTCCTCCCTCAGCCGCGCGCGGGCGCTGCGTCGACGAAGCCGACCACCGACTTGATGCGGCCATCGCCCGCCACGACCACGAAGTCGGTGCCTTTGATGTAGAGCGGCGTTTCCGCCGTGCCGCCCGCCACCCAGCTGAAGCGCAGGTAGTCGTGATGCGCCTCGATGCCGCTGGCGAGACGCAGGCGGTAGCCGGGGAAATGGCCCTGCGCTGTCGCGATCATGGCGTCGAGGCCGTCGTGGCCCTTGCCGTCGCGCGCGGCGTCGACGTAGGTGCCGTCGTCGGTCCACGCCTTGGCCACCAGTTCGCGCCGCCGCTTGGGCTCCGGCTCGTTCCAGGCCGCGAGGTAGCGCACCACGACTTCGTTGGCGTTGCTCATCGCTCTGCTCCTTTGGGGTGGGGATTGGGCCCGCGCGGACCCGGACAGCGGTGACGCCGCGACGCCGACCGCTGCGATTGCTCGGATGAGGTCTCGTCTGTCCATGCCGCCGAACCTATGGCGGCGGCGCGAGACGGTCGATTACCTGGCGGGTAAGGTCGATCGCAGGTGGACGACTACGTCGTCACGCTTCCTTCGCCAGCATGCGAAGCGAGTTGAAGGCGAGGCCGGAGGCGGTGAGCCAGATGGCGGCGCCGACGACCTTGACGATCGCCTCGCCGCGATTCGCTTCAAGTGCGGCGAGGCCGAGCCCGAGAACTCCGAAGACGAGGCCGAGCCACATCAGCGCCTTGAGCTGCTTGCGGTAGGCGGCCAGGAACTTCGGCCGGTCGCCGGCGAACTTCTTGTGCACCCAGCCCTTGCGGATCTTGCCCACCTCGACCGGAATCATGACGCACACGATGACGGCGGCGATGATCGAAATGAGCTCAAGCATGTCGCGATCCTGCTCCACCGCCCCCCGGCGGAATGTGCCCTTTGTCACATAGGCTCGCCGAAATTCACCACGAGTTGCGCAGTTCGCGGAGCTTCAGGAACACCGTGCGCTGGTCGGGCTTCTCGGGCAGATCGGGAAACGACTCGCGCAGTTTTGCGATGACCGTCGGGCTGGTCAGGCGAAAGAACGTGTTGATCTCCCCTTCGACCTCGAGCGTCGACACGTAGGCCTTGTTGGGGTCCTGTCCCGCGAGCTTTCCGAGCATCTCGCGGGCGCTCTTGTTGTCGGGCTCGCGATCCAGGGTGAATCGCAGATTGTTTTCGATGTAGTCGTGACCCGGATAGATCAATGTCGAGTTCGGCAGCTTGGCGAGCTGCTGGTCGAACGTCTTGTACAGCTCATTCGGATGGCCGCCGTTGTGGCAGTTGCCGGCGCCGGCATTGAACAGCGTGTCGCCGCAGAAGAGCGCCGGCTGGTCGGTATGCGACCGCAGGCAGACGTGGCACATCGTATGGCCCGGCGTGTCCATCACCTCGAGCTCGACCGTCTTGCCCACCTTGACGACGTCGCCCGCACCGAGGCCGCGCGCCATGCCGGCGATCTTGTCCTTGGCATTCTTGTGGGCGAGGATCGCAGCACCGGTCTTCCCGGCCACGGCCTCGTTGCCGCCCGTGTGATCGCGATGCTCGTGCGTGTTCAGGATCTGGGTGATCTCCCACCCTTCGTCCTTGGCGGCCTTCAGGCACTTTTCATGATCCAGGGGATCGATGGCCAGGGCCTCGCCGGTCTCGCTGCAGGCGATGAGATAGTTGAAGTTGCGGTAGGCGTTGGCGGTCCAGATCTGCTTGACGATCACGGCATCATCCTCGGTGTTGGAGGCTCAGCGCCGAAGGCCCTCGAGCTCGGCCTTCGCCCAGTCGATCACCTTCTTCTCGCTGTGACCGGAGACGATGCGCGCCACCATCCCCGGGATCATGTAATGGCTCCAGATCTGCACCCCGATGTCCGGCGGCGCGCTCGAGCCGACGATATAGTACTCGGCGTCATGGTGAGGGCGCACCGGATAATTGTAGAGCGTGCCCTTCGGCGGCTCGATATCGGCCCAAACCGGCAGGTCCGCCATCGACAGGAAGGGCGGGATGTCATAGCCCGCCGCCGGAATGCTGAGCTTGCTGACGATGTCGCGCTGGCTGACGAACGCCAGAAGGTCCCGGGCCGCCGACTTGTTCTGTGCCCATTGCCAGATGCCCCAGAAGTACGGGCGGTGAGGCACCAGCCGGCCCATCTTTCCACGGGGATTCGGGAAGTGCCAGGTATCGGCTGCGATGGCGGGCGCATCACGCTTGGCGACGGCCCAGGCGCTGGGCGGGTTCCAGATCAGGGCCGCCGAACCGGCAACGAAGGCCTTGTTGTTCGACGCATCGTCGTAGGCGATGGTTTCCCGCGGCAGATACGGGACGAAGCGCTTGACGTAGTCGAGCACCTCGCGGACCGGGTCGGAATCGACGGTGATGTTGCCCTTGGCATCCACGAGATGCGCGCCAAACGCACCGAAGGTGGCGCCCCAGGTCTGGTTGGCGTCCGTGCTGTTGGCGCCGCAGCCGAACGCGAACAGATGGCCCGCCTTGTGACACTGCTCGGCCATCTTCAGCTGCTTTTCGTACGTCCACTCCGCGGCGCCCTTGGTCTTCACGTCCTTGGCCGGGTACCACTCGGTCACGTCCTCGTCGGTGAACTTCTTGATCATGGAGATGCGGGCGCATGGCGGCAGGGGAGCCGAGCCCCAGGCGACCGGGACGCCGAGCCACTTCCCGTTCGACGTGCCGAGGTATTCCACGGCCTTGCTCACCGGTCCGTACTGCTTGATCAGCGGGTCCATGACGTCGTTCACGGGAACGAGCTTGTCGCCGTACTGGTGGGCCGCCCATTGGTCGAAAGCCAGGATGTCGTGTCCGCTGCGCGCCTGAGCCTCGGCCGCCTGCGTGAGGATCATCTTGTTGCCGGTGGACGCAATGAAGTCGACCGTGACCTCGACCTTGTTCTTGGCCGCCCACTCGTCGACCAGGCCCTTCAGCACCGGATTGGCCGCCGGCACCCAGTGATCCCAGATGCCCATCGTCAGCTTGCCGGCGGCGGCGGCTGACTGGACATGCACCAGCGGCAGGGATGCGCCGACGGCGCCAGCGGTGACCTTCAACGCTCGGCGACGCGTAATCCGGCGGACGCGTGTCATGGGCTCCCTCCGTCTTATGGGTGCTTTTCACCTACATTGCCGACTGAACTCCGATGCTCTGCGGGGCGCGGGGTCGATCAACCCTTGCGCTGAATGGCGATGATGGCGCGGCGATGCGTGCCTTCGCCGACCTTCTTGTCCTCGTCGTGCGCCTCGACCTTGAAGCGGAGCTTGCGGCCATCGACTTCGAGCAATTCGGCACGCACCGTCACCTTCTTGCCTTTCGGCGTGGCGCCGAAGTGTTTCACGTTCACCTCGAAGCCCACGGTGGTGTGCCCTTCGGGGAGATGCGACTGCACGGCCTGGATGCCGGCACGCTCCATCAAGCCGATCATCGATGGCGTGGACAGCACGCCGTCGCCGCCCATGTGCGTGACGATGAGCTTGTCGTCGACCGTCGTGACGATCTCCGCCTTGAGCCCCGGTGTCAGGTCTGCCGGCATGCGTTTTCCTCCCGTATTGCGGCAACTACAGCATTTTTGCGCCAGGCGATCAAAGCCGGGCGGCCCTCTCAAGGCCGGCGCGGTATGCCGACAGGGATTTGTCGTAGCCCTGGGCAATCACCGCCGATTTTATGTCGGCCGATGCCTTGTCGGGACTGCCGGAATCGAAGGGCGGCGCCGGGTCGTATTCGATGCCGAGCTGGATGGCCCGGGCGGCCTTCTCGCCGGCGATTTCGGCGGCTGCGGTGAACGCAAAGTCGATGCCCGAGCTGACGCCGGCCGCCGTGATCACGTTGCCGTCCTGGACGACCCGCGCTTTCTCGTGGGTGGCCCCAACAAGAGGCAGCAGATCGACGAAAGCCCAATGCGTCGTCGCCCGGCGCCCCTTGAGCAGTCCGGCGACACCCAGGATGATCGCGCCGGTGCAGACCGAGGTGACATACTTCGCACTGCGCGCCTGTTGGCGGACGAACTCGACGGTGTCGCGATCGCAGAACGCGTCGACCACGCCGAGGTTTCCCCCGGGCACGCAGATCAGGTCGAGCGGCGGACAGTTGGCGAAGGTGTGCGTCGGCACGAGGCCCGCGCCGCAATCGCTCGAAACCGGCGCCGCTGATTTCGCGACGATGTGAGTCGCTGTCTCAGGAACGCGCGAGAGCACCTGTAGTGGCCCGGTGAAATCAAGCAGCGTCAGATCAGGGAAGATGACGAAGCCTATGTTGAAGCGTGGCATTTCTGGTCTCCGTCCTTACTTCTCTTCCGCCGGTGTCGAGGTGGCGGGTCCCTCACCAGTGATCAGCAACACGGTCTCCTCGTCCTTGGCGCCATCGTAGTGCACCTGCTTGCCGAAATGCGTGACGAAAGTACCGGCCGGCATCGGGACCGTGTTGTTGGGATCGAACTTGGGGCCCGTCCCCACCCACCATGTCCCTTTGAGCACCGTGATGAAGCGGTCATTGGGATGGAAATGCGGACGGCTCATCCCGCCGGGCAGCCATTTGACCATCACGACGTAGAGGCCGGGCTTGGACGGATCGCCGGCCAGGACTGCCTGCTGATTGCGGCCGGATCCCGGTTTCCACTCGATCTTGTCGGGCAGGGTATAGGTGACGGCCTTTGGATCGAGATCGGCGGCGATTGCGCTGGTGAACACCGTGGCCGAGAGCGCCACGCCGGCGAACAAGCGGGTCAACGAGTGCATTCGATCCTCCGACACCCTGTTGGCGCTGAGCGTAGCCGCCAGGCGCGCCAACGGCCAGTTGCCAACCGCGCCCTGATTGTGTCTGCTGTCACGACGTCCCGTTGGTTGGCCAAGGGAGTTCACGATGTTCATTCGTAACGCTTGGTACATCGCGGCCTGGGCGGATGAGCTCGGGCCCAAGCCGCTGGCGCGGCGGATTTGCGACGAGCCGGTCGTTCTCTTCCGCGATCAGGCGGGGCGGGCTGCGGCGCTGGTCGATCGCTGCTGCCACCGCGCGGCGCCGCTCTCGAAGGGCGAGCTGGTGCCGGCCGGCATCCAGTGCGGCTATCACGGTCTCGTCTTCGACGGCAACGGCCGCTGCGTGGCGGTGCCGGGGCAGGCCAACATCTCCGACAGCGCGCGCGTGCGAAGCTACCCGCTGGTGGAAAAGAACCAGTTCGTGTGGATCTGGATGGGCGATGCGGCGGCGGCCGATTCGAGCAGGATCGTCGATTTCCCCTATCACGACGACAAGGCCCGCTGGCCCAACAAGCACGACTGCTATCCGATCAGGGCCAACTACATGCTGATGGTCGATAACCTGATGGATCTGACGCATCTCGGCTACCTGCACGCCAAGACGGTGGGCGGCAATCCGGCGGCGCACGTCAACGCCGAGATGCAGACGACGCGTACCGCGACCGGCATCAAGTTCACGCGGTGGATGCGCGATTCGGTGCCGCCACCGAGCTATGTCAAGGCCGCGGGCTTCAAGGGCCGCGTCGATCGCTGGCAGGAGTTCGAATGGGTGGCGCCGAGCTCGGTTCTGCAATGGACCGGCGCGGCCGACGTCGGCACCGGGGCGTATGAAGGCAAGCGCGAGGGCGGCTTCCAGTTCCGCCTGTTCCACGGGCTCACGCCGGAGACCGAGACCTCGTGCTTGTATTTCT
>Ga0081539_10005072_pt1 | contig 13803 bp, 15 predicted proteins | sample TabmetS4T2R2_FD_71023 | JGI IMG/M metagenome (GOLD analysis project Ga0081539, IMG submission 71023) | Tabebuia heterophylla rhizosphere microbial communities from the University of Puerto Rico - S4T2R2 | ecosystem: Host-associated > Plants > Roots > Rhizosphere ...
GTTCATCGCGACATTGGGCATGATCAGCCTCGGTTTCCTTCCGGCGGAACCGAAACATCTCGATATCGTGTGGCGCTTGCTGGTCGCGGCGAGCGGATTTGGGCTGTTCCTTTCGCCCAACGCGCGCCAGATCATCCTTGCCGCTCCGCTGCTGCGCGCCGCAGCGGCGGGCGGTCTCACACACACGACGCGGCTTTCCGGCCAGGTACTCGGCTCCACGGGCGCGGCTGCCCTGCTGGCGCTGGGAGTCGGCATCGGCCGCATTCCGCCATTGGCCGCTGCCGGGCTGACAGCCATCGCCGCGCTGTGCAGCATGGTGCTCCTAAAAGGGGAGCACAGCGCGAGCGAGCCTGCGGAAGTCCCCGCCTAAAGCGCTTCCTCGAGCGCGGGTTCCGGATCGAACTCGATCGGCAGGCCTTTCAGGCCCCACACGCCATAGAAGGGCCGCCAGGTCGACGGGCCGGTCCGGCGCGGGTTGCGGATCCGCTGGGCGATCTGGTGCAGGCCCTCCTGGATCTGCGCGCGGGCGATGAACTGGCCGAGGCAGATGTGCACGCCCATGCCGAAGGTGAGGTGCTTCTTCAGATTTTCCCGCTCGGGGTCGAAGCTTTCGGCATCCTCGATGGCAGTCGGATCGCGCCCTGCGATGCTGACCGGGAAGAACAGCATCGTCTCTGCCGGGATGCGGACATCGCGATATTCGATGTCCTTGGTCACGATGCGGGGGATCGTGGAGGTGGTCAGGTAGCGGAAATTCTCCTCGACCACCTTCTGGCAGAATTCGGGATCCTCGGCACAGCGCCGATAAAGATCCGGCCGCTCGATCAGCACATTCATCATCAACGTGAGAGCGTTCTTCGAGGTATCGTAGCCGGCCACGAACAGGAAGATGAGCAGATCGTAGAGTTCCCGCTCGCTCAACCCGCCGCTGTCGAGTGTTCGCACCAATATCTCGAGCAGATCCTGGTCGTCCGCCGAGCGGCGAGGCTGCTGGCGCCGTTCGGCAACGAGATCCTGGGAAAAAGCATCCAGCACCTTCATCGCCTGCTCGAGCTGCGGCAGGAACTCCTTCTTCATGCTCAGGCTCAGGCCGAACGCCTCCATCGACGAGCGCAGTCGCGGAATGGCGTCTCGCGGGGCGCCGATCAGGCTGCACATAACAGTGATCGGGAAGTAGGAAGCAAACAGCTCGAAATCGAAAGCCCCCTTGGGGACCCATTCATCGAGCAAATCGGCGATCACCTTGCGCATCAGCGGCCGATGGCGGTTGGCCTGCTGGGGCGTAAAGGCCGGCGCCAGCACGCCCCTGATCCTCTTATGCCCTTCTCCGGTCTGGGCGAGGAGGCTTTCCTGCTGAAAGCGCCCCCATTCCGTGCCGTGTGCGTCCATGATGTCGACCACGTCGACATAGGCGCCCTTCAGGCTGTGATCGAGCCACAGCAGATCGCGCATCGCATCATATTGATCGACGACATAACCGAAGGCGCAAGTAGCCAGCCACGGATGCTGCTCCCGGGCAGCGGCAAGATATGGCCACGGATCAGCGGCAAAGGCCGGATCCTCCATCGGCAGATTCGGCAGATTCAGATCGCTGATCGATTGCATGTGCGGCCTTCCCTCCTCTCCGAGGATCAATCGGCTCTGGTATGTTCCAGCATGAATCGCACCGTTTCATCAAGCAGTTCCCGTTCTTCCGGCGACCCGAAGAAGGGTGCGTGCGTCATCGCTTCCCAGACGTGCAGCTCGGCCTTGACGCCGCCACGCCGCATCGCACGATGCAGCATGACGGTGCTCGACAGCAACAGATCGCGAGTGCCGCTGGTCAGCATGGTCGGGGGAAAGCCCGCCGCATAATCGGCGAACGCCGGCGAGAGCAGAGGGTCGGTCAGATCCGCACCATCCGCATAAAGCATCATCAGCTCGGGAAGGCGGTGCTGCAGGATGATGTCAATCACCGCGTTGGTCTCGTAGGTGTCGCCGGATTCGGTGAGATCGCTAGCTGGCGAATGCACGGCGCATGCCGCTGGAAGCGGCAGGCCGAGATCGCGGGCCTTGAGGATCATCGCCGGCGCCAGATTGCCGCCGGCCGATGGTCCATAGACCGCGATATTCTCGGGCCCGTAGTGCTCGAGCAGCCATCGATAGGCTTCGACGGCGTCATCGACCGCGGCCGGAAAAGGATGGTCGGGCGGCATGCGATAGTCAAGCGACCAGGTCCGCACGCCGGCGAGCGACGCAAAAGGCATGGCGGAATAGATCGCCGCCTGTCCCCCGCCCATGCAAAAGCCGCCGCCATGGATGTACAGGATGGTCCGCCGGCCTTGGCTTTCGGTAAGGCTTTGCGGCACGATTTCGTAGAGCGGGCATGCGGACAACCTGTGCTCTACGTGATCGCCCGGATAGAGCTCCGCGTTGCGCGCCGTGAACGCGGCCATGGTGCGGTCGGCCTCCGCCGCGTGGGCGCGCCAGGCCTGCTTATCGCCGAGCGGCGGCATCTGCGTCGCCCCGACCGGCGGCTTGTTCGACAGGAAAGCCTGCGCCTCCCGGCTGATGCTCCGCGGCGTCGGAATGAACCGCTCCGGTACGACCAATCCGGGCCTTTCAGCGTCACCCATCTTCCCCTCCCTTCGACGAAAGCGGACTGTCCAGCGGCAATTCTGGACGCGTTGAGATGGCAAATCCCGGCGGTGTCCGTAGGCTGGCGTGTCTGGATGCCAGAGACGGCGGAGGCACGCCAGCACTGCCCGAGCACGCCCTGCTTCCACGAGAAATGAGGCTTGCCCCATGCAGTACAATGTCATCTCCGCGGACGACCATATCGTCGACCATCAGGGTCTGTTCGTCACGCGCATGGGAGTTCCGTAACAAAGCGCTGGGCCAATTTCCCCTTCCAAGGACCGCACAGCTTCTGCCTCTGGCCCGACACCGGCCGATACATCGAGGAGCTAACGCGGGACGTCGATCCGATAAAGAGAGCAAACGTTAATGCGCAAAGTTATCTGGCATGGGATCATGTCGCACTCAAAACAAAATCCTCCCTGATCCTACCAAATCAAGGCAGGATTCAGGCATATATGCGAACAGAAGATTACAAGATCGTTTCCCCTTTTCTGTGGCGGAACCCTGCCTTTTCCCTGTTCGTTTAACAGCTGCATCCATAAATTGGAGAAGGCGATTATGCCTAGCGTAACGATGTTCACGCGCGGCGCCGCACTGTCGGCGCTGCTGATGGTATCGGCGACACCAGCCCTTGCCCTGTCCAAGACCAATCTGGCCCGCCAGGCGATTGCCGAGGCGGAAGGCAAGATCACGGCGGCCAACAGGGCCGGAGTGGCGGGCGAAGCTCCGCACATGACGGCCCAGGCGGAAGCCCTGCTGCGCGATGCGCGGGTGGACCTTGCCCGCGACCGCGAGGGTCATGCGATCGCAGAGGCGCATCGCGCTTCGGAGCTGGCGGATCTGGCGATCGGTGAATCCCAGCGCCAGGGCTGATGCCAATGCGGCCCAACGCGTCAATGCAGAGGCGGCAGCCGCTTCCGCCCGTGAGGACGCTGCCGCCGCCAATGCCCGCGCGGATGCCGCCAACGCCCGTGCCAACTCGGCCGAGCAGTCCGCTGCCGCCGCCGCGGACGCAGCCGCAGCCGCTCGCGCCGCGGCCGAGGCGACACCGCCGGCTACCGCCACCACAGTGACAACGGAGACCGTGAAGACGAGCCAGCCCACCGTGACCCACCGCAAGACAGTGACGCACCGCAAGGTTGTGCGCCACGTCAGGCACCATCCGACAACCCGATCCGCGCGCGTGACGGAGAGGACGACGACCACCGTCAGGACCGGCGGCAGCTAATCTTCCGCTGATACGAGGTCACCCGCTCCGGCGGGTGGCCTCACCTTCCCTCCTTCTCTCGTCATCCACCGCACCGGCCGCTAAAGGCTGCGGTTGTGGAGGCGCTTTCTATTGCGATCGTCGGCTTGGGGGGCGCGCTTGGTGCCGTCGCGCGCTTTTGGCTGTCGGGCGCGATCGGCCGGACCATCGGTGAGACGTTCCCCTGGGGCACGCTGATCGTCAATGTTTCCGGTGCAGCGGCGATCGGAGCCCTCGCGGCCGTCCTTCCGGCAAACGGGTCCGGCGCCTTGCCTTCCCTCCCCTGGCTGGGCAGCGCGACCGGATTTCTCGGCGGCTACACGACCGTCTCGTCGTTCAGCCTGCAGACCATGAATCTTGCGCGTGGCGGGGAAGGCAGGGCTGCGGCGGGGAATGTAGCTGCATCGGTCCTGCTGTCGCTGACGGCCGCGGCCGCCGGGTTCGGCGCGGCGATGGCGCTCTGACGTGCGTCAGCGCGCGCGCATCTACCTCAGTGTCGCGACCGGGGGCGGATTGGGGTCGCTGGCACGTTGGGGATTCTCGCTGCTTGCGCTGCAGGCATTTGGCGGCGGTTTTCCCTGGGGAACGCTTGGCGTGAACGTGGTGGGATCGTTCCTGATCGGCTTGTACTTCACCGTGACCGAGCCCGACGGGCGCTATCTGGTCGCGCCTGCCGCGCGCCAGTTCGTGCTGGCCGGTTTTTGCGGAGGCTTCACGACCTTCTCCGCGTTCAGCCTGGAGACGCTCTCGATGCTTCGGCAACAGGCATGGGCCATGGCCATCCTCTATACGGGCAGCTCGGTCATCCTGTGGCTGGTCGGGGTTTGGCTGGGGCACGCCGTGGGATTACGGATGAATCGGCTGCCAGGGAGGCGGAGATGACCAATTACGAGCAAGCGGTCCTGCTGCGCATCTTCATCGGCGAATCCGACGAGTTCCAGGGGCGGCCGCTGCACGAGGCGCTGGTGCTGAAGGCGCGCGAGATGGGCTTGGCCGGCGCGACGGTACTGCGCGGCCCGATGGGCTTCGGCCGCTCCAGTCGATTGCACACCGCCAAGATCCTGCGGCTCTCCGAGGATCTGCCGGTCGTGATCGAGATGGTCGATTCCGAGGCGAAGATCGAGCGGCTGATCGCGGCAACGGAGGAGATGCTGGGAAGCAGCCTCGTCACCACCGAGAAGGTGAATGTCGTCCGCTACGGCCACGACAACAGCCTGGGATAGAGCGCATCAGATCCTTCGCTGGCGCGTCGACCCCTCTACGCCATCCGTGCCGGATGATGACTGCATGGCAAACACGGCGGCCGCCTCCTTCACGCGCTGGCTCTCGGATTTCGGAAGGATCAACGCCACATCATCTGTGATCACCACGACAAGGTCCTGAACTCCAACGGCAACGACCTTCGGACCCGTCGAACGGAAAAAACAACCCTTGCAATCGACCGCGAGCGAACCCGCGTCCAGGACATTGGCGGCCTCGTCGCCCGGACCGAGATCATGAAGCGACGACCAGTTGCCGACATCGGACCACCCCATTCTGGCAGGGACGACAACTGCCCGGCAGGTCCTCTCCATCACGGCATAGTCCACCGAAATGGAGGGGCTACGCGAGAATTCGGCAAGAGCGGCGCGAACAGGCCGCGCACCGGGGCCGCCGTGGCGCAAGGAAGCGGCTGCCGCCGCGTGCACGTCCGGCGCATGACGCAAGAGCTCGTTCAGGAACGCGTCGGTCCGCCACAGGAATATGCCCGCATTCCAGTAATGACCGCCGGCCGCGATCATTTGCTCGGCGCCGGCACGATCGGGTTTTTCCACGAAGCGTTCGACGGCACGCCAACCGGTTCCGGGGCCAGCCGCAATATATCCGTAGCCGGTCTCCGGACGATCCGGTTCGATCCCGAACGTGACCAGGGACCCTGTAGCCGCAGCCACCAGGCCTTCGAACACCGCCGCGTGAAAGGATCCGGCGTCGGCTATGTAATGGTCGCAGGGCAGCACGAGCTGATATTCCGGCTGCGGGGCGGCAGACGCGGCAAGGGCGAGCGCGGGGGCCGTATTGCGCGCGACGGGCTCTACCAGAATCGTCGCATCGTCGATGCCGCGGCGACCCAGTCCCTCTTCCACATGCGGGACATGGCCCTCGCCGCAGACGATGATCGGCGCCAGAAATCGGGTGCGGTCGGCGACACGCGCCAACGTGGCTTCGAACAGGGTATCGTTGCCGAGCAAGGAGAGGAATTGCTTGGGACGTTCGTCGCGCGACAGCGGCCACAGCCGGGTGCCGGATCCTCCCGAGAGGAGCACCGGCCGGACAAGCAGCCGCTCAACAGTCGTGGGTTCGCTCATTTTGCTCTCTTTGATGGATCCCCTTGGCGCCGCGGACCTAGTCGACAGGTGCTGCAGCGAGGTTTCAGAATTAAGTCGCGCCGGCGACGACCAGGCGTTGAACAGCGTTGCCCTTCGAACTAGCAGTGCGATCCGGCGGGAGAGCGCAGCTGACACCTTATCCGTTCGTCATTGCCGGGGCCGCGGCCGGCCTCCTCGCCGGCAGCTTCATCGCAACCGCGGCCGTTCGCTTCGGAACCGGCGAGTCGGCATTGGTCGGGCGGTCGCGTTGCGATGCATGCGCCGCGCCTGTTCCAGCCTATGGCTTGGTCCCCTTGTTCAGTTATGCATTCCAGGGGGGCAAGGCGCGCTGTTGCGGCGCCCGGATCGACCCTATCCATCCGGTCGCCGAAGGTGCGGCCGCCGGCATCGGCGCCCTCAGCACGCTGCTCCCCGCCGCCTATGCGATCGCCGCCGCCTGGTTTGGCTGGCTGCTGCTGGCTCTGGCGCTGATCGATCTGCGGAGCTTTCGATTGCCCAACTCGATCGTTCTCGTCCTGGCCGCCTCCGGCGTTGCCGCCAGCCTGATCCTCGATACGCCATCGCCCACGCAATCGCTCATCGGCATCCTTGCCGGATATGGATCGCTCGAAGCGGTCCGGAGATTGTATCGATACGCGCGCGGGCGGGATGGAATCGGCAGTGGTGACCCGAAGATGCTGGCGGCGATCGGCGCGTGGGCGGGCTGGGAGCCGTTGCCGACCATACTCCTGCTCGGCGCGGCCGCCGGCCTTATCTGGGCCGGACTCGCCTGGCTTGCCGGCCACCCCCTTTCCTGGTCAAAACGACTGCCGTTCGGGACCTTGCTGGGCATTGCGGCCTGGCCGGTCTGGCTGTGGTGGATCGCCGCTCCGTCGGTCTGATGGCCGTCAGCTTCCCGACATGAAACCGCAATGAATCGGCTCCAATAGATGAGCATCCGATTTCGCGGGGGTTTTGACGTGGCGGGCGCAGAGGCGCGGCGGCTGGCATATATCGATGGTCTGCGCCTCGTCGGCGCCGGCGCCGTCGTCATCCAGCATCTTTTCGAGCGATTCCCGACGCCATGGGCCAAGCTGCTGGTCGCGCCCGCACCGGGCGTGTTCGGCGTCGTCCTGTTCTTCATGATCAGCGGCTTCGTCATTCCATTCTCCGTGCGTGCGGGACTCGACGTTCGTGCCTTCGCCATCCGCCGCATCACCCGCATCTATCCGGTCTATCTCGTCGTCCTTGCCCTGGCGCTGCTCGCCGGCATCATGGATGTTGCTCCCTATTTCCGCAGGATAACCGACGCAGGCATCGCGGACTGGATCGCGAACCTTCTGCTGGTGCAGGATTTCACCCACGCTCCTGCCTTCTATTCGGTCAGCTGGACGCTCGCGATCGAGTTCATCTGGTACGCCCTATTCGTCTGCCTGATGAAGACAGCGGGACCACGCGCCGGCACGATAAGCGCCATCGCCGCGCCGGCCGTCATGATCCTGCTGACGATCGCCTCGCTTGGTGCAGGCATGCGCATTCCGCTCGGTCGACCCGGCATGATCTACGCCGCGGTACTTGGTTACCAGACCTATCGTTACCATGAGGGAGTAATCGGCGCGCGAGCCTGGCACGCAAATATTGCCGCCTTCCTGCTCGTGACGCTTGCCAGCAACTTCGTCGCCTTCGGCTACTTCCATCACCCGAAGATCACGCTGATGCAGGCGATCGGGCCGTGGACCGCCGCGCTCGTCCTTTTCGTGGCGGCGGTAAGATTCCCGGCCATCCGTGGCAACAGGGGCCTCGCGAACCCCTATGTGGTCGGGATCGGAGCCGCATCCTATTCGATCTATATGATGCACCCGCTGGCCATTGCGCTTGCGGCCCATCTTGGAGCGGCGATGTTCATCATCCCCGCCGCGCTCCTCCTGACGCTTGGCATGGCGATACTCAGCTATCGATTCATCGAACTTCCGGGCATTCGCCTTGGACGATCCCTTTCGGCGCGCACCCCCCTCGTACAACGTCCGGCGGCGGCAACGTTGTGACCATGGCTACCCAGGTCGAAACCTCCGCGCTCGCCGCCCCTCACCAGCCATCAAGCACAGCGGGCGCGCGTGTACAATGGATCGATGCCACACGCGGGCTGGCGATCATCCTCGTGGTCTTTGGTCATGCAGCCGGCGGCCTCATTGATGCGTCGGCCCCCGGCTCGTTGCCGGCACTGCGCTATGTGTTCCTCGCCATCTACACCTTCCACATGCCGATCTTCTTCTTTCTGGCCGGGCTGTTCGTGGAACAGCGGCTGGAACGAGGGATCGCCCCCTTCTTCACGCGGCTGCTGCCGACGATCGTCTATCCCTATTTCCTCTGGTCCATCCTTCAGTACAGCCTGATTTTCGCGCTGGGGTCACTCGTCAATCATCCCGTCGAAAACTATTGGCGCACGCTCGTCGCAATACCGTGGCGGCCGGTGTCGCAATTCTGGTTCCTTCATGCGCTGTTTCTCATTCACTGCCTTGGCATCCTCGCCTGGCGGCTGGGCGGCGTGCGCGCGGTCCTCGGCGCAGCATTGCTGGTGAAGATCGTCGCCCTCTGCGTTCCGAGCACGCCTGCCCTGAGCCTGGCTGCAGGCAACGCGCCTTTCTATGCGCTCGGCGTGCTGCTCGGATGGCAGCGCGTCTCGGCGCTGCTCACTTCGGCGACGCTCGAATTCCGCGGGCTGGTCACATTGTGTGCTGTTGGCGCCCTCGTCCTGCTCTCCTCGCAGGCGGACGCGATCCAGCCCTACATCGCCGTGGAAGCGGCAAGCTCGGCCGGCATCGCAAAGGTCGCCTGGATCTCGACGATGTTGCCCGCAACCCTGCTGGCGGGCACGGCGCTGCTGTTGATGGCCGACAGCCTGGCGCGGCTCGCCGGCCCCGTCCCGACTCTGGTTGAGCGCCTCGGCACCGTGACGATGCCCATCTTCCTCCTGCACGTCATTTTCGTTGCCGGGGCGCGGATCCTCCTCACGAAACTGTTCGGCCTGAGCGGCATCGCCATCCTGCCGCTGCTAGTGATCGTGGGCATTATTGGTCCAGTTCTGGCGCGCGAGGCGGCCAAAAGGCTGGGCCTCCTGCGCATCCTCGCGCTGCAATAGCCGGGTCCGCCGCGATGATCATCAACGGCAAGTTCCTTTCCGTTCCGATGACCGGAGTGCATCGCGTCGCGCAGGAGATCACCAACGCCCTTGCCGATCTCAACGATGAGGGAGCCGGTGTCGGGGCGGAAGTCTGGCTGCCCCGCGATGGCGCCGGCCGCACAGAGGCGATCCGCCTGCCCTGCCGCGTCGTCGGTCCCCTGCGCGGCATTCCATGGGAGCAACTGACACTGCCCGCAGCCGCCCGCGGCCGCCTGCTCCTGAACCTGTGCAATATCGCTCCGGTCGCGGCCAGCAATGCCGTGACCATGATTCACGACGCGCAGGTCTATCTTGCCCCTGATTCCTACAGTACCGGCTTCAGGGCATGGTACCGGTCGGTGCAGCCGCTGATCGCCAGAAGGCACAAGCATCTGCTCACGGTCTCGGAATTTTCGAAATCGCAACTGGTGAAGGCCGGATTGGCACGGCCCGACAAGATCAGCGTCATTCACAACGGGGTCGATCACATTCTCGCGGCGGCGCCCGAGCCGGCGATCATCGATCGCCTGGGACTGCGCCGACGCGGCTATGCCGTTGCCCTCGCCTCGAGCCAGCCACACAAGAACATCCGCCTCCTGCTACGGGTGTTCACCGAGCCTTGTCTCGATCATCTCAAGCTGGTTCTGATCGGCGGTGAGAGCCGGTCCGCGGTGGCGGGCCTCGTCCCGTTTCCGCTCCAGAACGTCATCTTCGCCGGCCGGGTATCGGACGGAGAGCTGCGGCAGCTCTACGAATCGGCACTCTGCGTCGCTTTTCCGTCGACGACGGAGGGCTTCGGTCTTCCGCCGCTCGAGGCGATGCGGGTTGGGTGTCCGGCGATCGTGGCGCCCTGCGGCGCCTTGCCGGAGGTCTGTGGCGACGCGGCGATCCGCGCCGATCCGGTCCGGCCGCGCGCGTGGATCGGTGCGTTGGCCGATCTCTCCCGCAACGAGGATTTCTGGCGCGGCCGTGCAAGCGCGGGCCGGGCCCATGCCGCGCAATTCACCTGGCGCCGTGCGGCCGAACGTCTCCTGTCCGTGCTGGAAGCCATTGGCGCACGGGATGAAGCACCCGAACGCCGGCTAGCGGCCGCCTAAATGCTGCAGAAGGCCGTATCGCACGGGGGCCATAGCGCTCTGACCGATCGCGTGGACGTCGATTTCTCGCTCGCCATCCACAATCGGACCGGCAAATATTTCATTGGACGGGACCTGCTCGAAACCACCGACCTGCCGATCGGCAAAACCTATTTCTGGGGCCTCGCCGCGGACCGGCCGCCTTCGGGCCTGTTCGGCAAGGTCGTAGGCCGATTGCAGCATTATCACATCAGAGCGCATGCCATCGGCGGCGCCTGGCGCCGGGTGCCAAAGCGCCGACCCGAGCGTCCGCTGCTGCACCTCGACCCCTTCACCGTGCCCTCAACGGTGCTGCGCCGCGAGGATGCCGTCCTCTGTCACGATCTTGGTCCGCTGACCCATCCGGACTTGTTCGATGCCGAAGTCAGCCGGATCTACCATCCGATCTACCGCGAGATCGCGCAGGTAGGCCCCCATCTCATCTTCGTCAGCAAGGCGTCGATGGCCCAATTCGCGTCGCTCTATCCCGACGCCGATCCGGCGAGCATCCGCTGCATCTATCCCCCGATCCGCGCCGGCGCCACGACAGCCCGGCCAGAACCGGTGCCGGATGTTCACCGGCCTTTCCTGCTCACGGTCGGCAGCATCGGCAGCCGCAAGAACCAGCAGCGCTGCATCGACGCCTTCAGTCGCAGCGGCCTGTTCCACACCGGGGTCCGCTACGTCATGTGTGGACCGCGGGAGCCCGGATTCGAAGAAGTGCAGGCCGCCGCCGAAAGGACACCGGGCGTCCTGTGCCTCCCCTATGTCACAGATGCACAGTTGAGCTGGCTGTACCGATCGGCGGCGGGATTCGCGCTCGTGAGCCGTCTCGAAGGCTTCGGAATGCCGGTAGCCGAGGCCATAGCCCATGGCCTCATCCCCCTCGTTACGCGGGATAGCGTCCTTCACGAAGTTGCCGGCGACGGCGCGCTGCTTGCCGGCGCCGACGAGGTCGATGAGATCGCAGAACAAATGATCCGGCTTCTTCGCATGAGCAATGACGAGCGGCGCAGCCGCATCGAGCAGTTGCAAGCGGCGATAACCCGGTTCGACATCGAAGCCATTCGCCAGCAATGGCGCTCGGCATTTCGCGACATTCTGTCACACTAAATCAATAGCCAGTGTCGCATGGGTGGCTGCGCCCTCGGGGTGCGGAACGCAATAAGGCCACGACAAGCGGGATTCTGGCGATGCTCAACCATAATGCGGCAACGGACTGGAAGCGCTTCGGCGAGACCGATCCTTACTTCGGCGTGCTCTCCAATCCCAAATACCAGGGGCGCACCCTAAGCGAGGAATTGCGGGGCAACTTCTTTCTCTCCGGAGAGCGGCATGTCGACCTCCTGTTCGAGGTAATGGAAGATTGCTTTGGCGACTTTCCCAGGGGAAGGGCGCTCGATTTCGGCTGTGGCGTGGGCCGGATCACGCAGGCAATGGCGGCGAAATTCGACACGGTCGTGGGGCTCGACATTTCGCCGGGAATGTTGGCCGAGGCGCGCCGGAACGCTGCGGAAAGCGGCCTTGCCAACATCGACTATCGTGATTCGCTCGATCCGGATTGCCTCAAATCCTTCAGCTACGACCTGGTCCACAGCTATATCGTGCTTCAACATATCCCCGTGCACGTCGGCGAACCGATCATCGAGAAGTTGATCAATGCTGTCCGGCCCGGAGGAATCGGCGCGCTGCACCTGACGATCGCGCCGGGGAGCGGGCATCTTGCCGCCGCTCTTCGCAACACCATAAAGCGCAATCGGCTGCTGCGTGTCCTCGGCAATTTGGCAAAGCGGCGCCCCTGGAACAGCCCGGCCATGGAGATGAACCTCTATCGCACCGAGCGGATCGTCGAACTGCTGGCCCGTTCAGGCATAGAGCGCTTCCATTGCGTTCATGTCGACGATTGGGGCTCAGTCGGCCTGTTCTTCCTGTTTCGCAGAGGATTGAATGAGACTGGGAGATCACCCTGGTCAAACCCGGTCTCCCGGGGGCGTGACGGTACGGTCTAGAGGTGCAGGATTCGTTCGGGCCGAACCTGGCCGCGCATGAGATCGAACAAACCGAGCCAATTGCCGCGCAGACGCCCGGCCCGGTCCACCCACGCTTCCGGCCGGAGCGCCCTTATATGGTTCGCCACCAGGTTCCGCACGATGATCTTGCGCGCATACCTCTGGTCCATCGTACCCTTGCGGACGAGATAGACGGGGTTCACCACCTGCGAATAGCCGAACCGAACGCCGGACGATCGGCCGCTCTTGATGCCGCGATGCACGCCGGCGAAGGCGAAGGTCTTGACGATGCGGCCGTGCCGACCCGCTCGGGCGGCAAAATCGATATCCTCTTGCCACCCGTACAACGGAAGGCGCTCGTCGAATCGAATATCCCGGATAGCGCTGCCCCGGAACACCATGTTGCAGCCGTAAAGACCCCCAAGGTCATGGGACGGCCGGATCGGAGGGCACGGCCTGGAGTCATATTCGGTGAGGAGTTGGCGGGCCTCGCCGACGGAAATGCCGGGTCCATGGATCCCGTCCGCGACGAGATCCCCGGTGGCACCCGCAACATCCGGGTGATCGGCGATCAGCCTGACGGCGCGCTCCACGGCAAAGCGGGACGGGACATAATCATCGTCCAGAAACAGGATAACGTCGGCGTTACCTGCCAAATGGTCGAGCGCCGCATTGCGCTGGGCACATGAGCCCTTCGGTGAGGTGATAACGTCCACGTTCGAACAATGCCCCGCGTTCGGCGGGGCATCCGCCGGCGTCGTCAGGGAGAGCACGATCCGGTCGGCTCTGCGCGTTTGCCGCTCAAGATCCTCGAGCAGTTCGGCAAGCGCCTCCGGGCGACCAAGGCTGGCAATGACAATGGCAACGGTCATGCGGCGTGGCGGCACTGGGCATGCAAGTCAGGAATACTCATGGCCGGACCATCGAACTGAACTTCGAAGCCCCTAAGCCTGGGCTGTTACACTTGCGGGACGATGATGTGACCCAGGCCCGCTTTTCCGGCCCCGGGCACCCGCAACACGGCTTCATGCAGCTCAAAATCGGATCGATAGAGCTGCTCGACGCGCGCCCGCGCCTTCAGATCGAGGTAGCCGAGGTTGAAGGCGGTGATCGCCTCCTCCTTGATCTGCAGCGCGTCGTGGTAGGCCTCCTGGAAGTTCTTCCGCGAGATGCTCTCGTACGTCTCGTGCATCTGCTGGATGACCTTGTGCTCGCCCGCCGACGGTGGGGCGGGGGCGGCCCGGCTCGCCGACAAGCTGCGCGCCCTGCGCTTCTTCCCGGACGCCGAGGGGCGCATGAACGAGCCGCT
>Ga0081539_10005073_pt1 | contig 13803 bp, 11 predicted proteins | sample TabmetS4T2R2_FD_71023 | JGI IMG/M metagenome (GOLD analysis project Ga0081539, IMG submission 71023) | Tabebuia heterophylla rhizosphere microbial communities from the University of Puerto Rico - S4T2R2 | ecosystem: Host-associated > Plants > Roots > Rhizosphere ...
GCCACTGCCCTTCACCCCCCCGTACGGCATGAGGTCGGCCCGCCACAGCGGCGTCCAGTTGATGTGGATGTTGCCGGCGTCGATCTCGCGGATCGCCCGGATCGCGCCGGCGACGTCCGCGGTGAAGATCCCCGCGGACAGTCCGTAGCGTGTTCCGTTCGCCTGGGCGACGGCGCCCTCCCAGTCGTCAGCGGTGCTCACGGCGACCGCCGGGCCGAACAGTTCGTTCTGGCTGAACGGGGACGCCGGATCCACGTCGGCGACCACGGCCGGCGTCACCATCGCGCCGTCCCGCTCGCCGCCGACGAGTACGCGCGCTCCGGCGGTGGCGGCGTCCGCGATGGCCCGTTCCACCCGTTCCGCCTCCGCCACCGAGATGAGCGTGCCCATCGTGGTCTCCGAAGTGGACGGATCACCGGTCCGGATGGCCTTCACCTTCGGCACCAGGGCATCGAGGAAATCACCGGAGATCCTCGGATGAGCGACGACGCGCTGCACGGAGATGCAGACCTGTCCCGCGTTGGCGTAACCGCCGGTGGCGACCGCCGAGGAGGCGAGTTCCAGATCGGCGTCCGGGAGGATGATCACCGGGCAGGATGCGCCCAGTTCGAGGGACAGCTTCTTGACGCCCGCGTGCCGGCTGATCCGCTCACCGACCTCGGTGGACCCGGTGAACGAGATCTTCCGGATCCGCGGATCGGCCACCAGCGCGTCACCGATCTCGGCACCGTGGCCGGTCACCACCGACAGCACACCCTCCGGCAGCCCGGCGTCGACGAAGCAGGCGGCGACCGCCAGCGCCGACAGCGGGGTCGACTCGGCCGGCTTGAGGACCACGGCGTTCCCGGCCGCCAGCGCGGGCGCGACCTTGTGCAGCACCAGCAGCACCGGATAGTTGAACGGAGTGATCGCCAGGACGATGCCGCACGGCTGCCGGACGGTGAAGCCGAGCTTGTCGAAGCCGGCGCCCGGATGAGCGTCCAACGGAAGTGTCTCGCCGTACAGGTGGGCACCCTCGAACGCGGCCAGGCGCACCAGCTCGCCGGAGCGGGACGCCTCGACCGTCGCCTCGCCGATCGTCTTGCCGTTCTCCGCGGTGAGGGTCCGCGCGATGTCGCCGGCTCGGTCGTCGATCAGCTGCGCCGCGCGCAGCAGGATCCGCATCCGCTCGTGCGCGGGCGTCCGGCGCCACGTCGCCGCGCCGGCTTCGGCGGCGCTCACTGCGGCGTCGGCATCCTCCATCCCGGCGCGCGGGACCGTGCCGACCACCGTGCCGTCGTACGGCGAGGTGATGTCCTCGGTGCGACCGGAGAGCGCCTCCCGCCATCGGCCGCCGACCAGCATCGGCATCGACGCGACTACTCCTTCCGGCCGAGCTCCGACCTGACCTTGTCGAGCATCCGCCGGTGGATGTCGTCGGCGTTCTCCTCCCAGCCGAACACGCACACCGTCGCGACGCCGTCGAAGTTCATGTCCCGAAGGGTCGGGAAAAACTCGTTCCAGTCCACGTCGCCGTTGCCGATCTCGTTGTGCTGGTGCACCCGGGCGTCCACGTCGGGCGGGTTGATGATGTACCGGTTGCCCGCGTTGGCGCGGTGGTTGTAGCAGTCGGCGATGTGCAGGTGCTTGACCTTGTCTCCGGCGTACGTCAGCATGCGCCGGATGTCCCCCGCCCCGTCGGAGAGGTGGAAGGCGTGCGGGGCACAGAACACGTAGTTGACCCACGGTTTGTTGATGCCCCGGATGATCTGCACCGCGTAGTCGTTGCGCTCGATGAAGTCGTACGGATGAGCCTCCAGGTTCAGGGCGATGCCGTACCGCTCGAAGTCCGGGATCAGCTCCTCAATGGACTTGTAGAACGAGTGCTCGGACCGGCGGGGCTGGTTCGGATCCCCGGACAGCTCGGAGACGATGACCGGCACTTCGAGGTCGTTGGCGATCGCCAGCAACCGCTTCCAGTTGCGGACCTGGAACCGGCGCTCGTCCTCGTCCGGTGACGACCAGTTGAACACCGGCACCAGCGTGGTGAGCGCCACCCCGGTCTCCTTGACCGCTTGCTTCACCTCGGCGACGGCGGCGTCGTCCGCCTTCGGGTAGTGGTACCAGAAGAACCAGTCCGAGCGCGGCGACAGCTCCAGGTGTTCGTACCCCAGGTCCGCCGCCTTGCGCAGCTCCTCGACGACCGACAGATCGGCGTGATACATCGCCGGGTCGAGTGCGATCTTGATCATGGAGCCTCCTCAGTCGGTGCCGGTCGGACCGGCACCGGTGGCAGGCGATGAGTACAGGTCGGGCTTGTCCCGCATCGACACCGGCACGCGCTGGCCGCCGTTCAGTGCCTCCAGCGCCGCGTCGCACGCCACCGTCGCGGCGTACCCGTCCCATGAACTGGGCCCGGTCGAGCGTCCGGCCGCCACCGCGTCGAGCCATTCCTGGAATTCCAGGTCGTATGCGCGGATGAAGCGTTCCCGCCAGTCCTCCGGAATGCGCCCGCCGTACCGGCCGTCGCTCTTGACGACCACCCGGGTGCTCTCGGCCAGCTCGACGGTTCCCGCCTCGCCGACGATCTCGCCACGGATGTCGTATCCGTACTGGATGTTGATCGACGCCTCGACGTCGATGAGCGCGCCGCTCGCGGTTTCGAACAGGATCAGAAGCGGGTCGGTCAGGTGGTCCGACGCCCGGCTGTTCTTGCGCGGCTTGAGGACCTGGGCGGCGGTGACCTCGGTGTCGAGGAGGAACCGTGCGATGTCCAAGTCGTGGACACAGGTGTCGTTGATGATCATGTCGCTGACGTAGTGCGGCGGGACCGAGGGATTGCGGTGCGCGGAATGGAACATCAGGGGCGCACCGATGTCGCCGCTGGTCACCACGTCCTTCATCGCGCGGTATCCGTCGTCGTACCGGCGCATGAAGCCGACCATCACCAGGCGGCGCCCCGCGGCAACCTCCGCGTCCACGATCCGCTCGCACGCCTCCCTCGTGGTGGCCAGCGGCTTCTCACAGAAAACCTGCTTGCCCGCCGCAATGGCGGCCAGCACGTACTCCTCGTGGGTCGGTCCCCAGGAGGCGACGACCACGGCGTCGACGCCGTCGTCGTTGATGAGGTCCTGCCCGGTCTCGTGCACCCGTACCTCGCCGGGCAGGCCCTGGCCGACCGACTTCGCCCGATCCATGTCCACATCGGTGAGGGCGGAGACCCGGGCGCCGGACAGCACCTGGGTGAGCCGGCGGATGTGGTCCTGGCCGATCATTCCGACGCCGATGACGCCGACGTTCACTGTCACGGTGTGTCCCCTCTCGCAGAAGTCATGGTCGGCTGGTACGGCCAGTGCCGGACCGGGCCGAGTCCACAGGCGGCGAAATAGCCCGCCGTGCGGGCCGCGATCGGCAGCGGAATGTCGGGCTCGACCGGGTACAGGTCCTGCTCGATGACGCAGAAGATCTCGCGGCGCAGGCCGGACAGGGCATCGAGCAGTGGGGGCATCACCGGTTCGCCGTGCGGCGGCTCGACCATCGCGCCCAGCTTCACCGCCTCGGACAGTGGCAGGTTCGCCTGCCGGACGTACTCGCGGACGGCCGGGTCGACCTGCTTGAGGTGAACGTAGGTGATGCGGTCCGGGTAGCGCTGCACGATCTCGACGTTGTTGCCGCCGGCATAGGCGATGTGCCCGGTGTCCAGGCACAGGTTCACGAACTGCGGGTCGGTGTCGTCGAGGAACCGTTCGATCTGCTCCTGGGTCTCGACGTGGGTGTCGACGTGGGGATGGAAGACCAGGTTGACGCCGAACTCCTCGTAGATGATGCGGCCGAGCTCGCTCGTTCCGCTGGTCAGGTTGGACCAGTGTTCGGCGCCCAGGCTGGCGCTGTCGGTGGCGGCACCGGTGTGCATGTCGGTGTACTGCTCCGGCAGGTGGACCAGGTACTTCGCGTCCATCGCGGCAAGCACCTTCGCCAGCTGGCTGAACTCCTCGATCGACTTCTTCAGCGCGTCGGCGCCGTGGTGCAGCGCCGCGAACATCGTCCCGCCGCACAACCGCAGGCCGCGCTTGTCCAGCTCCTCGCGGAGCCGGCCGGGCTCGTTCGGCAGGAAGCCCCAAGGGCCCAGCTCCGTCCACACGTAACCGGCCTTGGGCAGCTCGTCGAGGTACTGCTGCCAGCCGACCTGGTGGTCGTCCTCGGGGAACCAGACTCCCCACGAGTCGGGGGCGGTCCCCAGCCGCAGCAAGGAAAGATCGGTCATGACTCGTCTCCTGACGTGGCGGGACGGAGGTACGGACGCTGGTTGGCCTTGTGCGATTCGTAGGTCTTGCGGGCCTGCTGGGTGCTGTCCAGCTGAGCCACCTCCGACACCGGCACGTCCCACCAGCTGTTCGAGGACGGGACCGGCGCCAGCGGGTCGGTCTCGATGTGCACGGCGGTGACCTTCGTCGCCTTCTTCGCCTGGACGAGCGCCTCGCGGAATTCGTCGATCGTCTTGACCCGGATGACGTCGGCGCCGAGGCTCTCGGCGTTCGTGGCCAGGTCGATCGGCAGCTTCTCGCCGTCCAGGAGCCCGGACTGCGGGTTGCGGTACCGGTAGTAGGTGCCGAACCGCTGCGAGCCGAGTTTCTCGGACAGCTCCCCGATCGAGGCGAAGCCGTGGTTCTGGACGATCACGATGACGAGCTTGATGTTCTCCGACACCGCCGTGACGATCTCCTGCGCCATCATCAGGTACGACCCGTCGCCGACGAGGGAGAACACCTCGCGGTCGGGTGCCGCCATCTTGATGCCGAGCGCACCGGCGATCTCGTAGCCCATGCACGAGTAGCCGTACTCGACGTGGTAACCCTTGGGATCCGAGGCGCGCCACAGCATCTGCAGATCACCCGGCATGCTGCCGGCCGCCTGGACGACGACGTCACGCGGCGCCATGACCTCGTTCAGCGTTCCCAGCACCGCGCTCTGCGCGGGCAGCGGCTGGTGGTCGATGTGGTAGGCGTCATCGACGATCCGGTTCCAGTCGTCCTTGAGGCCGCCGATCCGCCGGGTGTAGTCGTCCTCCACGCGGTGGCCGTTCATGGCTTCGGTGAGGGCCTCGAGGCCGGTCCGGGCGTCCGCGACGAGCATCACGCCGGCGTGTTTGGCCGCGTCCAGCGGGGCGACGTTGAGATTGACGAACCGGACATCCGGGTTCTGGTAGGCGGTTCGAGACGCCGTGGTGAAATCGCTGTAACGGGTGCCGATGCCCAGAACGACGTCGGCGTCGCGGGCCAGCGCGTTGGCCGCCTGCGAACCGGTCGACCCTACACCGCCGACCGACAACGGGTGGTCCCACGCGATGGCGCCCTTGCCGGCCTGGGTGTCCGCGACCGGGATGCCGGTGGCCTCGGCGAACCGGCGCAGCTGCTCGGTCGCCTCGGCGTAGATGACCCCACCGCCGGCGACGATGAGCGGGGTGCGGGCCGTGCGGAGGACTTCAGCGGCCCGAGCCAGCGCGGCTGATTCCGCTGGCTGCCGCGGTATGTGCCACACCCGCTTGGCGAACAGTTCTTCCGGCCAGTCGGCAGCTTCGGCCTGGACGTCCTGGGGCAGGGCCACGGTCACCGCGCCGGTCTCGGCCTGATCGGTCAGCACGCGCATCGCACCGAGCAACGCCTGCGGCAACTGTTCGGGCCGCCACACCCGGTCGAAGAACCGGGAGAGCGGACGGAAGGCGTCGTTGACCGAGACGTCGTATCCGTACGTCTGCTCGAGCTCCTGCAGTACCGGGCTGCCGACGCGGGTGGCGAAGATGTCACTCGGCAGCAGCAGCACCGGAATCCGGTTCACCGTGGCCAGCGCCGCGCCGGTGAGCATGTTGCTCGATCCCGGCCCGATCGACGCGCTGCACGCCATCGCCTGGAGCCGGTTCAGTGTGCGCGCGTAGCCCACCGCGGCGTGCACCATCCCCTGCTCGTTACGGGCAAGGTGGTACGGCAGGTCGGCCGAGCCGGTCTTGTCGGCCTCCAGCAGCGCCTGGGCGACACCGGCGACGTTCCCGTGCCCGAATATGCCCCAACAACCGGTGATCAGCCGGCGCTCGGTTCCGTCCCGCTCGCTGTACTGGTTGGCCAGGAACCGGACGACCGCCTGTGCGACGGTCAGGCGGACAGTGCCCATCCGACGACCTCCTCAGCCTGCCTGGGATTGTGTGCTGTTCTCCGTCGCGGTTTCCCGCCAGGCCTTGTACTGGGCCTTGGTCTCCTCGCTCGGCGGGTAGTTACCCCACAAGGGCTCGCCGCCCTTGATCCGGGTCTGTATGTAAGCCTCCAGCTGTTCCTGCTCGAACGCGGGATCGGCGATCTCCGCGGCGATCGCGCGGGGAACCACCACAACCCCGTCCCGGTCGCCGACGAGGACGTCGCCGGGATAGACGGCCACCCCGGCACATCCGATCGGGACCTGCAGGTCCGCGACATGGTGGAACGCCGCCCGGGTGGTGATGGTCACTTCCCGGGCATAGGTGGCGAACGGCAGGCTCGCGAGGACGTGCCCGTCACGCAGACCCCCGTCGGTGACGAATCCGGCCGCGCCGCGCACCATCGCCCGCGTCATCAGCATGTCTCCGCCGGAGGCGGCGGACGTATCCCCCCGGCTGTCGACGACGATCACCTGACCCGGCGGGACGTTCTCGATGGCCTCCCATTGCAGCGTGTTGCCGCTGCGGTACGGGTCCAGCGGGTTCACGTCCTCGCGGGCGGGGATGAACCGCATCGTGAACGCCTCGCCGACGAACCCGTCGACAACCTGGCTCAGCGCCCGGACGCCGATGAGTGTCGGCTGCCGAAACCCGCGGCGGTACAACTGTGTCGCCAGTGTCGACGTGCTGACCTGGCGGAGCTTTTCCAGAACATCGCCGGGCAGCGGTGTCGACTGGGATTCGGCGGTCATCGGCGTCTCCTTCGACGGTCGTCCCCGGGTGCGCTGCTGCTCACCGCGCATGGACCTCGATCCCGCCCAGGCCGGCGATCTCGGTGGTCACCGTGACCCCCGGCTGGAGCGGTATCGGCTCGGTGAGGCCGCCAGAGAAGATCAACCATCCGGCCTCGAGATGCTGTTTTCGTGGACCCAGCTGGTTGGCGAGCCACGCGACGGAAGCCGCGGGATGCCCCAGCACAGCGGCGCCGGCGGCGGTGTCGACGACCTCGCCGTCGACTCGCAGCACGCAGCCGAGCAGGTGCAGATCCTCCAGCTCGGCGGGTGCCACCGCGCGCGACCCCACGATGAACGCACCGGCGCTGGCATTGTCCGCCACCACATCCGGCAGCCTAAAGCGGAAGTTCTCGTACCGCGAGTCGAGAACATCCACGGCGGCGAAGACGGCCGCTGTCGCGTCGAGCACGCTCGTGACGGTCGCCGGAGCCCGGACGTCACGGGCGAGCAGAAACGCGATTTCCGGTTCGACCCGCGGATGGATGAAGTTCGCCACTTCGACCGGATCACCGTACGGCAGCATCATGCTGCTGGTGACGAAGCCGTACAGCGGGGCGTCGACGTTCATGACCCGCTGCTTGGCCTTGCTGGTCAGCCCGAGCTTCGCGCCGACCAGCAGCTCACCGGCCTCCAGCTTGCCCTGCACTCCCGCCCACTGCGCCGCGTACGCGGTATCCAGATCGAGATCCGGGAACTGGTCCGTGAACGGTTGCCGGTGCCGACGTTCACGCCGGGCGGCGGCCAGTTCCTGCGCGATCTCCGCCGCGTTGATCACGTCGCCTCCGTTCGTGGGATTGTCCGTTCAGGTTTTGCCTGCGGCCCTGGTCCTACGAGCCGTGCACGCCGGCCGGAGCCTGATGCACGAGGTGGGTGGCGTCATGGGTGCGGAAGTCGTCCTCCAGCTGCTCCAGCGAACGGCCGCGCGTCTCCGGGCAGAACTTCATCACGAAGAAGAAGGAGATGGCGTTGACGACGGCGAACAATGCGAACGTCGGGGTGGAACCCAATGCCTTCACCAACGGCGGGAAGACGAACGAGATGATCGTGTTCGTAGTCCACAGCACGAAGACCGCAAGACCCATCGCGAACCCACGAATCGTCATCGGGAAGATCTCCGACAGTAGCAGCCAGATCAGCGTCCCGATGAACGTTTGCACGAAGAACACGACGACCAGCATCGCCGCCAGAATCAGGTAGGCGCGGCCCGACGACTCCGGAAGCAGGAACATGATGGCGAGCAGGGCGTGGCCGACCGCGACCCCGACGAAACCGGCCATCAGCAGCGGGCGCCGGTTGACGTAGCCGAGCAGGACGATGCCGAGGACGGTCCCGATCACTCCCACGATGCCGACGGTGACGGTGAGAAGCAGGGCCGCGCTGGTTCCGACTCCGGCCGACTTGAGAATCGTGGGCGCGTAGTAGTTGACGGTGTTGATGCCGGTCGCCTGCTGCACGATGGCCAGACCGATGCCGATCCACAGAATCCTGCGCATCCACGCGTACTCCCGCAGGTCACGCAGCGCCGCACCCTTGTCTTCCGAGACGTCCCGCTTGGCGTGCTCGACCACGACGTTGTACTCCTCGGCCGCCTCGGCCGGGTCGCGGCTCAGGTTCAGGACGCGCCGCGTGTCGTCGAATCGGCCCCGGACCGCGTACCAGCGGGGTGAGTCGGGTAGGGAGAACAGCCCGATGAACAGGAATATCGCAGGAGTCGCGGCAATCGCCAGCATCCAGCGCCAGACGTCGGCCCCGCCCCAGATCGCGTCGATGAGGGCGTTGATGGCGAATGCCAGGAACTGCCCGCCGACGATCATGAGCTCGTTGATGGTCACCATCCGGCCGCGGCGGTGCACCGGCGCCATTTCCGCCAGGAACAGGGGTACGGTCGCCGCGGCGGCGCCGACCGCCAGCCCGAGCACGATCCGGGCAGCGACCATGACGCCGAACGCCGGCGCCGTCGCCGCACCGATCGCGCCGAAGAAGAACAGGATCGAGCAGACCCGCAGGGAGCCCTTGCGACCGAGCGCGTCGGCCAACTTCCCCCCGATGAGCGCGCCGAACATGGCGCCGAACAGCAACGAGCTCACCACGGTCGCCTCTTGCACGGTGCTCAGTTTCAGGTCCTCCACCAGGAACGGGAGGGCACCGGAGATCACGCCGGTGTCATAGCCGAACAGCAGACCACCGAGCGTGGAGATGACTGTGAGCTTGATCAGGAATCCGGAGCGCCGCCCGGACTCGGCCGCCAAGCCCGAACGACTTCCGCCTGTGCGATGTGCATCGCTCGCCGACATTACCGCCTCTTTCCCGAACGCATTCCTCTAAATGGGGGCACAATCTTGAGGTTGAGCGCACTCTGGAGGGGCGCCGATAAGCGCAAGGAAAAGCGCATGAACCCACGCTCCGACAGCCCGCACAATCTTGATGCTAGGCATCCGGGAGTAGATTAGCAGGAGGCTTCCGCTGGGCAGAAGAGCTGTTCCGCCCACCTGTTGAGAATATGGTGATCCTGTTCTGGTCCGAACAATGAGAGCGGTTTTCTTTTCATTCTTACCGGAAAAGTGTTAAAAGCCGAACACGCGTAGCGGGCGGCGACACACCGTCCGGCCGCGGAGGCCGGCACCTGGTTCGTACTAGTAGTGTTTCGCTGTCGCGGCATCCGGGCCGTGGGAGGGGTGACGTGCAGATGGATGACCACCGAACGGAACCGCCGTTGCCGACCGCGTCCGGTAGGTCGGGCCGTCCGACGATGCGAGACGTCGCCGCGCGAGTCGGGGTGTCGCAGGCCCTGGTGTCGTTGGTCTTCCGTAACGCTCCCGGGGCGAGTTCCGAGACCCGCGAGCGCGTCTTCCGCGCGGCCGCTGAGCTGGGCTACCGCCCGGACACCGCGGCGCAGGTGCTGCGACGCAGCCACAGCCGGCACATCGGTGTGCTGTTCATGATGCGCCAGCCGTTCGACGTCGACCTCGTCGAAGCGATCTATCCGGCCGCCGAGCGACACGGTTACCACGTCGTTCTCGGCGCCCTGGGCCCCGGGCGGGACGAGCGCGAGGCCGTGGAAGAGTTGCTCGCCTACCGCTGCGAGGCCATGATCCTCTTGGGGCCGGTGACGCAGGCCAGCGAGTTTGCGGACATCGCCCGGGACATACCGGTCCTGTACGTCGCGCGGCGGCTCACCGGTGACGGCGTCGATGTCGTTCGGGTCGCCGACGAACGCGGCGCTCGACTGGCCGTCGACCATCTGGTGTCGCTAGGGCACCGCGCCATCGTTCACGTCGATGGGGGAACGAAACCCGGAGCCCCGTATCGCAGCCGCGGGTACAAGCAGGCTATGCGGCGCCACCATCTGGATCAATACATCCGCATTCTGCCCGGCGATCACACCGAGGAATCCGGTGCTGCCGCCGCGCGACAATTGCTGAGAGAAGACCGGCTCCCGACCGCGATATTCGCCAGCAATGACCGATGCTCCCACGGTGTTCTCGTCACGCTCATTCGCGCCGGCCTGAATATTCCCGGCGATGTGTCCCTGGTGGGTTATGACGACAGCGGCCTGGCACGGCTTTCGTTCATCGATCTCACCTCTGTGCACCAGGATGTGAACAGCATGGCCGAGTCGGCGGTGGACGCCATTATCGAACGGCTGGAACGAGGACGCACCACGTCCCGCGACATCGTCCTCGAGCCGACGCTGGCGGTAAGGGGCACGACAGGGTCGCCGCGGCGCCCGGCCGCGGCTGGTGACTCGTCCCCGTCGGCCCGCTCCTCCGTCACGTCGTGGTGACGGCGGGCACCTGCGGATGACGGTTCGCCTCGGTGCGCCGTACGGTTGCGGCGCAGTCGTCGATGGCCTTGGCGAGCAGGTCGCGGAGCAGGCCCTCGGGGTTGGGCGTGCAGGCCTTGGCGATGCCGTCCACCGCGAACAGCACGGCGGCCGGAGCTCCGCGGCGCCGGAAGCCGCGCAGCGACACCGGCATCAAGGCCGCGTGCTCGTACGCCCACCGGGCGGCGAGCGGAGCGCCCGCGAGGGCCCGGCGGCTGGACTCCTCGAGCTCGCCGCTGGGCCGGCCCTCCAGCATCGCGAGCAGCCGGTTCGCCACGATCACAGTCAGCGCCATGGTCCGCTGCCGTTCCTCGGCGACGACGGGCAGCGCGGTCACCGCGGCCCGCAGCGCGATGCGCAGGTCCACCCGCACGTCGTCGCTGGTCAGCCCGACCACCGATGGAACCAGGCCGGCGAGATGCTGGCGTTCCGCGTCGGACGTGTAGTCGTTGATCAGGCGCGCCAGCCGGGCCAGCAGCGGATGGGTGCATGAGGGGTGGTCACTCCACCGCTCCCCCGCCAGGTACGAGGCGAACTCCATGAAGCACGCGCCCTTGCGCGGGTTGCGGTGCTTGCCACGCGACAACACCGGCAGGAAATCCGGCGACTGTGTCTCTCTCGTCGGCACGATGCCCTCTTCTCGGACGACGACCCTGTCCCCGACAGTGTCACCCCCGCCGGCGTCCGCCGCCCATGCCGAGGCCGACCTGGCTTTTCACCATCTGCCCACCTCACCCCGATCTTGGAGTTGTGGTTGGCCTTATGCGGACTTCATCCGCATTGGTGCCAACCACAACTCCAAGATCGCGGGGATTCAACGCCGCTGTCCTCCTGTGCTGCGCCAGCTTCCTGATCTTGGAGTTATGGTGGCGTCCGAGAAATGTAGGAGGGAGGCGCATTTGCGAGAGATTCACAGTGACAAGGCCCCCAGGCATACCGGCCCGGTGCCGCAGGCCGTGGAGTCCGGTGGTTGGATCTACGTCTCCGCCCTGTTCGGCGCCGACCCGGCGACCGGCGGTGTTCCGGAGGATGCGCGGGCCGAGGCGCGGCAGCTGTTCGCCAATCTGGCGGCCATCCTCGCCGCGGCCGACGCGCAGCTCACCGACGTCGTGCGGGTGGGCATCTTCATGAAGCAACTGCAGCGTGACCGCCCGGTGTTCAACGACGTGTGGCGGGAGTCGTTCGGGGATCACCGGCCGGCGCGGTCGGCGGTGCAGGCGGGCGACTTCGGGCGGCCTCGGGAGACGGTGCGCTACATGATGGAGGTGGTCGCCCACCGTGAGCCTTGACGACCTGCGCCCCCTGGCTCTGCTTGACGGGCTCAACGACGACCAACTACGGGACCTCCTCGCGGCCGGTGACGTGCTGTCGTTCCAGCCGGGCCAGGAACTGTTCCGCGAGGCGCAGCCGGCGGAATACTGGTGGGTGCTGCTGGCCGGCAGCATCAGCCTCGTGCGGCGGATCGGCCAGGAGGAGACATCGGTGGCCGTGATGGACTCGCCCGGCAAGTGGGCCGGCGGGTTCCGCGCGTGGGACGCGCACGGCGTGTATCTGGCCACTGGCCGGGGCGCCACGGCCGGCCGTGTCCTCCGGGTGCCCGCCGACCGGCTTCGGGAGTGTGCGACCGCCTGGTTTCCGCTCGGCGTTCATCTGCTCCAGGGCATGGCCCAGACGGCCCGCCGCATCGAATCCGCGGCCCGCCAGCGCGAGGCACTGGTGGCGCTCGGCCGGCTCGCCGCCGGCTTCGCGCATGAGATCAACAATCCGGCGTCCGCGGCGACGCGAGCCGTTGACGCGCTTGCGGAGACGAGCGACGCGCTCCGGTCGGCGCTCCATCGCCTGTCCGAGAAGTCGATCTCAGCCGAGCAGCTGATCGGCCTGGACACACTGCGACGAGCGATCCAACCGCGGGCGGTCCGCCGGAACCCCCTGGCGGTCGCGGACTTCGAGGATGCCCTGTCGGACTGGCTCGCCGAACACGGCGTCCAACAGGACTGGCTCATCGCGCCGCCGCTGGCCGCCGCCGGCCTCGACGCCGCCTGGTGCGACCGCGCGGCCGCGCTGCTCGGCGACGACCTGCTCGAGCCGGGACTGGAGTGGGTCGCGAGCGCCCTGTCCATGGACGCGTTGTTGGCGGAGGTGAAGGAGTCGACCGGGCGCATCTCGCAGCTGGTCGCGGCGATCAAGTCCTACTCTCAGCTCGACCGCGCCTCGCTCCAGCAGACGGACCTGACCGAGGGCCTGGAGAGCACCCTCGTCATGCTCGCGCCGCGAATCGCCGGCGTGACGGTGGTTCGCGACTACGACGCGGCCGTGCCGCGCATCGAGGCGATGGCCGGTGAGCTCAACCAGGTGTGGACCAACCTGATCGACAATGCCCTCGACGCCATGGGCGGCACCGGGACGCTCCGGGTGTCCACCGGCGGCATAGAGGGTGGCGTGCTGGTGGAGATCGCCGACACCGGTCCGGGGATGCCCGCGGACGTCCGGGCACACGCCTTCGAGCCGTTCTACACCACCAAGGAGGTCGGTAAGGGCACCGGCCTCGGTCTCGACATCGCCCGGCGGATCGTCGTCGAGCGGCACGGCGGAGACATCACCATCGACTCACGGCCGGGCGACACGGTCTTTCGCGTACGTCTCCCACTGCGCCACTCCGGTACGGATTGACTGCGAGCCGCGGGTCGACGCGAGGACAGACTGCACGCAGTGGCCCCAGGTGCAGACGATCACCGCGTCGACCGCGTCGCTGGCTATGAACTCCTCTCCGGCGTCGCCTTAACGTGCGGCCCAGCTCGTGCGATCTCCGAGGCCGCCACCCACGACGACGCGGTGCCGTTGCTCGGCCATCAGATCCCACCGTCGGCCGGGCAATGAGTCGGTTGGATCAATGATCGTGGACAACGCCGGCTCGCTCGAGCTGGCGGCGCGCACTGTCGGCCGCACGGTTGAGGGCGTCGCGTACGGGCAGGGCTCGGTGCTCGTCGGAGAGGATCTCTACACCCCACGGGCCGGTCCATCCG
>Ga0081539_10005074_pt1 | contig 13801 bp, 11 predicted proteins | sample TabmetS4T2R2_FD_71023 | JGI IMG/M metagenome (GOLD analysis project Ga0081539, IMG submission 71023) | Tabebuia heterophylla rhizosphere microbial communities from the University of Puerto Rico - S4T2R2 | ecosystem: Host-associated > Plants > Roots > Rhizosphere ...
AGGCGTAGCGGAGGGACCTTTTTTGTCGATGCATCGACAAAACAGGTCCCTCGACTGCGCCGCCCTTCGGGCGGCTCCGCTCGGGATGACGGGAAAATTGGTCATATGCGATAGCCCTGGTATGACGGGGGAGGAATAAGAGGCCCTACTCCTTCGTCACCGTATGGAAGGTCTTGGAGATGATCTGCCAGCGGCCGTCGACCTTCAGCAGCGTCAGATAATCGGTGAAATAGCGCGGCGGCAGCTGGCATTCGACCTTGGCGATCGCCGTGGCCGGGCCGGAGAAGTCGATCGACACGATGCGGTCGGCGCGGGCGCTGCCCTTGGCCTTGGCGGACGGCCGGCCTTCCACCATCTTGAACCACTCGCCGCGCGGCCAGTCGGTGGCCTTTCCGTCGCCAGCCGCGGCGTAGAGATGCGAGGCGGGATGGAACGCCTCGCCCAATTTCTTCGTATCGCCTTCGTAGAGGCCGTCGAAATAGACCTGCAGCACCTTCTCGACCGCCGAGACTTCCGAGCTCATCGCTTGTCCTCCGTCTTCAGATCGCCCGCTTTCAAATCATGCCGTTCGGGCTGACCAGGATCTTGCCGTTGCGCCCGCCCTTGTCGGCGTGCGCCAGGGCGTCCCTGATATTCTCGATCGGATAGACCGTGTCCACCGGCGCCGAAAGCTTGCCCGCCATGACCTGGCCGCCGAGATCGGCGTAGATCGCGCGGATCTCAGCGGCACTGCGGCGGCTGAGGAAGCGGCCCAGCATGAAGCCGGTGAGCCGCACCCCACGATAGATGAAGTTGTTGCGCGTGACCTTGGGGTCCTCGCCGCTCATCGAGCCGTAATGGACCAGGGTGCCGTCGGTCGCGAGGCAGTCGGCCAGGCGACCGGTGGCCGCGCCGCCGATCGCCTCGACGCCGAGCATGATGCGGGCGTCGGTTGTCGCCTCGCCGACCTGGCGCGCGAGGTCGCTGCTGTCGACGATCACGACGTCGGCGCCGAGCCCCGTGAGTTCACCGGCAAGGTCGGCGCGGCGCACGACATTGACCGTCCGCAAACCGCGCTGCTTGGCCAGCACGATCAACAGCCGGCCGACGGCGGAGTTGGCGACGTTCTGGATCACCCAGTCGCCCGGCTTGAGGTCGACGAAGTCCGACAGCATCAGCTGTGCAGTCGGCGGGTTGATGCGCACCATGGCTGCCTGCCTGAGATCGATGCCGGCCGGCAGCGGGATCGCGTCGTCACCCTTGACCTTGCGGCGCTGCGCCCAGTTCTCGCGCTGCAGATTGATGACAAGGTCACCCTTCTTGACGTGGTTCACCGCCGAACCGACGGCGGCGACGCGTCCGACGCACTCCGCGCCGGGCGTCGCAGGCAGCGACGGTTTCAGGCGGTAGCTGCCGCGGCAGAACCACATGTCGGCCGGGTTGATCGGGAAGGCCAGCACGTCGAACACGACTTCGTCTGCCGCCGGCTCGCCGACATCGGGCACGTCGGCGCAGCGCGCGACGTCCCAGGGGGTTCCATAGCGGTCGATCAGGACCTGCTTCATGCTATTCCTCCCGCCCCGCGAACGCCCCTGCTTCGCCAAGGCTTCGCAGGGCTTTGGCTTTGTTGGCCCGTCGATTGCTTATATTGTGATTCGGCAGGGGGTGAAATGCCGGATGGCGGCCAAGGCATTCGATGAAATGAATTCAGGCGCGGCGGACTCCGTCCGCGCGCCCTATCGCGCCGTCGCAAATTGGCTGGCGCAGACGTCGCCGGAAAAAGTCGCGGCGACGCGGCACGAGGTCGATGTCTTCTATCGCCGCCACGGCATCACCTTCGGCGCCTACGGCGCCGTCGACGGCGCGGAGACGACGATCCCCTTCGACATCATCCCGCGTGTCATCGCCTGGGACGAATGGGAGCATCTGCACAAGGGGCTGGTCCAGCGCGTACGCGCGCTCAATGCCTTCCTGGCCGACGCCTACGGCGAGCGCGAGATCTGCCGCGCCGGCGTGATCCCCGAGCAGCAGGTGCTGATGAACGCCGAGTTCGTCGCCATGGCGCAGGGCCTCGCTTTGCCGGGCGGCGTGCATGCCCACATCGCCGGCATCGACCTGGTGCGCGTCGGTGAGAAGGATTTTTACGTCCTCGAGGACAATGTGCGCACGCCATCGGGCGTGTCCTACGTCCTCGAGAATCGAGAAGTGATGATGCGGCTGGCGCCCGAGCTGTTCTCGGCCATGCGCGTGCTGCCGGTCGCCGACTACACCGAAGAGCTACTGGCGACCCTGCGCTCGGTGTCGTTCAGCGACGATGCCGAGCCCAACGTCGTGCTGCTGACGCCGGGCCACTACAACAGCGCCTACTTCGAGCATGCCTTCCTGGCCGACGAGATGGGCATCGAGCTGGTCAAGGGCTCCGACCTGTTCGTCGACGAGGGCCGCGTCTACATGCGCACGCCGCGCGGACCGCAGCGCGTCGACGTGATCTACCGGCGCGTCGACGACGCCTTCCTCGATCCGCTGGCGATGCGGCCGGATTCCTTCCTCGGCGTCGCGGGCCTCTTGGGCGCGCTGCGCGCCGGCCGCGTCAACATCGTCAATGCGCTGGGCAACGGCGTGGCCGACGACAAGTCGACCTACACCTACGTACCGGAGATGGTGCGCTTCTATCTCGGCGAGGAGCCGATCCTGAACAACGTGCCGACCTGGCGCTGCGATCGCGCCGATGACTTCAAGTACGTGCTGGAGCGCCTGCCCGAGCTGGTCGTCAAGGAGATCCATGGTTCGGGCGGCAAGGGCATGCTGGTCGGGCCGACCTCGAGCAAGGCCGAGATCGAGGAGTTCACCACGCTCCTGAAGGCGCGGCCGGACAATTACATCGCTCAGCCGACCTTGGCGCTCTCGACCTGCCCGACCTTCGTCGGCCAGGGCGTGGCGCCGCGCCATGTCGATCTGCGCCCCTTCGTGCTGTCGGGGCGCAAGACCACGATCATCCCCGGCGGGCTGACGCGCGTGGCGCTGAAGGAAGGCTCGCTGGTCGTCAATTCGAGCCAGGGCGGCGGCACCAAGGACACCTGGGTCCTGGCGCCGGGCGCGGCGGCGGGTGAGTAGCGCATGCGCTCGGGTCAAGCTCACTGCCGGGAGCGCGCCACTCCAGTGGCGCTCATGGGCTGTGTGACCGACAAAGACGCGCCACTGGAGTGGCGCGCTCCCGGCAAAGACAGCCCATGCTGAGCAGCACCGCCAAGAACATCTACTGGATGGGCCGTTACCTGCAGCGCGCCAAGTCGACGGCGCGGCTGATCGAGGCGACGCAGCGCATGGCCCTGCAGTCGCGCGGCGAGGAAGCCGCCGGCGTGGCGCTGATCTTCGGCATGGAGGACGAATTCCGCCAGCGCCAGCAGCAGTCGAGCGGCCGGCTTCCGAACCTCATCGACTTCCTGGTGATCGACGAGAACAACCCGTCCTCGCTGGTGAGCTCGATCGGCGCGGCGCGGCGCAACGCCCGCGAGGAGCGCAACAACATCACCGTCGACGTCTGGGAGAGCCTGAACGGCCTGTGGCTGGAGCTGAGCGAGCGCCTGCGCGGCAACCGCGCCCTGCTCGACCGCGGCGCGTTCATCGAAGCCGTGAAGAAGCAGGCGGTCATGATCTTTGGCGCCGCTCAGGTGACCCTGCTGCGCGACGAGGCCTACAGCTTCCTGCAGCTCGGCGCCTTCCTCGAGCGCGCCGACAATACCGCGCGCATCCTCGACGTGAAGTTCCACGTGCTGCGGCCGGACGGCAGGCCGCACGCGCAGGAGCTCGACTACTTCGCCTGGTCGGAGGTGCTGGCCTGCATCGGCGCGGTGCGCACCTACCGGCGCATTTATCGCAGCGCGCTCGATCCCATGAAGGTCGCCGAGCTGATGATGCTGCGCCGCGACGTGCCGCGCTCGGTGCATCACTGCCTGTGGATGGTCGATCAGAGCATGCGCGAGCTGGCCGAGGCCTACGGCACGCGCGGCGAAGCCGACCGCCTGGCCGGCGAACTGCACGCGCGCCTGCGCTATGCCCGCATCGACCAGGTGTTCGACGCCGGCCTCAAGAAGTTTCTGGGCGGCGTGCGCGGCGACATCGCCACCTTGTCCGATGAAATCGGCCGCCAGTTCCTGCTGGACTGATCGAACATGCGCCTCTCCGTCCACCACGTCACGCGCTTCGAGTTCGACCAGCCCTCGGGCCATTCGATCCACGACGTGCGGCTGACGCCCAAGCCCGCGAGCGGCCAGCGCCTGATCTCCTGGCGCATCGACGGACCGGGCAAGCGCTCGGAATGGCTCGACGGCCACGGCAACCAGGTCACGACCTTCTCGGTGGCGCAGCAGCATGACCGCGTCGAGATCGTCGTGCACGGTATCTATGAGTACATCGGCGGCGACCAGTGGCTGCGCTACGCCGAGACGCCGACCCTCCCCGCCCCGTTCTGGCTGCGCAACACGGGGCTGGCGCGCCACGATGCGAGCTTCGATCCATTGATCGACGGCCTCGCCGAACGCGCCGCGGCAACCACCAGGCGCGTCGAAGTCCTGCACGAGCTGATGAAGCGCGTCTGCCAGCGCATCGTCTACAAGACCGGCGTCTCGACCGTGGACACGACCGCCGTCGAGGCGCTGGCGCGCGGCGCCGGTGTGGCGCAGGACCAGGCGCACGTCTTCATCGCCGCCTGCCGGCGGCTGGGCGTGCCGGCGCGCTACGTCAGCGGCTACCTGCGCAACGACGATCCCGAACTGCACGTCGGCCGGACCAGCCATTCCTGGGCCGAGGCCTGGGTGCCGGGTCTTGAATGGGTCGGCTTCGACCCCGCCAACGACATGAGCCCGCGCGGCGACAGCCTCAGGGTCGCGGTCGGCCTCGACTATCGTGACGCGGCGCCGGTGAGCGGCCGTCGCGTGGGCTTCGGCGATGCCAAGATGAGCGTCGAGGCGGCGGTGAAACTCATTGATTAGCGCAGAGCGCTACCACTCACGACAGTGCTCACAATTTCCCTGCGATTGATCCGTGAGTAACCTTACAGCGGTGAGGCTGTCGACTGAGACCGCTCAGGCATCAACGAGGCCAAGCCGCTTCTCGATGCGGTCGAGGCGGCCGTCCATGCGATCCATCCGGGCGGCGTGCGATGCCAGATCGACATGGATACCGGCCAATTCGACGTGGACCTGCGCGAGATTGTTTTCGACCGAACTCACCCGTCGGACAAGCTCATCAACCTTGCTTTCAAGGCGGTCCAAGCTGCCGCGCATCTCTCGCAGCAGCGCCAGAACCAGGTTGTCGGGTTGGTCGGCCATGCCTTGTGAAGATAGGTAGCATCCCAGAGATGGTCAATTCGAGAGCACAAAGGCCTAGGGAGGATACGGCACGAACCTACCAGAAATAGCGGCAAGAGCGGTGTGGTTGGCTTGCGGGAAACGGGCGCCACCAGTACTTTCGCGCGCCTTTTCAAACGCCTGAAAGGAGGCGCCGCCGTCATGGCTCTCATTGCCGACCGTCTTAGCCGCATCAAGCCCTCTCCGACCAATGCCGCGCAAGGCAAGTTCCTGGAGATGAAAGCGGCGGGCAAAGACGTGATCGGTTTGGCCGCCGGCGAGCCCGACTTCCCGACACCCGACCATATCAAAGAGGCGGCGATCAAGGCGATCCACGCCAACGACACCAAGTACACCGCCGTGCCCGGCACGCCGGCGCTGCGCCAGGCGATTTGCGCCAAGATGAAGCGCGACCACGGGCTCGACTACAAGCCGTCGCAGACCGTCGTCACCTCGGGCGGCAAGCAGATCATCTTCAACGCCATGCTCGCCACCCTGAACCCGGGCGACGAGGTCATCATCCCCGCGCCCTACTGGGTGTCGTATCCGGAGATGGTGCTGTTCGGCGACGGCACGCCCGTCATCGTGCAGTGCCCGGAGTCGTCGGGCTTCAAGCTGCGCCCCGAGGATCTCGAGCGCGCCATCACGCCCAAGACCAAGTGGCTGATCCTGAACTCGCCCAGCAACCCGACCGGTGCCGCCTACACCCGCGCCGACCTCAGGGCGCTGTGCGACGTGCTGCTGCGTCATCCGCAGGTCCATGTGCTCACCGACGACATGTACGAGAAGCTCGTCTACGACGACTTCGTGTTCGCCACGCCGGCCGAGGTCGAGCCCAAGCTCTACGACCGCACGCTCACCATGAACGGCGTGTCCAAGGCCTACAACATGACGGGCTGGCGCATCGGCTACGCCGCCGGTCCGCAGAAGCTGATCGACGCCATGATCACCGTGCAGTCGCAGAGCACGTCGAACGCCAGCTCGATCAGCCAGGCGGCCTCGGTGGCGGCGCTGAACGGCCCGACCGACTTCATCCCCAAGAACGTCGCCGTCTTCAAGCAGCGCCGCGACCTCATCGTCTCGATGCTGAACCAGGCCAAGGGTCTCAAGTGCCCGCGGCCCGAGGGCGCCTTCTACGTCTACCCGTCGTGCGCCGGCGCGATCGGCAAGAAGACGCCGGACGGCAAGGTGATCGAGAACGACACCGACTTCGTGAACTACCTGCTCGAGGCCGAGGGTCTGTCGGTCGTGCAGGGCTCGGCCTTCGGCCAGGGTCCCGCCTTCCGCATCTCCTACGCCACGGCGACCGACCTGCTCGAAGAGGCCGGCCGCCGCATCCAGCGGGCCTGCGGGGCGCTATCTTAGCAGGAAGACCGAGCGCGGCTCTCTAGGTCGCGCTCGGCAACCGCGCGATGCGGTGTCTTTGACGTTTCGCTCAGGTTGGCAGAGTTCGGATCGTTGAGCATTGGCTGCTCGCTCGAAATCCTAGTTCCAAGTCGTCCTCATCGATCAGGGTCGAGATCCGGATAGGCGTGAGCGATTCGAAACACAACTCGACGTGTAAGAACGCCCATGATGTCGCCCAATGCCTGAACAAGTTCCTCCTTTTCGCGCCCGCTCTCGAGTTCACTGATTATCGAATCAAGTTTGTTGATCTCGTTCCCCATAGAGAGGGCAGCTTCCATTATTCTGGCGGCAACAGCCTTCTCCATCGATGTCTCCTAGTTACGTCTCATCGGACTTGTGGCTAACTTCGATTCCGCGACAAGGAGTGATTGTAGAGAATAGACAGAAGCAAACCACTGGTTTGCGCTACCATTAGCAAAAGCTCGGATTCCTAGTAGTCAAAGACACCCATTGAATTCAGACACGCTCGCATGCACCTGCGATACGCGGTAAAAGAGTCGGGAAGGCCGCGCCCAACAGTTTGCTCAACACAACGCGCATGACACTTCGCCCAAGCGGTATCGGGATCATTGGCCGCCCATATTTGGGATGGGTGGTTCCAATCTGAGTTCTGTTCGCTCAGATATTGTCCGGTTTGACCTTTCTGCCTTACAAGAGCGCTACCCAAGTATGGGTTTCCTGCAAAACGATCATTCGCGTCGACGAAGGCCGAAAACCAATCGCTGGGATCTGGAGCAAAGCTTCCATATGGGAGAGATTGCGTAGCACTTCCCCGGGCGAGATTGTCTGGCACAGCGCGGAACCCAGGTACGTCTCCCTTCGGATCTCTGACCCGGAAACCGGGTACGAACTCGGTCTCTCGAAAGTTGAACATTTGCGTCCCCTTACGATGATGACCGATCTATACCATAGTTATTGACACTATACCAATGTTATTAACGAAATACAGGCCCAAGTATTTACAAGACTACGGCCGTTAAATTGTGTTTAGCGCAATTCGCTACGAATCCATTGCCGCCACTGGCAAGAGGATCTCGAAACAGGCGCCACCCTCGGCCCGGTTCCTGGCCGTGATCTCGCCGTCCATCTCCTCGACGATGCGACGGCAGATGCGCAAGCCCAGTCCCGTGCCCTTGCCGCGCGCCTTGGTGGTGACGAAGGCCACGAACAGGCGCGACAGCACCTCGGGCGGGATGCCCGGGCCCGAATCCTCGACCGCAATGCGCACCAGCGGCCGGCCGCTCCGCTCGACGGCGCTGGCGGCAAGGGAGATGGTGCGGCCGCCGGCGTCGCGCGCGTTGTTGATCAGGTTGACCAGGACCTGCTCGAGCCTGGCGACGTGGCCGATGACGGGAGGCAGGTCGTCGGGCAGCGAGGCCGACAGCGTCGTCTGCTGCTGTCGCAGGCCATGGCCCGTCAGGTCGACCGCACCTCGCACGGCGTCGGCGATCCGGAACGGCACGGGGTCGTCGCCGGCGCTGGCGCCGCGGACGAAAGCCCTGAGATCGCCGACGATGCGGCTGGCGCGCTCGACCTGAAGGGCGATGCGGCCGAGCTTGGTCGCCATGAAATCCGGATCGACGACACTGCCGCGCTTGGTGGCCTCGGACAGCTCGTCGCTGGCGGTATGGCAAGCAAGGTCGATCACCTGCAACGGCTGGCTGAGCTCGTGGGCCACCGTGGCCGCCATTTCGCCGACGGTGGTGAGACGCTCGGCGGCGAACAAGGCGTGCTCGGCCTCGCGCCGCTCGGTTTCGTCGACGCCGAGGAAGACGATCTGGCGCATCACTCCCGACGAATCGAGGATCGGGCTCGCCGTCAGGCTGAACAATCGCTGCCGGCCCGACGCGTCGACGAGCGAGCGCGTATACTTCGCGGGTCCAGTGTGCTCGCCGGCCAGCCATTGCCGGTAGACATCCATCTCGAGCGCCGTCCCGACCGTCTCGGTGACCGGCCGGCCAACCAAGTCTTTCTCCGTCACTCCGTGGATGTTCAGGACCTCGCGGTTGACGACGATGACCTTGAGGTCGCGGTCGGTCAGCATCACCCCGGCGCCGATCGATTCGACGATCGACCGCAGCGTGGCCATCTCCTCGGCGAGCCGGCGCTCGAGGTGAACACGCTCCTCGATGTCGCGCACGATGGCGACGATGAGCGACTTGCCGTCCTCGTCCCATACCTTGCGGCAGTTCGCCTCGACGTGCCGGCGCTCGCCCCCGGCCGTGACCACGCGATAGTGCAGCTGCAGGAGCCGGGGCTGACTGCCCGCAAGACTGCCCCGAATGGTCTTGCGCACGCGCGGCCTGTCCTCGTCGGCGATGTGGTCGAACGCATCGGCGCCGACCATCTGCAACCCCCAGCGCTCGGCCGCGGCAGCATTGGCGAAGACGACGCGGTTGCTGCGCGGCTCGACCTTGAGCACCACGTCGCCCATCGAATCGAGCAGCGCCTGGTATTCGGCGCGGGCGTGCTCGACTTCGACGATCTGCCGCTCCAGCCGTGCCGCGAGCTCGACGCGCTCGGTGACGTCGCGCATCACGCCGACTGCCGCTACGGTCTGACCAGGGCCACCCGGCGGCCGGCGATAGCGACATTCCATGTGCCGGAGCGAGCCGTCGGTTCGCTTCATGCGCAGATTGATATGGCGCACCCCTTCGTCCGTCGATCGTAGGTGAGTGCGCGCGGCGGCGCTGGCGCGCTCGAGGTCGTCGGCGTCGAGGAAGTCGGCAAAGCGCTTGCCAACCACGTCGGCGGCCGGCATCTCGAGCAAGTCGATCGCGCCGGCGCTGGCGAAGGTAAAGACTCCCTTCGAATCAAGCGCGTAGACCATGTCGGAGAGCGAATCGACCAGGGATTGGTAATCGGCCCGGGCGCGCTCGATCTCCAGCTCCTTCCTCTTGAGATCGGTGACGTCGACCCTGAGGCCCACGGTGCCACCGCTGCTGGTCCCCTTCTCCATCCACTCGACCCAGCGGCCACCCGGCGCCGGCCGCAGATGCCGGATGCCCTTGGAGCGGAAGCGCGCGATCCACTCCCTGGCGCCTTCGACCCGTTCCGTCCCCTTGGCGTCGAGCACCTGCTCGGTCTCGTAAGCCATCTGACTATAAGTCTTGCCGATAGCGCCGGCCTCGGCGATGTGCGGCGCGATCGACGCCGCGGCCTTGTTGAACATCACCAGGCGCTCATCCTTGTCATAGAGGACGACACCCGCCGGCAGCGCATCGATGGTTTCCTGAAGCAGGTCGCGCGCATGCTCGATCTCCATCTCGTGCCTCTTGAGATCGGTGACGTCGACCCTGAGACCGACCGTCCGGCCCGACGGCGTGAGCTTCTCCGACCATTCGAACCAGCGTTCGCCGACCGCCTGGCGCATGATCTGCCGGCCCTTGCTGCGGAAACGGGCGATCCATTCCTCGGCCGTGTTCTCAAGCGGCGCTCCAAACTCGCCCGACAGCTGGGCAGTCTCACGCGCCAAGTCCGTGTAGGAGATGCCGATGATGCCGGGCCGCTTCAGCACCGGCGTCGAGGCCATGGCGGCGGCATTGAACATCACCAGCCGTTCGTTCCGATCATAGACCACGACACCTGCCGACAAGCTGTCGATCGTCTCCTGCAGGAGATCGCGCGCCTCGCCGGCGGCCTGCCATTGCCGCTGGTGCTCCATCGAGGCACGGCCGACCAGCAGGATCAGCACCAGACCGGCGGCAACGAAACCCGCCGTGCTGAACGTCAACACCAGGAGGGCCCAACCGTAGTCGTCGACCAGCTTGCCGATGAGCGCATCGACGCTCTGCGCGTCCGCAGCGCTCGCCGCGTTGAACCGGCCGAGCAGGATGATTGCCTTGCCCAGCGCCGCACGGTCGAGCAAACGGCTCGGTGGATTGAAGGCTTTGATCTCACCCGCCAGAAGGTCGCGCATCGCATTGGCTTCGGTGCAGATCACCGGCTGGCGCCCGACGTTGCCGCAGGCCTCCGCCAGTGCCGTCTCGAAGCGTGTCCACGCCTTGCGCAGCGTGGCCTCCGCCTCCACCGGCTCGAGCTGCTCGTAGGTCATGAGATGGACAGAATGCATCAACTGCCGCGTGCTCTGGTCGAGCACGAGCAGATCGGCGGTCCTGTGCCGGGTGTAGCCCGCCTCGGTAGCATGCAGGGAGAGGGCGATGCTGGCCATGGAGATCGCGCAGCACAGCAGGCCGACGATGCCGGCCCCTGTCGCCCAGACGACACCGCGTGTGCCCAGCGCGAGCCTGGCCTGCTCGGGAAAAGAGCGTATGAGGTCGAAAAGCTGCATGCCCCTCGGCCTGGCGATTATTGCCGGACCGCGCAGCCGGACCGTTGACACTATAGAAGCCCCCTGCTCCGGTCGAGAAAACCGGAGATACCAACTGTGGTGCACAAAGCGGGACAGGTCACCCCTTTATGGTTCCGTTGTGGATGCATTGCCATTGCGATGAAAATAGGTGCCATTACAACCGCTGCGGCGGCCGATATCCGCACGCGGCTGCGCGCGGGCGACTGTTCCGCTGTGACGACTATCGTCGACTGGCCTTCTCCACACCCGCGGATTGACTCGCCCCAGCCGGGGTGAAACGATTTCCACGACAAGACTTCGCTCCGGCCGCGTTCCGTAGCGACTCCGTCCGGAGCTTTTGTGCGCAAGAGACCGCGCAAGAAGGAGGACGTTGTCATGGCCGACATCAAATCCGAGACCATCCCTGGAGGCAGACCAGGCAGCGGCGCGCATCGCGTGGTGGCGCTGTGCGGGCCGTATCTCTCGGGCAAGACCTCCCTGCTCGAGAGCATCCTCTTCGCCACGGGGGCCATCGGCCGGCGCGGTTCGACGCGCGCAGGCACCTCGATCGGCGACGGCGCCGCCGAAGCGCGCAAGCGCGGCATGGGCACCGAGATCAACGTCGCCTCGGTCGACTATCTCGGCGACCAATGGACCTTCCTCGATGTTCCGGGCTCGATCGAGTTCCAGCACGATGCCTTTGCGGCGCTGGCCGTGAGCGACGCGGCCGTGCTGGTCTGCGAGCCCTCGCCCGAGCGCGTCGTGGCGTTGATGCCGCTCTTGAAGTTCATCGAAGACCATCACATCCCCCACGTCATCTTCATCAACAAGATCGATTCGGCCGAGGTACGCGTGCGCGACATGCTGTCGGCGCTGCAGTCCATCTCGTCGCGCAAGCTCCTGCTGCGCCAGGTGCCGATCCGCCAGGCCGCTTCGGACGGCAGCGAGGAGACGGTGGGTTATGTCGACCTCGTGAGCGAGCGCGCCTACCGCTACAAGTCGAGCGGCGCCTCCGACCTGATCGAGATGCCCGCCGAGATCCTGCCGCGCGAGAGCGAAGCCCGCCGCGAGATGCTGGAAACGTTGTCGGAATTCGACGATCAGCTGCTCGAGCAGCTGATCGAGGACATCGCCCCCGAGAAGTCGCTGATCTATCGCGACCTGCACGACGAGTTCGGCGCCGACCAGATCTCGCCCGTGCTGCTGGGCGCCGGCGACCGCGAGAACGGCGTGCGCCGGCTCTTGAAGGCGCTGCGCCACGACACGCCGTTCGTCGCCGAGACCGCCAAGCGGCGCTCACTGCCGTCCAACGGCGTCGCCATGGCCGAATGCTTCAAGGTCCTGCACCAGAGCCATGCCGGCAAGCTGTCGCTCTGCCGGGTCTGGTCGGGCAGCCTGGTCGAGGGCCAGAGCGTCGGCGGCCAGCGCATCGGCACGATGCTGCGGCCGTTCGGCCAGCGCCTCGACAAGATCAGCGAGGCCAAGGCCGGCGAGATCGTGGCGCTGGCCAAGGTCGATGCCTTGTCGGGCGGTCAGTCGCTGGCGGCCTCGGGCATCGCCGCGACACCGGACTTCCCCAAGGCCGACCCCCCGGTGTTCGGGCTGTCGCTCAGGGCGAAGAACCGCAACGACGAGGTCAAGCTCTCGGGCGCGCTGCACAAGATCGTCGAGGAGGATCCGTCGCTTTCCTTCGAGGCGCGCGGCGAGACCCACGAGCTGCTGCTCAAGGGCCAGGGCGAGATGCACCTCAAGGTCGCGGTCGACAAGCTCGCCGGCCGCTACAATGTCGCGGTCGACACCGAGACGCCGCGCGTCGCCTACCGCGAGACCATCCAGGGCGGCAGCCAGCAACACGCCCGCTACAAACGCCAGACCGGTGGCCACGGCCAGTTCGCCGACATCAAGGTCGAGATCAAGCCGTTGCCGCGCGGCTCGGGCTTTCGCTTCGTCGACAAGATCGTGGGCGGCGTGGTGCCGCGCAACTTCATCCCGGCCGTCGAGGAAGGCCTGGTCGACTACCTGAAGGAGGGCCCGCTCGGCCAGCCGGTGGTTGACCTCGAGGTGACGCTGTTCGACGGCCAGTACCACTCCGTCGACAGCTCGGAAATGTCGTTCAAGATGGCGGCGCGCATCGCCATGAGCGAGGCCATGCCCAAGTGCAAGCCGGTGCTGCTGGAACCCATCCTCAGGGTGACCGTCGCGGCGCCCAACGATGCCACGCCGCGCATCCAGCGCCTGATCTCCGGCCGCCGCGGCCAGCTTCTGGGCTATGACGCGCGCGAAGGCTGGAACGGCTGGGACGAAGTCTCCGCCCTCATGCCCGAGGCCGAGATCGCCGACATGATCGTCGAGATCCGCTCGGTCACCCAGGGTGTCGGCACCTTCCGCACCGAGTTCGACCATCTGCAGGAGCTGGTGGGACGCACCGCCGATCGCATCGTCGAGGAGACCAAGAAGCGGGCAGCCGCATAGGCTCTGACGATCTCACAAGGCAGTGAAGCCGCCTGCGGGCGGCTTCTCTCGTTCGGCGATCGCCCGCATACTTTTCCCGTGGAATGGCTCCACAGGAGATGGATCTCATGGTCAACAGAAGGTCCATGATGGTGGGCGGCCTGGTGATGGCCACCGCATCGTCATTGACCCGCATCGCGCAAGCCCAGTCGGGCAAGCCGATGCTGGTGTTCGTCGGTCACGAACTTTGAGGCGGCTGCAAGATCTGGCGTGCCCAGTCTGAACCCGACTTCGTCAAGTCGGATGCAGCCAAGAAGCTCGACTA